>TARA_R110000751_G_scaffold26046_5_pt1 | contig 26298 bp, 34 predicted proteins | sample TARA_R110000751 | Tara Oceans TARA_R110000751 (sample SAMEA4398001) | marine metagenome | biome: Polar Biome; feature: [MES] marine water layer (ENVO:01000295) within the mesopelagic zone...; material: water (ENVO:00002006), including particulate matter (ENVO:01000060) such as...... | reverse complement strand
AAGGGGAAACCTCGTTCGTGATGCCCGATGCCTCCCTCCCCCCCGATGTGGGTGTGGAGGCAAACCGAACCCCGGTTGAGGAGGAGGTCCTCGCGTGTGAGCATTGCCATGCGATCATTGCCCTTCCGTATTCGCGCAAAGGCCAGCGGTATTGTCACGATCCAGAACCGGCGCTTGTGGTGCTGGTCGAGGATGCCGAAGCCGCGTTCGGGCCAGACAGTGAGGAATGCGCTGCCGCGCTCAAGACCCTTCATGCCTGTCCTGTCCCCTGTGGACGACAAGCCCAGCTCAAATCAGTCTCCGACAACCGAGACAAACACGTGAAACATGCCGCAAACGCTCGGTATGCCATGGACACCGGAACCTTGCTCAAGAGCTTGGTTGGGGGAAGGCGGGCTAAAAGCTAGTGGCCAAGCTCACCTCACGCATCGACACCGACACCCCCTCAGGGAAGAGCCGGGACGAGCGCGACCTGTTGGAGTACAGCAAATCGCTCTGGCTTGAAGGCCGAGAGTCCCGCGAGGGGTTCCGCAAGCATTCAGACATCGTGCTCGATCGAAAGACGTACCGAGGGAAGCTCCGGCCCAAAGGCCATGTCGAAGCTGACCGAATCTTCAGTCTGAACATCGTGCAAGCGTTCATCGACCGTATGGTCGCGCAGCTCACGGACAACCGCCCGATCATTCGGATCGAATCGGTGAATCCGTCGCTCGCCGGGATGTCCGATGTGCTAGAGAAGTACATCCGCTCGGTGATATGGGAAGAAAGCCGCGCCCAACGCCAGCTCTTTCGCATTGCCCATACAGCGGCGATTGAAGGGGCGGCGGGAGCCTGTGTCTCGTATAGCAATGTCAGCGGCACGATCCAAGTGGAGATGCTGCACCAAGAACAGATCTCCTTACACCGAGGCGTGGTCGAAGCGGCGATGATTGACGATGCCGAGTACATCTGTATCCGGCGTGATGTCCCGCTGGCCTGGCTCCGGCAGCGATTCCCTCACCGGGGATCGGCGGTGAAGGCGGACGTGACCGCAGACAAGACCTCCTCAAATACTGAGGTGGAATCCCCGCATGAATCCTTTTTTGGGGGAGGCAAGAAGTCATCAGACACGATCGAGATGGCCGCCTTCTACGACCTGTCGATCATCGACCGCGAGACACGGGTTCGAGGGGATCTCGCGTTTCCTCAACGCCGGCGCATCTTGTTTACGCAGGATGTCCTGCTTGATGATGGGCCTAACCCCTATGGGGACGGGCTTGCCCCAGTGGATGTCTTTGATTGGGGCGTAGACCCTGAGCACCCATGGGGGATGTCCGCCGCCGAGATGATGCGGCTGGCGCAGGTCGCGTTCAACGATATCATGGACGGGAACATCCAGAACCAGATCACCTTGAACATGATGAACCTCATCCAGGACCAGAATGCGCTGGACACGAAGAGTTTAACCCGAATGCGGAAGCTGAAAGGGATCAATATCCTCTCAAAGCGAAGGAACTCAACGGTCTCCCTTCAATCGCCGCCATCCTTTGGCCAGGACAAGATTGCGCTGGCGCGGGAGATCTTCAGCTACTTACAGGCCATCATGGGCGTCTCAGGTCTGACGCTTGAAGGCGGCACGGGCTCGCTTCAGTCGGGTCAAGCCCTTGAGGGGCTGCAAGAAGGCGGGAATCTGATGACACGTGCGCGTGCGTCGAGGTTGGAAGACTTCATGGCACGGATTGGCCAGAAAATCACTGCCCGTATCATTCAGTTCGTCCCGCCAGAGAAGGTCAACGAGTTCCTTGGCGAAACAGAGGAAACCGCCGCCTATGCCACGGGGAGAACGACATTCTTCGTGGGGGGAGGCAAGCCGCTCACCTTACAGGAGAAGGCGACCAAGTTTCGGCTCTTGCGGTTCGCGATCGAACCCGGAAGCAGTGCGCCAGGCTCGAAACAGGCGAGAGCGCAGTCTATGCTTGGGTTGCATCTCCTCCCGCAACCACTCGTATCAGGGAAGGCCGTGCTGGAAGCCGCAGAGATTCGCAACCCAGAAAAGATGATCCAAGAGGCCAGAGGGGAGATGCCGATCCCTGATCCTGAGGGCAAAGGTGTCTCTCCTGGCCTCCTCCAGCAGACCCCGCCGATCTTTGCGGGGAAGGGATGAGGGAGGATTCTAACACTAGACATCCTTCAATTTCCTTTGCTAGGGTAAACCATACACGAAGATAAGGAGTCGCGATGCCACACGCAGGTCTACCGTCAGGTTCACCACTCCCCCCAGGGTTACCCCCAGGGTTACCCCCAGGGTTATCAACAGGTCCTCCACAGGGCCTTCCTCCAGGTTTTCCGGGGTTACCCGGTCTGCCCGGACTTCCTCCAGGACTTCCACCCGGACTTCCTCCAGGGATGCCCCCAGGTCTCGCTAAACTTTTAGGGCCTTCTCCAGGACCGTTGTCTGGCGGCGGCCCTCCTTCAGCCAAAGATGCACAGGCGATTGCCTCCGATGCCGCGCTTCGGGCGCTTGGGGCCGTGCAGCTGAAGCAGATGCTGCGAAGTCCTCCTGGGGATAAGAAAGCCGATACGTCGGCAGGATTGATTGGTGGCAACCTTGGCCCACTCGATCAGGCGATGATGGTGGCTGCGTTGCAACAGCAATCGGCTCCTCCTCCTTCTCGGTTAGGTGGCGTGCCGCCGGGTCCTCCTCAAGGGCCGCAAGGGCTTCCGCTCGGTCCGGGCATCCCCATGGGCCCTCCTCCTGCCGGCATTCCGCAGGGGCTAGGGATTGGGGCAGCGAACCCTCTTCAGATGGCTGGCGCGATTGGGCCTCCTCCGAATCCCATTGATCTGATTCTGAGCAGCCTTGCCAAGAACCAAGGACAGTAGAGATGAGCTTAGCCGCCGATCTCACTCATGCAGCACGGAGGATGTAATGCCACAAGATGGGACCCCATACTCAACCACGAACATCACGCCTACGGGCAAGAAGGGTAAATCAACTATGAAGATGAAAGAGAAAGACAAACCATCGATGGAGAAAAAATACTCAGGGTCGTCCAAACACGAAGGTGGCGGAAGCGAGATCACTTCTCCAGCCCGCGACCAGTCGGCCAATCCATACGCCGCCCCCACGCCGCGCAAACGATAACCAATGGGCAACTCCATCCCAGGACCGGTCGATGGTCTCAGCTCCGTTGCGAGCGACGAGGAACCCATCATTATGCGCCTGACCAAGCAACTGATGAACGGAAAAGAAAGCACCTCCTCCAAGGTGTCACGAGCACTCGTTATCTTGGATGAGGCCGAAGCCGAGGAGCCGAATGAGATACTGCGCCAGCGCATCTCCATTTCAACCTCGCTACTCAGAGAAGGACCGAAATAATATTAATGATTCCTCGACGCAGTCCAATACTGGATACCTGCTAGAAAGGGCACATCATGGCTGACAAGAAATTGAAATATAAATCACACGCAGAAGCCGAGAAAGCATATGCAGAACTCGAATCGAAACTGGGAACGCTTGGGACGGAAGGATCCGCATCTCGGAAGCAAACCGAGGAGCTCCAGAATAGAATCGCAGCGTATGACACGTGGGCCAAGCAAGTCTCACCGGTGATCGATTATGTCAACAAGAACCGGGACAACTTCTTGCGATACGAACAAGCGGCAGCGAATCCGACACCTCAGACGTACCAGGGCCAGCAAGCTCAGGCGGCTCCGGCGTATCAACAACAGGGGGTAGGCATCCTCACAAGCGACGAGCAGCAAGCGATTGAGGCGAACGCGACGCAGCGTGCGGTTGAGCACATGAATGAATGGGTCACCAATACCTTCGTCCCGCACGTCGAAACCTGGGCCAATGGCCGATTCACCGACGCGTCGAACCACCATCAACGAAACCAGACGAGCTTTCAAGAAACCCTCTATCGAGGTCTTGAGGCCGCGCTGACACCCGAACAGCTTGAAAGTATGAATGCCCTCCACCGCGAGAGCCTCAGACTTTCCGATTCTACCCAAATGAAACCCATGGATATGGCACGAGAACGAATCTCCTTACTCGCTGAAAACGCGACACTCAAAGCCTCAGCGGGAGAGAGGGAAACCTCAGAAGCCGATCAGGAACGACAGAATGCAACCATTCACGGCATGAGTGGGCTGTCCTCCATGGCGCTGACAGACACGGACGACGACGCCCCAATGTCAGACCGGGACATGCTCCGAGCCGTTGAGCAGGATGTTATTGATAAACACGGAGCCTCCGCGCTACGGGAACTGTACTAGGATCGTTCCTCACGCGAAGGCGTAAGAAGGGGACACTATGGCCAGCACACGGACAGAAGTACTAAATACATTTACCGCGAGTACCGCGAAGTATCACCGCAAGAGCGTGATTGATGCGTTCTTCGGGTCGAACACCGTCCTTGCAGGAATCAAGAAGCATGACTCACTGAAAGTGCAAGGCGGATCTGAGATTGTCGAAGACTTCATCTATGCGGGCTTTAACGGCGGAAGTTTCGGCCGAGGCCAAACCTTTAACACCGATGTGACCGAGTTCGTCGAGCCGATGCACTTCGACTGGAAAGGGGCGTATGCTCCTGTGGTCATTGACGGGTTTGATGCCGCGTTGAACCAAGGCAAGGAGCGGGTGTTTTCTATCGTGAAAGCGACTATGGAAAATGCTCACCTGACCTTGAACAATGACCTTGGTACCCAGATCTTCGCCGATGGCACTGGCAACAGTGGCAACGACATTGATGGACTGGGCAATGCTGTCAGTCGTACCGGAACCTATGGTGGCGTCACACGGGCGTCGACGGGTGCTGGGGCCGCGATTCGCGCCGCGCAGGAAGACACGACCGGAGGAGCCCTCTCCTATGGCAACGTCAATACGGTGTTCGGGAATACGGTGGTCGCGAACGAAACCCCTGATCTGATGCCAACGACGCAAACGCTTCGTAACGTCATCTGGGCGCACTCTCAACCTTCTGAACGCGCCTCCGGCGGCGATGACATCAGAGAGATTGGGTTCAACGGTGTCCGGTTCAACGGGGCCGTGGTTGTGGTCGATAGTCATTGCCCTGCCGGGTTTTTGTACTTCCTCAACATGAAATGGTTCACGTTGTACATGCTCACAAACTGGGACTTCAAACTCCGTGGCATGTTTGAAACCCATGACACGTTCACTCAGGTCGGTCAGGTGATTGCTATTCTGAATCTCGTCTGTCGCGCACCACGATTCCAAGGAGTCATGAGCGGCTTGTCGTAATTTCATCTTACGCAGGAATGGGAACGCATGAAGATTGAAACCCCCTTTACTCGGTTAAACGTCGTGCAGCAGGATCTCGTTAGACGTGCTGCACGACGGCAGACCACGACGGTTCACGATGAATCTGCCAACCTCATCAGAGAGATGGGGGCACATGAAAGTCACATTGCGGCGATGTCTGACGACAAGACATTGTACGTGTATGGGACGCCGCCAGATATGAGAGTCGGCGACGTGGAGCAATGGCCGTGTGCGAGAGGCGCGTGTTTCTTCGTCGCGTCCTACGCGGTCAAAGCCGCGACTGAACGTGGGTGCGGGAAGATCGTGGTCCATCGAGGACATGGCCATAAGCACGAATTTGACACAGCCGAGGTTGTGAAAGCGTGTAAACGCCGGGCGCGGGGGGTACTCAAGAAACCTGTTGTGAACCATAAGAATATTGGACAGATGATCCATATAGCAAACAAATCGGTCTTTGATGTGACGCGGCCCACGTGGAGCGTCCCTATTACTCTTTCCGGTAATGCCGGTAGTGTACGTGCTGACACAGTGAGCACAGGAGGATTAGAACATGGCAAGTGACCTTTCGAGCGTCCTAGATTTAACAAACTTGAGTCCGTTGGCGAGCGTCGAGATCGAGGCCAACGATGAGAAACCGAGGGCCAACCCGGGCGGCGTGGTGTTTAAACACTCACGAGGCTTTGGGATGCAGGTCCTGAAGTATTGCCGCAACCGGAATGGGAGTGCTGTGGCTCGTGGAGAAGCGTTGTCCTATGTGGCCGACACGTCCCCCAACGTCGACCGAAGCACCTCAGCGGGAACGATTACCAGCGCCTCAACGACGACAAGCGTGGTTGGCAGCGGCCTGACGGCGGGCGATCATGATGGTGCGTTGTTGTATATCACTGACAATGCTGACGCAGCCGGAGCCGCTCCAGAGGGTGAAATTGGCGTAATCGCAAGCAACACCGCGACGGTTATGACGATGGAGGCTGACTATAAGTTTTCTACGGCCCCAACAACGTCCGACACGGCGCAGATCATTTCGACCTTTCAGGTTGAAGACGCTGCCGACGGCGATGAAGCGTGGTGTGTCGCTGGAACCGTAATGGCTGCTGGGGGAATCTCAGACGGCTACTATGGATGGATTGGGCAAGAGGGATTTTTCCCCGTCTTGTACACCACCGCAGCGGTGACCTCAGGCGCCCCTATCGTTACCGGGGCCGCATCGTTTATTGACTTTGGATCGGACGGAATGGAACTCCAGGTTGGGATTTGCCCCGAAGCTGTGGCGGCTGACTTGGTGGCACCGTTCAGAGCCTTAGCTCTCCTGAAGCTGTTCTCCTACAATGGCCCAGCGACAGCTCCTTAATGCAGAGAGATTCCTTAATGGATGAGTGTTCTACGTGGAACAATAAAGAAAGTGGAGGCGTGATATGGCATTAACAGTTACGCGAACAGGAGACTGGAGCGGGATTGAGGGGAACAAGCGGACAGGGTTGATCAAGATCGACTTTGACTCGTCGTACCCCACAGGAGGAGAAGCTCTCTCCGCGAGCGAGTTTGGACTCAGCAAAATCGAGGAACTGAACTTCATGAGCCAGGGCCGGCTTGGGTACGTGTTCTATACGGACACAGCGCTTCCGGCGACCACGGTGAATATTGAAGTCCTGTGTCCAACCGGTGGCACCGCCCCGACAGCAGTGGGAGCCCCAACCCAGGCCGCGTCAGCGGTTATGGCGGCCTCTGGTGCTGACTCAACCTCCTTGGTTGATCATACCCATGTCGCCGGAGCCACCACGGGTGGACGAGGCGTCGAGATGGGCAACACGGCTGACCTCTCAACTCTCACGGCCATTTGGATAAAGGCAACGGGTATCTGATATGGCGGATGCTGTTGTTAGAGCTACATTACAAGGAACTCCGTCGTCCGGCGTTATTGCCGGCGGCGGCGTTTTCGATATGTGGAAAGTGTTTACAGCTGAAGCGGTCGCTTCAACGGCCACGGTTGATTCGCTTGCCCCGGGAGCAGGACGAGGGTTCCGCCTCGACCAGTTTCACTATTTTGGCCTTCATATCATCGCGACCAGTGCATCAGGGACCGCAGACGTGGATGTGCAGATTGTGCAGTCGTATGATGACACCGCAGCGAACTACGTGGTTCCCGCGACAGGAGGCACCATGGCCTCATCCGTAAGTGATGAAGTCGCGCACGTATACTCGGTGGCCCCCGTCCCGATGCCGTATCTGCGGTTTCGTGTAGTGGGAGTGAACGCCAACCCCGCCGATACGGTGGTCACGGCGTACGCATGGTTCCAGACATGAGATTATTTAGCTAAATAAGATGGCGTGGAATTCAACATGGTCATTGCCGGCGAGTTCTGATATGTCTATTGACGGCCTCGACGATGTGGCCTCGACGATTAACGGGTTGGATACATTTGCAACCGCGGTCGACGATCTTGATGTTCTTGGTACTGACTATGGATGGGTTGCGTGGGGCGCGGCCACATGGCAGTCATAGCGTAGCTCAGGTGGAGGGAATAGTGTGCCTATACTTTCAGATGTCAGCGATCGGGTCTCGAACCTCCTCGGCACAGACCCGCACCTCTCAACGGCAGAAATCACATCCCTCGCGCAAACACGCTACGAGCGGATGTATGAAGAACACCTCTGGTCCCGCAGCATTCGTGAGTTCTCCCTTTCTCTTGTAGCCTCGACCTCGTCGACCTCGGCGAATACCGTCACGGTCACGTCTGGCAGTTCTACCGTCACCTCAGCCGGAACCCCGTTCACGACATCCCCTTCGATGGTCGGGTATCAGATCCGCATCGGGGCAGAACCGCACTACTTCTTTATCAACTCGGTGACAAGTACGTCAGCGGTGGAGATTGGGGATGGGGAAGGCAACACGGTGGCATGGCCTCGGGCGACGGATACGGAAAGCTCGTGGACGGTGTTTCAGCATCGGTATCAGCTGCCAGCCGACTGTGATGATGTGATCGTGCTTTCCCATAACAGAGGCGAGCTTGAGGAGATGGACGGAGGCAGAAACGAAATAGACTTTATCGACCCTGACCGGTCGCGATCCGCCGACCCGCCGACCCATTGGTGGTATGATGGAGAGGACAGGTCAGCCGCCCCTATTCGAGAAATCGGGGTGTCGGGGTTTCCGTCAGCCGCACGGATCTTACGAGGGCAGTATGCCCGCCAAGCCCCCACCCTCGCAGCGGCCACGGTCATTGACGTTCCGGTTGCGGTGCTCGTCTACGGGACCGCCGCCGACGCCGCGAGTATGCTCGTTGCGAAGGAAGCGTCGGAGTTTTGGGTCCGGCTCTCGACTCACTTTAATACCTTGTATGAAAAGACACTGGATGCGGCGATTGTGAAAGACAACAACAGGAAGTCACAACCTTATTCGATTGGGCGAAGTCAGCGCAACCCCGGCAGCCGGGATCACTCTATTTTTCCCACTAACTTTGTGGAGGGATTTTAAATGGCACTCTTAATTAATGTGGCGAAGCCGGCAGGCACCGACGCCCCAAGCACGCTAGACAATGAACAACGGACGATGCGGCAAGCCGTGGTTGACATCTTTGGAATTCCCAATAATACGACAATCTCGAACGCAGCCTCGTCATTCGTCGCTGGAGGGCTGGCCACCGTGAACCTCACCGCCGCCTCGGCCACCGCAGGGACTGTCTTTGATCTCGCGGCTGGCCACTCCCAGCGCGACCTTATTACAGGGGTTGGCGCGGGCTTGAATATCCAGGCCGATACGTGGGACGTCAATGCCTCAGGCAACGGCGAAACCGTAGCGATTGGAGCCCTCGCGTTTGCGGGGATTCCGACGTGGACCTCAACAGGGACCAGCTATACGGTGTCTGACGCGGCCACGCTCTATATCCAGGGCGCACCCTTGGCAAGTACCAACGTCACGCTCACACGGACCTACGCCCTGTGGATCGACGCTGGCAATGCCCGAATCGACAACTCGCTCTATATCGGGGAACAGGCGGATGCTGACGGTGATGTAGCAGGGCTTGGGCAGTTGTGGGTGAATACCGCAACCCCGAACGAACTGTGGTTCACTGATGATGCCGGAACGGACAACCGAGTCCCGATACAAGCGACATCGGGAGCTGTCACCGCAGGGACCAACGAAGATACCTATGTGCCTCCTGATTTGCTCAAGTATATTGACAACCTGACGCCAGGGGCCGACTTCACCTTAACGCAAAACTCCGTCAACGCCGTCACCTCGGTTGAATCAGGGGCGATTGTGAACACGCTGTATCTCAATGCTGGCAACGTCACCAAGCCAGCGACAGCGGCCTTCCTTGCGTATAACAGTGCTTCTGACACGAACGTGACCGGGGCGGGGACAGTGATCACGGTTGATTTTGACACTGAGGTATTTGACCAAGGAGCCGATTTCGCCACAGACACATTCACCGCGCCTGTGACGGGGCGATACCAGCTCAACACAGGAGTTGCCGTGGCTGGGCTTGCAACAGCCACAGGGATTGTGTTGAAGATCGTCACAAGCAATCGGGTGTATGCTTCTTCGCTATTCGACGGCAGTGCAGGCACGATCACAGACTACACCTGCATGAACTCAGTGCTGGCCGATATGGACGCGGCAGATACCGCAACGATCACGGTCGGGGTGTATGGGATTTCCGGGGACACCGCCGACATCTCAGGGGCCGCCGATGGACGTACTCAATTTTCTGGATTCTTAGCCTGTTAAAGGGGAGACACGATGGCACGAGCATTAAAAGCAGCAGAGCGGGCGGTATTAGCCCATGTGGTGATCGACCCCGACGCATGGTGGGCGCACGCAACCGACAATTACAAAGGCAGTGAGGAAGACGCGTTAAAGGCCAAGGTGGCACGATGGAAGGGATCCTATGACAAAGAAAAAGCCGAAGAAGGCTACAAAACCCGAGCCCAAAAACAACCCGTATAGCATGGCACGAGGCACGCGATGAAACGACTCATCCTGCTGGCTCTGGTCTTGAGCCTCACGGCCACGGGCTGTATCCAGTTCAAGGCGGCGTACACGAAAGCGTTTGAATCCCCGATTGGGGTGAACGCCAAGTCGTTTGTGGATGGGGTCAAGGAGAAGGATTGGCCGAAGGTCTATGACAGCGCGTTGCGGCTCCAGGTCCAGTATGCCGTACTCGTGGGGTCGCAAACGGTCGAAGAGGAATACGGCACGCCGTGCGCGCAAGCCTTGGCCGCTTACTTTGATGACCCTGACATGGGATCGGTGGTCATCCTGCGGGACAGCCCGCTGATTGGGTGGGTTGAGATGGCAGGGCCGCTGAACAACATTACAGGGATCACGATTGGACGTGTGATCCACGCGGGGGCCATAGACACAGGGCTGAAGATCCCGCATGAAATCGCCCATGTCCAACAGTATGCGCAGGTCGGGGACACGTTCCCGGTTCAATACCTCTCGACACTCCTCACGCTGGGAAGCCGAGGATATTATGAGAGTTTCTTTGAGCAACTCGCGAGAGGCCACGACGCCGCGTTCATTGCCGAGTACGGGGGCATCTGTGAATCCCCGAAGCTTAACCCCGCCTTAGCATAAAGAGGAGCACCTAGCCCATGAATAGATTTAACATCAGGACTTTCTTATCGGGAAAGAAAACGTACCTCACTGGGGCGATTGCCGCTGTGGTGATGGGCCTGTCCATGTATGGAGTCATCCCCGCAGGGGCGGCCGATCAGATTCTTGTTGTCCTTGGGTTCGGGGGCCTGGTCACACTTCGATCTGCGGTGGCGACCGCGCTGACGCCGAAGCCGAAGCGGGCGAGCCCAAAGTGACCGACATGGGAGGAGCAAGCATGGCGATGCTGGGACTGGGCCTGACCGCCCTGGGTCTGTTCGTCCCGCTGATGATGAGGATATCGAAGAACACACGAGAAGGCGCCGCCAACACCATTGAAGCGCTCCTCCAGCTACGAAGCATTAATGGCAAAGTCTCAACGACAGAGAAACGGTTGGACGACCATATGACGCAGGATCACAGGGATAAAGAGAGAATTGAAGATGCGGTTGAGGCGCTCAGACTCGCCCAGAAGCCGTAACACACCGTAACACGCCGACACACAGAGAAGGTGGTCGAAGGCAATGAAGGATACAGACTTTGAATCTTTACACTATTTCGGCCCCCATGAGTTTGACTCGATTGGCGGCCACGAGCATCTGCATAAGAACGTTGTCACCCTCGCTAACGATATTCGCCGAGCCTATGGCTCCCCACTTCGTGTCACTTCAGCATGGCGGTCGAGCGACGGGAACTCGCTCGTCGGTGGCGCAGACATTTCCCAGCACGTGCTAGGGCGGGCACTTGACCTTGTTCCTATCTCCCCCTCTCCTTCGACGTTTGCAGACCTCGTGATGGCCTCGCTCCGGTTCTGGTGCGGGGGTCTTGGCATCTATGATGACGGCCATATCCATATCGACACTCGATTGGGGAACTTTGGCGCACGGTGGGTGGTGAGTCATGGGAAGCACTTGGCATGGACCTGGGACAATCTCGCCGAGGTGGTGGGCCGTGGGCGGAAGCGCTTAGCCCCTCCGACAGGAAGCAACCCTGGATGATCTCCTCCGTGGGGTCGATGTTCCTTGCCGTGGTGATGGTCTCAACTCCATCCCTTGCGCTGGCACAGCCGACGTCACCGCCCCCAGGTATCGTGACTCCTTCCCAGTCACGGGTTCTCGCGTGGAGGATTGCTCCTGAGGTCGCGATGCACATCCCGCATTCACTCATTGAAGCGGTGTACGAACAACGCAACGCTCCCCTTGAGGTGATCACCTGGCAGGCTACGGACGTTAAGCACACGAACGACCCTGTGGCCACCCACATCAAGCTTGGCAGCCTGTTCCTTGAGGGACTCTTTATCATCCGTCACCACGGTCCTGACGACCGGTGGAACTCTGAGGTGCTTGCCATTGGGGAACTCTACGGATGCACTGAATTCGACGGGGATCGTATCCTGTGGGCGTGGACATCCAAAGATAGGACCATCTAATGGGGGTGACAAGGAAGCAGAAGCGGCTGATTGAGGAGAGCACCACGCTTGAAAGCGGGGGAGATAGTGGCGGGGCGTATTGCGCTGGCCGCAGGGCCTATGACGTGATGAACCTCTATTTAAACAAAGAGCGGCATGACCGACTCTCGGCACAATGTGCGACCTATCTCGAACAAATACCGCTGTCCCAGCACGTCTACGAGCATGGAGGGATCGCACGAGAAGATCTCATTACCGAGTATAACAGGGTATTGGAATCCCAATAACTCGCGACACCCCTAAAGGAGAGACCAATTCAATGGGCGACACGAAGACAAAAGCGCTGCAAGCTGCCACGGCGGTCGTATTCGACTTCTCTGCTCCACGGTTTCAGGTTCTCGCGTATGACCGCGCTGCCCTTGCGAGAGAGCACGTTGATGGGCAGGACACGGTCAACACCGAGCTCATCGTCCCCCGTGCGGTTCAACTCGTAATGCAGGAGCTCATGCTGTGCATTGACGGGGGCAAGATGGATCGGCACGATGGCCAGCATTGGCAGATGTGGCTCGAAGCGTTCGAGGAACCGACGCCGCAAGAGTTTCCCCTCAGTGCCGTACGGTGGCTCAACGCTCGGTGCAAGGCGGACGACGTGAAACTGCAACAAGGAATGGTGCAATGGAGAGAAGCCTTGATTGAGTACCTTGACCAGCTCGAGGCCGAGGCGACCGCGAAGGGCCCCCAGGGTTCCTAACCCATGAGAGGGAACGCGTCAGTCTATGCCTCCCCATCGCCTGGTGGAGTCCGAGAAGACATCAACCCGATTGAAGTCCCCCCTGGGTGGCTGATTGGGTCAAACAACTTCTATACGTCTGAAGGCGAAGGCACCCCCCGCCCTGGCTATACGCAAATGGGGACGGCGCTTGCCGCAGCCGATCGGGTCATTGGTGTTGGGTTTCGCGGCTCTGACCAGTCAACCGACAATATCGTAGTGCATACCCTGACCGCTGCCGAGCACTGGAACGGGTCCTCTCAGACGGTCATTACGGGGACGTGGGCCGCTTCGACTGCCGATCAGCCGGTGCGATTCGCCACGATGCAAAGCGGGGGAACGACCTGGATGGTCAGAGCGAACGCCGCGAATGCTCCTGATAAGTGGGATGGCACGTCGGGAGCCTTCCAGAACATTGCTGCCGCAACGGCCTGCCGAGACATCCTGGTAAGCAGTGGGCACCTTGTCCAGGTTCGCACCACCCGCAACGTGATCTCATGGTCTAACCTCAACGACATAGATACCTTTAATTCGCTCAATACGGCCACGCTCGATCAGACACCCGGCGATATTATAGCGGCCAGGAACATTAGCCCGCTGTCGTTCGCTGTGTACAAAGATGATGCCGTGTTCCTTGCAAGCCGGCAAGCGGCGGTTGAAGAGTTCCGGTTTGAGTTTATCGCTTCGGTCGCAGGCCCGATCTCTGTTAATTCCATTATTGAATTCCCATGGGGCCACGTCTGGCTTGGGAGTGATAATGCGTTCTACCAGTTTGACGGGGCTCAGGTGGTGCCGCTCAGCCGGGCCATGGTCTCGACGCTTGGGGAGAATATGCACTTATCGAACCGAGGACGAGCCCATTCCGCGAAGCGCAGGCGACAGCAGGATGAAGCATGGTTTTATTACCCCGATGCCTCCACAGGGCTTGTGACGCGTGCGGTCTCTGTCGTCATCAAGGAACCGACCGACCTTACTCCGCGCACCGTGGCCCTCAACCCCCACCAAGTGCAGGATGAAATTACTGCAAGTGTGTCATGGCGCGACCGGTCTGATATGACGATCGATGGGCTGGACTCCTTTTCCTCCACCATTGATGGGTTGGACGGCACGTGGAGCACCATTGACAGTATGGTGTCGCTCGGCGGCTCGGTGGTTCTGCTTGGGGGGGCTGACGGGAAATTCCACGAGTTCGGGCGATCAACCTCTGATAATGGGGCCTCAATTGCGTGGGAAATCACGCACCCTCACCTTGCGGTGGGAGGCATCGAATCTCGGTTCTTCTTGGACGGCATGGCGGTCTATTGGGAGAAAACCACCACAGCCCTTCCCATTACGCTTGGGGTCACGATGACGGATTCATTAAGCGATGCCGAAACAGAGAACATTGTCTCTGGCCTCACGATTGACGGCCTCGACGAGCTATCGTCCACGATTGATGGGCTCGATGCCGTCTGGGCCACGATTGACGATATGGTGCAGTCTTTTGATCTCAGCGTTGACAGCAATCACCTTGTCACGTTTCCCAACCTTCGAGGGAAGTGGGCGAAGATTCGGTTGTCAGGGCATTCGGTGGTGGCGGGGATGTTCTACCGTGGCATGATGGTCTGGGGCTTTAAACGAGGTATGGTGTAGGAATGCCAGCGCACAGACTCACCCGACGGTTTACGAGCGGAGAAGTCAACGGGATGCACGTATGCCGGGAGTTTGACTACATTATCCGCATTATGAATATGCTCTCGACGGTCGACACCTTAGCGCGTCGGCCTGCAACGCCTGATGTCGACCACATCCAATTCTATGCGTCGGACACGAAGCAGAGCTTTATCGGGGTTGCCGGGGCATGGCAAAGTCTTGAACCTCGCCGAGGCACCGCCACAATCGCCAATTCAGCCACCTCGGTGGCCGTCACTCTTGGCACCGATGAACCTGATGCGAACTATGGCGTGTATGTCTCTCTTGGCTACGATAACGGGGGATGCTGGATTACCAGTGAAGCCGTGGGTGGATTTACGATTAATGTTAAGACAGCCGCAGCAGGAGGCAACGGGGGATGCCGATGGATGCTGGTACGCGATTGACGCTTATCCCAGTCGAGCGGGACACCGCTGGAGGCCCGGCCTTGATGAGCGTGGTGATGCAGCGGATTTGCAAGGAAAACCCTGCCGCTGACGTCGACCTGCTCTGGGCACACTTTGCGTCAAACTCATCCTCCGTGCGGGTGTGGGCGATTCAAACACCCGAGGGCGACGTGACGGGGCATATCCTCGCAAACATCTCCCCAGACATCCAAGGGGAGGCGTGGTGCGTATGGGTAAACCAGCTGGTGCTTGACCAGAGCGTCCCTGACGAAATGACCGACGCGTTCATGCGTGACGTGTCTCGGTGGGCGAAGCAAACAGCTCCCCAGTGTTATACTGTCTGCATGTCATCAAAACGAAAACAGGATCACCCGGAAACCTGGTTGCGCCGGTTCGGGTTTAAACAAGACACCATTATCTACAGCCGACCGTTACAGGCGAGCAGTGAATAAAAGGGGGCTCTAATGGCCGAACACCCGAAGAAAGTTATTAACCAGCTTCTCCCTCCGGCCTTCTTGGCAGGAGCCGCACAGATTACCGCAGGCGATGTCACACAAGGCGCGCTACAGAAACCGCTCAGCGACTTTCTTGCTTCGAACCCCCAAGGGGTCGCCCCGCTCAGCGGGCTATCACAGCTTGGAATTGGGTTGCTTCCAAACCTGTCGCAGCAATCACCGAACATGCTTATTGCGGCTCAATCAGGCCAGAGGATCAACAATCTTGGCAACGCCGTCCTCCAAGCAGGAGGCATGACGGCAGGCGAGGCGAACGCGCTCAACAGCTTACAGGGGTCGTTAAATCGAGCGCAGGGAGGACTATTCCCAACAAGTCCCTCGTTCCCTGGGGGGCAACCCTCCCCGGCAGACGCCCCGAGACAACAGCTGCAATCTCGCCACCCTGGACTCCAAGCCCTCACCGAAAGCCTGAGCACCACCACCCCCGCAACGAACGTATTCTCGGGGTTCAACATCGGAGCTCCATCGGTGGCGAAGCTGGGAGGGAAAGGGCCCCTTACGCTTGACGAAGCGATTAATAAAGGGATCATCGACCGAGACAGTGACGGAAGACTTCGCATTTCGAACCTGAAGAAGTTTGAGAACAAGCTCAACAACGACCGTGTGTTCACCGGGGCCCTTGACTCCTTTGAAGGGGCGGTACAGAGGGCCATGCGCCCACCAGGCGCCGGGACGGCAGAGACAGGTATTGAGCTCAATGAACCGCTGCACCCCAACGTGACTCGCCAGATTCAATCCGCAGGGAATGATTTTGTTGGGCTCACGTTTGACAGGAACGGGATTATCGCGGTTGACCCTGACAGGGATAGAATGTTCGTTGGGAGCACAATCCTTCATACTGGAGGAGGGTCGAGAGGCTTGATCTCTGATTCGATCTTCAACATCCTTAGGACCAACGGGAATGGCATCACTTCAGGCGGGCCGAGGACAGTAGCCGAAGTTAAAGCTGAAACCGATAGGCTTATGGCAAACGACGACTCGCTGATGGAAAGCGATGCTCGGGATCAAGCGCGAGAGGACCAGGGACCTCTCGTGATCAACGACCCTCGCGCATTGCAGGAGCTGATGGACAATGGGCTCGTAGATCTCGCCAGCCACAACAGGCTCAAGGCCAGCGGGGTTGAGCTTGTGTTTTCAAACGGTCGATGGCTCGTCCCTGGCACTACGGGGTATTCTGACTTCTCCCAGAACGTTCAGGCCGGGGCCGCGGTTGGTCATAATGTCGACGCCCTTACAGGGGGAAGTAGTGGGCTTCAAGCGGGGCTTTCTACGGTCTCCCCTGTCCCTGCACAGGCTGGTGCGGCTGCTTCGACAGGGCCCCTTGCCCCGGCACCCGTGGCGGCGAGTTCTGAAGGGAAGCCAAAGGACACTGAAACCTATGACGAGGCCATCGCAAGGCGGATAGCCAATCGGGATGCCGCTCGGCTCGCAGGGGACACGGCGAAAGTAGCCACGATTGAAGCAAAGATCAGAGATATGATCAACGCCAGCACTGAAACGATAGCCGAGACATACATGAGAAGAGTGAGAAGTTGGCAGGCAGCAAAGGCTGCGGGCGATACAGATCAGGTCCGGCGCATCGAAGCTCTGCTCAACATCAACGCCCCAGCTGAGATGGGGTAAGGGGGACGCATGGCTACACATTTGAATTCGTTAAACACTTCGTTATTTCCACCACCGCCGAAGTTTAAAGCGCCCACAAAGTTTGACCCGACTCAGATCAACAAGCTCGTCGGGCAAGCGGTCCTTCCCCCACAAGCAAGCGCGAATACGGTCACAGCGGGATTGTCCCCGTTCCTTCAGGGCTCCCCAGGCGCAGGCCCGCTCACGCAAGCCGCGATTGAGCAGTTTAAGGTCTCGACCCAGCCGATCCTTGAAGGCCAACTCGCATTACAAGGGCTCTCAAGTTCCCCCGCGTTGGCTGATGTCACCGGGCGGGCCCTTGGGGCTGCCCTTCCTGAGTTCATCACTGCGGACCTCGCCAATCGCTTTAAAGCGGCCCAGGGGCTCCAGGAGCAGCAACGGCTGTCTAGCGCAGGGGTGCAGTCAGGGTTGCAGGGTGCGATCAGTGCAGGCCAACTGGCAGCGGGCTCGGCGGCGCTCCAACATCAGGCCGCGCAGGAACATGCGGCGCTCGCGTTCCAGCGGCAGCTGGGGGCCGGGCAGCTTGGGGTCAGCCAGAGACAAATCGGATTGCAAGAACAAATCGATCCCGCCCAGCTCGCGCTTCAACGCCAGCTTGGAGTCGGGGAGCTTGGGATCGGCCAGCGGCGCATTGGATTACAGGAAACACAGGAGCCGGCCCAGCTCGCCCTTCAGCGAGAGATCGAGATCGGCAAGCTTGGGATCGGGACACGCCAAATCGCCTTGAGCGAAAACGTGGAACAACGGAAGCTTGATATTCAGCAGCAACTTGGGCTTGGCCAGTTAGCGCTATCGACGAAGGCGCAAACAGCGGAAGAGCAGATCAGCCTTGCGAACCAGAAGCTCAACGAAGAAGTAGCGAAAGGTAACCTGGTCGTATCCCAGCGAGGGATTCAACTCAGCGAGCGGACACAGTCTGAGCAGCTCGCGCAGTCGGCAGCCCAGCTCACAGCCGGGATCTCATCGGATCAAGCACAACGAAGATTAACAGCCGCTACCGCCGCCGCTGAGCTGTCACTTGGGTTTGGGGCCCAGATCAGCGTCCCCCTCGCCCAGCTCGAGACCCAGCGAAGCCTTGCAGTGATTGAAGGACTCGTTGCAGCCGGAGCCCTGATGCAAGACATTGAAGACGCGATTTTCGCTGCGGCCAGCCAAGAACGGCAGCGAATCCAGGAGCTCGCCGAGACCTTCTCAACCGGCCTCTTTGGCGGAGCCGGATTCGGCCCCTTCATTGGATCGCAAGCAACCCAAGGTTAAAAAGGAGGAATCACGATGGGAGATATGAAAGGCATACTCACCGCAGGCGCGGCACTCGGGGGGTCGGCACTCTTACCGGCTCTCGCCCCAGGGCTCGCGGCGACCCTTGGGCCAGCAGCCTTGGGAGCCCTTGGAGGCGCCCTCGGTGCAGGCGCGGCTACGGCTGGTCAGGGCGGAGACCTTGGAAGCTCGCTCTTGAATGCGGTCCCTGGCGCGATAGGAGGAGGACTGGCTCAAGGGACCCTTGGGGCTTTGGCTCCAGCGGCGGCTTCTCAGGCGGCTAGCTCCATTGCTACGGAGGGTAGCACCGTTACAGACCCTGAGGTAGACCCCTCGTTCTTGAGCCTAATCACTAAGGACTTCAAGGAAGACCCAGTCTCTAAGGGAGTTCAGCTGGCCAACCTTGGCATTTCTAGCCTCCAGCTAGCAAATCAGCCTGAGCAGCAGCAGATCCCCCTTCAAGTCGGGCTACCCCAGGTCGTGTCAAGGCAGCCACGGGCGCAACGACAGCCGCTACAACGGCGTGGGCCCCGCAGGTTCTTCAGCTCATGAGTACACACTCTACCTCTGTCCCGCTAGCCTTCTCCAATGTCAACACGGATGTGACTGCGCCTGGCCAGAACACACGAGACATTCTCGATGAGAACTCTCGATTAAGGGCATCGTTACTCAAAAGGGGATCAGAATCAGGCCAAGGAGGCTCAGGGGGGTCACTGATTGACGCTCTTGCTGGGGCGCTTGCGATTGGGGGAGTGGCGACTGCGATTGCAGGGAAAGGGAGTGATAAAGCGGTGACGCTCGGGAGACTCCTGACTGGGGCGTCGTTGCCACTGATCGACATCAGTAGGAACAGGCGTGGAGCGAGGGCCGCTAGTCTGGCTCAAAAGAACCGTAACGACGATCTGGACCTACTCAAGGCCCAAGAACTGGCAGCAAGGGACCAGCTCTCTGACCAGAAATCATCGTTCTTTGGTGAGTTTGGGGATAATGCCACGACCAGGGCTGTCGTTGCCGCAGGCCCTGCTGCGGTTTCGGCTTTCGCGCAGAAAGAAAGAACCAGGAAGGAACAAATCCTGCTTAGGTTCCTCAGTGACCCCGAGAGGCTTCAGGATGCGCCTCCGGCGGCCACGCCTAGCATCGAGACCCTTCCGATCGTAGACCTTGACCCTCAAGGGTTTAGCGTAGATCAGGGGTTCAGGGTGGACCCTGGAGTCGTAGCACACGCCGCTGAGGAAGGGGCCAGACCCGTCGCAGCCGCACAGCAGTTCTTTGATGACTCAGTCGAGGCCGATGAGGCTCGCCAATCAAGTTCAGAGGTTCAGTTCCTCCACGACGAAGACACGAACAGTATCGAGTGGCGCAGACGGGCCCTGTTGATTAACGGGATGAGCCTTGATGACGTTGATGCGATCACAGACGCAGAGATGGCCAAGGTCTCTCGCGAACCCTTTACTCAGTTCAAGGGCACCGAGGCCGGCAGAGCCATGTTCCTTCAGGACCATCCTTCTCCCGTTCAACAGCCCTCCGCCGAGGCAGTAGCGAGTGTGGATGCGCTCCCATTGCCGGCTCAGACTGGCCAGACTCCCATCTCCCGTGAGGAGTTTGACTCCATGGGCATCGTTGAGCAAGAGGCGTATCTAGCCCGGAGGGCTGCTGCCCAGCCCAGTGAATCCATCGCCCCCGGAGCTTCCTTCTACACAAACATCGCGGCGGCGACATACGCAGCGGAGACATCAGGGGCAGGACAGGGGATTAACTTATCTGGTATTCAGGCGAATACGGCAATCAAATTGGGGGTCTCTGTCGAGACCCTTGATCCTTGGGCCAAGGTCTTCGTCCGAAACGTTCTCTCCGGTATCTACACGGACAATCGCCGAGCCAACCAGCTCCGGCCGCCAGAAGAGCGGATGACCGATAAGCAGGTCCTCATCAAGTCTGGGAGCGAGACTATCGACCAAGTAGGCGCAGGTCAATCTTCGACCGTGTGGGGTGTCGTTAAATCCCTTCCCACCTTCACGGACACGACGCTGCTTTCAGGGCCCGGTCTTCCATTCGTTGACCCTTCCAGAGGGATGACTCCAGATCAGGTGGCGACATTGCACGAGCTCGAAAGCCTAGAAAAGATTGACACGGCCAATATAATCGACACAAATAGAGCCAAAGCAGAGGCGGGATACGGGGTTCCTCTCACCCCGAAGGAGAGAGGCGAGCTTCGGGGGGTGGGGTCGATAGTCAAGGAAGTCGTCGGGGTGCTGTGGGCTGGTCATCTCCTCGAAAACAGAACCCTAAGCGACTCAATTTCGACCAAGGTCCAAGAATGGAAGATCGGGTTGTTCCAAGAGGACAACCCCACACATGCGGCCATCCGTCACGTTATCTCCCACAAGGCCCAAGTAAACAAATTGATCAAGGCAATGACTAAAGGGGGGATGGGAACTGTGTCTGACCTCGATGCCATTCAGAACGCCCTCACAGTCCCAAGTCCCTCCTCTTCTTTTGCCGAATTTACCCAGAAAACGAACCGTCTACTGGGTGAAGTTCTTGAGAGTTACAATGCGATCCTTGGGCCAGGGAGAACAGACCAGCACCTGACGTATGATAATGTGGTCAGCCTCCTCCCTAGATACTTAGACCCTTACCGAGGACACGAGATAGTCCAGGCTTTGTTTATTGAGGGTGTTGGATCTCCCACCCACGAGGGGGGTGGCTCAGAGCCACCGGGCTCAGTGGGTTTATTGGATCCGAGAGGTGAGAGCGGCGACGTGAAAAGGTTCCTAGCAGAGCAGGAGCTGCCGAAGAAGCTGACGACGAAGCCTCCACTGACCGCCCTTGAGCGTCGGCTGCAAAACTCGATCGACGCGCTGGATAACTGACACTAGGAGGTGCTATGCCAACACACATTTTAAACCCTATTAGAGAGGGGATATCGTCTGAAATAAGGCTAACAGGGTCAGGGCCACCCACCTCGACTCCTGGCACCCCTCTGAATAGTGGGCTCAACTTACCCCCCACCCCCACACGAACCCAGCCTCGATCGAGTGGGAATATCCAGAGAAAGGCCCCAGCAGAAAATAAGCCCATGTCGATAGTTGTCCTTGCGCCGAGAGACCTACAGTCTCGCACTCTGGACTTCATCCTCACTGACAAGGGAACAGGAGAGGTGGTGGAGGACTCGATGACGGTGGCCCCCGAGGTTGTCACTGACAACCCCCAGGCTTATTTAAGAAGAAGGATGAAGGCTCTTGCGGGCGGAAACCTTAACGCCTCCTTCACTATCGAGCCTGCCCCGAGACTAGACCGAACCCCTGACCCAAGCGGCCCTCCGCTTAAGGGCCATACCCCCAGAGAGCTCCTGACATCAGTGACGCAACACGCTCCGTTTGTGATGGAGATGCTAGGGGCAGGGTTGTCGAAAGCCCCCGGGACTGCCGGGGCCGTAGTGAGAGGCGCGGGCCGTATAGCAGGGGCATTCCCTTCAGCCCCAGGCCCGGCTGGGACCAGATTAAGAGGCGCCAGCTCGCTCGCTAAGACCTTCCCTTCACTTGCCGAGAGGGTCACCACTAAGGTGACGCCCCGCACTGCGGTGGGGGCCGGGGTTGGTCGCGTAGCAGGAGAATCTCTGGACCAGTCAGCGACGGGAGATGTCGGGCTTCTTCCGGAGGGCCGGAATGTCGTCCTAGACGAGCTCGAGAGGATTGGAACAGCGGGGGTGGAAGCGTCCATGTTTGAGATGGGAGCGGGGGTGGTCGGGCGAGTGCTGGGCAAGCTGTGGAACAAGTACTTCGCCGCAAATCCGGTGGACATCTCGGACCAGGCGAGGAACTCCGAGGTTGTATTATCCAGGCTTGCAGCTAAACAGGGGATGAAAAAAGGTCGCCCCGCTGAAGAGGCAGACTTCTCCCTTGGGGAGAAGATGATGGACCCTACTACGGGAAAACCGCCCACGTCTAGGATCGTTCCGACGATTGAATCATTCATTCAGGACTTTCCCATTTTTGCGTCGGACATCTTCAAGTCTCGAGTGAGGCGCAACAGAAGGATCATCCAAACCGAAGTAGATTCCATCGTAGATAGGGTCGAAAAAGCCGGAGGGGTTCCAGCGGTGGTGAACCTGTTCGTAGACGAAGCCATAGGGAAGAAATCCATGACAAGGCGGATGATAAGCGCTGGATATCAATCCCTCGAGGCAATGACGGAGGGTATCACTGTCCCGACGAAAAGGATCAAAGCCTTAATGGCCAGTTTAAGCGCCAGTAGGCGCAAAGGCGTCCCTGCGATTGTCGATATCCTCAAGTCAACCGACGACGCGGTTAGATCCTTGGGGGGGGAATTGCCTCCGGGGCTTTCAGTGTTTGACCGCATCATGGGGGTGGTCCCGTCTCGCGACCTCCCTGCTAGGTTTTCTGACCGGGAATGGAAGGATGGAGGCCGTGACATCTCTTTCTCCCAAGCGGGGGCTATCCGTTCCGAGCTTCTAGGGTATACCAGGGTTCCTACGACTGATGACAACAGGCCGGCCCAAGCGATTGCCACGCAGGTGGTCCAAGAGCTCACGCGAGTGCTCGATGATGCGGCCGTATCCCTGTCCCCTGAGGCTGGGGTCTTCTACCAAAATATCAAGGACTTCGCGAGAGAGTCTCATCGAGACCTCCTGACCGGGTCGCTCAAAAAAGGAGAAGCACTCGAGAGTGCTCCGGCCCTGCTGTCAATCGCCGCCCTTCACGCCATGAGGCTCGACCCCAAAGCGGCGGCGTCCCTGCTGCTCAAACCCAACTCGGCCGGAACGATTGACGCGATTAAACTCCTCGTTCCTGAAGCACGGTGGGAGGGGATTAAAGACGTCTTGTTTAGGCAACTCATACAGGGGAACTCCTCCGGGACAAACCCGATAGAGGAAACCGCCGCGACCGTCCAGAAGTTCAACGGGTCAAGAGTCATTGCGGAGATGGACGCGCTGGGACCAGATACTGTTGAAGCTCTGCTGGGAAGAGAAGGCGAGCGGGCAATGCGGGGGCTTGCCGAGGCAATGCAAATTACGGATCAAAATGTGTCCGGAATGGGCGAGTTCGCCATGAGAATTGCCGCAATCGGAGCGGTTGGAACCTTGGGCTCTATCGGTTTCGATGTTATCACGTTCTCCGATGATGATACCAATACGAGGGCAATGCAGGGAGCCGGGTTAGTTATCATCGCTCCGGGGCTTCTAGCTAAGTTGATTCGTAACCCCGGAGTGATGAGAAGACTGGAACGGGGGTATACGGTTGCCCGGAGCGACCCTGATCGGGGGGCCGAGGTTATCAGGAGGGCTCTGTCGCTACTCTCCAGTGAGAAATACGAGGGAGTGCCTCAGAACGTCCAAGACTACGTGGAGCGGTTCTAAGCCCATGGACTTTCGGTCAGGGCCCAGCGCATGGGGACTTGCTCTCGTTGCCTTTTATTTTCTTGGCTTGTACACCTTGTGTAGAACATTTCTAATAACTGGCCACATCCCCCCTAGCGCTGTCTGGGGTTGAGGCCCCGGCTAGAGAGGCTTTCACACAATTTGCGACGACATTTGCCAATTCACAAGGAACGGCGTTCCCGATCTGAGAATACACTTTGCTGGTTGGGCCACAAAAGATGTAACTAGAGGGGAAGGTCTGAAGCAGTGCAGCTTCATTGATAGTAAGCCGTCTTAAATAAGCAGGAACTTCATGCCTTCCTCGTGGGGGGCCGCCAGCCATTAAGTGTCGATGGTACCCTTCGACCCAAGCTGAACCCCCATGATATAAATGATTGTCATCAATAATAGGGGTCCTGTTCCCTCCCATACTTGCAGTCAAGGTGCTTGCCCATCCGTCTGAATTAAGGGGTCGCCCTTGGCCATTGAACAACATCCCTGCATAGGGAGATTTCCTTAGGACCGGCTTTGCAGCTAATGTGACTTTCGCGTTACAAATACGATCATTCCCCGCTGTCCCTGGTTTTCCCAAGGGAATTAATACATCGCGTAACGTTGGGGCTAATTTTTTATATTTCTGAAAACTTGATGAGGATACAGGGCTAAACCCACTTTTTACCCCAATAAAGAATACACGCTCACGCGATTGAGGGACTCCAAAATCTTTTGCATTTAAGCTATGTATCGTGACTGTGTATCCAGCTTTATGAAAACGTGAAACTAGCGCTGCCCTTACTCCTTTGAATTTAGTGAGCGAACCAAGTGCTTTCACATTTTCTAAAACAAACGCCTTTGGCAGGAGCCGCTCAACAATTTCACAGAAGCTAAAAGCTAGCTTACTTCTAGGATCCTTGGGGTCCATCTTCCCTGCGACAGAAAAACCCTGACATGGCGGCCCCCCAAAGACGACATCTACCCCTTTGTATGAATGAAGCTCCGTGCCACATAAGTCAATATCGCCTTCTAAAAGCGCCGTGTCAGGGTGGTTCGCACGAAAGGTATCGCTGGCATATTTGTCCATCTCATTTGCTGCGATGATTTCAAACCCCGACTGCTTGAACCCTACATCCAAGCCGCCAGCGCCACTGAACAGGGATATCGCTTCCATCAAATTATCCCAAGATCCTGAAGGCGCGCAGGGGCTCGCTCAAAGCCCCCTCCTTGGCTTGTATACCTTGGTAGAGGCCCTTTCCTTGTAGACCGCGACCGTGCCGTGCTTTTCCCTGTAGGTGTTGCGTGCAGATAGGCGCTTCGAGAGCAGGTGTTTATGGCACAGGGTCACCCCCTCAGCGGCAGGGCAGGAGCATTGTTCGCATAGGCCAAGTGCCCGTTGCTTGAGTTGCCAGAGTCGCTGGCGGGTGACGGTCTGTCGTGTGCGTTCCTTCTTGGCCCGAGTCATCTTCTGTGCCAGCGTTCCAGCCCCCTTACTCACGGCGTGCAGAAGCGCGAGAATCTTCTTCATTGTGCCTCCTTCTTGGCCACGGCAGCGGCGTGCTTCCTTGCGAGTTCTCGCTTACTGGCTGAGCCTCGGTTCGCCTCACGGTGCTGAGGGCAGAACTTCTTCCCCTCGGCTGGCTGTGAACAGTGCTTACACAGGCCAAGTTCTTTATGCTTCAGCTGCCAGAGTCTCTGCCGGCTAAGTGTGGGTGTCGTCATTGGGATGGGTCCTTTCTCTCCGAGGTTAAGGGGGTGGGGTGCGTCTTATGGTCCTCGATTTGTTTGTAGAGGGCCGCGAGTGATTGCCTTGATTCATCTCTGCTTCCATCCTCGAGCTTCACGGCGTGGCCAGTCAGCCTCCGCCTCAGTGTTTGGTCCGTGGTGCTTTTGTGTGCCTTCAGGAACTGCGCATAAAAGATGGACTCCTTCTCCTTCCCGCCTTCCCATACTGACATCCAGCCTCCTATCGCGGTCATCGCCTGATTGGTCACGGGGTTACGAAACGCCATTCGCCGTGCGCGTGATGTCCCTGCGTCGGCTCGAATCTGTGCCTGTGCGGCGATCCAATCCTCGTCCGCGGTCGGGCGGTCATCCTTGAGCGCGGCGTAGCTATCTGCCGCTGTCTTGATCTCAGCAGGAACAGGGAAGCTCCCGGTCAGCGTGCGGGTGGACATGAGGTAGGCGACCCCGTCAAGCACGGAGGCAATGGGCAGATCCATGAGTACCTTGAAGTACGTGCTGTAGGATTCCGGGGAGACCGCCCCCCATGCGGGGACGGCTTCGAGGATGTTCATCGCTTGGATAAAACGGGCTTCATCTTGCTCTGTCATGAGGGAACTCCTTGGGTGCGTGTGATTCCCGCGTCGGCGGGGGTGATGTCAACCT
>TARA_R110000751_G_scaffold130691_1_pt1 | contig 26371 bp, 26 predicted proteins | sample TARA_R110000751 | Tara Oceans TARA_R110000751 (sample SAMEA4398001) | marine metagenome | biome: Polar Biome; feature: [MES] marine water layer (ENVO:01000295) within the mesopelagic zone...; material: water (ENVO:00002006), including particulate matter (ENVO:01000060) such... | reverse complement strand
CCCCGTCGTGCACACGCCGCAGGAAGGCAAGGCCATCACCATGGCCTACCTGTCCGCAGCCGGTGAAACGCTTGGCGGCGACACGTTCCAATACACGCGCATCTTCGATTGCGGCGACAAGGCCGTGCTGGAATTCGAATGCGTGATGGACGGCATCAATGTGAACGGAATCGACATGATCGAATGGGACGATCAGGGCAAGATCACAGACTTCAAGGTCATGGTCCGCCCCCTGAAGGGCATGCAGGTTGTCCATGCCGCAATGGGTGCCATGCTGGCCAAGATGAAAGGCGGCGCATGATCACCGATGCGCCGACGCTCATAACCGAGCGTCTCATCCTGCGGCCTCAGCAGGCGAGCGATTACGAACCCTGTGTCGAAATGTGGAATGACCCCGAAGTGGTCCGGCACATCGGGGGTGCGACCCGCCCGGCACAGGACGTCTGGTTCGCACTTGCGCGCTCACGCGGCATGTGGCCGCTTATCGGCTACGGCTACTGGATCGTTGTCGAGAAGGCGTCAGGCCAGTTCCTTGGTGAGGCCGGATTTGCCGATTTCAAACGCGGCATGAACCCCGACCTCTCGGAATGGCCAGAAGCCGGCTGGGCGTTCAATCAGCTTTCCTGGGGCAAGGGCTATGCCAGCGAAGCGGTCGCCACCATGCATGCATGGCTGGATGAAAACCGTCCGGGTCCGTCAAGCTGCATCATTGATTCGGATAACCTCGCCTCGCGCCGCGTTGCTGAAAAATCCGGATACGAATTCTGGTGTGAGGCGCTTTACCGTGACAAGCCGGTAAATGTCTTCCGCCGCGCAGGCGCCGGATCAGCCTAGCCGACCTTGCGCGCGATCGTCGGCTGGGGATTGGCGCGGAACGCCCGCAGGAAATCAAGGAACGCGCCATGCGGCAGGCCGGGGCTGTAGAGAAAGCCCTGCCCCATCGTACAGCCGCGCCGGCGCAGGAAGTCTGCCTGACGCTCTGTCTCGACGCCTTCAGCTACCGTTTGCAGGCCGAGTGTTTCAGCCATCGCGAGGATCATCTCGACAATGGCCGGCGCCTGCTTGTCGCCTTCCAATGCAGAGACGAACTGCCGGTCGATCTTGAACACATCGAACGGCAACTGAGTCAGCATCGACAGGTTCGAGTGCCCCGTGCCGAAATCGTCGATTGCCAGCTTCATGCCCATCATGCGCAGCGGGCCCATAACTTCGGCCACCTTGGCCGGGCTCTCGACAGCCATGCTCTCAGTAATCTCAAGCTCCAGCCGGTTGGGGTGCAGGCCGGTTCGCTTCAGCACATCCATCACCGTATCGGTGAGGTTTCCCTTTTCGAACTGGCGCGGCGACACGTTGACTGCAACTGACACATCCAGCCCTTCACGCATCCAGACACGCGCTGACTGGCAGGCGGCTTCGAGAATTTGTTCGCCAATCTGGCTGATCAGGCCGGTCTCTTCAGCCAGCGGAATAAAAGCTGCTGGTGAAATGATCTTGCCATTGTGACGCCGCCAGCGCGCCAGCGCCTCAGCACCGACAATCTTGCCTGTCCGGAAATCGACCTTCGGCTGGAACACAGCCTTGAACTCGCGATTGGCCACGGCTTCGCGCAATTCGTCTTCCAGCTTGTATTTCCCGCGCGCAACGCGGGTCAGGCGCGGTGTGAAGAAACGGAAACCGGATGTCGCCTCATCGCGCACAAGGCGCAGCGCCAGTTCCGCATGCCGGAACAATTTCTGCGCACTGTCGGCATCTTCCGGCGCCATCACAATCCCGCCGGAAATGCCGAGGGTCACCGCTTGTCCATTCAATTCGAATGGCGCGGCAAACGCCTGGCGAACAGCCCGCGCAATCGTGGCGACATGTTCGCGGCTGACAGCGTGCGGCATGTAGATGGCAAACTCGTCGGCTTGAAGCGCGGCAATCGTCGCGTCGCGAAGCGCTGCACCGGATGGTCCGCTGATCCCACCGAGCTCGTCCTTCAGTCGTTGGCCCGCCTGCGCCAGCAAGGCGTCGCTCGCATAGCTGCCCAGCTGTTCGGAGGCGCGCGTGAACCGATCCAGGTCCAGCATGATCAGGGCGGCAGGAGCCTCGAACGTCGCTTGCGCCAAAGTGGCCGCAATCGCCCGGTCGACCGCAATCATGTTCGACAGGCCGGTGCGGGGGTCGATAAAGGCCGTCTCGCGCAGCAGCGCATTCTCACGGCGCAATTTTCCGACTGTGCGTGTCACACCCGCCCGCAACCGGCGCAATTCGGCAAATTGCATGTCGGCCAGGTCTGTGCGTCCGTCGCCACGGGCATCATTGAGATAATCGTTGAACCGGTCCAGCGAGTTGCGAAACTTGGACGCCGCCAGATAGGATGTGCCCCCGGCAGCAACAAGCGCTACCACGATCTCGACAGCCAGCACGACAGGCGGGTTCGGCAAGGATGAAACAGGCTCGTGTGTGAACAGAAACCGGTACGCGATCTCAATTGCCAGAAGGACGGAAAAGATGCCTGTCGCCATGACGATGCCCGCCAGGCTCGCGAATGCGGGAATGGTCATCGTACCGAAAATTCGGCTGAAAGATCTCTTCTTGTGCAAGCGCTGATTCGCTTTCTGGGGACTACTGCAGCTGTTCCTGAACAGATATTCAGTGAATATGTTTAGAAATCAGTGAACAAAACGCGCTAGCTGTCGTGAATACAGCGCACTATATGGTTCCCTATGATTAAGCACCGCACAGCCACCGTCGCCCGCAAGACGAAGGAAACTGATATCTCGGTTACCCTCGATCTCGATGGCACAGGAAAATCCGATATCGAGACCGGTATCGGCTTCTTCGATCACATGCTGGAAAGCTTTTCCAAGCATTCCGCCATCGACTTGACAGTCCGCTGCAAGGGCGACCTGCACATCGACATGCACCATTCTGTTGAGGATACGGGCATTGTCATCGGGCAGGCCATCCTGAAGGCGCTTGGCGACTTTGCGGGCATCACGCGCTTCGGCCACGCCTACATCCCGATGGACGAGACGCTCAGCCGCGCCAGCCTTGACCTGTGCAAGCGTCCTTACCTGGTCTGGAAGGTGAATTTCGCGCGCGACAAGGTTGGCGAGATGGACACAGAATTGTTCAAGGAATTCTTCCACGCCCTCGCCGGAAACGGCGGCATGTGCCTGCACGTGGAAAATCTCTACGGTGAGAACAGCCACCACATTATCGAGAGCTGTTACAAGGCGACCGCCCGCGCATTGCGGACGGCCGTTGAAATCGATCCCAAGCTCGGCGGCAAGCCCGCTTCGACCAAGGGCAGCCTCTAGGCGGCTGCCTGCGCCATTTCGATCAGGTTTGCCGGATAGGGCCGTTCATAGGCCGTGATGCCGAACTGCGCGCGCACCTCTTCCAGTGTGCCAGTCCAGACATTCTCCCAGTCAATCAGGATCATTGGCGGTGTCCGGCGTCCGTGCACCCAGGCGCTGGTGATCGTATCCATCAGGATCGGATAGGCCATGGCGTCACCCTGCGCCCCGATAACGGCCGTCACCGCCAGGAACTGCGCTGAATAATTGTGCCCGAACTGCGACATCTGAAATGCCGAGATGGCGATCTCGTGCAGTGAGGTCGTCTCATACCCGCCAACCAGGTGCCACAGGTCATGGGCCTGCAACATGCGGGTGTTCAGATAGTCGAGCGGTGAGGGCAGCTGCGACAGGCCGATGGCGTCACGGTCCAGCACTTCAAGGTCGAAAGAATTGTCGACAATCACATTATAGAACAGCCGGCCCACGGAATTTTCCGGGCACGCGCCCAGTTCTTCCAGCGTATGGCGGCGCGGCAGGGGCAGTTTCGCAATCTCTGACACGCCCTCATAGGTGAAAGACGTCCTCACCACGCGGTCCTGGAAGCTGTCATCCAGCTCCTTGCCAAGCTGCGCCGTTCGCGAGGTGACCGCCAGCGCATCCAGCTTGCCGGCCACACCATCTTCGGTGATCGCCCAGAACGCATCCCACAGGCCTTGCGGCGCCGTCATGGCGGGCTCGTCCAGTGTCGGGATCGGCGCAGCACCCACAGGCGCACCCATCCAGCCTTCCGCCAGCGCATCATAGATCTCGCCAACACGGTCCGGCGCCATGAAGGCCGCATGGGCCAGCCGTGCGGCCAGCTTGGTGCGCAATTCATGACTGGACGTGCCATTGGAAGCCTTGGCCTCGGCCGCCAGGCGTTTCACTTCCGCCACGTCCGGCGCCACGGTGACTTCCCGCTCGAACTGTTTTCTATTGTTGATCGAATTCATTATAGTATCCTAGGTAACTCTATACGCATAGTGTTACCATGCCTTTGCGTCGAAATGCAAGTTGATCGCCCCTTTCGGTTTGGCTGGGGTGGCGCTAAGAGCGCCCCATGAACTTGGTCGCCCTCATCGATTACGGATCCGGTAACGTCCATTCGGCAGCAGGTGCGCTGACTGAGGCGGCGCGCCGGGCCGATCTCGCCATCGAGATCGCCGTCACTGATGACCTCGCCACAATCGCCAGCGCTGATCGCATCATCCTGCCCGGTGTCGGCCATTATGCCGACTGCGCCGATAATCTGCGCGCCCGCCCCGGCCTGGTCGACACACTCGAAACCGCCGTGCTGGACAAGAAAATCCCCTTCCTCGGCATTTGCGTCGGCATGCAGCTGCTCGCCGATTTCGGGCTGGAGGATGGCGAAACGCGCGGCCTCGGCTGGATCCACGGCGTGGTGGACCGTATCCGGCCCGGCCCCGGCCTGCGCGTACCGCATGTCGGCTGGAACGAGCTTGCCATTCCCCGTCCGCACGCCCTGCTGTCCGGCCTCGGCGACCAGCCGCACGCCTATTTCACCCATTCCTATGCTTTCGCCCCGGAAGACATGGCCGATATCGCGGCCACGACCGAATACGGCACGCCCTTCACCAGCGCGGTCGCCCGCGACAATATCTTCGGCACCCAGTTCCACCCGGAAATGAGCCAGCGCGTCGGCCTCCGGCTGCTCGCCAACTTCCTGCAATGGAGCCCCGCATGACCTTCACCCTCTACCCCGCGATCGACCTGAAAGACGGCCAGTGCGTGCGCCTCCTGCGCGGCGAGATGGACGCCGCCACCGTGTTCAATGACAGCCCCGCAGACCAGGCCGCCGCCTTCGATTCCGCCGGCTTCACGCATCTCCACGTTGTCGACCTCAACGGCGCCTTTGCCGGCACATCGGCCAATGGCGACGCCGTCAAGGCCATCCTCAAGGCCACGCCTGCCCCGGTCCAGCTCGGCGGCGGCATTCGCACCCGCGCCCAGATCGATGCGTGGCTAACCGCCGGTGTCTCCCGCGTCATCCTCGGCACCGCTGCCCTGCGCGATCCGGAACTGGTGAAAACCGCCGCGCGCGCCCTGCCCGGCCAGGTCATTGTCGGCATTGACGCGAAAGACGGCATGGTCGCCGTCGAGGGCTGGGCCGAAACCAGCGACATGCCAGCCGTCGAACTGGCCAAGGCGTTCGAAGGCTGCGGCGTCGCTGCCATCATCGCCACAGACATTGGCCGCGACGGCCTGAAGACCGGCGTCAATGTCGCCTTCACCAGCCAGCTCGCCAATGCCGTCACCATCCCCATCATCGCCAGCGGCGGCGTCGCCAGCACGGCCGACATCACGGCCCTGCGCGCCGCGCCCGGCACACCCGTGTCCGGCACCATCCTTGGCCGCGCCTTGTATGATGGCGATATCGTCCCGGCAGAGGCCATCGCCGCCGCGCGCTAATGCCCCTTTGCCGCCGCGCGCCGGGCTATGCTATGGTTAACGTCTGGTAGAGGGAGGACATGACAGGTGACGCGCCGCGCGAGCTTTCTCGTCTTCCTCCTCGGCCTTGCCGCCTGCACCACCGCGCCTGTCCCCCAATCCCACGTCGTCGCCGTCGGCAGCACCCGGCCTGCCGATCTCGACACCTGCATCAATGATGCCTTCACCAGCATGGCGGGCGGCTGGCACATGCGCTTCAACGTCTCCATGCCCGATGGCACGGTCACGCGCAGCAACGGCCACCTCCGCATCCAGCCGAAGGCGGAAAACCGCTGGATCATCCTGCGGCCCAACCATGTCGGCACATGGGTGCCGTTCAGCGAGATCACCAATTACGGCGACGGCCAGCTTGAATCCATCCGCCTTGATGCCGTTTCCACCACCATCTTCCAGGAGCGTTACACAGAGTGCCATCCCCCTGATGCCAGCGGGCGCTTCAAATATGTCTCCACCCTGATGCAGGGCCTGCCCGACGGCAATGCCATGCACGTCACCCGCACCGGCTGGGGCTCAGCCGATTACCACTATTCCTTCGATGTGATGGAAGGCACGGCCGATCCCGCCCTCTACGCTCTGCGCACCCGCGCCGGCGAACGCGAAAGCCCGCCCGCGCAATAGGCGCGCTAACCTACAGCTTGGTCGACAGGGGCGTGCGCAATTTGCGCCGTGTACGCAGCGCATGCGCCATGTCGGATTCCGGCGCGTCCGGCGCGGTCTCGCGCTGTTTCAGCTTGGCCAGTTTCGCGGCGCGGCGGCTCAAGGCCTCGGCGCCTGCATTCTGGACCGCCTCTGCGGCCCTGATCTCGGTGATCCTGAGGTCCATCCCATGTCTCCTCTACACGTCTATCCACGCGCGGCACGGAGCCGCGCTTGGGAAGGAGTATAGCCGAAAACGACCGATTTTTCCATGAAAGGTCGGGTGGAAATTCAGGATTTCCGCAACAACCGCTCATAAAAGCCGCCCCATTGGCGCTCCGGTTCCAGAAGGTGGATTTCGAGGATCCAGTGGCGCGGGCGGCCAAACGGGTCGGCATCTGTCAGGCGCATAGGGTTCAGCGGGCTGATGCGCTGGTAGTCCTTGTCGCCGGGCCACACGGCATGGGGAAATTCGGCCACCACATGGCCCGCGATGGATCCGCCAAAATGATAGCCATGCGCGGCCGCCGACTCGCAGGCCAGCGCATACAGCGCCGCGCCCGTCATGTCTGGCGCGGCCAGCCACTGTGCCCGCACCGCTTCGAACACCACTGGCAGGGCCGCCACCAGCGCGTGTTTGGCCGCGTCATCGCCCACCACATAGGTGCGCCCGACATCGGCCTCCCATGCCTCGAACACGGGGCCAAGGTCCACATACACCGTATCGTCAGGTGCGATCACGCGCACAGGCGGGCTGTCATGGAACGTGGTCGCGGTATTGGCCCCCACGCGCACATTGCAGGTGTGCCAGTGCCGCGCGATGCCCAGTTCGCTTTGCGCCAGGGCGTTGATGTCTGCGTCCACCTCGGTCTCGCTGCGGCCCGGCGCGATGATGCCCGCCACCTCAATCGCATCGAACAGGGTCAGCGCCTTGTCTTCGGCCTCGGTCAGCGCCGTCCGGCGCGCGGGATCGTCCAGTTGCGGTGTGCTCATGCGCCCAGCCTTACCAATGCGGGCGGGCCTGTCCAACCCCGCGCCCCTTCCCCCGCACGCCCTTCCCCGCTAAACGCTCTCCATGCTCAAAACCCGCATCATCCCCTGCCTTGACGTGAAAGACGGGCGCACCGTGAAAGGCGTCAACTTTGTTGACCTGCGCGATGCAGGCGATCCTGTCGCCCTCGCCCGCGCCTATGACGCGCAGGGCGCTGATGAGCTGTGCTTCCTGGACATTACCGCCAGCCATGAAGGGCGCGGCACGATGCTGGATATTGTCACCCGTACGGCAGAGGCGTGTTTCATGCCGCTCACCGTCGGCGGCGGCGTGCGCAGCGCGGATGATCTTGTCGCCCTGCTGAAGGCGGGCGCAGACAAGGTGGCGATCAATTCCGCTGCTGTGGCAGACCCGGATCTGATCAGCCGCTGCGCCGCCAAGGCCGGGCGCCAATGCGTCGTGGTCGCCATTGATGCGCGCCGCACGGGTGACCATTGGGAAATCTTCACGCAAGGCGGCCGCCAGCCCACCGGCATCAATGCCGTGGAATTCGCGATTGAGGCCGAAAAACGCGGCGCAGGTGAAATCCTGCTCACCAGCATGGACAAGGATGGCACAAAATCGGGCTATGATATCGCCCTGCTGAAGGCCATTTCATCTGCGGTGAACATTCCCGTCATCGCATCCGGTGGCGCAGGCCATGTCGATGACCTTGCCCCCGCCATTCTCGAAGGCGGGGCCAGCGCCGTGCTCGCCGCGTCGATCTTCCATTTCGGCGAAGCCACGATTGCAGAGGCGCGCACCGCCCTTGCCAATGCCGGCGCGCCGGTTCGCCCGCTTTAGGAGCGCCCCATGACCCGTCCCCCTCTCGGCCCCCTCACCCGTCTCGCCGCCGCGCTGGATCATCTCTCCGGCACGATTGATGCCCGCGCCCTTGAAGGCGATGCCGGCACCAGCTGGACCGCCCGCCTGTTGGCCAAGGGGCCAGATGCCGTCGCCGCCAAGATCGCCGAAGAAGGCGCAGAACTGGCAGAGGCCGTGCTCCGCGAGTCAGACGACCATGTCGCAGCCGAAGCCGCCGACGTGATCTATCACCTGATGGTCGGCCTGCGTGTCAGGGGCGTGGCGCTGGACGCCGTCGCGACAAAACTCGAAGCGCGTCAGGGCGCATCCGGCCTTGAAGAGAAAGCGTCGCGCACCGGGGACTGATCTCCCAACCCGCGTCACTGCCGATGGCGCGGCCATCTGGGGGCCCATCTCTTATCCGCGCCGCACAGTGAACCGGGTTCGTTTGGCCCCCACAGGCGTTGGGCTGCCAGACCGGTAAGCGGTCGGCAGTGACGCAATAGTGGGATTTCGGTCGGTCGGCACCTTCATCCGTGTACGCTACGTGCACTATCCGTGCTGTTACCGTACATCTGTTCGTGCACCGGGGAGAGTGACTTATCCGTTGGAAAGCAGGCGGCGCTACATGTCTTTCACGGGTTTCAGGCGGCGCTTGGTCTGGTGCTCATCGGCCTTGTCGCCGGTCACCTTCTCGCCCTTCATGTAATGGCGCTGCCAGCGTTCCTTCATGGCCTTTTCCTCGCCTGTGGCCAGGCGGGCATTGAAGTCTGATCGGCTATTGGTCCACGCCTCGTATTCCTTCACCAGTTCCGGGTTGGTCGTCATCAGCTTGCGTTCCGGCTCGATCGCTTCCAGCTTCTTGTGCTCCATCAGCGTGATGAAGCAGAACGGCTCGCCCTTGCGGAAAATCACTTCGCCGGGCCGCGTCATCGCCCAGTTCATTGTGAACGGGAAGGGCAGCCAGTCTGTCTCCACCAGGCCCGTCAGGGGTGAAATGCCGTCCCTCGGCCAGTTCGGCGCGCCCATCGCCCACAGGCCCCAGCCCGGCGGCGTGCGGAACAGGTGGCCGGTATGGAATGTGACGATGCCGCGCATGAAATGGCTGTCGGCAAAGCTCGCAATCGCGGCCGGGTCGCCCGTGGTGAAGAACGCGATATCCTCCTTGGCCGGGCCGCCATTCCACACGATCTTGATGTCCATCGGGCACAGGATTTCCCAGCCGGTGGAATTCGCCATGGTCAGCGGCAGGCAGCGATAGGGGTGGCGATCCGGGAAGGCATCCATCCATTCCCGCTGGCTGCGCCCCGGCACGATTTCGGGTGCAACATCATAGATCTTGTAACATTCGAGGCGCATGGGGATAATTTTCTCCGGAAGGCTTGACCCTGTGGGCAAGTCTTGGCCCAAAGTATTGGATGACCGCAAGCCCCGAAGACCTGTTCGCTTATCTCGATGGGCTAGGCATAGCCCACCAGACGCACTGGCACGAGGCCGTCTTCACCGTGGACGAAAGCAACGGCCTAAAGGCCGCGATGCCGGGAATCCACACCAAGAACCTGTTTCTCAAGGACAAGGATGGCACGTTCATTCTGATTTCGGCCGAGGCGCACACGCTGATCCGGCTGAACCGGCTCCACCGCCATATCGCCACCAAACGCCTCTCCTTCGGCTCACCAGAAGACATGCTGGCGCTTTTGGGCGTCACCCCCGGCTCCGTCACCGCCTTCGCCCTGATGAATGATGCGGGCGGGAAGATCCGCTTCATCGCCGATGCTGCCCTTTTCTCGGCTGATCCAGTCAATTTCCACCCGCTCACAAATACAGGAACGACCGCCATCTCGCGCGATGAGTTCAAGCGCTTTGTTGAATCCACGGGGCGCAACTGGGAAGTGGTCGACTTTGCCGCCCTAAACGCGCCGGAATAAAAAAGGCCGCCCTCGCGGGCGGCCTTCCTGTTGTCTGGTGTTCCGTTCGCGCTACTGGAAGCTGTAATTCAGCCGCACGCCGATCGTGCGCGGGGCCCCGACGAATGTGTAGAAAGTGCGCTGGTAAACCGGGCCGCCATCATCATCGGCAAGCACCTGATTGAACAGCGGCGTGCCGACCACACCGGTCTCGTAATATTCGTCGAACAGGTTGTTCACGAACAAGGTCGCCTGCCACGCGCCGGCATCATATGCCGCCGAGGCATTGGCCACGCCATAGCTGTCCAGCGTGATGCCGTCACCCAAGTCGCCGGTGCGCGTCAGCACCTCGCCCTGCCAGGCATATCCACCATTGAACGTGACCTCTTTCCCGTTCGGAAGTGCATGAACATAAGTCCCGAACACCGCAAACTGGTCTTCCGGCGACCCCGGCAGGCGGTCGCCATCACGGCCGTCCAGCAGCACGCTGCCAAATCCCGGCGGCGAAATCGTGCCGACGAGCCCCGGGGCCGGGGCGGTGAGCGAAGCCTCGGTATGGCTGTAGCTGCCGCGCAACGAGAACGCGTCGCTGACTAGCCAGCTGCCATTCAGTTCGACACCTTTCGATTCCGCACCGTCCGCGTTCACCGTGATCGGAATCGACGCGTTGATCGTCGCCGATGTCAGCTGCGGGTCGGTCCATTCGACATAGTAGAATGCTCCATTGAACGTGATCCGGCCACCATCCAGGGTCGATTTGAAACCGACTTCGTAATTCGTCGTCGTATCCGGCAGGTATTGGCTTTCGTCCCGCGTCGAAAAGTCTGTCGCACCAGAGCCAAATTGCTGGCCCGGCAGCAGCGCACAGGCACCTTGCTGGTTGTCGTTCGGATCAAAGGTTGGGCAGACACCGATTCCGTTCGAATCCCCGATACGGTAGCCTTCGGACAGTGTGAAATAGGTCAGCAAATCCTCGGTGACCTTGTAGGACGTGTTGAACTTAAACAGGGTCCCATTATCGGATTGCGACGTCCGTTCAGTGCCGTTCGGGCTTCCGGCAGCAAAGTCTGACTTCAGGCTGTCTTCCATCGCGCTGATGCCGACCGGAACGAGATAATCCGGGAAGGCATCAAACAACGGGAAGTCAACGTCGCTGAAGGATTCGAGGTCGTATTTATAGTAGCGTCCACCAACCGTTACGCTCCACTTGTCAGTGATGTCGTAGCCGATCTCACCGAAAATCGCCGATTCCTTCAGCTTGGAGTAGAATTGCGAATAATATTCCAGATCGTCCGGCCGGTCGAAACCGACATAGGCGGCATAACCCGGCGTGTACTCCTGCGAATAGGACGTCGCGTCAGCATCATTATAAAACGCGCCGGCAATCCAGTTGAACCGGCTGTCGGTTGTCGAAACGAGACGGATTTCCTGGTTGAAGGTGTTTTCCCGTCCCTTTTCGTGCGTGAACGACGTGAAGGTCGGAAAGGCCTCATAGCTGTATTCGAGCGAGATCAGCAGGTCAGTCTGGTCACGCTGGCCATTATCGTCAAACCGCGACAAGCCTGTAGCCGACGTAAGTTCAGCAAAACCGAGATCGGCGACCACTTCCAGCGCAAGGAGCTGGTTGGTGATCTCGTTCGGTTCTTCAACCCGTTTGCCGAGTTCATACTTGCCGGCAGGCACTGTCGAGCGTGCGCTCGAACCGCGACGGCCCTCAATGTCCGATTTCTGGAGGTAGTACGTCAGGGTACCATCGAGCCAGGGGGTTGGCTCCCAGCGTGCGGCGATGCGGCCCGAGACGACTTCCTCGCCATCGGCATCATTCACCCGGCGAAGGTTAGCTGCGACATCCGACGGATCGCTAAAATCCGGATCGGCGTCCGACACGCCGATTTCGCGCACCACGAAGGGATAGTCGATGAAACCGGAATCGTTTTCGAAGTCGACCGAGCCGCGAATGGCGAAGGTCGGTGAAATCGCCTTGTTGAAGGTCAGCCCCGCTTCATAGCTGATATCATCGGCCTCGGAATATTGCGAAATCTCGGTGCGGACATCCAGCGAGTCACCAGCAAAGTCGGGCTTTTTCGGGATGTAGCGGATGGCCCCGCCCAGCGTACCGGCCCCATAGAGCGTTCCCTGAGGTCCAAGCAGGACCTCGACGCGCTCAAGGTCATTGAGCTTCAAGTCCACATAAAGCGGGATTTCGCCGACATAGGTCGCGACCGTGCCCCCCCCATTATTATTGCCATCACCGGATCCGAGGCCGTCAGCGTTTAGGCCGCGTACGATGATCGGGTTCCCCTGACGGCCGCCCCGGTCGACCACGTTGATACCCGGCACATAGGCGAGCACATCTGCCAGTTCGTCGAATCCCTGCTCTTCGATCTGCTCTCCGCCGACCGCAGCGATGTTCAGCGGAATATCCTGCACGCTCTCGGCGCGCCGTGTGGCGGTGACCGTGATCGTCTGCGCACGAAGTTCCGTTTCGTCAGCCGCTTCCTGGGCGTGACCGGCCATGACTGCGCTGGCTGCGAGTACCAACGCGCTCGTCGTTCTAAAAAGTGATAGTTTCATTTTTGACATTCCTCATCAGCGTTCTACCCCGTCTCGTCAGCAAAATTGACCGCATGAAATTTGTTGGCGCAAGGCGCTGAAGCAGTCGGCTTCTCTTTTTGAGCGGAAGGCGGCAAAATAGGCATAGCAGGCAAAATCTGCTCAGAAACAGGACGAGCCCCTGACACGCAAACTTCCCACCCCCGCCGGCAGCGCTCGCCTGACCGAAGCTGCACGCCTCCTGGCCGAAAAAGCCTACCAGCCTGCCCACGCGCTTTGCCTGCAGGAGTTGAAAGACAACCCAAATGACCCGCAAGCGTATTATTTGCTCGGTGTCCTCACAGCCGACCATGGAAACCACGCCAAAGCGGTAGACTTGTTTACGCGCGCAACCACCCTGGACACAAGGCACGCTGCAGCCTTCGCCCAACTGGCCCGCAGCGAAATTGCCCTTTCACGTCGCGAGCAGGCGCTGCACGCCGCCAATGCGGCTGCGGCGCTTTTGCCAACAGATGCGTACACGCTGGATACACTCGGCGTCGTCTATAGCCGGGCTGGCCTGCATCGCCGCGCGACGCCCTTCTACGCCGCAGCGACGCAAACGGCGCCGTCTGTGTCCAGCTACCACTATAATCACGGGGCGGCGCTTCAGTTTCTCGGCGAGATGGAGGCTGCGCGAGATGCCTATCGCCGGTGTCTCGCTATCGATCCGCTGGAAACGCGAGCCTTGTCATCAATTGTCCAGATCACTCGCCAGTCACCAGCCGAAAACCTTGTTGCCGAACTGGAAGCTGCCTTTGCCGCGACCAAATCCGATCCGGACGATGCCCTGCGAATAGGCCATGCCCTGGCCAAGGCGCATGAGGATCTCGGCGATTCCATCGAGGCGCTCAACTGGCTCCATCGCGCCAAGGCCAAAAAACGAGTAACGATCCAACACGATCCGTCAGCCGACAACGCGTTGTTTGATGCGGCCCGCAGCGTACCCACAAACCTGCTGGGTGCATCGGGGTTTGAGACCTGCGCGCCCATTTTTATCGTCGGTATGCCACGTACCGGCACGACTCTGGTTGACCGGATCCTGTCCAGTCATAGCGAGATCACGTCGGCGGGCGAGCTTACAGATTTCGGCCTCTGCTTGAAGCGGCTGGCCGCCACGCGATCGAATTATGTGCTCGATCCGGAAACTCTGGTCGCAGCCGCGGGGCTGGATCTTTCAGCGCTCGGCGAGGCCTATATGGAGAGCGTGTCACGGACTCAGGACCTGAGCGGCCGATTCATCGACAAGATGCCGCTCAATGCCTTCTACACCCCGATCATCCTGGCCGCCCTGCCGAACGCGCGAGTCATCTGCCTGCGACGCCACCCGGCCGATACAGTACTCAGCAATTACCGCCAGATGTTTGCGACTAGCTTCTCCTATTACAATTACGCCTACAGCCTCGAGGCGACCGCACACTATTATGTCGGCTTCGACCGCATGATGGCAGGTTTTGCCCGCACATTGCCAGACGACCGCTATTGTGACGTCCATTATGAGCACGTAGTGGCAAATATAGAAGGCGAGACCCGTCGCCTGCTGGACTTTTGCGGCGTGTCCTTCGAATTCGCCTGCCTCGATTTCCACGAAAACACGGCGCCCGTCGCAACGGCCAGCGCCGCCCAGGTCCGTGAGCCGCTCTACACGGGATCCGTTGCCCGTTGGAAGCGCTACGCACCCGGCCTGAAGGAAGCGCTCGACATTCTTGAGGCCGCAGGCTGCATTTCCGCTGGGGAACGCAAGCCGTGACCACGCAAGCCTATGGTGCCGGTTGAAATTGCCGTTAGGCTGAATAGGAAACCAGACATTCCAGGGAAGAATTCATGAACACACGTCGACTAGGCAAGAGCGCCATCTATGTGTCCGACATCTGCATGGGCACAATGACCTTCGGGTCGCAAACCGACGAGAAGGAAGCCTTCCGCATTCTCGACGAATGCTATGATGCCGGCATCAATTTCTATGATGCGGCGGAAAACTATCCCGTGCCGCCAGATCCGAAATGGGCCGGCCGCACCGAAGAGATCGTCGGCAAGTGGATGAAAACCAAGGATCGCGATTCCCTCATCATCGCGACCAAAGTGTCCGGACCGTCGCACGGATGGATCAAGAGTTCGCAGCGCGCCGGCATGACAGCCATGGACCGTCACAACATCACCCGCGCCGTGGAGGCCAGCCTCGAACGCCTCGGTACCGATTATATCGACCTCTACCAGACCCACTGGCCCGATCATGGCACCGATTTCGACGAGGCGATGGAAACGCTCGACGAACTGGTCCGCGCAGGCCTCATCCGCATCGTCGGGTGCAGCAATGAAAATGCCTGGGGCCTGATGAAAAGCATCGCCACTTCTGAAAGGCTCGGTACGGTCCGGCACCAGACCATCCAGAACAATTTCAGCATGAACAACCGGCGCTTCGAAGACGAACTCGCCAATATCTGCAAGCGCGAGAATGTCAGCCTGATCCCGTATTCACCGATTGCCGGCGGTGTCCTGTCTGGCAAGTACAATGGCGGCGCAACACCGGAAGGCGCGCGCTTCTCCAGCTATATCAAAAAAGGTGGCCGCCACACTTTGATGGCCCAGCGCTTCGTCAACGAAAAGTCACTCGCCGCCACCGAACGCTACATGGCCATCGCGAAAGAGGCCGATATGTCGCCGGTCACGCTGGCAACGGCATGGTCCAAGCAACATGACTTTGTTGCATCTACCATTGTCGGCGTCAGCCGCCAGGATCAGCTCGCCCCCATCCTCGCCGCCGCCGACATGACGCTCAGCAAGGAAGTCATGGATGCCGTCGACGCCGTGTCCAAGGACATCCTCTACCCGATGGGCTGAGCGACTCAGTCCGCGCTTGGGCCGCCATTGGCCAGCACTTCGCGGCGTCCGGCATGATTGGGCGCGGAGATAATGCCTTCTTCCTCAAGGCGGTCGATCAAACCGGCCGCCTTGTTGTAACCCACCTTGAGACGGCGCTGCAGGTAAGACGTCGACGCCCGCTTATCGCGCACAACAATGGCGATGGCCTGGGCAAACAGGTCTTCGTCTTCGTCACCTGTCGACGTGCCGAGCATGGCGTCCATCACGGCCGAACCTGTCGAGCCATCTTCCGGCGCTTCCAGGATGTCCATGACATAGTCAGGCTCGCCCTGTTCTTTCAACCAGTCCACCACAGACCCAACTTCCTCGTCGGAAACAAACGGTCCATGCAGACGCTGCGATTTCTTGCCGGGTGCCTGATAAAGCAGGTCGCCCATGCCGAGCAGCTGTTCTGCGCCTTGTTCATTGAGAATGGTGCGCGAATCGATCTTCGTCGTCACCATGTACGAAATCCGTGTCGGGAAGTTCGCCTTGATCGTACCGGTTATGACGTCCACTGAGGGACGCTGGGTTGCGGTAATCAGGTGAATGCCGGCGGCACGCGCCATCTGCGCCAGGCGCTGTACGCAGCCTTCGATTTCCTTGCCCGCCACCATCATCAGGTCAGCCATCTCGTCGATCACGACGACAATATTCGGAATATGATCGATCGGCAGCACTTCAGTTTCGTGGATCGGTTTGCCGCGTTCGTCATAACCGACCTGAACCTTGCGCGCCATTTCCTCGCCCGAGGCGCGGAACTTCGCTGCCTTCTCGTTGAAGCCGGCCAGGTTACGCACGCCCGCCTTCGACATCAGCTCATAGCGGCCTTCCATTTCGCGCACGGTCCATTGCAGCGCGTTCACGGCCTTTTTCGGATCCGTCACCACAGGAGCTAGCAAGTGCGGGATGCCTTCATAGATCGACAGTTCGAGCATCTTCGGGTCGATCATGATGAAGCGGCACTGTTCCGGCGTGTGACGGTAGAGCAGCGACAGGATCATCGCGTTCACGCCAACAGACTTACCCGAGCCAGTTGTACCCGCGATCAGCAGGTGAGGCATCTTGGCCAGGTCGACCACTGTCGGCACGCCGCCAATGTCCTCGCCCAGCGCCATTGGCAGGCTGGCGCGCGTCGCGACATAAGGTTCGGCCTGCAACAGCGTGCGCAGGTAAACTGTGTCGCGGTCATCGTTCGGCAATTCGATGCCGATCGCGTTCTTGCCCGGCACAACGGCCACACGGGCCGAAACGGCACTCATCGACCGCGCAATGTCATCCGCCAGAGATATGACACGGGATGACTTAACGCCCGGCGCAGGTTCCATTTCAAACAGAGTAATGACCGGACCGGGCCGCACTTCCTTGATCCGTCCACGGACACCGAATTCCTTCAGCACTTCAGACAGGCGCGCCGCCTTGGCGATCAACGCCTCTTCGTCCACCGTATCGCCGCGTTCTTCAGGCATCTGCAGCAGGTCAATCGACGGCAGGCGCGTCGCAGTATTGCGACGCTCGCTCTTTTTCACGCGCGGCGCAGGCGCTTTGGGCGCAGGCTTCGGGGTCTTGAAGCGCATCGTGCGAACAGGCGTTTCGTCCTCAACCTCGATGTCGTCCTCGTCGTCTTCCTCGATGTCATCTTCATCGAAGATTTCTTCGAGCTCTTCATCGTCCTCGTCGTAGTCGACCTGCTTCTTCGGCTTTCTCAGGAAGCTGCGCGCTTCACCTGACAGCTCGTCATCACCCTTCACCACACGTGCCCGGTCATTAACCTCGCTCGGACGTCGCTTCGGCATCAGGACACGGCCCACCGATGCCAGCAATCCGGCAGCGCCCCGGGCCTGTTGCGCGGCGCGCAGGCCAGATGTCGCCGCAGCTTCCTGCAGCAATTGTGCGTCACCCCGCCGGAAACCAAGTGCCGACAGGGCCGCCCACAGCGCGGTGCCGCCCAGCACGAAACCGGCCCATGTGCCGGGCGAAGGCAAGAGCAGGGCCTTGAACGGCATTTCGGCATAATGGAACAAGGCATCGCCAACGACTCCGCCCAGTCCAGCGCTAAGTGGCCAGGACTCAGGTACGGGCCATCCAGCAAAGCAGGCCGCAGACAAAGGCACAAATGCTGCGCCGAGCAGCCAGCGGCGCACGCTGGGTGCGCCGATTAATACCGCGCGCATGGCGCCGCCAATCATCAGTGCAAGGCCGGCTGTCCAGCTCGACCAGCCAAACCCCTGCCGTGCAAAGTCAGAGAAAATCGCGCCCGCTCCGCCGAACAGGTTCTGCACGGCGGCGTCCGTGGCGGCATTCCAGCTCGGGTCGCTCGGCACGTAAGAGCCAACACTGCCACATACAAACACGCCCGCGCCGAAGGCGGCGGCCCCTGTCAGAATCCTCCAGACCGGATCGCTGGCGCTCGGGGCATCATCGTCAATGTAGGCATAGTCAGTCATATGCTGGGGCAACTCCGCTTCTCGGAATGGGAAGCCCACACACTGGCGTAACAGCCTTAACACCGCGCAAACGGAGCCGGAACGATTTGCGCGAATGCGTTAATGCGCTTGATCGAATTCGGACCCTGTGCCGGACGCCGAATACGCTATCGCCCACTGGCAGATTTTGCCCCGAACCCGGCATCTGAACGTAATTTAATGCACCCATCCCGGGAACATCACGCGGCCACGCCCCGTTGTTTCCCCATAACGCGACAATAAGGAGACGACCATGAAACGCATTCTGATCATTCCCGCCACCGCCGCCCTGTTAACGGGTCTGTCCGCTAACGCTCAGGATTTTAATAGCAACACCGATGCCGTTAAGACTCCCGCTCCGGTGATTTCTGCAGATGAGCAGAGCAACCTCGACGAGATGACAATCGAGGAATTGAACGCATTGCAACTCCAACGCCTGCAATCTGTTTCAAGTGAAACAGCGTCAGCAGATGACACCCTGTTCCAGGTCGCTGAGACCGACACGTCAACAATGGCCATGACGACGCAAACCGAAACGCAAGTGGAAGCCAGAATCGACATGGACGGCCCCGGCGACGCATCCGAAGTTGACGCCATGAGCAATTCGGATTCGTCCGGCACGATTGCCGACGTCGCGATGGGCGATCCCCGCTTTTCGACACTCGTCACATTGCTTGAGCAGGCTGATATCGCCGACACGCTGTCAGGTGATGGCCCTTACACGGTCTTCGCCCCGACTAACGATGCCTTTGCGCGCCTCGACCCTGAACTGGTTGCGCAACTGACATCCGGCGAGGCCAATGACGACCTTGCCACCTTGCTGAAGCGCCACGTCGTGGCCGGCACCTACACCGCCGCCGACATCACGGAAGGCACGACTGACTTGATGACACTGGCCGACACCAACCTGGAAATTGAACGGGTGGGCGACATGGTCACAGCCGATCATGTTGACGTGATCAGCGCCGATATCGCGGCTTCGAATGGTGTGATCCATGCCATCGACATGGTGATCATTCCGATGGTCGAGGTCGAGGCTGCAACCGACCGGGATACCCCAATGTAAAATTCGGTCATCCACTGACCAACAGACAAAGAAAAACCCCGGCGGACGCGAGCCAGCCGGGGTTTCATTGTATCCGAAGGCCCCCTCAGCCCCGAGAGAATTCCGGATAGGCTTCAAGACCGATCTCTGCCTTGTCGAGACCCATTTCCTCGTCCTCGAGGCTGCAACGCACACCGATTGTGTACTTGAGCAGGAGCCAGACAACCGCAGAGGCGGCGACAACGAACACGCCTGTCAGGGCCACACCAACGAACTGGCCCATGTAGGACGCGTCTGTATTGGTCGCCGCAACAATCATCGTGCCCCAGATACCGCACACGAGGTGGGCTGGAATGGCGCCGACCACGTCGTCGATCTTCAATTTGTCGAGCAGCGGCACCGAGAGCACGACGAGGACACCGCCGACACCGCCGATAAGCACAGACTGGCCCATGGTTGGCATCAGGGGTTCCGCCGTGATCGAGACAAGGCCGCCGATCGCGCCGTTGAACACCATGGTGGCGTCAATCTTGCCTTTGTACATGATCGAAGTGGTAAGCATGGCCGCGATCACGCCGCCGACAGCCGCCATGTTCGTATTGGCAAAGATCTGCGCAACCGCGTTGATGTCAGCCGCCGTACCCGCAGCCAGCTGCGAAGCACCGTTGAAGCCAAACCAGCCGAACCACAGGATGAACGTACCCAGTGCGGCGAGCGGGATGTTCGAACCCGGCATCGGATGAACCTGCTTGCCGAAATACTTCCCGGCGCGAGGTCCGATAACGATGGCACCGACGAGCGCAGCCCAGCCACCGGTCGAGTGCACCAGTGTCGAACCCGCGAAGTCAGAGAAGCCCCACACGGTGTCGAGATAGCCGCCACCCCATTCCCATGATGCCACGATCGGATAGATCAGGGCGGTCAGCACAGCCGTGAAGATCAGGAAAGGCCACAGCTTCACGCGCTCGGCCACTGTGCCTGAAACGATCGAAGCCGCGGTTGCCACGAACACCATCTGGAAGAACCAGTCGGATGCAGGCGCATAGCCGGCATCACTCTGGACACCGAGATCGCCACCCGACCAGAAGAATGCATCAAGGCTTGGCACGCCAATAAGGCCTTCCAGCATCGTCGCGCTCGGATAGGCGACATTATAGCCGACCAGCCAGAACATCAGACCGGCAATGGAATAGAGTGCAATATTCTTTGTGGACTGCATCGCAGCATTCTTGGAACGGACAAGACCCGCTTCCAGCATGCAGAAACCCGCAGCCATCAGCATCACGATGATGCCGCCGATCAGGAACAGGTAGCTATTGTCGACATACGCGCTGGCGCTGCCGTTCACCGTCTCTTCAAGCGTCGCAAGCCGCGTGGCGAGGTCATCTTCCTGGGCATAGGCCAGGACCCCCGCTGTCAGCGCGACAGGCAGTAAAGCTGCCCCGCGTATCAATCTTCCAATCGTCTGGCCCATCTCTGGCCCCTCCTTCGTCAATGACCTTGGAGCTCGGGACCCCCCGCGCTCTCCCAGTGCTGATATGATTGGGGCGCCCGCTGAAAGTCGCTCGCGGCACTGGGGTCAGGGTGGATTCTAGGCCCACGTGGTCAAACCCTGTGCAGGGTTGCGGCCAATCGCCCAAATCTGCGTCATCGCTGGACGCTTTGGTTACCGCCTACTACCTAGATGTTATGACTGATACGTCCGCAGCCCCTTCCCTCAAGGCCGAGTTGGCCGTTATTGGCGCAGGCCCGGTTGGCACGTCGCTGGCCATCCTTGCCGCGCGGGCCGGATTCACCACGCTGCTTGTTGATGCCCGTGACCCCGACAGGACCCCGCCCCCGGACACGCGCAATTTTGCAATCGTGCGCGGCAGCTGGCGTCTTCTGGGTGCCGCTGGTGTCCATCCGGCGCTGGACGGCCACACACAGCCGCTAATGGGCCTCGAGGCCACGGATGGCGGGCGACACTGGATGGGGGCGCCCTCTGTCCTGTTTGGTACAGGCGACCTGCCGGAAGACCAGCAGGGAGAGCCGCTCGGCCAGATGGTTCCCGCCGCAGCCCTTCAGGCGGCACTCGACGAGGTCGCCGCAGCAACACCCAACCTGACATGGCTACGCAATACCAGGTTTACAGGCATGACGCCCCATCCGGCACATGCCCGCCTCACGCTGCATGACGGTCGCACGGTCGATGCCGGCCTCGTGGCAGCCTGCGATGGCATGCGTTCGGGTGTGCGCAACGCGCTCGGCATCAAGACCGAAGGGCGCGCCTACGGAAAGTCTGTGTTCGCCGCAGACGTTAAGCTTTCGCGACCGCATAAGGGCCTTGCCCGGCAACTGTTCACACCCGAGGGGCCGTTTGCGACCCTTCCACTGCCCGGAAATCGTGCAAACCTTGCATGGTACCTGAAGACAGGCGCCGCCGAAGCCATGGCGGCCATGCCCGCTGAAGATATCGAAGCGGAACTCAATGCCCGCTTTGCCGATTTTGCCGGAGAGATGAAACTCGACGGACAGCCGCTCGCCTATCCGCTGCACCTCCAGATCGCGACGGAAATGGTTGGCCCGCGCACCGCGCTGCTCGGCGATGCGGCCCGGCGGATCAATCCGCTGGCAGGTCAGGGACTCAATCTCGGTTTCAAGGATGTCGGCGCGCTGGTCGATGTCATGTCAGAGGCGCGTGAGGTCGGGCTCGATCCGGGTGCCGACACAAGCCTCCACCGTTACCAGCAATGGCGCCGCTTTGATGCGGCGACCACGGCCATGTTCATGGATGGGGTCGACCGCATCTTCTCGAACGACAATGCCGTCCTGAAACCCTTGCGCGGGCTGGCCCTCATGGCGGCCAGCAAGATCGGCCCGGTCCGCCGGGCGATGGCACGTCAGGCCAGCGCCGACCAGGCAGACCTTCCCAGCCTGATGCGCTAGGCGCCCACGGTCAGGCGCTTCAGCAGGTCCCACGTATAAAGGCCGCTTGAATGGCCGTCAGAGAACATGATCCGCACAGCATAGCGCCCCACAGGCTCTGCCCGCTCAACACGGATGTCGGATGGTACGGGTGGCTGAACCGGCTTGGAGCCAGACCCGTGCCCCTGCACTTCAGCCGACGGGCTGTTCTCGCGCAGGCGCACATAGTCCACCGTGCCGGTTGAGCCGTCGTCAAACTCCGCCTTCAGTTCCGCGGCAGACCGGCGAAAGGTCAGCCGCACCGGCCAGGCTGGCACGCTCATGCGTCGTCTCCGTCCGCAATATCCTTGTCTAGATCGCGCGCTTCATCGACCAGCATGATCGGAATGCCGCCCCGGATCGGAAAAGCGAGCCGGGCCTTCTTGGAAACCAGCTCTCCGGCGTCGCGATCATAGGTCAGCGGTTGTCGTGTCACCGGGCAGATCAGGATTTCCAGCAGGCGCGGGTCCACGCCCGATCCGCGTTCAGGTTTGCCTGTCGATTCATGGCTCATCGGAATCGATCCTATTGCATGGTTCCGCCATCATTGCCCGGAACATCCATTCTGAGCAGAGTGATGAGCGTTTCCGCGCGCGCTTTCAAGGTCGGCGCCTCAATCAGCGCCTGCTTTTCGATCGTCGAGAACGGGCACCCCGAGCACAGGGCGTTGACCAGTGTCTCCAGCGGGGCGTCTTCCACCGCCGACCAGTCTGCTTCCATCTTGTTGATCTCGACATAGGCGCGCAGCGCGCCCACCAGATTGTCCCGGCTCGGCAGGGCCTTGTCGCTGGCTGCGAACAGGTCCGCCTCATAAGGTGCCCAGTCAGGCTTCACCTGCCGGTAAGGCGTATTCACATCCAGTTCGTCATGGATCGCAAACCGGGCAATCCCGGTCAGCGTGATCAGGTATCGCCCGTCATCGGTCTCGGAATAGGTCGTGATCCGCCCGGCACAGCCCACACCCGCCAGGGTCGGACGCGCCTTCGGCCCTTCCATCGCCTGCACCATGCCGATCAGGCGCGAGCCGGTCATCGCATCGTCGATCATGTTAAGATAGCGCGGCTCGAAAATGTTGAGCGCCAACTGCCAGCGCGGCAATAACAGCGCGCCTGGCAGCGGGAACACGGCCAGCGTGTCCGGCAGGTCGCTTGTCTTCCTGTAATGTCCCGCGCTCATCGGTCCTGTTCCTGTCTCCGTCATGATTACGAAGGTGGGCCGAATGCCGGTTTAGGCAAACATCAGGGATGCCAGCCGGCGCCGACCCTCGACAGTCGCCGGATCCGTCGGACCGGCAGCTTCGAACACTTGTAACAGTTTTTCCTTGCCCTTGCCCTCATTCCAGTCGAGTTTCGCGCCCAGAATGATCAGCAAATGGTCGATGGCGTCCTTGTAGCGTTGTGCGCCGACATATTTCTCCGCCAGTTCGAACCGCTTGGCGTGATCGTCCGGCGCGGCTGTCACCGCGCTCAGCAATTCGTCAAACTCGCCGGGTTGTTCCTCGTCAGCCATCAGCTCGATCGCCATACGCACGCCCTTCACGGCGGAATCGTGCTTGGCCGACTCCGGCAACATGTCCAGCGTAGCCGTGGCACGCTCCTTGTCACCATTGGCCAGATAGCACCGCGCCAGCCCGGCAATCGCGGCGACATTCTCGGCATCTTCCTGGATGATGCTGGCATATAGCTGCGCTGCGGTGCCGATATCGCCCGCCTGGCTCGCGGCTTCGGCCTGCGCCAGAGCGTCGGCGATCACCTGCGCGGTGTCAGTCCCGCTCAGCAATTTGTCGATAAAGCCTTTGACCTGTCCCTCTGGCAGCGCGCCCATGAAACCATCGACCGGGCGGCCCTTGTCGAACGCAAAGACTGCAGGAATGGACCGCACGCCGAGCTGGCCGGCATAAGCCGGGTTCTCGTCAATATTGATCTTCACCAGCTTGACCGCGCCCTTCTTGCTGTCGACCACGCGCTCGATGATCGGGCCGAGCTGTTTGCACGGTCCGCACCATGGCGCCCAGAAGTCGACAATCACCGGCTGCGTGTTCGAGGCATCGACCACATCGGCCACGAAGTCTTGGTCGGTGCTGTCCTTGGTATTGAGCGAGGCCATATCGGTCATGTGTGAAATTCCTTTATATACGGGCGCAAAGATGGGCTTGCAGGCGGCGATACGCAAGGCGGCGCTGTGATCGCCCCGGAACCGCAAACCTGCAAGCCATGTTCATCTCCCGGTCGGTTACCCGTCGGCAGCGCCTCTACCTGAACACATGCCAACGAAAAGCGGCCGAAATACCTTGATCTGGCCCTGTTTAGGTGAGGTTCAGATCATTAAGTTGATGCTCATGGTCAAAGGAGGCCTGCACTATGATGAATCTGCTGACGACCCTAGGCGCTATCGCCGCCATCGCCACCGCCCCGCTGGCCGTATCCCTTCAGGATGCCGCCCCGGTTACGCCCACCGTTACCGCACCCGCCGCCACCGCGGCGCTGACCGCATCGGAACGCTCGGCCATTCTCAAGAGTGTGTCGAAGGCGATGTCCGACGTCAAAACCGCCAGCGGCAAGTTCGAACAGCTTGCGCCTGACTATTCGGTCTCCACGGGCAGCTTCGCGCTGTCACGCCCCGGCAAGGTTCGCTTCGACTATGACGACCCGACCCCGCTGCTGATCGTCAGCAATGGCGCGACCGTTGCCATGCAGGACAGCGAACTGGAAACAACCGACCGCGTCCCGCTCGGCTCAACGCCCCTGTCGCTCCTGCTCGATGACAGTCTCGATTTCGAGAATGAAGCCCAGGTTCTGGATGTTGTCCGCGCCAATGGCCGCATCGGCGTCACGCTTCAGGACCGTTCCGGCGAGATGGACGGCACGCTCACGCTCGTGCTGGCAGACGTCACCAAGGAACTCATTGGCTGGCGCACGGAAGACAGCGGCGGCAACATCACCTCGGTCCAGCTGGTCGATGTGGAATATGACAAGAAGCTCAATCCGCGCCTCTTCATCCTGAAAGACTTCGACGACGAATAGGGCGTCCGTGGTGCGCTGCGGTGTAAACACACCAGAAGGCGCGCCGTAGCACTCGTCGAAACTCAGAAAAAGCAACCGTTTAACATAAAGTTTACTTGTTTTTTTTTCGCAGAGTGACATCTTTGCAACTGTCGATGACACGGACACCCCGCGCAGCAATTGACCCCCCGCTGTGAACTCCCGTGACATCGCCGCCGGACCTCCCTTGCCGGCGAGACGTAAAATCTCGCGTCAGGCGCGCCCGAACTCCCCCGCGTTCGGGCGCGTTGACGTTTCAGGGATGAATGCTAGGCAGTTGCCATGGCCAAACCTCTCAAGATCGTCAGTTGGAACATTAACTCCGTGCGTCTGCGCGCGCCGAACGTGGCCGAGTTTGTCGCCGCCGAAGCGCCGGATGTGATCTGCCTGCAGGAAACAAAATGCCAGGATGGCGAATTCCCGGAAAAGCAGTTCCGCGAAATGGGCCTCAAGCACCTCATTCTCAACGGACAGAAAGGCGGCCATCACGGCGTCGCCATCGCCTCGCGCCTGCCCCTTGAAAGGGTCGACGTGCCAGACCTTTGCCGCCACGGCCATGCCCGCGCCATTGCGGCCCGCGTCAATGGCCTCGAAATTCACAACATCTATCTGCCCGCCGGCGGCGACGTGCCGGACCCGGTCGCCAATGACAAGTTCGCCCACAAGCTCGATTTCCTCGCAAAGCTGGGCAAGGGCTACAAGTCGCTGCCCAAGGCCGCGCGCATCCTCGTCGGCGACCTCAACGTCGCCCCGCACGAAAACGATGTCTGGTCACACAAGCAGCTCCTGAAGATCGTCTCGCACACACCCGTCGAAACCGAGCTCCTCGAGGACTCGCGCCAGACAGCCGCCTTTGCAGACATTGCCCGCATGGCGGTGCCGGACGAACAGAAACTGTATTCGTGGTGGAGCTATCGCGCCAAGGACTGGGCCGCCTCGAACAAGGGCCGGCGCCTCGATCATATCTGGGCCAACCTCGACGCCCTCGCGAACACCAAACTTGATTCCTACCGCGTCCACCTCCCCTGGCGCGGCGGCTGGAAACCCTCCGACCACGCCCCAATCAGCGTGAAGGTGAGCGTGTAGCGAGAAGACGGAAAGTATCGGGTAAAATGAAACCCGCTTTGCGCAACCCCCACTTCTCCCCCACCCAATCCACCTAATCCCCACCGCGCTTATACTGCGCCGCATGAGCCAACCGTGTGACATTGTTGCCCACGGCCTGCGTGAGGCGGGCTATGCCCTGAC
>TARA_R110000751_G_scaffold35354_1_pt1 | contig 26457 bp, 39 predicted proteins | sample TARA_R110000751 | Tara Oceans TARA_R110000751 (sample SAMEA4398001) | marine metagenome | biome: Polar Biome; feature: [MES] marine water layer (ENVO:01000295) within the mesopelagic zone...; material: water (ENVO:00002006), including particulate matter (ENVO:01000060) such as...... | reverse complement strand
CTACGTGAGGCATGTAAGAACATAGTCATAGGTGCTATGATGGGAATTATCCTAGGTGGTGCTTTGTTTTTAAATATCAACTAGTCCAACGTTGGACTTATATCTTGAAAGGATATTAATATGATTAAAGTAATCAATGCTGATAAGGCTGTAACAATTGCGTTTGAAAAAAGAACTAAGTATCTTAAAGACGTATTAGAACTTGCCATAAGTGAAGGCAGAAATGCGTTGAGTGTTTCATCGCACAAAACTAATTCTGTAGATGTGGCACAATTGCGTGAGTATGGCTATGATGTTTGGGTAAATCCAGACAATGGTGATGCAGTTATAAGTTGGGGTATTGTGTAGAATGAAGTTTAAAAAACATACAAGCAAGGCACATGTAATGCCTAAGCCTAGCCGTGTGGATCGTATTCAACGATTACAGGCACGTCTTAAGTTGCAACGTGAGTGTCTGTTACCTGTTGTTGATGTGTCATATGACAATCAAAATAACGTAGTGGAATTTACTGCCGATACAGGTTGGAAAACCTACAAAGCTTAACACTACTACTACGTAGTAAAATAGTGCTTGACAGCAGGTTGATTATCTGATCTGTTGTAAGCATCGAAAGTGTTCATCGTTAAGTCCAACGTTGGACTAGTGGAAAAGGAAATACACAATGTCTACCTATAAAGAAAACTACCTTGTATATCAATGTATGTTGAATGCGGGACAACATAATTATATAAATGATAATCCCGATAGTGATATGGCTAATGCTTACTTTGCAATTAAGTCATTGTTTGGTGGCGACGCTGAGCATTTAATGATTAATGCTATGGAGTATGGTATGTATAAACCTACTATGTTGATGTCCATCTATGAAGCACATGAGCGTGGCACATATGAAAAACTATGGGCAGAAGGTAACGACGAAGGTTCTGCAGCACTTGCTGTATCCGTAGATCGTAAAGACTTGCGAAAGCATCCTAGCCTGTCCATTGGAGATGTAATAGTACGTCTCCTAACTGGCGATGTCCACATCGTATTACCCGTTGGCTTTATGCAAGTTAACGTTGAACTAGCACTACAATCAATCTAATATCTTGAAAGGATATAACACTATGACTAATCTTATCACAAAGCCTCTCGTAAAAACTACTCACCCTGAGTTGTATGCAAAGCATACTTACCATATGTCAAAGGCGTACAAGCTGACATATAACTACTCTGTAGTAGACGATTATATTTTACAGAATTGGAAGGATACCACTGTAAAACAGATGGCTGTTGATCTTAATGAGTATCCACGTCGTGTCTCTTATAGAGTAGCTGTTCTTAGGTCGCTTGGTTTAATTCGTAGTAAGCACGACTTAGAGCGTCGTAATCTAATGAAACAGTACAGAGTACTAATGACTTGGGTTGACGCCATTAAAAATGAATTGAAAGACGTGGTGTAAATGAAAAAGAAACCTGTGGTCATAAACCCTGTGGCAAAAGCTATGTTACAAAACAGGCAATCCCCACAGGTTGTTCCACCTAAGAAGGGTGGCAAAGCTAAACGTAATCGCAAGGAGGATAACATCAATGCAATACGAGATGCGAAACTTTATTAAGTTTTCGAAGAAAGTTAAGTCCAACGTTGGACTAACGAAAAAGTATTCCGACGAATGGAAACGTAAACGTAAGTTACAGCGTCAAGCGAAACTAAAATTACAATTGGGAACAATCAACTATAAAAGTAAGGTAGGTTAACATGTATGTAAGAGACGTAACAGAGATTAAATCTTTTGTTAAGTGGCGAGGCACTGATGCCTTTGTAAACACTGGCCTGTTTGTATTACTAACGATACAAGCGGGATTGTCTACTGTGAAGGGTAGCATGTCGAAGGTAGACTTCGAAGGCGATGATGCCAACTGTTTGTGGGGCAAGAAGGGTGATGGCTACACATATCTAAAAGATAATGCTGATTACTTGTATGGCAAGATGTATGACATAGCTGACAAGAAAGGTTATGAGAGTGTTGAAGCATGCTCTGATGTAGTGCAACTGTTTATGCAAGTACCAAACTTGGGTATGGTCAAGGCATCTTTCCTTGCACAGTGCTTAGGCTTTAATGTAGCTTGTATTGATAGTCACAATATTACACGATTAGGTTTAAATCCTAACGTAGTAAAGACACCACCTGCAACAATGAAACCTGCAACTGTTCGTAAGAAGGTTGAGGCATACGTTGTCTTGACACAGGAGAAGGGTGCAGAATACTGGTGGGACACATGGTGTGTCTATGTAGCTGGAAATCGTGCTAATCGTGCCTTAGATACTGGTGATGTAGTATCTAGGTTCCACGTTGAGTGCATAACATATGGATTTGAATGATGAAAATATTAAGTGAACACGAGTTGTGCGATTTTATTAATGACACCTTGGGTGCATGGGTAGATGAGGAAATGAATGAGAACCCTATTAGCGAGGGTAACATATCAAGGGCACAACGTTCCGCTGAAACGTGGGACAGTTTCATTGCTGACTTAGTGCTATGGATGCACGTTAAGTATGAGAGCAACCCCGATGGGATGTTTGCAAAGGCTGTTGTTAAGTCCAACGTTGGACTAACGATGGATGATTTTATATTAGGAGAAGATTAATGGCTAAGAACTTACTAGGTAAAACACGCACTATAGATAATCCGTATGCTGTATGGAAGGGGATTGGTGAATTAGGATACACTGAGGTACGACTACTCAAGACGTATCAAACACCAATAAATGAATCTCACAATGCATATTCTAGGTGGTTTGTAGCTGTTAAATCTGACCATACACACGGCTCATTTGACATGGGCGATAGCTATATCGGTGACGTAACACGAGGACTAACAATTGTGCAAGCTGACCCATTATTTGAACAACAATATGAGAGAACTGTTTAATGGCAATCATGGCATACGAAGTGACTGTCACTATAGATGGTAACGAGTCCATCATAACACTGGATGATACCTACCCAGCGGTAAGTGACTGGTCAAGTGCATCAGAGTTTGCAATTCACATGGCGATGCACATGCACCCTGATTCTGAGATAGAATTTGTGGACTGTGCTGAGTATGAACATGAGGTGTATACATCTTGGGGTAAACATATACATGAGACACCATATGCATTACAGTAATGATGATCCGTGTGACGACTGGTCACGTACACCTTTACCGAAACCAATAAGACAACAGGAGAATGGAGATGACCTACCAATGGGCGACGAACTATGGTTCTAACTACTTTGTGATACCTATCAAATATGAAGACACAAAGAGTTTAATTCTAAATGTACACTATGCTAAACGTATGCCGTCTGTATCTTATGCCTTTGGGTTGTATCGTGACTTGGTTTTGCAAGGTATATGTACCTTTGGTTCACCTGCCTCACCTTGGTTATGTAAGGGTGTATGTGGTGAGGAACACAGGTCTAAGGTAATCGAGTTGAATAGGTTAGTGTTGGTAAACAATAAGCCTAATGAAGCAAGCCTACTTATAGCTAGGTCAATTGCATTACTACCTAAGCCTAAAGTTATTGTAAGTTATGCCGATGTAGCACAAGGTCACATTGGTGGTGTATACCAAGCAACTAATTGGTTATACACTGGAGCAACTAAAGCACGTACTGATATGGCGGCGAAGGATGGTAAACATTCTCGGCATCATAGCGGTGATAAAACTAAGCGTGTCTTTAGATCGTCGAAGCATAGATATGTATTTATGCATGGGAGTAAACAACAGAAACGGATATTGACTAAGTGTCTACGCTATGGTACTGAGGATTATCCCAAGAAGAGGTACGAAGAATGTTAACACAAGATAAAATATCAGATGCACTATGTGATATGTATGATATAAGAAGGCAGGCTAGGGTGAGTGGCTTTAACCTGTTACCAAAAGACCCCGATGGTTCAATCTTTGTAATAGGAGATTGTATCTCAAATGTAATATATATTTTAGAAACTTTAGAGGAGAATAACAATGACTAAACGAGAAAAACAATGGAAAGCTGAACGTCTAGCTAGGTATAAAGCAAATAAAAAGTTATTGGATACTATGTCTGAGCAACAGCGCAACGCTATCAAAGAAGCTCAAGATGTTTTGCGTAGTACATACTGTATGATTACCGAAACTCACGATTTGTATATGTCAGACATAGGTAAGATTGAGTCTGCTATGTATGGGATTCAAAATGCTTTCAGCGTAAGTGAGAATTACTAATGACACAATATAAACCCTACTACAGAAGTAAAGTTAGCAACGTACAAGTGCGCAAAAATCAACGTGACTCAAAGATAATGACGTTTGCGTTCATACTATTTGCATGCTTTGCTTTCCTTGGCATGGGCTTTGCCTTCTCATTTGTCGTTCGACATATAACTAGCCTGATACTTTAATCCTTATCGTTACTAGTATAGGGGTTGACGGGACTATACAACTATGGCACAGTTGCCACATAACTTAAACATGGAGAATAAAAATGACATATATACCAGATCACTTAGACTTTCAGGTAGCTTTTGAGCCTACTAAAATGCACGATAAGAAGTACGTATTAAATAATGAAACAGGTGAATACCTTGGCATCGTAGGTAAATCGTTTCAGTGTGCATCACATGGGGATTTCTTTCGTGGTGTCATGGACACTGCAACACAAGAGCTAGGTGCTGAGTCACTTGAAGATGCTGAGCATACCTTTAAGACTGCACGTAATGGTGCATGGGCTATGCTTGACGTGACCCTACCTAACATTAAGACTACCATCACAACTGACAAGGCACAGACTGAGATTGGTAACAGGATCATAAGTTTGCATGGCATAGATGGGTCATGTAGTAATCAAGTATTCTTTGGTGCAATAGATTTCTTCTGTACTAACGGCATGATTACAGGGGATCACGACAAGGTGCGTAAGAAGAATACATCTAACTTTACGATGGATAGTTTTATCTATGAATTAAATCGTGCAAGGACTGACTTCTTTCAACAGGCCGCTAAGATGCAGGTATGGGCAGAGACTAGCCTCAAGTTTATAAATGTTAAAGACTTGCTTGATAGTATCATTAGCTCTAAGACAAAAGCTGAGAAGATGTTTGGCTTGTATAACGCAGAGGCTAATGTGCGTGGTCACAATAAATTCTCATTGTATTCTGCCTTCACTAACTATGCTAGTTATGCTGACGAACGTAATGGCTTTAGCTTACGTAACACTGGACACGATACACAAGCGATAAGCATGTGGTCACGTGAACAAGAGGTAAGTAAGTGGGTAAGTAGCAAGCAGTTTGATGTACTGGAAGCGGCATAGATGGAGCGTATGACGAACCAAGAATGGTGGGAGTATCTCAAGTGGGCTTCTGCCCACCACCTAACAGAAGCATTTCCTGATGAAGTTTTACAGGATTCAAAAACTAATGAATATGAAATGCATGAAGCACGTTTAAAATGGATAGAAGATCATGTGTCTGAACATAACAAAGATCGTGATAGAGAAGACATCTTTGATGATATGTCCATACTTGCTGTAAGTATCTGTCAATTTGTAAAGGATAAAATTAATGCCGAAGTTACCTAGATATGTACAAGAAAGGGTGTCACCTTCGGGTGACATCACCTATAGATTTAACCCACCGCAATCTTTTATTGATGAGGACGTAGTAAAACGTGAGGAGTTAGGCAATGACCTCAAGTTGGTGCGAAAGAATGTCAAGGTATACAACGACGCAATTGACGCATACCGCAAGGCATGTGCGTTAGTTATACAAATAAAGCCGAACAGTAAGGTGACAGATTTGATTAATTATTACTATTCCTCTAATGATTTCAATATGTTACGGCCTAGTACTAAGGTGGATTACAGATACTTCTTAACGATCTTACACCAGACAATGGGTACTCGTAAGTATGAGTTGGTTACATCTAAGATAGCTAAGCAGGCATATGAGGACTGGGTTAAGCGTGGCATAAGTTTTGCTAACCACGCCGCTACCTGTGCCAGTAGGGTATACAACTACGCTATACAAATGGAACACACATCACAGAACCCTTGGGCTAACATCAAACGTAAGACATCACCACAACGTAAGGTGGTGTGGCAACATGATGATGTTGTCAGGTTTCTTGATAAAGCGTACAGCGATTACGAATACAGAAACGTGGGCTTGATAGTACAGATGGCATACGAGTGGTGTCAACGACTAGGTGACATGCGTACATTACAATGGGAGAACATAGACCTACGTAATCGTAAGCTGACATTGGAGCAGAGTAAACGTAGGGCTGATGTTACGCTACCTATATCAGAGGAGCTATGTATAATGTTAAATGCACAACGTAATGACTTCGGATTCCAAGAGTATGTAGCACCCCACCCAAGGCCAATGAATGGTACGTACCAACCCTATGCAATGGAACGTCTATCTAAGGTAGGCCGTAGGGTAATGCGGTTGGCTAAGTTGCCAGAGGAATTACGTATGATGGACTTACGACGAACAGGTGTGACACAGATGATAGAGGCTGACGTATCTATTGGTCAGATCATGTCGGTTACTGGTCATGGTCATGTGTCTTCTGTGAAACCATATATAAAAAATACGTATGCCTCTGCAAATAATGCCTTGACACAGAGAAACGTTAGTGTACAATCGAGTACTGACGAGTAACATAGAAAGTGATATAACTTATGAATATAAATAACATAGTAAGTGATTTAGAATTAGTTAATGGTGAGACAAGACGTATGACTTGCCCATCATGCCACACTAAGAATACATTTACTGTTACAAATAACATGGGTTCTATTGTTTGGAATTGTTACAAGGCAAGTTGTTCAGTATCAGGTGGTACAAGTGTATCGCTTACTGCTGACGACATACGTAAGTCATTTGGTTTTGTTGCAGAAGAGACACACATACCCAAATTCGTCAAGCCTGAGTGGTTTGTACGAGACTACAAAAAGATTACTGGGTTCTGTGACCAGTGGCAGTTAGACCCACAAGGTCTAGGTCTGTTGTATGATGTAAGGGAACATCGTGTAGTCTTCCCTGTTGTACACAATAGTATAATGGTAGATGCTACAGGCAGATCACTAGGTAAAAGGATACCTAAGTGGAAACGTTATGGAAAAAGTCACTTGCCATATGTATCAGGACGTGGTAAAACTGCAGTAGTTGTTGAGGATTGCATAAGTGCCGCCGTCGTTGGTGATAGTGGTGAAGCAGTTGGGGTAGCTGTGTTGGGCACATCATTGTCCACCCGACATAAGGAATACTTATCGCAATTCTCAACAGCAATAGTAGCCCTTGACCCTGACGCACTACCCAAGACATTACAATTTGCTAAAGAATTACGAGGCTATGTAGATACTGTAAAGGTACTACGCCTCGACGACGATATAAAATATAGACAGCCAACAGATATGGCTAACCTTTTAACACTAGGAGAATAACACATGGAACTATCCCTCATTCGTAGCTTGATGGACAAAGATTTTTACGACGATCACAAGGGTTCACGTTGCCCCGATCGTTTGTTTACAAAGGACGTGCGTAAGATAAAGCAGGCCATAGACAATGCAATGGTTGCCTATGAACGTAGTGTAACACCTGCTGAAATAGAGGCGTTGTTCATGGCTAACAACCCTACACTAACTACCGCACAGAAACAAGCATACAGTGTGCTATTCATGCAGGTAAACAAAGAGACACCTATGGGTAGTGATATAGCACAAGAGGTGTTATCGAAACTATTCCAACAGGTGATTGGTGAAGACATTGCTAACCTTGGGTTTGACTATGTGAATGGTAGTAAGACTAGCCTTGACCCACTACGTCAGATGCTTGAGCAATATCAAGATGACTTTACACCCAACCTAAAGGTTACATGGGAAGACATTGACTTCGATACTATCATGTCACTTAATGATCTTGAGACACGTTGGACATTCAACATACCTAGCCTGACACGTAAGGTAGAAGGTATCAATGCAGGACACTTGATTGAGGTAGGGGCACGTCCCAACACTGGTAAGACTTCATTCCATGCCTCACTTGTAGCTGGCCCAAATGGGTTCTGTGCCCAAGGTGCAAGGGTTATTGTACTATGTAATGAGGAAGGGTATGGACGTGTCGTAATGCGGTACATCAATGCCGTTAGTGGGTACGACAAGCACGAACTACAGAAGCCTGATATAAAGAAGAAGGCAATGGAATCATTTCTAAAGATCAAGCCTAACTTGATGTTCAAAGATGCAACAGGCCGTGACATGAATTGGGTTGAGTCAGTGTGTAAGTCATACAAGCCTGACATTATTATACTAGATATGGGTGACAAGTTTGCACGTACTGCTGGCTTCTCTCGTCCTGATGAAGCACTAAAAGCTAACGCCATACAAGCACGACAGATAGCCAAGCAACAAGAGTGTGCCGTGTTCTATATGTCTCAGCTTTCTGCAGATGCCGAGGGCAAGGTTGTACTTAATCAAGCTATGATGGAAGGTAGTCGTACAGGTAAGGCGGCAGAAGCTGACCTGATGATTATGATTAGTAAGAACCCTACAGTTGAAGGACAAGAGGAAGAAGACAATCAACGGCACATCAACGTAGTCAAGAACAAACTGTCTGGTTGGCATGGTATTGTACACACAGACCTAGAGTACAAGATTGCTAGGTATGTATGTTGAACGAAGCGGCATTTAAAAAGTTGCATAAGAACATATGTCTTAACGCCTCAAGGCCATCACCTACTAGGAAATCTAGTACACCTGACTACAAGGTTAAAGAGGTCAACGTTACTGTAAAAGAATTAATGGATATGTTTTACAACAAGCAAGAGAGGAAATGTTATTGGCTTGGTGTTGAGTTAAATCCTGAGTGGATATTCACACCCAAGCATCCTATGGCAATATCTGTGGATCGTTTTGAGTATAACTATGATAGGGACACAGTTGTTATCTGTTCTAGGTTTGCAAACTTAGGACGTAACACTTGCCCCGATGAATTATTTACTAGCACAATGAACTTTTTAAAAAACAAATGGGGTTGGGAAGATTACTTAAACAACCCACCTATACAGAAGGATTTATTTTCGTATGATTGAAGTAACTTATATAGACTGCATGGGATCAGACTTGTCGGTAGTGAATGCCGCAAGGGTATCCTTTGGTAAGAACAGGCATCATGTAGGTGCTAAAGACGAGAAATTAATAGCTTATCTAGCTAAGCATGAACATATGTCACCCTTTGGTCATGCCTTTGCATCCTTCCACGTACAAGCACCAATCTTTGTGGCACGACAGCTTGTTAAGCACTCGTATCTTAGATGGAATGAGGTATCAAGACGTTACGTTAGTGACCAACCGACGTTATACGAGCCGACAACGTGGCGAGGCAAAGCCACCGACAAGAAGCAAGGCAGTAGTAACGTCGTAACAATAGATGACATCCATATTAGTACCACACAGTCTTATGATCTTTCGTTGTACAAGCACCTCTTAGCTACTGGAGTTTGCGAAGAACAGGCACGTATGGTCCTTCCACAGAACACAATGACTGAGTGGTACTGGAGTGGTAGCTTGGATGCCTTTAGTCGTATGTGTAACTTACGATGCAAGCCTGACACACAGTTGGAGACACGGCACGTAGCCAATCAGATTAGTAAGAAGATGCTGGAGTTGTTTCCTATATCTTGGGACGCATTAACTGACACACTAAGAACTGCAATACCTAAGCTAGATACTACAGGTAAATTTAACTATGAAGGAGAATGAATGATGCGTAATATAATAAATAAGATATGTTGTTGGTGTCGAGCCTACCCAAACGATGAGCCATGTTGTTGGTGTAACGACGCAGATGATTTTGAGGATGATGATGAAGATTAATAGATATAAGGAGAATGAATTATGAATTGCTGGCACTGTAACGCTGAACTAATATGGGGTGGGGATGAAGATATGTTAGACGAAGAGGAGTGGGCAATGGTTACTAACTTTAGTTGCCCTACCTGTACAGCAATGACATTGGTTTACTTACCTAACGATCACGAAGATCACTTTATAATGGAGAATACAAATGGCTAAATGGGACTACGCTGGAACAGTAGGAGAAATGTTACACGCTGAGATGATACGTAATGATCTAACAGTTGAAGAAGTAGTGCAAGCTATGCACAACTTCGCTAATGAAAAAGAGTTTAATAAAGATATTGACTTACTCTTTAATAATGGTATATTAGTAGAAGATGAATGGGACATATGGTCCGATGGAGATATGAGGTAGTAGAAAATATGAGACACCTAACGCTGGACGTAGAGAATACAACAGTCAAACGTAATGGTAAGTTACACCTTGACCCGTTTGAGCCAGAGAATACATTGGTACAAGTAGGCATGCTAGATGATCTTGGAAACGAAAACATTATAACTTTCGATCACGCAGAGCAACAACCTACTACGGCGGGGCGGCAGATAGTGCAAGATGCATTAGACGCTACCCCGCTACTTATTGCACACAACGCACCACATGATCTACTGTGGTTGTGGGAGTCAGGCTTTGTATATGATGGTGCTGTGTATGACACACTGTTAGGCGAGTACGTACTACAACGTGGTCAGAAGCAACCGCTATCCCTTGATGCCTGTGCAGAACGATATGACTTAGACACAAAGAAACAAGACACATTAAAGGAGTACTTTAAGAATGGATATTCCACACGTGATATTCCTCATGCTGAACTATCGGAGTATCTATCACACGATCTTCACGCAACTCAAGAATTATATTACTGTTTGCAGACACAGTACGAGGAATGCAAATCACTAATACCTACACTAGACTTGACTAATCAATTAGCTGTACACCTAGCACGTATCTATCAACGTGGCTTTGCAGTTGACATGGATGCGCTCAATGAGGTTCGTATTGAGTTCGAACAGGAACGTAATCTACTGATGATGGCATTAGAAGAACATGCCAGTGACCTGATGGGTGACAGGCCAATCAATCTCAACAGCCCAGAACAATTGTCTTGGGTTATATATAGTCGTAAGCCGAGGGACAAGAAGATGTGGGCAGACCTGTTCGATGAACGAATGCCTGACGCTGAGTATCGACGTAACGTAAATGCATACAGTGACAAGTTGTACAAGCAGAAGGCACACCAGTGCCGGACATGCAATGGCAGTGGTCAGGTATGGAAAGAAAAGAAAGATGGGACACCTTATGCTAGATCAAATAAATGCAATACTTGCTCCGCTAGTGGATATACTTTTACTGATAACATTAGCGCAGTGGCTGGCCTAAAGTTTTCACCGCCTAATTCTAAATGGATTAGTGCCAACGGCTTTGGTACTGGCAAAGACAATCTTATATTCCTTGAGGGCATTGCACGTTCCAAGGGTATGAAGGACGCTGAGTTATTCTTACAGAATGTGCGTAGGTTGTCAGCCGTTGAGACATACCTAAGTAGTTTTGTTGAGGGTATAGCTACTCACGTCAAGCCTGATGGGTTGCTACATGTACGACTACTACAACACCGCACTGGTACTGGGCGTTTATCTGGTGCTGATCCTAACATGCAGAACATGCCAAGAGGTGGTACGTTCCCAGTTAAGAAGGTGTTTATCTCACGTTGGAAGGGTGGGAAAATAATGGAAGCTGACTTTGCCCAGCTTGAGTTTCGTGTTGCAGCATTCCTATCACAAGATATGACTGCAATCAACGAGGTCATTGATGACTTTGATGTACATGCTTATACTGCTAAGGTTATATCTGATGCAGGCCAACCTATATCCAGACAAAACGCTAAGGCACACACTTTCGCACCCCTATATGGAGCGTCGGGTTTCGGTAGATCACCAGCGGAAGCGGCGTACTACAAGCAGTTCACAACAAAGTACAGTGGTGTAGCTAAGTGGCATGAGAGCCTAGCCAAAGAAGCCTTAAACACTGGCATGATAACAACACCATCGGGACGTGAGTTTGCATTTCCCGATGTGGTAAGACGACGATTTGGTGGGGTTACATTCTTCACACAGATAAAGAATTATCCTGTCCAATCGTTTGCAACTGCAGACATAGTACCTATATCATTAATCTATATTGATAAGCTATTGTCTGCCAACAAGCTACGTAGTTGCGTAGTCAATAGTGTACACGATTCAGTTGTAATCGACATACACCCTGATGAAGAGGAACAAGTACTAAGAGTAATACAAGCCGCCAACGATAAGTTAGTACCAATCATCAATCGTAAGTGGGGTGTTGACTTCAATATACCCCTACTATTAGAGGCAAAGATTGGTCCAAACTGGCTTGACACAAAAGACGTAGTATGATATAACTAACTTTCAGTAAAATATATTAGGAGAATATAATATGAATGAAGTAACGACGATAGACACTAACAACTTTGCGGCAATGTCCGAAGCTATGGGCATGGGTGCGGAGAGTAAGAAGTCATCCAGTAAATCTAGTACACTGGCACGACTTCGTATACACCACACCCCAATAATGGGTGAGCAAGAGATTGCAGGTAAGATGAAGAAGGTTGAGGTAATTGCTGGCGGTGCATACAAGCTAGAGATTCCCGATGGTGAAACCTTATATGCTGAGGGCGTAGTTCTTCGTCCCTTCTTACAGCGTTTCATGTACAAGAAGTTTATCAAGGGTAATGAGAATACAGCTAACCGCTTCCTCAAAACTGTAATGGCTAACAACCTAAACAGTGACATGAAAGATAATGAGGGTGGCTTCAACTGTGGTAAACCTGCAGGGTACATAAAAGATTGGGCGGCATTGCCAGATAATATGAAAGACCTTATCAAGTCTATCAAACGTGTTCGTGCTTTGTTTGGCACAGTGCAATTGGTAGGTGCAACAGACGAGAAAGGTAATGCAGTAGAGGTAGATGCTACGCCGTTTATCTGGGAGATTGATAACCGTGACGCCTTCAAGACAATGGGCGACATGTTTACCAAGCTAGAGAAGATGCGTAGACTACCACCACAACACAACATTACCTTGAGTACACGAGAAGTACCACTACCAAATGGCAGTAGCTTCTTTGTGCCAGAGGCAGAGTTGGACTTGAGTACTACCTTAGAGATGGAGAATGAGGCACAGGAAGTCTTCGCAAGTTTCATTGCATGGATTGCTAACTACAATACATATATACTTGGGGCATGGGATGAGAACATGCACAAGAACGAAGAGGTAGACATGGATACAGTCGAAGAATTTGTAGACATTACCGCTGAGGACTTCGTATAATGAACCACCCTGCTGAACTGGCTATCAATCAGTACTTAGAAAACGCTACAAAAGGCACATCAAAAATGTCTGAGGCAACAATCAAACAGATTGGTGACGACGTAATGGATTCTATGAGACGCCAGTTTGGTGGGGGCAATAAGCGTGATGCATTTAGGATACGTATGTCTAACATAGGTAAGCCTACTTGCCAGCTTTGGTTTGCTAAGAATAAACCAGAGGAAGCGTTGCCCTTACCAACAACATTCGTAATGAACATGTTACTAGGTGACATCGTTGAAGCGGCATTCAAGGGGATCATTAAGGAAGCAGGAGTTCCATATGAGGATGACAATAACTTTATCACACTCGACATAGCAGGAGAAACAATCAAAGGTTCATATGACCTTATCATGGACGGTGCGCTTGACGATGTTAAGTCTGCATCTGACTGGTCATACCGCAACAAGTTTGAGTCCTATGACACACTACAAAAGAGTGACCCCTTCGGTTACGTAGGACAGTTAGCTGGTTATACTAAGGCCACGGGTAAGAAGGTAGGTGGCTGGTGGGTAGTCAACAAGGCTAATGGTAACATTAAGTATGTACCTGCCGATGGCCTTGTACTAGACGAGCAGATAGCTAAGCTTGAGAAGACAGTGCATACTGTAAATGAGAACAAGTTTGAACGTTGCTTTCAACCACAACCTGAAACGTTTCGGGGTGTACCATCCGGTAACATGGTACTCAACGACAACTGTAAGTTTTGTGACTTTAGGTACTCATGTTATGACATAGATGAGCAACCATCTAAGGTATCAAAAGCTAAGACACTACCAATTGTGGCGTACATAAATGAGAGCTAAGCAATTCGCCGCCGCTATGAAGCATGGATATAGGAGTGGTCTTGAGGTTAGGAACAAAGATTTCTTAGTCGAACAGAACATGCCGTTCAAGTATGAGAAGGTTAAGATTGAATGGGAAGACCTCATGTACCGCACCTATACTCCAGACTTTGTATTGAAGAATGGTATTATAATTGAGACAAAGGGGTTATTTAAAGCTGATGACAGACGCAAGCACCTAGCGGTTAAGAAGCAACACCCTAAGCTAGATATAAGATTTGTATTCACAAGTAGTAAAAGAAAATTAAGTGGTTCATCTAAAACTAGCTATGGACAATGGTGTACTAAGCATGGTATACCTTATGCAGATAGGATCATACCTATAGAATGGTTACAAGAGTCAGGCAAGGACATGCATCCACCGTTGATACAGTGTCCATATACTAGAATTAAAAGGGGATAACATACATGGCAGACAATGACGAAAAGATATTTATAGACTTTGATCCCAATGATTACATCATACGGTTGACACCCTTCTTTGATGACCGTGGGGAGTGGACAGGGGAGTTGATGGTAGGATGTATAACTACAGATGATAACACTGTGTCAGACGACGATCACTATCACCTTATGGGTATCACACAAATGATATGTGCCGCAGTACCTGCTATAGAAGAGAGTGAAGAAGTGCGTAATACATTGATGGCTATACGAGACAGAGAATTAGCAGATGATTCTCAAGTTGTAGAGGAAGAGCCAACACCTAAGAGTAGGATCAATGGTGTGTCCGGCAATGTAATCAAAGCAACGTTCCATTAATACAGGAGATATAACATGACACGCAAGTACAACATAGGCACAGCAGACTATTCTAAACACCGTATTCAACCTTGGGATATATGGCTGGAGTATGACCTCAACCCGTTTGATGCCGACATTATAAAGAGGGTACTCAGAGACAAAGGTGAGCGACGCCTTGATTACGAAAAGATTAAACACGTCTGTAACGAACGCATCAGGCAGATAGATGAGGCTTATGATGATAGTTAAAGTATTCTTGACTATAGAAATAGACGAAGAAGATTATCCAATGCCAACCGATGGACTTGTTAACGATGAGGTCAGGGACGCATTACAGGAATTTATCTACGATGTAGATGGTATGACAATTAAATCAATTAAAACAGTATTGGAGTAACAAAACATATGAACAATTATTTACCAACAGATTACCAAGCATTCATACATACATCTCGGTATGCACGTTGGCTTGAGAATGATGGACGAAGAGAGTCATGGCCTGAGACAGTGGGACGTTACGTAGATAACGTAGTGCGACGTGCCTTAGACATTGATACAATACACATTGCAAAGGAATTAGAAGAGGCTATCCTTAGCCTTAACGTGATGCCCTCTATGAGAGCAATGATGTCAGCCGGACCTGCATTAGACAGGGACAATACGGCAGGCTTTAACTGTAGCTACCTACCAGTTGATGACCCTAAGTCATTCGATGAAGCTATGTACATCTTGTTATGTGGTACTGGTGTAGGCTTTAGTGTTGAGCGTCAGTTCATTACAAAGCTACCAGATGTACCTGAGCTATACGTTAGTGACACAACTATCGTAGTCAAGGACAGTAAAGAAGGTTGGGCTAAAGCACTACGTCAGATGCTTGCACTACTATGGGCAGGTGAGATACCTAAGTTTGATGTAAGCCGTGTTCGTCCTGCAGGTGCAAGGCTAAAGACATTTGGTGGTAGAGCCAGTGGGCCTGCACCCTTAGTAGAGTTACTTAACTTTGCAATTACTACATTCAAAGGGGCACAAGGACGTAAACTGTCCAGTATGGAGTGTCACGATCTTATGTGTTTCATAGGACAGATAGTAGTTGTAGGTGGAGTACGTCGTAGTGCCATGATTTCATTGAGTAATTTATCGGATGATCGTATTCGTCACGCTAAGTCAGGTCAATGGTGGGAGACTGCACCACACAGGGCGTTAGCTAATAACTCTGTATGTTATACTGAGAAGCCAGACATGGAAACATTCATGCGTGAGTGGCAGTCGTTAGTGGAGAGTAAGTCAGGGGAACGTGGTATCTTTAACCGACAAGCATCTAAGGTTCAAGCGGCTAAGAATGGGAGACGTGATCCTAACTATGAGTTCGGGACAAATCCATGTTCGGAGATAATCTTGAGGCCGTATCAATTTTGCAACTTAACAGAGGTAGTTGTACGAGCAACAGATACACTTGAGTCTTTGGCGGATAAGGTACGTATGGCTACCATATTAGGTACGATACAATCTAGCTTCACCAAGTTCCCATACTTACGTAAGATATGGCAGAACAATACAGATGAGGAACGTTTACTAGGGGTGTCACTTACAGGTCTAATGGACAACCCCTTAATGACATCTAAGAATAAAGGATTAGAGACTACCCTTGAACACCTAAAACAGATAGCTGTAGACACTAACTCTGAATGGGCTGAACGTCTGGGTATACCAGTGTCTGCCGCTATAACTTGTGTCAAACCTAGCGGTACGGTTTCGCAGCTCGTTGACTCAGCCAGCGGAATCCATGCTCGTCACTCAGCGTACTACATTCGCACAGTTCGTGGAGATAACAAGGATGGACTAACACAATTTATGAATGCACAAGGTGTGCCCAATGAGCCATGCGTAATGAAGCCGGACACTACTACTGTGTTTAGTTTTCCAGTTAAGTCACCCCGTAATTCTATTACACGCAATGACATGACTGCCATTGAGCAACTTGAGACATGGCTTATGTATCAACGACACTGGTGTGAACACAAACCTAGTATTACATGTACCGTTCGAGACGAAGAGTGGATGGAAGTAGGAGCATTTGTGTACAAGTACTTTGATGAGATGTCAGGTGTGTCTTTCTTACCACACTCAGACCATAGTTATCAACAAGCACCCTATCAAGAGGTGGACAAGGAAGCATATAATGTGCTATTAAAGACTATGCCTAAGAAGATTGATTGGGCAAAACTATCGGACCATGAGATAGAAGACAACACTAGTTCAATGCAAACGCTTGCATGTAGTGGTGACTCATGTGAGATGGTAGACATAAGCTAATGCATTAGCCCCTGCCCTTTGATTAGGGTGGGGATAACATAACCAAAGGAGAATATACATATGGCTAAACTTACGATGGATGAAATTGAATACGAAACAGAGAACTTCACAGACGCACAGAAAAAGATTGTGGATGAGATTCAGTACAACAATAACTTACAAACGCAGATGGACTATCAGTTGCATAGCTTGCGACGACTAGGCGAAACACTAGTGGTACATCTAAAAGAATTACTAATTGAAGAAAGTGACATTGATAAACCCCTACCATCTAAAACTAAAAAGGAGAAGTAAACATGACTGCATACCGGAAACCTTTTTCACCTAGCTTGTATGGTAAGTATGACGGTGTAGCTAAGATGACACTGATTGAACACCTATTGGGTGCAGGTCACGAACTCGTAGATAGCACAGAGACATATGACGCCGACGTGATAACGCAGAAAGATAATATAATATATCACAGTGAAGCAGAAGTTAAGGCGGCGTGGAGAGGTGACTGGCCCACAGAATGGGCAGAGATACGTATACCGGAACGTAAGAAACGTTTACTTACTAAGCATGAGGACTGCAACTTAAAGTTCTACGTGTTTAGTGGTGACTTATCTAAGTGCTGGTGTATTGATAGTTCGTTGTTGACAGATGACAAACTAAAGGAAGCCAAAGGAAGAAACATCTACAAGGGAGAACAATTCTATCATGTCTCCTACAAGGATGCACAATTAATCAACGTAGCATAAGGGGATAACTTATGATAAGAAAGACTAGAGCAGAACGTGGACTAGGTAAATACGATGCACCATTGAAGGTACAATTTTTAATGGGGTACGACAGCTTTAAATATGGTCGTGTAGTATCTCCCTTCCACAAGGATACAATGCAGTTTCGTGAGTGGAACAGGGGCTTTAATACAGCCTACTATGAGAATGTAAAACGGGTAAAAGAAAATGAGTCTAGCAGAAGAAGCAAATCAATTCCTAAAGGAGAAGTACAGTATGTCTGATTTTAATTCATACCAACGTAGTGCCAGTACTACTGCAATCTATGATGATAAGTATCGTATCTTGTATCCAGCCCTCGGATTAGCAGGAGAGGCAGGCGAGGTAGCTAACAAGGTCAAGAAACTAATACGGGATGGTCCAGAACAGTTACCCAAAGATTGGAAGGAACAACTTTCCAGTGAGATAGGTGACGTGTTATGGTACTGTGCCGCACTAGCCACTGATCTTAACTTGACACTTGGTATGATAGCGGCCCAGAATGAGAAGAAGTTATTATCAAGAAAAGAAGCAGGTACTCTCGGCGGTAACGGAGACAAACGATAGACAAAAAAGAGGGGGCTTAATTGCCCCCTTTATTTATCGTATACTTACTGCTTTTTTAAACCCACTAGCGAATTGTTTTATCTTTACGAGGTCTTCAAGTTCTAACAGCGAGGGGGCGTGACCCTCTTGTTTGAAAAATTCCGACGTTCCATAATTACGCATATCAGGAGTCATGTTACGTACATCCTCTAATGCAAGTGCAATAGGTTCAGTCTCCGATTTACGAGCTTCTCTAACCATACCTTTAGCGTCGTTTATTTGAGTTTTTAGAAGTGGGACTACAGCGTCGTTTACGTACTGTTCGACTGTAGAATTTTGTTTAACTGGATCGGAGATAGATAGTTCGTTGTACTCTTTACGTAAATCTTTTTCCATGTTCTTTGCAATATCGACAACCATAGGTAAAATTTCTTTTAGTAATTTAGTCTCTTGTCTCCTTACAGATGGGATACGTGATGTGCTACCTGTTTCAAATTCATTAAATCCTTTTTCAATTAAGTACTCACCGTATTCTGCGTTCTTCGTAAACTGAGTTATTCCCAAACCTAAACTAAGCGGAGCATTAACCCGTGACTTACGCCCTTCTTGATATAGAAATTCTCTGTCGTCCATTTCATCTTCCATAGATGGGTCAAACAGAGTACTTATACCACGTTGCATAAAGGATCGTTTGATTTGACCACCGACAGTCGGACTCTTGTCCCCATCCCCTACACCGTCACCGTCTCTATCATAAGTTGAAACATCTGAGTATGTGTCTGGTCTATCTCCTGTTATACGTTGCAGTTCTGTTATTTGTGTAATGGGTATAGCCCATGTCGTTAGGTAGTCCCCAAGTAGTCTACCTAAAACTTTTTTTCCACGTTCAGATTTTATTATATCATCTTTACCACTTAGTATAGCGGCTATTTCATCTATAAACACGTTGGATGCACCCGTCCTTGCAGACGCACCGACAAAAGTTTCCATAGCTTCTTTGGGGTCAAACCAATCATCAAACGTACCCTCACCTTGAGAAACTTCTTTACCCATAAGTGAACCCGCTACTCTACCCCCCACAGCTTGTGGTATATAGCGTTGTGCAGATGGAGACATTCGTTTAACTGCCTCCGCCATCCATAAAAATTGTCGCATTGGATACTGTGACGTAACATCTATAACTGCACCGTCTTCACCGTTAATCTGTTTATAATCTGCTGGGGCTGTGTCACTGTTGCGGTATTGATATGCCGCAGTAAAGGCGACGATACCACTTATGTTACGTGATATATTCTGTCTGTCTTTTGCGTCCAGTGATCCAGTCTTCTTACCCAAGGCACGTTTTATTGCAGGGTTAAATGCTCCAAAGGAATACTGACCCATCAATTCCATTGAGTTAAACATGAATCGTGGGAAGGGTGTAGTAATTGCAGTTAAACCAGTACGTGTTAAGAAGTTTGAAATGTCTGAAAACACAGGTACATCCGGAGCTTTGGCGTAGGTCACATCCAACGCCCTACGTGTACTGTCTTCTACAAGTTGCTCAAATGAGGAAGCCCCCTTCTTTCTAACCTTACTAGAGTTAGCCATTAAGTCACCAAACTTACCATCTTTTATTACGTCCATAAGTTCCACACCATAATCTCTTTTAACTAGACGTTCAAGCTCACCCATAAATACACCACGACGAATAACAAATTCTTGTATACGATTAGGTATGTTCAGCATGTTTACTACATCCTCACCCTTACTAAGAATTTTATCTACAGCACCACCCTTACCTCTGCCAGTAGCCATTTGATACTCGTTAATGTTATCGAATAAAGCAGAGAATTGTTTTGTAAACTCCGGACGTTTTAATACATAGTCTGTTATTTCTTTTGCTTGTACGGGGTTAGCATAGATACGTTTAAGTGAACTAAGACTGCCTGACCAATTGGATGGAGAGACGAGTGATGTTGTTCCTGTATATAAAGCACGTGTACTTCTACTAAGTATACCTTTATCTTTTCTTCCAAATTCAGCAGTCATATTTACTAAAGAGTTATCAATAACATTCTCTAAAGATTCCATCGACATACGAATTGTACCAGATTGAAAGTTTCTCATTGCAGTTTTAATCATAGAAACCATAGTACCACGACGCATATTCTCTATCCGACGCCACGTCTGCATGACACCAGCTTGTGCCATTTCCATGCTCTTACGTTTAGCATCGGCTATTTCATCTAACGAACCCGCACGTCTGATTTGAGATAACTTGTTTAGTGTTTTACCTGCTTCCGATCCTGATCCTACTACTGTAAGAACGTAGTCGTCAAATGTTAATCCATACTTAGCCAAACTGTCCGCTAAGTCTTGGCTATCGACAAGCTGTTTATCTACTGTTAACTCAAACAAACTATCAATAATTGTCTTTCCTTTAGGGAATGACTTTGGGTTAGCTTTCTTAAAGTCAGAAGCAATAGCTACAATAGCGTCAAATTTATCTGGATTAAGCATAGGACTTACTAGATCATCTACCTCATCTACCAGACCTGTGTAGGCATCAGTTTCACCTACCTTTGTTTCACGGAACAACTTTTCTTTTTGTTTTATCTTTTCAAGTGGGCTTGTTGTAATATTATTATCTATAGCACCATACTGTTTGGCTATGTCCTGTTGTAATTCCATAACCTCAGAGGAAATTTCTCTACCTGCTATACGAGCAGCATCAAAAGAAATTGTTTTCTTACCTTTTTCTGTAGTTGAAATAACCTTACCAGTAACGTCCTCGAACTCATCAATCAACTGTTGTTTAATTTTGCTATTAGCTTTGGATACCTTTGCCGCCGATGCACGTTTCGTAGCAATTTCGGATGCCTCTGCAACTTCAATTGCCGCCATTTGTTTACTTACACCACTACCATTCTTAAAATACTTTTTCTTAACACCTCTATAAACAGCTCGTGTACCTACAGCAGACAAGGCTAGTTCGCTTAATGTTATACCCACAACCTTGGCGGCACTTTTGTAATCACCACTAGCAATATGACCACGCAAGTCTCGAACATTTTGTGGTATATCTGCAAGCCCTAGTGCTGCTCCAAGTACAGGTGTAAAGTAACCAACTGTCATAACCGCAGAGATCGTAGTAACGTCCATGCCAGCCTTTAGCATACCTTCCGCCATCTCACGCTCTAGCGCATTACCTCCTATAAGCATATCATTAACTTCTACTGCAGCATCTTTAAAGTGTTGCGCAAAGTTATCAGTCCTACTGTTACGATAATCATCCATCATCTGTCGATCTCGTTCAACGGTAGCTACTGCAGTTGTTGTGTTATTTTCTTCGTCAAATACTTTTGCCTCAGCTAACGCCCGTTGATATACAGGACTATCTTCTTTGCTTCTACTCATAGGCATACCAAAGATATCTGTTTGCCCATCCACTGGCTTGTAGTATTCTTCTGTCGCTTTACCCTCCTCTATTTGTGCAACTATGAGGGGGTCCATATATGATACTTGATTATCCCAATCATCCTCAACGGTAATGTCTGCATCAGTTGGTGTGTCACTATCAACACTATTTATTGCTACAGCTAAAGGAAGTTGATTATTGGGATCGTAGTTGGGTAGTTGTCCAAATACCTCATCTTCATCTTTTACTACATCAGAATCATATTGACCAGCAGTTTCAAACGAAGTACTAATTCCACTATCTAAAGTTTCTTCATACGAAAATACTTCGTCTAAATCTCCAAACGCCTCTAACTCAGTTTCATCCATTATAATGAACCCTCTTGAGGTACTTCCCAACTAGGGTTAACGTATGTAGCAGGTAAGTAGGTCGGTAAGTTTAAAGATTTATATAAATTTCCTAACACTGTGCCAGCCATGTACTGAGAAGGTACTACCGTGCCATCGGCTTTTGTCCTTTCAGGCATCATAACTACATATAAATCTCCGGGTTTTATTTTTTGTGTCTTAAGGGCCTCGTCCATTTTAGCTTGACTAGCAAATACTTGACTAGCTTTGACTTTTGTTGTGTCAGCGTAATTAGAAATAGCGTATTGATTTAATTTATTTTTAGCATTAGTTTGAATAATATCTATCTCACCAGCTAAAAGGTTTTCTTTTATTACTGCGTTTGAATTAGTTAAATCTATTGCCAAATCCAATTCAATCATACTTAACTGATTGTTTCCCTTCAACCCCCCAATAATATTACCCAACTCACCTACTTGAATTTCGTCAGTCTCACGAATAAGTTGCCGTGTATTGCTTATTAACTTTATTCGTTGCTCTTGTGTATAATGTTCCTTAGATGGATTAGGGACCGATATATCTTTTGCCTCAGCGGATGCTTTCAGCATCCTCATTAGTTCTGCTTCTTGGGCATCGACCTCAAGTAATTTTTTTGGATTATTTGCGAATCGAAGCCTGTCGTCGGATATACGTATCTGTCGTGCAGCTAGAGTTGTGTCTTGTTTTGTAGGCGGAATCCTTTTAAACTTACTCGTAAAAGTCGTAGAGCCTAACGCTTTATTTGTTACTTCGCCTATATCAGTTACACTAGCTTCTTGAGCGTCCTCCGGCTTCATTGGCTTAACTACGTCTACCCCTAACATTGTATATAGTAGACTAGGGTCTTCACCAAGTTTAGCTTTTTCTGCACCAAACGCAACAGCATAGTTTGCAGCTGCATGACCACTGGGAAGTATATCTTTTATTTGATCTGGGGTATAGTATAGAGCTAAATTTTCTGCAATATCTCCCGTCAACTTTTTTTTCTTTTCCCTTAAATCTCTTTTATATAGTCTATCTTCTTCTGTCTTTTCGTACAACCGATCCGCTGTCTTTTCATCTCGAAGGTATTTCTTTTTTTCGTCGAGGTCTATCTTCTCTGAAACACCCTCAGCCATACCACCCAAAAGAGCTTTAAAATTAAATCCCATACTATACTCTCCTTGCCATTAAGCCTGTAGGTTCTGGTGCTAGTTCATCAGCCTCAGCTTCTATAGGTACTTCATCAACATTGTCTTTAGCGGCGTCAATTGCTTCCGGCATTTTATCACGCATCTTTTTTATAGCCAGTGCAATTTTACTGTCGGGTATCCTGTCTTCATCAATACGATTTTCCATACCTAGTTCGTACTCTATGTCAGCTTCATCACCCATAAGCGCAAGAGTTTCCATTAACACAGGAGTAATCAATACACCTACGTCAATAGAATGCAACCCCTCCATAACCCCACCGGACTGTATCATGTCAGCTAAACTCGTTAACGGTATACCTAACTCCATAATATCTAAAAGTTCTTCATACATTTCACTTGACGTAATACGAGGGATGTAATGTGTGAGTGCCTCTTCTATGGTACTATACTTAGGTGGTGATTGCCAAGGTCTAGCTCCCACTTCGGCAGTCAGTGACATACCCGGAATTGGTGCATCAAACTTTTGTTGTACTTCTGCCATCTCTTATCTCTTTTCTTTTCATGCGTATGTCTGTCATGTATTGCCGTATTCTATCTCTAGGTTCATCTGTAACTTCGGTATCTTTACGCATAGACTTACGTGCCCTAGATAACAATCCTGTAGATGTATCTCTGGGCTTTGTATTACCATCCTCTGGTGTTATGATACTTGCGTATGCTTTTCGTGCTGGATTATTTAACATTTATACTCTCCTAAAATACTCCCTTAAACATATTCCATGCGTCACCAACGATAGAACCACCGTCACCACCCATGCTACTTGTAGCAATCTTAACAATAGCGTTACCCATAGCGGCAGTTGAGGCAGAGTCAGCGTTCCACTTATTTATGTCAAAGGTTGCATCTACCTGTAGCTTAGCAATTGCTAACTCAGTCATACGATCACGCTCACTGTTAGCCGCTGTGTATGCATACTCCATAGTGTCGGCGTAGTACTGCCACATGTTTGTATACGCAGTATTACTAATGTCTAACATAGAGGCGGCGTTTAATTCGTTAGCACGATTGATTGCTACCGTATCTGCCGTAGCTATTTCTCTTCGCCAGTTAGCATTAGACTGTTCAATCACTAATTTGTTTTGTGCGTTAAACTGTTCCCGTTGGTTCATCATCTCAGATGTAAAGTTATTTTGTGCATTAGTTGCGCCTGCATTAAACTGTGACTGCGCATTAGATTGTGAAGTATTAAACTGTGCAGTTGTACTAGCTAAGTTTGCAAAGAATTGTTCAGTTTGATTTTCGCTAGTAGCATTAAATTGTTTAGCGGCATTCTCTTGTGCTTGATCTGTAAACAAAGATTGTATGCGTTGTTGTGCAGTAAACAATTCAGTAGCCTGTTCATTCGATAAGTTAGTCAAATCCATTTGCATTAAGTTCTGTGCGTTAGTAACTGCCGCTTGCTGTCTGTTGTTTAAGTTAGACACATCAAGTTGTGATAGTGCCGCCGCTTCCGCCATAACTAAAGCTTGACCATTACTTAAATTAGCAAGGTTCATTGTGTTAGCTATACGACTATTCTCTAAGGCTACCTGTTGCTCAGCAGTAAAGTTCATATTAGCTACATCAGATACCTTAGCTGAATTAGATACACGTGCTTGAAACGCTTGGTCAAACTCCTGTCCCATAAACTTTGCACGTTGTTCTGCCGCAAGCATAGCACGTTGTTGTCTGTTTGACAAGTTCATTGCCTCAAAACTTGATATTGTTTTTGCGTCTGCCTGTGCTATCGGCAAAGCTGATTCCATTGTAGCTTGTATTATTGCCTGCCCAGCCAAAGAAGATGAACCAAGGCCACGTGCAACCATAGCGGCAGTTGCGGCTCTCATTGCACCTGCGGCCCATACAGGTGTAGCACCGTCATCAAAGTCTTGCATCAACCCGTCAAGCTGACCTTTTACAGTAGCTTTATCTGTAGGTGTAGCAGTAGCGGCTTGTATTTGTTCAGTGTATGCGGAAGCTACGGCGGCATCTGCTACACCTGTAATTAATTCACCAGCTTCTATCTTGCGTTGCACAGGATTACTCATAAGAGTAGCTGTACCTTGTGCGGCATTAAGATCACTTACCCCTGTAGTAGTTTGTTGTGCCCCTTCTATTACTGCATTAGGATCAACAGTACCTTGTGCGGCAGTAGTTGCATCTGCTACAGCATTTACATCTGCAGTCACAGTACGTGGATCAATTGTTGAAGCAGGCGTAGCGTCAGTAGATGTAGCTTGTGCCGTATCTGCCAGTGCCGTAGGTGAAACTATGTCACCTTGTAACTGTCCACTTGCTGTATCCATTAACTGATCTTGTTGTACTACAGTACCTACAGGATTAACCTGTGTACCCGTGGGTAATCTAGGGTCTTGAACTCGTTGTGCGGAAATGTCAGCAATAGATGCTGTTGTAGCTTCACGAGGGTCTGTATTTTGGGTAGCTAAATATTCTTCATATGCCCTGTCTTGTGCTCTACCAACACTACCAGAACCCATAGAACCAAAGTATGGGCTATCGTACATATCTCGTGTACCCTGCTGGTTTCCGGGGTCATTCTGGAAGTTTTTGTATGCATCAGATTCATAGAAGCCTTGATCTACATCTGGGCTTTGTTTACCCTCAATAGGACCAAAAGGATTTAACATTTGAGAACCCGTAGCGGGTGTAGTTACACCACCAACAGCATAGTTACGTTTGACCATACCACCATTCATCATCTGTATAGCTTTATTCTGATACATATCCATAGTAGTTTTTTTGTCAGGGTTCTGAGCTAAGTAATCATTAAACCCATTCATGTTACCCCGATACCCTAACTTACCTGCAATTGATTGCATAGCTTTGGGTTTAAATCCTTTGAATTGCATCATTCTATTATGTTCCTTTTATTGCCATACGACAAAGTATAATCGCTTATCAGTTATCTGTCAAGCTTTTTCTTATGTTAATCTGCAAGAGGATTA
>TARA_R110000751_G_scaffold12330_4_pt1 | contig 26484 bp, 20 predicted proteins | sample TARA_R110000751 | Tara Oceans TARA_R110000751 (sample SAMEA4398001) | marine metagenome | biome: Polar Biome; feature: [MES] marine water layer (ENVO:01000295) within the mesopelagic zone...; material: water (ENVO:00002006), including particulate matter (ENVO:01000060) such as...... | reverse complement strand
GGCCTATATGAGCGCCGACTTCCAGGTTCGCTTTACATATGACGATGAAGGCGGTTGGGCCTGGGGTGCCGGTGTGGACAATTTCGAGCTTAACTATTCTATTGTTCCAACGAGCAACGTAGTGGAAATCGAATTGGGTCCTGACGGAACTACCTCTGTAGATCCCTACAGTCTTGTATCTAATATAGATGAGGCCTGTGGTATCGCTACAATTGCTGTAGATGTGCCAACAGTAAGTTGTGCAGATATAGGAGGTACCTTTATGGTTACTGTATTTGTTAGTGATACTAGCGGCAATATTGCTTCTTGTATTGCAGAGGTAAGTGTGGTAGACAGGCTTGCTCCGGAACTAACCTGTCCAGCAGACCAGACAGTTGACCCAGGACCAGGTAACATATTCTATATATTACCGGATTATTTCGCAACTGGCGAAGCTATCGCGGATGACAACTGTACAGACCCTGTAACAGATACGACCCAAGACCCTGCTCCCGGTACGGCGTTGCCCGATGGTGTTCACACCATTACGTTCACCGCTACCGATGAGTACGGAAACACTTCAACCTGTAGCTTTGAGCTTACAGTTGAGTCTGTGCTTGGTGTGAGCCAAAACTCTTTGGACGCTGGCGTGGCACTATATCCAAACCCAGCGAGCAATGTTGTGAACCTTGTTAACAAGACCAACATCTCCCTAGAGAAAATGATGATCTATGACATAAACGGAAAACTAGTAAGCCAGACAGACCTTCGCGCTATGCAAGGTGAAAGAGCGGTAGATGTTTCATCGCTTGCTGCTGGAGTTTACGTTGTTCAGATTATTGGTGACAACGCAAGCACTGTGAAGCGCTTGATAAAAGAATAATCACCAAATAACCAACCAAAAAGGAAACCCCTTCAGCTTTTGTTGAGGGGGTTTTTGATTATAGCTATTTCACTGTATGCGTCTTACCAATTATGTATCTTTACGTTTCTTATTAAAAATCAACAAAATGAAAAAAGCAATTCCTTTATTTGCGTTAGCCCTTATGATTGTGGCCTGTAATAATTCCAAAGAAAAAGAAAACCCGAATCAAACTGAAGAACAAATGAATGAGATTGAAAATCCGTTACTTTCAGAAAGTACCTTGCCCTATGGTGCACCTGATTTTTCCAAAATAAAGGATGAACATTTTAAGCCGGCAATGCTGGAAGGAATAGAACAACAAAAGAAAGCCGTAGAAGCTATTGCCAATTCGGAAGATGAACCCACTTTTGAGAATACAGTTATTGCCCTTGAGAAAAGTGGTGAATTATTGAATAGATCTTCACAAATATTTTATGCACTTGCAGGTGCAAATACCAATGAAACCCTGCAGGCGATAGAGGAGGAGATGGCTCCAAAGTTTGCTGCCCAAAAGGATATGATTTATTTGAACGATAAACTCTTCAAGCGGTTTAAAACACTTCACAATAAAAAAGAATCGCTAAACCTCGATCCGGAATCTTTAAAGCTTTTGGAAGAATATTACGAGGACTTTGAAATTGCTGGCGCCAATCTTTCTTCAGAAAACAAGGAAAAACTGAAGCAGTACAATGAAACCATAGCCACGCTGACCACCAAATTTGGAAAAACACTATTGGATGCCAACAATGCCGGGGCTGTCACGTTTACCAATAAGGAGGATTTGGCAGGGGTGGATGAAGATTTTCTGAAATCAAAGGAAAATAAAGACGGCCCAGGATGGAAAATTCCACTACAAAATACCACCCAACAACCGTTGTTGCAATCTATGCAAAATAGAGCAAGCCGTGAAAAATTGTTTAAAGCGGCTTGGCACAGGGCAGACCATGGCGCAAACGATACACGCGACTTAATAAAACAATTGGTGGAAGTGCGTGCCCAAAAGGCAAAACTACTCGGATTTAACAATTATGCCGAATGGAGCCTTCAAAAAACGATGGCCAAGACCCCTGAAAATGTGAATGCATTTTTCGGCAAGCTTATTCCCGCCGCAACGGCCAAAGCGCAGATGGAAGCTGATGAAATTCAAAAAATGATAAATTCCAAAGGAGAGGATTTCACCTTAGAACCTTGGGATTGGAACTATTATGCCGAAATGGTCCGCAAAAAGAAATACGATTTGGACGAGGACCAGATAAAGCCGTATTTTGAACTTAACAACGTTTTGGAAAAAGGTGTATTTTATGCGGCCCAAAAGTTGTACGGAATTACTTATAAGCCCAGAACCGATATACCCACCTATCATGAAGACGTAAAGGTTTATGAGCTTTTTGAAGAAGGCGGCGAACCATTGGGGCTTTTTTATACAGATTATTTTTCGCGCCCAAGCAAGAGTGGCGGGGCTTGGATGGACAATTTTGTAACCCAATCTAAGCTATACAACAAAAAACCGGTAATCTACAATGTTTGTAACTACCCAAAACCTGCAAATGGGGAACCTGCCTTGTTGACCTATGATGAAGTTGAAACCATGTTCCATGAGTTCGGGCATGCGCTGCATGGGTTTTTTGCAGACCAGCAGTATCCCTCGCTTTCGGGTACTTCGGTGGCGCGCGATTTTGTGGAGTTTCCTTCCCAGTTCAATGAAAACTGGGCGCTTTATCCAGAAATTCTTAAGAACTACGCACTTCATTATAAAACGGGAGAGCCCATTCCACAAGCTTTGATCGATAAGATCAAAAATTCGGGAACTTTCAATCAAGGCTATAGTTTGACCGAAAACTTGGCTGCATCAAATCTGGATATGCAGTGGCATACCATTTCTTCCGATAAAAAAATAGATGATGTAAACGCTTTTGAAAAAGAGGCCTTGCACAACACCAAACTCGATGTGGTACACGCGGTGCCGCCCAGATACCGCTCCACCTATTTCTCACATATTTTTGCGGGAGGCTATGCTGCGGGCTATTATTCCTATTCGTGGACGGAGATGCTCCATCACGACGCCTTCAATTGGTTTGAGACCCACGGAGGCCTGACCCGTGAAAATGGCCAGCGTTTCCGCGATATGGTCTTGTCGAAAGGAAATACCATGAATCTTGAGGAAATGTATAAAGATTGGCGCGGCAGCGATCCGAAAATCGGGCCAATGCTGAAGGCAAGAGGATTAAAGTGATAAATTAAAAAAAGAATGCACGAATAATTCTATGTAATTATTCGTGCATTTGTATTTAACACTACAAGCTTTTTGTTACTTTTTCTTTTTAGAGCTTTTCTTATCCTTCTTGGGATGCACTAACTTCAGTTCATCAATCAAGTTGGTTGCGCCAGCATATTTATCCATTATAAAAAGCACATACCGAATATCGACCATTATATTACGGGACAGCGCAGGGTCGTAGTAGTAATCACTCATAGTTCCTTCCCAAACGCGGTCAAAGTTTAAGCCGATTAAATTTCCGTGGGCATCAATGGCAGGGCTTCCGCTATTGCCGCCAGTGGTGTGATTGGTGCCTATGAAGTTAACTGGCATTTTGCCGTTTTCGCCATAGGGGCCATAATCCTTTGCTTTGTAAAGGTCAATCAATTTTTGGGGTACATCAAATTCATAATCGCCCGGAATGTATTTCTGCATAACGCCTTCAAGGTGGGTTACTGGCTCATAATAAATAGCATCCGCGGGGGAGTAGCCAGCTACTTTTCCGTAGGTTACCCGTAGGGTTCTGTTTGCATTGGGAAAAATACGCGCTTCCTTGGGGCTCAATTCCAGCAGTGCTTTCATATAATCGCGTTGAAGTCCGGAAATGTTTAGTTCCAGCACTTCGTATTTTGGAGCAACTTTATCAAAATAAGTATCGGCCATTTCCTGTGCAACCTTGAATCCAGGGTCGTTGTTTAACTTTTCAATGATCGTTTCGGCATCGCCTTCCAACAAAATTTTTAGGGAATCATAATCAACGAAGGCGGAATTGCTATAGACAGCATTTGCAAGTTGTGTGGCGTTTATATTCAGAAAGGAAGCGGGCAAAAACTGCGGAGGAACATTTTCAGTATAAAGCGCGATCAAAGCTTCAAAGACCTCTTTGTCCACTTGTTTGTTATAATCTTTATAATGGCTTTCGGCACTTTCTATAAGATTGTTCTTTCTGTCCATAAAAGATTGGGCGCCACGATTTTCGTACACTTGTTTCAATTGATACGTTTGGAATGCCAAGCGCAGCAGTTCCACATTGCGCACTACGGTTTCAAGAAAATACTCCCTCGCTAAGGCGTAAGGCTCTATTTCGGTATAATACTGCTCAAATTTTGGCAAAAGTTGTCCGTACTCCTGTTGTTTTCCTTTTTTGTTTATCTGTTCGGTCAGCGCTCTTTCCTGTTGCTTTTTAATCCCTACGGCGTTTGATTTTGTCAAGCCAAGAGTTTCGCCTTTCCACTTTTTCCAGTAATTGGCAATGCGGGCAAACTTTGAGGCATATTGAATTTTAATCTGCGGATCGGCACGCATATACTTATCCTGAATGGCCAAGGCAGCATCGCGAATAGCAATACGCGCGGGATTTACCGTATTAATAACCTGTTCAATTGCAACGGAAGGCAAATACTCGTCCGTAGTGCCGGGATAGCCAAAAACCAGCGTGAAATCGTTTTCGGCTACACCATCGAGCGAGATGGGCAGGAAGTGTTTTGGCGTGTAAGGTACATTGTCTTCGGAATATTCTGCGGGTCGGTTATTTTTATCGGCGTAGATTCTGAAAAGCGAAAAATCGCCGGTATGCCTTGGCCATATCCAGTTATCGGTATCGCTGCCAAACTTTCCAATGGAAGAGGGTGGAGCACCCACCAAACGCACATCCTTAAAAGTTTCAACTACAAAAAGCATATACTGGTTGCCCTCATAAAAAGTACGTACACGGTTTTCCTGCCAGGCTTCCTTGGGCGAAGTCTGGACCACGAGAGCGATATTCTCTTCTATCTTTTTTTGCTTATCTGCCTCGCTCATTGCTTCGTTAATACCTTCAAGCACTTGTTCGGTTACGTCTTCAATACGAACCATAAAGCTGGCCGTTACGCCGGGATTGGGAAGTTCATCCTTCAGGCTCATTGCCCAAAATCCATTTTCCAGATAATCATTTTCCAAAGAGGAATGGCTCTGGATCTGCGAATACCCGCAGTGGTGATTGGTAAGCAGAAGTCCTTGGTTGCTTATAACTTCGGAAGTGCAGCCGCCGTTAAAATGCGGAACGGCATCTTTTAGGCTGGCATTGTTAACGTCGTAAATATCCTTGGCGGTCATTTTCATGCCGAGGTTTTTCATTTCAGATTCGTTTATTCCTTCCAAAAGCGAAGGAATCCACATGCCGCCCTGCTGGGCGAACAGCGGCAACGATAAAAAGATAAAAAGTAAGCGTAGTAATTTCATCAAATTGAATTTTAGAATAGCCTGCAATATACTAATAGCTGTTGAGATGGTAAAACCAAATTGAAGGGTGAAACTTATAGTATCGTTCAGTTCTTACTCGTGAATTTTATGGAACTATTTTCGGTTTCTAAAGAAAAGGAATTCTATGAAGGTGACTTCAAATAATGGATTAATTTTTATGGATAGGATTTTATCGGTTGTTATTAATAGCTGATTTTCAAAATTTCTATCTTTTTTATTTCCCCGCCCAATTTGAATTTAACCACTTCGCCCACTTTATGGCCTGTGAGGGCTACAGCAATCGGGGCGACGAAACCTATTTTTCGTTTGGCAATATCGGCTTCGTCCACACCCACAATCTGAAAGGTTTGGGGAGTGGGGGATGTAGCGATTTTGTAGGTAACCGTGGCGCCGAATCGCACTTCCTCCTTTGGCTGAGTTGCCGAATCTAGAATCCTTGCGGAAGCAATGCGCTCGTTTAGCAGATCCAATTTGCCGTTTAGCACTGCCAATTCTATACGGCGCTGCTGCTCGTGCGTGGTGGGTAGGGTGGCGCGCTCTTGCTCTAACTGGGTTCGTTCGTTTAATAACAGTTGCATACCCCTGGGCGTTACATAATTAGTAACTCCGTTGGGCAATGCTGCCCGCGGCGGTATAATGGGAGTTTCCTCCTGGTCTCCTTCCTTTACAAATCCTCTGCTCATAAGGTTCTTTTGGATTTAAAGGTACTTATTTTTAAGGATTGTTTTTTACTATGAGCCGTAGTACTTTAAGTAGGACTAACTTTGAATATGATTTTCGGTAATATGGGTGGTTTGACTGCTTTCGGTAGATTTTCCCTTTATGAGAACTGTTGAATAGAAAATTATAGACAGGATGGCCAGCAGAAATGCCATTCCCATAATAACAACAATTATATATTTAAAAAGATGTGCGTCTAAAATGTAGGATATAGCAGTGCCCTTTCGCATAAATTCTCTTATTGATAGCGTAGGTTAGTGCTAATTAATTTACAAAGGGCAATTGGGGATGTTAAAGTTAAAAAATATGCACCAATATTTTAACTTATTTCCATCTTTTAATAACTTGTATCATAAAATGTTATGATTTGAAATCTGAATAGTACTGTTGATAAAGTTACCGATTGGTTTGTCATTGTTAAATATTTATTATAATCAGTTCTAACATGTGTGTTAGCCGCTATTTTTTTCTAACTTCGCAAACAATGAAAGCGATAATCCACAAGTCATTAGCTGTTTTTATGGCGGGCGTAGTTCTTTTTACTACGATGTCCTTCGCAGTCGATGTCCATTTTTGTGGTGAAACCTTGGTTGACTATTCCTTTTTTCAGAAAGTTGATACTTGTGGGATGGAAGATATTTCAGAAGGTTCCACTTGTGAAAGTCCCACCCTCAGCGAAAAGACTTGTTGTAAGGACCAGCAATTTTTGAAACAAGGCCAGGAAGACCTAAAACTTTCCGTGGACAAGCTTTCTCTGGGGCAACAAATTTTTGTTGCATCCTTTACCTATTCTTATATCAGTCTGTTTGAGGCAACCCAATCTACAGCGGTTCCTTTTGTAGCCTATCCGCCTCCCTTTATTGAACGGGATTTGCAAGTGCTGCACCAGACATTCTTAATTTGATTTTTAAACAGTATCCCGATGCTTTCGGGATTTTGCCCTGCGGCTCTTCCGTTTAGGGCTCGTTTTGTTGCGTTCCTACCCGTAGGTTGATGTTTCCTCGCAACAAAACCAATTATTTTAATTAACTGTTTAATTATCAAGATTTATGCTAAATAAGAGCATCAAATTTCTCATAGAAAATAAACTCGTTGCGGTTTTAATACTCGTCGCTTTTGTGGGCTTCGGAACGGTTTACGCCCCTTTCAATTGGAATACCGGCTTTTTGCCATCAGACCCTGTGGCAGTGGATGCCATCCCGGATATAGGGGAAAACCAGCAGATTGTTTTCACAAAGTGGGATGGGCGTTCGCCCCAAGATATTGAGGACCAAATTACCTATCCACTGACTACCACTTTGTTGGGTATTCCTGGCGTTAAAACCATTCGGAGTTCTTCCATGTTTGGCTTCTCAAGTATCTATATCATTTTTGAAGAGGATGTTGAATTTTATTGGAGCCGCAGCCGTATTCTTGAAAAACTCAATTCCCTGCCGAGTGGACTTTTGCCCGAAGGGGTAAGCCCTGCTTTAGGGCCTGACGCTACTGGATTGGGACAAATTTTTTGGTACACCCTCGAAGGTCGCGATAAGGATGGCAATGTAACGGGCGGTTGGGATTTGCAGGAGCTTCGCAGCATTCAGGATTATTATGTGAAATATGCCTTGGCCTCTGCCAGCGGAGTCTCAGAAGTCGCATCCATTGGCGGTTATGTAAAGGAATATCAAATAGACGTAAACCCCGAGCTGATGCGCCAGTATAACATCAGCTTAAGCCAAGTTGTGAAAGCGGTAAAGGAAAGCAATAGGGACATCGGCGCACAAACCTTGGAAATCAATCAGGCAGAATATTTGGTCCGCGGATTGGGCTACGTAAAATCGGTTTCGGATATTGAAAACGCGGTGGTTACTTCAGAAAATTATACCTCCATTAAGATTAGCGATATCGCCAAGGTAACACTTGGACCCGCAGCAAGGCGTGGCATCTTGGACAAGGAAGGCGCTGAGGTTGTGGGCGCGGTGGTGGTTGCCCGATATGGTGCCAATCCATTGGAGGTCATTAATAATGTGAAGGATAAAATTAACGAATTAAGTGCAGGTCTGCCCACCAAAGTTTTGAGTGATGGCAGGACCTCGCAGGTAACCATAGTTCCTTTTTACGACCGTACCGAGCTTATACAGGAAACCTTGGGCACGCTCAACGAAGCCCTGACACTGGAGATATTGATTACTATTTTGGTCATTATCATAATGGTGTTCAATCTTCGGGCATCCGCATTGATTTCAGGATTGCTGCCGGTGGCGGTCCTAATGGTGTTTATTGCCATGAAATTCTTCAATGTGGATGCTAACATTGTAGCACTTTCGGGTATAGCCATTGCTATTGGAACAATGGTGGATGTGGGCGTTATACTTTCCGAAAACATCATCCGGCATTTGGAAGAGGAAAAAGAAAAGTTGGCTGGAGTCAGCCAAGATTTAGAAAGAAGCACTCCTGGCTTAAAACCGCCTGCAACAAAATCCATCAATACAATAGTATATAACGCAACTGCCGAGGTCTCGGGCGCTATCGTGACGGCTGTGATGACTACAATTATCAGTTTCATTCCCGTATTTACAATGATAGGTGCAGAAGGGAAATTGTTTAGGCCATTGGCTTTTACAAAAACCTTTGCATTAACGGCTTCCATAATTGTAGCCTTATTTTTAATTCCGCCTTTCGCAGCTTTTCTATTCAGAAGAAAAAGCATCAAAAAGAATTTCAGCTACGCCATAAATGCGGTGTTGATTATAGTAGGAATTACAGCCGTAATCTTCGGATATTGGTTAGCCTTAATTTTGATTGCCTATGGCGTTACAGGCCTTCTGAAACTTCAGAAAAAAGTTGATGACAAACAGGCAAATCTCATCAATATCAGTATTTCCGTAATTGCAATAGTATTCCTTTTGGCCGAATACTGGCGGCCGTTAGGGGTGGATAAAAGCATTTTTTGGAATCTTATTTTTGTAAGTATTATCTGTTTTGGATTGTTGGGCATCTTCACTTTGTTCATCAAATATTATACTCCTATTTTAAGATGGTGTTTGGATAATAAGCTGCTGTTCCTCTCTGTTCCAACGGCTATCGTAATTGCCGGATTTTTAATTATGAAGAATACGGGAAAGGAATTCATGCCGTCGCTAAATGAAGGCTCCTTCCTATTGATGCCGACTTCTATGCCGCACGCGGGCGTGGAAGAGAACAAAAGGGTATTGCAACAACTGGATATGGCCGTTGCCAGCATTCCCGAAATAGAAACCGTGGTGGGAAAAGCAGGTAGAACCGAATCGGCTCTGGACCCAGCGCCCTTGTCCATGTACGAGAACATCATTCAATACAAGCCCGAATATATGTTGAACCAAACCGGGGAGCGCCAACGGTTTAAAGTGAACGATGACGGCCTTTTTATTCGGAAAGATAACAGCTTGGTCGCCAACCCAAATATGGACGTCAGTTCTGCTGAACATAATAGTGCCGTGGAGAACGCTCGAAAAAGTGGCAAGAATGTTTTAATTACCGTTGATGAATCTAGTGATAAACTTATAGCAGATGAGGATGGTGAATTTTTCAGAAACTGGCGGCCAGAAATTCATTCCCCCGATGATATTTGGAACGAAATAGTAAGGGTCACAAAACTACCGGGAGTTACTTCTGCCCCTAAATTACAACCTATTGAAACCCGTTTGGTAATGCTCCAAACAGGAATGCGCGCGCCGATGGGCATCAAAGTGAAAGGCCAGGATTTAAGACAAATAGAAGCTTTCGGCATCGAGTTGGAAACCATCCTTAAACAGGCCGAAGGCGTGAAACAGGAAGCCGTTTTTGCAGACCGCATCGTGGGCAAACCCTATTTGTTGGTAGATATGGATAGAACAAAACTGGCCCGATACGGAGTTACTATCGAAAGCGTTCAGGATGTCCTGAAGGTAGCCGTAGGCGGAATGGTCTTGACCCAAACCGTGGAAGGCAGGGAGCGCTATGGCGTTAGGGTTCGCTATCCGCGTGAACTGCGTGGCGACCCATCAGATTTGGAGGGTATTTATGTACCCGTGGAAAAAGGCAGTCCTGTACCGTTAAGTGAACTGGCCACTATCAAATACGAGCAAGGGCCACAGGTAATAAAAAGTGAAGACACTTTTTTGGTGGGCTACGTGCTTTTCGACAAGCTGGAGGGCTTTGCCGAGGTAAATGTGGTTGAGAATGCCCAAGCGTTGATTCAGGACAAGATTGACTCGGGCGAATTGATACTGCCAAAAGGCATCAGTTATCAATTTACGGGAACCTATGAAAACCAGTTGCGCGCAGAGAAAACGTTATCGGTGGTGGTACCCTTGGCCTTGGCCATTATCTTTTTGATTCTGTACTTCCAGTTCCGCTCCGTGGCTACCTCTCTTATGGTTTTTACGGGCATTGCGGTAGCATTTGCGGGTGGCTTCCTAATGATTTGGTTCTACGGGCAAGGATGGTTTTTGAACTTCAATTTCTTTGGCGAAAATCTGCGGGATCTGTTTCAAATGCACACAATTAATCTGAGCGTTGCCGTGTGGGTAGGCTTTATCGCCCTATTCGGGATTGCGACAGATGACGGTGTGGTAATGGCAACTTACCTGACCCAGACTTTTGAAAGAAACCAACCGGAAAGCAGAAAAGAGATAAGGGCATCTATAGTAGAAGCCGGGGAAAAACGAATCAGACCGTGTTTAATGACCACCGCCACGACCATATTGGCGCTTTTGCCAATTTTAACCTCCACCGGTCGGGGGAGCGACATTATGATTCCCATGGCCATCCCCAGTTTTGGGGGGATGCTCATTGCGTTAATCACCTTGTTTGTGGTACCCGTATTGTTTAGTTGGCGCAAGGAATTGCAACAGCAGAGAATCAAAAAATAAGAACCAAGATTAAACGAAAATGAAACAATTAAAAATAATTATCAAACAAAAAGCCATCCTGTTTCTTGGCTTTTGGCTCTTGGCTCTCAACGGCTACGCACAGGATTTACAGACATTTATAGACGAAGCCATGGCCAACAGTCCCGAAATCCAAAAGGTCGATTTTCAGTATAAAATAGCTTCTGAAAAAGTGCAGGAAGTAAACAGCCTGCCAAACACCGAATTTAACTTCGGGGTTATGGCCATCGCTCCTGAAATGGAGATGCCGATGGAGCGGTTCAGGGCCTCTGCAATGCAAATGTTGCCGTGGTTTGGAACTATTTCGGCACGGGAAAATTACGCCTCTTCCATGGCCGATGCCCAATATGTGGAGGTAACCATTGCCAAGCGAAAACTGGCGCTATCGGTTGCGCAGTTTTACTATCAGCTTTATGAAATCAGGGCCAAACAGGAAGTGCTCGAAAAAAACATTGCGCTCCTAAGGACCTACGAACGTTTGGCGCTCACTTCGGTGGAAGTGGGAAAGGCTTCTGCCGTGGACGTTTTGCGTTTACAGATTCGGCAGAACGAACTGCAGCAATCTATAAACGTTTTAACGCAGCAGAACAAGGGAATACAAGCTGCTTTGAACAGTGTGATGAATAGGGAACACGACAGGGAGATTGCGGCGATTTCTTCCTTGGAAATACCCGAAAACGACAATTTTTATAGTTACGAGCGCTTGTCGGTAAACCCGGAGTTGCTAAAATATGATAAGCTTTACGAATCCGTGGAGCGCTCAGAATTGTTGAACCAAAAAGAAAGCGGGCCAATGGTGGGATTTGGTGTGGAATATATCAACCAAGAAAATAGCCCTATGATAACGAGTGATTTTAAGGATATGGTGATGCCGATGGTCTCTTTGTCGATTCCTATTTTCAACAATAAATATAAATCGCAGACCAGGCAGAACGAACTGCGCAAGCTAGAAATCCAATCGCAAAAAGAGGAACGCTTAAATGTTTTAAAAGCGGAATTGGCAAAGGCCATTTCCCTAAGCAAGCAGGCGCGTATAATGTATGAGACACAGGCAAAAAACCTGAAACAGGCCGAAGATGCTGAGGAAATTCTCATCAAAAATTATGAGACCGGAACCATAGATTTTAACGATGTGCTGGACATACAGGAACTGCAATTAAAATTTCAGATGAGCCAGATTGAAGCAGTAAAACAATATTATGCACAAGCTGCCGTGATAAATTATTTGATAGAATAGCAAACCAAGATGTATTAATTTAAATAGAATTATTATGAAAAATTCAAACCAACACTCAAAAAACAACAATTACACAAAATTCATTTTGATGCTTGCCGCGTCCTTTGTGGCAATGTACATCACAATGTATTTGAACACGTATGAAATTGACCACGTGTATTTCAGCCTGACAAGATTCTATATGAGCTGTTTAGGAATAGCCTGTATGGCGGTAATTATGTGGTTTTTTATGCGGAAAATGTACCAAAACAAAAAAAAGAATATTGCCATTCTTTTAGGTAGCTTGATACTTTTCGTCAGCGCACTTGGACTGGTACGGGCACAGCGCCCCATTATAGGCGATGTTTTGTACATGCGGGCAATGATTCCACACCATTCCATTGCAATTTTGACGAGTAAAAGAGCCGATATAAAGGATCCCGAGGTTCGCAAACTGGCCGATGAAATCATTAAAGCACAGGAAAAGGAAATTGCCGAAATGAAAAGATATATCCAGCGTTTGGAAGCTGAAAAATAATAACACCTTTAGTCCGGCCCAGCTTGTCTGTAACGAGTACAGTCGAGTGGTCGAGATCTATTTAATTATAACTTTATGAAAAAATACATCATCTACATTGCCATTTTAGCCATTGGCTTAGTTTTGGGCTACGTCTTTTTCGGCGGACCTGCTGAAGGATCATTAAGCACCAAAGATGTTTCCGATATGTCCGACAGTGACAGAGAACAGAGCCAAATGTGGACCTGCTCCATGCATCCACAGATTATGCAGCCCGAACCCGGCGACTGCCCCATCTGCGGAATGGATTTGATTCCTGCGGAAACAGGCGCCGATGGACTCGCAATGAACGAAATAAAAATGACGGAAAACGCCATGGCGCTGGCAAACATTCAAACCACGATAGTTGGCAATGCTTCGGCTGCGGATGGAAACGCAATGACGCTTTCGGGAAAAATAATGCCCAATGAAGAAGCAAACGCAGTACAGGCAAGTTATTTTGAAGGTCGAATTGAAAAATTGAACGTCAACTTTACCGGCGAGGAAGTACGAAAAGGCCAATTATTGGCTACCATTTATGCACCCAGTCTTGTTGCCGCACAACAGGAACTGCTTACTGCGGCGTCCATGAAGGAGTCGCAACCCGCACTGTACCAAGCGGTCCGCAATAAATTAAAACTTTGGAAACTTTCAGAAAGCCAAATCAATCAAATAGAAAGTTCTGGGAAGGTGCGTGAAAATTTTCCTATTTACGCCACGGTTTCCGGTACGGTTTCCCAAAAGATGGCAGAGGAGGGGGATTATGTTAAACAGGGGCAACCTATATTGAAAGTGAGCAATCTCAGTACCGTTTGGGCCATGTTTGATGCTTATGAAAATCAAATTTCGCAATTAAAAGAGGGCCAAAAGATAACCGTAACCAACAATGCCTACCCCAATAAGGAATTTGAAGCCACGGTATCATTTATTGACCCTATATTGAATACCAAATCCAGAACCGTTTCAGTAAGGGCAACCTTGAATAATAAGGAAGATATTTTGAAGCCGGGCATGTTCGTAACCGCAAAGGTAGAAACATCCAAGGAAAATGCGACACAATCGCCAATAACCGTTCCCGCTACGGCCGTGCTGTGGACGGGAGAAAGGTCTTTGGTGTATGTGAAAACAAATCCAAACGAGCCTATTTTCGAAATGCGGGAAGTAACCTTGGGTACTAAAAATGGCGACGTTTACACCATTGTTGACGGCCTAAAAAATGGCGAGGAAGTAGTTACAAACGGAACATTTACAGTTGATGCCGCAGCCCAGTTGCAAGGCAAAAAAAGTATGATGAATACTCAAGGTGGCAAAACAACAACCGGTCATGAAGGACATACTGGCATGGGAAGTACTATTAGCAACGAACATTCTGCTAAAGCCTCCCATAACACTAGATTGGAAGTTTCTTCAAAATTCAAATCACAATTAAAAGGTGTTTTCGACAAGTATATCGAACTTAAAGATGCCTTGGTTAAGGACAATGCCGAAGCTGCCAAGAATAGCGCGGGAAAATTACTGAAGAATATTTCCGAAGTCGATATGAAGCTCTTGAAGGAAAAGGAGGCCCATAACCATTGGATGCGATTGGAGAAGGAGCTAAAGGAGGCGGCCACCCCAATTTCCAAAACTGACGATATTAAAAAGCAAAGGGAGCATTTTGTACCTCTTTCAGCACATTTTATAAATGCGGTTAGAACCTTTGGTATTGACCAAAAGGTATTCGTGGAGTTTTGCCCGATGGCCAACAATGATGTGGGCGCCTATTGGCTTAGCGAGGACGAAGAAATTCGCAACCCTTATTTTGGAAAGGAAATGCTGAATTGCGGCAGTGTTATGGAAGAAATTTTTTAAAAGATACAATTGTTCTGTTGTTTTCCCTCATAATAATTTTTGTTAGCGAGCTGCGCTCTGCCTTGGTAAAAGAAATGCCTGTTTTGGAATTTCGCCAACTTTACTTGACCGCAGCAAACATTCGGTTTTGCTATTAAATTTAGAGATTTTGAATTTCCTATTTATCTTTAAAGAATTACAATCTTTTCTTAAAATTGTAAGAGCATAAAACACAGAGTTGTAATTTAGTGAGAAAACAAGAAATTATGAAAAATATAAGTGTATTACTAGTGGCTAGTTCTCTCACTCTACTAACTGCGTGTGGAGGAACACAATCTACCACTACCGACGAAAAGCAGACAACCACGAATAATAGAGGCAGGTCCAACAGCGAAATTAGCGCCACCACTAACTCCACTACGGGTTCTCGCCAATCAGCAAGACAAAATGAGGCTGCCGCTGCCATGGCTTCAGAAAGAGCTGCTGAAGAACAGGCGCGGATGCAAAGAATGTATTCAGACCTCGATTTGGATGACGGTCAAATATCGCGCTTTGAAAGCGAGTGGAAAAGTGCCGAAACCGCCTGGAAAAGAAGTAACCGACAAAAGGAAATGAACAATTATGAGAGAACTGAACTTCAGGATAGAATTTTTAGGGAAATTCTGGACGATCGCCAATTTGAAAAATATCAAAAATGGGCCAGGGAAAATGCCCGGTCCGGGAATTAAAGTGTAGATTTCGATATTTCAGAAGAGTTATCAATATCGATTTTACTATTACCGGTAAATTCAAGCAATCAAAATCGTAGCCGTGGCGCTACGATTTTTTTTGCTCACAATTTTGGGTTTTTACGATATATGGTTATAACCGAAAATTTTTAATTATGGAAAATGACGCTTTAATAAATGAACTTCACGCTGTAACAATGAACCCAATGCAGGCGCCCGACTTGCAATATTTTAAACGATATAATATTTCGGAAGATAGTTTTTTAAAAATAAAACAGATAAACGATGTGGTAACAGAACAAGCCATGGAACTTAATAGGCTGAACGGTCCATTATCCGACAAACAAATGCAAATACAGTTGCAGCAAATGGATGAAATGGTAAATTCGTTAAAAGAAACGTTTATTGTAATAAGTAAGCTAAAGGTAAGTCTGCAGGATACGCTTAAAGAAAGTAAAACATCTCAAGGCATAACAAAGTGGATGTACATTATTTCCTTTTGCCTAGGATTGGCGCTGATAGTTTCGGCTGTGGTTTTTGCCGTGATGGATAGGCCTATTTTGGCCATTGCCTTCGGAACTTTCGGGATGGTAGATATTGTGGCACATTTTATTGCAGACCCTCCCGCAAGACTGCAGGAGAGCAGAAGTAATTATGTGCAACTAACCGGGCTTACTTTAGCTTGGTTTAAGGAAACCATTAATAATGATGGTTGTTTGGCCAATTTAAAAATGTTCACGCCAGAAGTTCTGCAGAATTATAATTCCTTAAGCGAAAGTTACGTAGCCAATACAGGGAAATTCTTTAAAATGATGGAAGATTTAGCAGAGCCACAAAACAAAAAGAAAGAGAAGAAGCAGTCCGCGCCCGAAGAAAAGAAATAATATAGCATGTATTCCTAGCTATTCGTTCCCCACGATAAAGCCTGCAAATAAAAAGCCACACATTTTCGGTGTGGCTTATTCGCTTTGGTGGAGCCGGAGGGATTCGAACCCTCGTCCAAACGCGCAATTATACTGCTTTCTACATGCTTAGTTTTCATTTGGGTTTTCGAGAGATTGCCGGTCGAAAACTACCAACGCACTCCTTATCTTTACTTGTGCCGATAGGTATCGGCATTCACGATGCCATCAAAGCACCAGCACCGCTAGGTTTACTTTTACGAAGCCGCTATATCGAACGCCGTAAACCAAGGCCTTCGAGCGACTTCCTGCTTGCCCACCTTGTGGGCCGAGGCATACCGTACTGTAATTCGGGTTATGCAGCTAGGGCGTAGTTATTCTCGCCGTTTAAAAAGTGTGAAATATGAGATTTACGAGCTGTATCCCAGCGCTCGGCATGCTTACAATACAATTAGACCCGCTGTCAAAACCAGTCGGCCCCTTTTTTTAGTGTTAAGTTTACAGTAACAGTTGGCAGTAAGGCGTCAATTGTCATAAAGTCTCATCAACTAAAAGAGGGCAAAGATACATGAAAAACCTTATCTTTGCGACCGCTTTAATTTATTCAATAAACATACCAAAAATGCCTATAACTTTCGCCATCATCAAAGAGCGCAAAAACCCGCCAGACCGTCGGGTAGTTTTTTCACCGGAAAAATGCCAAGATGTCATAAAGAAATTTCCCGACGCCAGGATTATCGTCGAGGCTTCTGAAATGCGCATCTTTCCGGATGAGGCCTACCGAGATGCGGGATTTGAGGTGTTGGATGATATTTCAGAAGCAGATGTTATGCTGGGCGTTAAGGAGGTTCCGGTGGAGGCGTTAATTGCGGATAAGAAATACTTCTATTTCAGCCATACCATTAAAAAGCAACCTTATAACCGCAAATTGTTAAAGGCAATGCTTAATAAGAATATTGAAATGTATGATCACGAGACCATCGTGAATGCGGATAACCATCGCCTGATCGGTTTTGGCTATTATGCGGGGTTGGTTGGAGCCTATAATGGGTTTAGGGCGCTCGGCCTGAGGGACAAACTTTTTGTCCTGCCAAAGGTGGAAAACTTACCCGACTTGGAAGCAGTAAAAGCAGAATTGGACAAAATTACACTTCCGAAAATACGGATAATCCTTTCGGGTACCGGGAAGGTAGCAAGGGGCGCAAAGGAAATTTTGGATCATCTTAAAATACGCGAAGTAACAGATGCGGAATATCTTGACAAGGAATTTAACGAGCCTGTTTACTGTTTGATAGACGTTTCAGAATATAACAAACGCAAGGATGACGGTGCGTTTGATAAGCAGGAATTTTATAGCGATCCTTCCGAATATGAAAGTGATTTTATGAAATATGCCAAGGCGAGCGATATGTTTATAACGGGTCATTTCTTTGGAAATGGCGCACCGTACCTTTTTACGCGCGAGGACGCCAAAAATCCCGATTTCAAGATAAATTTGGTAGTGGACATCTCCTGTGATATTGATGGCCCCGTGGCCTGCACAATTAAGGCTTCCACGATTGCTGACCCTTTTTATGGTTATGACCCTCAGACCGAAAGTGAAACGGAGTATGATGCTCCCGGGGCCATTACCGTATTGGCGGTCGATAATTTGCCGTGCGAGTTGCCAAAGGATGCCAGCGAAGGTTTTGGTGAAATGTTCTTTGAAAACGTAATGCCTGCTTTCTTTAACGGGGATAGAGAAGGAATTTTGGAACGTGCCCAAATTACCACTTCCGATGGAAAATTGACTCCCAGATTTGCATATTTAAAGGATTATGTTGAAATTGCCGATTGACAAATTAACTTTTCGTTAACAGTCCGGCAGTTGAATCAAAACTATAATAAAATACCATTGGCCATTGTAACGGGGGCCGCATCAGGACTTGGTTTTGAACTGGCCTTACTTTTGGCCAGAGATGGTTATGAGTTGATTCTGATAGATGTCAATACTGAGAAATTGCAAGAAGCGAAGGAGAAAATCGAGGCGCGGTACGCAATCCAGGTGCAACTTCTACACAAAGATCTGAGCAAACCGAAAGTTGCCGAGTCGATAGTCCAGTCTATTGAAGACCGAGCTATAGATGTCCTGGTAAACAATGCGGGATTTGGTATTTATGGAAGCTTTCATGAAACTGACTGGGAGCGTCAAGCGGCGATGCTACACTTACATGTAATCACGACAACCCATCTAACAAAGTTGATTTTAAAGAAGATGGTTGCCAGGGGAAAGGGAAAAATCCTGAATATGTCATCTTTGGCTGCATTTCAGCCGGGGCCGTTAATGTCTCTGTATTATGCTTCAAAAGCCTATATTCTTTCTTTTAGCGAGGCCATCGCCAATGAGCTAAAGGGAACTGGCGTTACCGTAACCTGCCTTTGTCCCGGCCAAACCAAGACTTGCTTTCAGGAGGTGGTTTCGAATGGCTGTAAGGCCTCAGATAACAAAATAAAATTCAATATTGCTTGCCCTAAGCAGGTAGCCGCATATGGCTATGAGGCAATGAAGAAGGGCAAAATAGTAGCTATTCCGGGTAACATCAACAAGCTACTTTCCAAATTGCCTCGATTAGTGCCTCGCCGAACCGCCACGGCCGTTATCCGTAGGATTCAGGAAAAAAACCGAGCGGTTTAAGCAATTATATTTTTCGCAGTTCGATTGGCTCTTCCGATTGGATTTTTAGCAAGGTTTCAAAGAATTGGCGCAATGCCGGATAGGCTTCCGTGGGAAATCTGGTTGTATTCAATTTTACGCTTAGCCTAATATTTATTTTGTTTCCCACAACGTCATAAACCACCGAGAGCTCCCCATCATTATTCGGAAGTTTCAAAAATTTATTTTCGGGTACTTTTGTTACTTCATATTTGTCCTTACCATCTATGGAAACCAAATAATTGTTAATTACCGGAAAACCAAAATCTATCGGATAATTTCGGGTTTCCTTTAAAAATGGATTCTCAGAAAAGTAAGTTTCCATCAAAAATGGATAGACAAAAAGCCTATCCCCCACGGGCTGTTCGTGTATTGCGATTTCGTAAATCTCCTTATAGGGCTGTTCTAAATCCTTTTCGTTTTCAATTTGTAAGTTGGTAATATTTAAAGCTTCATTGCTGCTTTGTTTCCTTTTTATAATCTCTTCTTTATTTCTGTTGTTGTTTTCCTTTCGTTTGGGAACCGCTATGTAGCCTGTTGAAACTTCGTTCACCTTACCAGAGAACACGCCTTTTTCATCCGGGGCCAATTGCAGGTTCACATAGTGCATATTTTTGGCCATTGGAACAATTGGTTCCCAATAGCTTCCGTTTTTGAAATCCATTACCCGTCCTTCTATGTTCAAATCGCGCTGGGGCAAGATACCAAAGGGAGTATGTTTATCCGTAGCATCAAGAATATACTTGTTATCGGCAATAGTGCAGAATACCACAGCGTAGTTAAAATCTGTAAGCACGGGATATTGTTTCGTTGGCATTGCCTGGTCGCGGGTTGCTATCAGCATTATCTTGGCGTCAATACCTGCGGCCTCCAAGGCATTTATGAGTGCAAGATTTATCTCGGAGCTGTTGCCATTTCCTTTTTCAAAGGCATCCTTTATGCGAATATCGCTCAATATTCTGTTTTGGTTATTCCAGGCCATCTTTTCCTGGATAAAATAATAAACTGCTTTTGCACGTTCCAAATCATCAGAAATTGAAATAATGGAAGAGGGAAGCTGTTCCTTAAAAAAGGAACTGTATTTTAATTGGCGTCCCAAATCCCTGTCATATTTAAATTTTCGGTCCACGTCGTCCCAAGATTTGGAAAAGGAAACCTTGGATTCATCCAAATTGACAATGTTGCGCAGTTCAAATTTAATTGCGGGTATATAATTGCTTTTTGCGAGCATATATTTTTCTTCCACAAAGGCGGGAACATTTTTCATAACATAGGTAGCCGACTCACAGTCGCCCGGTACTTTAAAGCCGGGCAAATGGAAACAATCAACCAGAATTTCGGCGTGGTCCACATCCAGTTTTCTATCGCCGTAAAGTGTTCTGTTGTAGGTGTAATTGCCGGGTATTTCCGTGTGCAGCTCAGAATAAAGCGTTGGTAGGGCATTCATAAAATTCCAACCGCCCAAGTGGTGCATCCAAGGAGTTTCTATGCGGTATGAATATTCCAGGATACTGCCGTCCTGTACATTTGGAAAGGTGAACTTTTTTGAGGACCAGTATTGACTTTCATTTGTATCAAAAATAGCCTGGTCGCTTACATATACTTGCGATTGGCCGTTGTGGGTGAGGGCTTTTAGGTTTTTTATATTTTCCTGTACATTATTTTCACGATAATAGGGTATTTCTACATAATCGAGCTGAAATTTTTTTGCGTTGAAAACTTTAATTTTTCTATGAACCTCCTTGATTAGCCGAATATAACCGTCAGCCGCATCTACCGTATAGTTTCCTCTTTCATATAAAATTACCCCATTTGCCTCCGGGTCGAGGGGATAGCTCGTCATGGAATATTCTTTTGGCAAAGGCTTGCCAAAATCGTGAGGCGGTTGTTGCTGAGCCTGACAAAATGTAATAAATAGTAAAAAACAGGAGAGGAGGATTGATTGAATGGACATTCTATACTTTCTTTAAAACGATTGATTCTTCCTTCAGCATGGTTATCATAGTGCCGAAAAATTCTTTAAGCGATTGGTATGCATCTGAGGGGAAACGGTAGGCATTCAATTTCATATTGAAGCGGATGTTTATCTTGCCGCCGTCTGCCACATAGGTTACGGAGCATTCTCCGTCATCATTGGGCAATTTTATACTTCGGCTGGATGGCAGCTGCTCCACTTGGTAGGTATTGCCTAGGTCTATGGATACTAAATAGGTGTTTGTGAAAGGGTAGCCAAAATCCATCGGGTAGCTACGCTCTTTCATTTTAAAGGGGTTTTCGGAGATATATGTTTTGTTAAAAAACGGATGTAGAATCACCTTGTCGCCAACAATTTCTGGTTCAATGGTCACGCTGTAATTTTCTTTGAGGGGTTTCTCAATAGCCTTGAGGTCTTCTATTTGGTATGCCTCAATCTCAATGCCTGCATCGTCCTTCTCTTGTGTTTTTATGTATTCCTTCAGGGTTTCCTCCTCAATGCTATTTCTCTTTCCCAACCCGATATAGCCATAACTTGCCTGACTGACTTTCCCGGAAAAAACTCCATCGGCGGCGGCTGTTATTTGTGCATTTGCGTAATGTATATTTTGTTCAAAAGGCTCAATGGGCATCCAGTAACTTCCGTTTTTAAAATTCATAACCCGGCCTTGCACATTAAGCGCTCTGAATGGAATGATGCCGAAAGGAGCTTGTTTGTCTGTGGCATCCAGTAATATTCTTTCGTTGTTTATCATTAAAACCGCCAATACGTAATTAAAATGGGACAGCACCGGATAGAGCTCTGTGGGCAAACCATTATCGCGGGTAGAAAGAATAACCGACTTTGAGTGTAGGTTTGCCGCCTCTAAGGCATTTACCAGCGAAAGATTAATGTCTGACACACTACCCAATTTTTCCTTAAATGAGTCTTTTATTTCATTTCCATAGTTGAAATAACTTCCATTCCAGGTATAATTGTTTTGAATGAATCCGTACACCGCCTTTGCACGCTCCATATCGTCCTCTATATTGAGGATTTCTTTCGGTAATTTTCTTCTGAAATAACTGTTTTTGTTCAATTGGTCCCCAAAATCGCTGCGGCTCTCAAAGCGGTGGTCTACATCCTTCCAAGAACGGGAGTACACTTTTTCTTCCCCGTGAAAGGGTTTATATGATATGGGTTCATACGCTATTCTGGACACATAATTGCTTCGCGATAACATAAACTTTTCCTCTTCAAAGGATGGAATATTCTTCATAACATAAATATTCACTTCAGAATCTAGATGCGCATTGTTTGAAGGTATCAAGAAGTCATCCTTCTTAATGTAGTTGCTGTGTTGGTCCAGTTTTTTGGGACCATACAGGACCCGATTGAATTTCATATTCACGGGCAATACCGTTTGGAAGAAGCTATACATTGTGGGTAGGTTATTCTGAAACTCCCAGCCCTTTATGTCAAAAAGATAGGGGGTAACGAAGGTGTATTTATATTCTAAAATACTTCCGTTCTGCACGTTTGGGAATGTAAACTTCAAGGCCTCTCTTCCTTTCGATTTCTCGATTTTGTAAAAAGATTCCTTAGGGACGGCATCCTGTAAGATTCCATTATGGGTTATGGCCTTATAGTCTATTACTTCTTCTGGGTAGAATTTGTTTCCTACGTAATACGGGATTTCTATGGTAGAATTTCCGAATTTCTTAACGTCAAAAACTTTAATTTTTCGGTGTATTTCCAAAACCATTCTAAAGGCGGTTCTTTTAACGATAGAAACAGCATAATAATTACCCGTTTCATATAAAACAACTCCAGCGGCCTCTGGTTCTGCTTCATAAATTTCCAGTGCTAATTCCTCTTGTGTGGGCTTGCCAAATTCATCAATCCGCCCAGATTGCGAATGGGATAACAAGAATGAAAATATTAAAAATAGGAATGCGAGGTTTTTGGAAAGCATATTTTGGAACTGAGACTTTATCTGCCGCAAAATAGAATAAATATCAAAATTTAAAAAAATACGGAGTAGTATTTTTATGAAAAATTCTTTCAATCAATAAAATAAGCAGAAATCCGATGACGTATGCCACAAGATCCCAAACATCAAACACCGAACCGAGAACGGTCAATAGTATTTTTGATTTGATTTTCAGGATTTCGGAAAGCTTTAGAAGCTGAAGCAATTCAACCAAAAAAGCAAAACCCAAAACCGAAATTGCAATAGGGAACACATTGTTTTTAATGAAAATTTTCAGAAACGAATACAATAGTAAGATGACCAGCACATCGCCCAAAAATCCTCTTATAAAAGGATTGAAGTGGAAATAGGCAATGGTAAATTCCATTAAAAGAAGGATTAGGAATGCACTGAAATAGCACCATTTTAAATGTTCCATAACTTACGGTTAAAACCTCACAGGTTTCAAAAACCTGTGAGGTTTATTAAGTTTATAACTAGCTCTCATTGTTCCAATCAATCCGTCGCGATGCGAACATAATAATCGCCAAAATCAGGAACAGCCCGATGCTGCCAACCAATAACGCGTAATTTTCCAACTGGATGATTACATAAATAAAACCGTAAAGCGAAGCCAACGAAGCGCAGATAAGCAACGGAAACTTGAAACCTTTCAAAATGGCGCGGGAATAGACCGTTATCAGCGCGAGTACCGAAATTGCCGCAATCGCGTACGCGTTGAAAAAATTGCTGTGTTCGGAAATGGAGATGAGCAATGTATAAAACATAACCAAGGCCAAGCCGATCATTACATATTGAAACGGATGGATATAGATTTTGCTCACCAACTGTATCAAGAGAAACACCAATAGCGTTAGCCCAATGACCATAAACCCGTATTTGGCGGTCCGTTCGCTTTTTTGGTATTCGTCCACGGGAATGATTAGCTTGGTGCCAAATGCCGAAGTGGAAAGGTCTGGCAGGTGCCCAAAAAACGATTGCTCGAACTGTCGGTTTATTTGCAAAATTCGCCAACTAGCGGTAAAACCATCTTTACTGATTTCCTTATTGGTGTCCTCGGGCAGGAAGTTGCCATCAAAACTGGGAGAGTGCCAGTTCGACTGCATTGTGGCATCGGTTTCTTTACCTATGGGCAGAAACTTCAGGCTTTCGCTGCCGTTTATTTTTAAGTCGAAGGAAAACGGAAGCGGTGCCGCAAATATTTCCTTGGCATTGGCAATGTAATTGCTTTGGATGGTGTTCAGATATTCCGTGGAATACTGTGGCGTCATGGAAAGGGCTTCCGAAGCTAAATGTACGACCGGCGTGGTTTTTATTCCTTTCAAGTTTGAGGTTTTTAGAAGAACGGTTGCCTTTTCCCAAAGGATGTTTTCGTCGGCAACATCGGTGTCTGAAAAGTCAATTATGGGAAAATTTCCTGTTACGTCAATTGCCGCAGAATAGACCACCGATTCGTAAGTACTTCGGTTTAGGGGTTTTGTGTCAACCTGCGATATAATGTTGAGTTTGTCAGGAAAGAAGTAAGCGGTTTCAATACTTTCCTTTGTTTTGGTATAATAGGAATTGCTCTTTTCATTAAAGATTTTTTCTTCGGAAATAACCTTATACGGAATTTTTACGATAGGGCCGGAGAGCAGGACTTCATTTCCCCACTTTTCATTTATTTCCCGAACCACTTCCTCTTGTCTGTACGCTCTTTCGTTGATTAGTGATTTTACAAATTCCAAAGGGATCAATAAAACCAATAATAAAAACCCGACAACGAGCATCCTTGCTGTGATTGAGTTGCGCATCCAATTGCTGAATCTACTTTTTTTCTGTTCCATAGTATATTAAAAGTTGTTATTAATAAATGTTTTTTTAAGATCCCGAGAAGGGAGATCCAAAGATGCCCACGGCAAGTTCGGCCCAAATTAAGAGAAACACTGCGAGCAGAAAGACGCAAAGAAGAAGGCGATGGCTGGTTTTTTTTATCTTTCTCAGGACTAATTCACAAGAAATACCTACACCGTACAATAAAATTCCCATGACGGCAAAGTCCGAAAGGTCCCAATTAACTTCGTCGGTTAATTGTTCAGCTATCAGTGGAATAAGCAATAATACTGTTGCGAACAGCAGAATCAGGAAGAGCCTTGTTTTTTTTGTTAATTTGAAATGGTTTCTTTTCGGAGACATAGTTTAATTTTTTAGTTGTTATCGATTATTATAAAGTACTTTGATTTTCAAAGTGAAGAAATAAAAAAATATAATGTTATGTTCTTGGTTTTTGAATCAATTTTTCCAGGGCTTCGATATGTTTTTTGAATTCTGTGCGACCCAGCTTTGTGGCGCTGTAACTGGTATTTGGTTTCCTTCCTATGAAACTTTTTTCCACCAAAATATATTCAGCCTGTTCCAACGCCTTGATGTGGCTTGCCAGATTGCCATCGGTAACATCCAATAATTCCTTAAGCCGGTTGAAATCCGCATCCTCGTTTACCACGAGGATGCTCATAATGCCCAGCCGGATACGATGGTCAAAAAGTTTGTTTATGTTGTCTATGATGCCCACACTCAGCCCTTTCTTTCATTAAGATACATCAGGCTTCCGTAAATTATATGGAAAAAGCCGAAGCCCAAGAGCCAAAACCAAAAACCATAACCGGGTAGCGCTGCACAGATAAGCCCTATGATTATTTGCGCATAGCCCAAATATTTTACGTTGCCGATTGTGTATTTTGAAGCGTTCACAAGTGCCAATCCATAAAAAATGAGCATCAGCGAAGCCGTGAGGCCATAATGCTGGCTGTTTAATTTTATGATTATGTAAATTCCTCCGGTTACTAACGGAATTAAAAAGTTGACCAATAAACGTTTGGTGGTGGCGTCCCAAATTTTCTCGTTGTTGTTTTTTGCCCTGCGGGTGGTGAGTAGGTAAGCCGTTACCACGCTCAGCACGAGCACGGAGGCTAAGAGAGCGAGCAACAATTTAAAATTCCAACTGTGTAGCTTCAAAAACTCCCCGGGCTCTGGAAAGAGATATGCATAAGCAATCGCTGCTCCTATGATGGCGTAGATACCTGCAAAAATTCCGGAAAGGCCGCTCAGTGAAATAAAACGCGACGAGCGGTCCATCAAGTTTTTGATTTCGCTGATGTCTTTTAGATAATCCTTTTTACTCATAATAAAGTACTTTGAAAAACAAAGTAAATGTAAAAAGTTTTATCCGCCAAATTATTTCCAAAGAAAATATTTAGTTCCAAAATTTCTGGGTTTCAAAAAAGTAGGAAATTACACACAGGAAAAAAGGGGGAAATCCCCCTATAAATTCAGGGTTTTTCCTCTTGACTGGCATTGTCCTTCTTCGCATCTTTACACTATCAAATTAATTGGGGAGTTAATTTTTGACAAGAGGTTATAAGCTGTTTCTTTTTAGAAGCAGCTTTTCCTTTTTTAAGTTTAATGTCAAATTGTGAAAACAGGAAAAATCCTGTAAAAAAAGGGGGAAATCCCTATTGATTTACAAGAGATTATGTGCGATATTTGGATACTTATTTAATTGGGGAGTTTTATAAGTATGAGGTTAAGGACTGTGCCCCCAATGGTCACAGTCCTTTTTTAAAAATTAACGATGCTTATTTTAT
>TARA_R110000751_G_scaffold73410_8_pt1 | contig 26594 bp, 14 predicted proteins | sample TARA_R110000751 | Tara Oceans TARA_R110000751 (sample SAMEA4398001) | marine metagenome | biome: Polar Biome; feature: [MES] marine water layer (ENVO:01000295) within the mesopelagic zone...; material: water (ENVO:00002006), including particulate matter (ENVO:01000060) such as...... | reverse complement strand
ATAATTCCCCCTTATCTTCCGGAAACTCTCCTGTACTATGCATGGTGTTTGGTGGCACTATAAAAATATCATTGCCATTAAGTTCATAGAACTGCTCCACCAACTTATAGTGCTGTTGACCCTTCATACAATAACAAATTTCCAAGGCTCCTATATGCTGATGGTTCTCAAGACCCGGTTTTACCTGTTTATAACGATAATGCCCAAAGGCCAATCCCCTTTTAATACCATAATCCTTTAAAATGAACACCCTTCTTTCCTGATTACCAAAACCCTTCATATAATGTATAAAAAAGTAATATAGTACAAAATTGATAGATATTTATGTATTTTAACTACATCTTTGAAGCCTAAAAAATTTCACAATGGAAACCAAAAGATCAAAGTTCATTAATGATGGATTTATTAAAATAGACCAATTGATCACAGCAGAGGAAGTGGACACCCTTAGGACTATATACGATAAATTGTTACAGGACAAAGTTAAAACCGCCCACCTAAGAAGTGACCTTGCCGGAGCGGACAATAGTGAAGACAAAAAGGTGGAGCGTATTACCCAAATTATGAGACCTAGCACCATAGCCAAGGAACTTATAAAAAACAGTGCCTATAAAAAAGCGGAACAATGGGCAAAAGCTCTACTTGGGGAGGATATGGAACTGGATTTTGACATGATGATCAACAAGGCCCCCAATACCAATACCCCAACTCCATGGCATCAAGACGCTGCCTATTGGATTGCAATGCCCGACAAAAGATCGGCTAGTTGTTGGATTGCGTTGGACAAGGTATTTGAGGAAAATGGATGTATGTGGTTTATCCCCAAAACTGATGGCAAACCCATTCTACCCCACAAAAATCTGCCCAATGGTGGAGCACTATATTGCGAAACCGACAGCTCAAAGGCATTAAGTATTCCCTTAAATCCTGGTGGATGTACTTTTCATGATGGTTTTACGCTTCATTTTAGCCAGGGCAACACTACCGATACCCAAAGAAGAGCTTTAATTTTAAACTTTAGACCCAAAAAAATGATCGAATTTGAAAGGGAACAAGGGGTAGATCATACCGGGGAAAGAAAACAGAGAAATTAAAACAATACAATGCGTGCAAATTAAATTTATATATCCACGTTGGGGAAGTTCTGAAATACCTTGGCCCGTTTTTTTAAACAATATAAAAAAAGCCGGCTATCAAGGTGTAGAAATAGACCTTCCCCTAGAAAGCATTAAAAAGAACGAAATATGTTCCATGCTGAAGGATTTGGAACTGGATTTTGTAGCACAACATTGGGAAACCAAGGAGGTAAATTTTACCAAGCATCAAGAACAGTACAAAAGGCATTTGCACAACCTTGTGGAAGCCAGCCCCCTATTCGTGAATTCGCATACTGGCATGGACTTCTTTACCCGCCGCCAAAACTCCTCCCTAATTGAAACGGCCCATGAAATAGAATTGGAATCCGGAGTTACCATTACCCACGAAACCCACCGCTCCAGGTTTTCCTTTGCTGCCCATGTCTGTTTATCGTATTTGGAGGAATTTCCTTTTCTGAAACTCACTTCGGATCTATCCCATTGGTGTTGCGTTGCCGAATCCTTACTGGAAAATCAGGCCTATGCGGTTGAAAAAGCCATTGAGCGCACTTATCACATTCACGCAAGGGTAGGGTCGGCCCAGAGTCCGCAGGTCATAGATCCTAGGGACAGGAATTATAAAACTGAGCTGCAACGCTTTACCGAATGGTGGGGTTTTATGATCGCAAAGGCATTGGAAAAAAAACGCTCCTATATAACCATCACCCCTGAATATGGTCCACACCCCTATTCCATATACAAGGCCAATACTAGAATGCTACTGGGAGATCAATGGGAAATTAATAATTTTATCAAGAATCATCTTGCCGAATCCGTTAAGCATATTCCTAAGATTATATGCCCATAGTTCTTCCAAACATTTTTTAAAATTCTCGTTTAACTGAACGAAAAAAACTACCCCAAACCAACCTATAAAGACGAAAACAGTAACATACTTCGTTAACCCTCTACTAGCCCAAATCTCATAATCCAAGGATAATTGCCAATATTCCGTTACTAAGCCATTCGAAATCGCTATTGGTCGATATATTTATAGTGACTTAACAAATAGTTAATATTTTTAATAGGACGTAAAGCGGAATTTTTCATCCTAATACCAACCTTATTCATTCGAAATATTGAAATTATTTTTTGTCTGGCCCAAGTCAAGCATTTTACCTAATACTTTAAACTTTTTAAAACACACAAACATTAATAATGCAATAAAATTTGCAATATCAATTAGAAAATTTTCGATGAATTTGGATTTTAAAAATATTGGTGAAAATCACCTATCACATGTTTTGAAAATGCAATACTAATTGTATCTTGTTTTCAAAAGTAAATATGAAGATGCGAAAAAATTATGCTACTCTTATTTATATTTTTTTTCTAACCCTGAATTTCGGTTGGTCACAGGAGTACAAATTTCAACACATAACGACAGTAGATGGGCTTTCCCATAATGAGGTTCGAAAAATTGTTAAAGACAATCAAGGATTTCTGTGGTTTGGAACTCAAAATGGACTTAATCGCTTTGATGGTTATCGCTTCAAAGTCTTCAAAAATGTGCCCAACGACAGTAGTGGTATTATTGGGGATAAAATTTATTCCCTCGCGGTCTCCAAAGATAAATTATGGGTAGGCACTATAACTGGCCTAAGTATTATCAATACGGTTACATTGGATGTGATCTCTACACCTTCCATTCATGAATCTATCGGAACCAAGGGTATTCTTCAATTGTTTTATGATGGATCCAACAAGGTCTGGGTGTCTACTGAGGATGAGAATTTTATTATTGATACCGAATCCTTGGAAGTGGAGAGTGCATTAAAGGGTTATAAGATTGCTTCGGTAGCCAAAAGTCTTGATAACAATTATTGGGTAGGAACAGATAAGGGTTTGTTGCGATTGGAAAGCAACAGTAATACTATAATAAAGAACTACGAAATTGGCTCATTTGATGTCTATAGCCTGGATGAGATTTTTGCCAATTCTTATGGCGAAGTATGGCTTACCATTTCGGATAATATCTACAGATATCAATCTGAAAGGGATAGATTTATTGAAGTTTATAGTTCCAAATCCTTAAATGCCATATCGGAGGACGATAATGGGAATATTTTTTTTGGAAGTTATAGCAACGGTCTACTAAAGTACTCGAGGAAAACCGGCAAATATGAACGGTTATTGGCTAACCCGGAAAATCATCTTTCAATTAGCAGCAATGATGTTTATGATATCTATGTAGATGACGAAAATATTATTTGGGTGGGCACCCAAGAGGGTTTGGACTATTATGATTTTTCCAGACATAGATTCAACAGTTTGGTACATCTGCCAGAAAACAACAATAGTCTACGGAGTAGTTTTGTACAAACAATGTTCCAGGATACCGACGGTACATTTTGGGTAGGCACGAGAGAGGGTATAGATCATGTAAATTTTAAGATCGGTTATTCTAATCCTAAAATAACCCATATTGATATGAGCAGCAAAGGTTTCGACTCCTTAAACAGTGATTATGTTACAAGTATATATAGGGATTCCAAAGGTAGGATGTGGATAGCCACAATGAGTGATGGTTTATATTTGATCCATGAAAAGCAGAATATTTTCAAACATTTTCTTCATGATAGTGCACTTCAGTCAAGCATAGCTTCTTCTTCAGTTCGTGCAATAATGGAAGATCATCTGGGGAGATTATGGTTTGGAACTGGTGGAGGGCTGTCCTTATTAAATCAACAGAACGATAATGAATATACCTTTGAGAATTTAGGGTATCCTAAATTGAATACAAATAATATGCCTTTAAACGACGTATATTCAGTTTTCGAAGATAGCAAGCACAGAATCTGGATAGGAACGAATAACGGTGGATTGTGTTTATTACAAGAAAGGGGGGGGCAACAAGAGCTTTCTAAGGTTTAATCATGTTCCTACGGACCCAGAATCAATCAGTAACGACGAGGTGTTTGTGATATATGAGGATATTAAAAGACGAGTTTGGTTTGGCACCTCTGCCGCTGGGTTAAATTTGTTGAAGGAAGATGGCCCTTCGGATATTAATAATGGATACTATTTCCAAAGATACACTGAGAGTGATGGCTTATCTGATAATGAGATAAATGCAATACTGGAAGATGATCAGGGTGATTTATGGATTGCAACAAATACAGGTTTTTCCGAATTTAATGCCACTGCGGAAACCTTTACCAACTATTCCACCTATGATGGGGTGCTCAAAGGAAAATTTAGGAAAAATGCCCGATGGAAAACTGAAGATGGGACCCTCTTTTTTGGGGGCGCTTCAGGTATAAATTATTTTAATCCTAAAAATTTTAAATTAAACGATATTATTCCTGATCCCGTTTTTTTGGAATTACTAATTGATGGCAAGGCCATTGAAGTTGGACAATCCCTTGATAACAGTATAATACTAAGTGAACCGCTAAGTTCCGGATCTGTGGTTAGATTGCCTGGAAATGACAACGGATTTCAGATAGAATTTGCCTCTTTGTCCTTTGCTTCCCCCCTGCGCAATCAATTTAGCTATAAACTGGTAGGTATGGATGATGATTGGAGATATACAACTGGAAAAGACCCAAGTGCCAGGTATTCCAGATTGAAGCCAGGCAACTACCGCTTTTATTTAAAAGCTTCCAATAATGATGGTGTTTGGAATGACAATCCGATATTTTTGGATATTAAAGTGCTTCCATATATTTCTGATAGGGGCATCGTAAAAATCGGTATTGGTATTATGCTTTTATTAATATTGGCTATGGGAGTACTAGGTTTTAGATTATATAAGGGCCGCACCCAAACAAACGACAGTCATGCGAAGAATAAAAAACCCACAAAGGCTATCGACCCTGATATGGATAGTGATAATTTAAAAAAAGTAAGGGAATTAAATGTATTGATGGAAACAGAAAAAATATATATGGATTCTGAGCTAAGCCTAACACACTTAGCTGAAAAAATTGATGTATCCACCAATCATTTGTCAATGCTATTAAACGAATATATAGGTAAGAATTTCTATGATTACATCAATAATTTTAGAGTGGAAGAGGTGAAGAGTAGGCTTAGGGATCCTTCCTATCAGAAACAGACTTTATCTTCCATCGGTGGTGATTGCGGTTTTAATTCAAAGTCTGCCTTTAACAGGATTTTTAAAAATTTAACCGGCAAAACACCAAGTGAATTTCAAAATAGTTCTTTAAACTAGCAATTGATCTTTTTCCAAATACTTCCCCAACTAAAATATTTATGAGTTTGTTTGGAAGATTGGATTTCACAGTAATCATTCCTTTTGGAAGAGCCTTTTAAACTTGTCCATTTTTCGTATCGGATCAATGTAGAGGCCAACAATTTAAAATTATACCAGGCGCCCCAATAATATTATCCCCGTATATAGACTCCCAGGTTATTTCAATATTCCAGTGTCTTCAGTATCCATTTAAGTAGACCATTTTTATAGGTTGCACATGGAAGGCTCACCCTATACCAGTTCCCAATTACCCTTGTAGTTACAACGATCAGTAATTTTATCGGCCTACAGAAGCCTGCATAGGCCAGAGTGTTTGGATTTACGGTTTAGTATTAAGTTGATGGACCATACCATACAGTACCAATGATTAATGGTGTCTTTTATAAAATCCGAATTCGTCCTTTTATATAAATTAGGGCGACTGAAACCATAAACTCTTATATGTTTGTTTTAAGTAGACAGGGCTATTGACGCCGATGTGGTTCAAGATGCATTGGAAGTTGCTTTTGCTTACAGGATTCTTATTGGGCTTGTAGCAAGTCAAAATTATATCGATTTAAAAAAAAATTGGGATACTTTAAAAAATTAATTGATGAAAGGTATAAAAAGAAGAATATTGGACTTAAAGACTGTATGTTTTTTATTGGTTATAGTTATAGGAATTTCTTGCGATTCCGATAATAATACCGTGCTTATTGTCAAGGATTTTTCTATGGGTATAGACAAAAGTGGAAACCTCACTTCATTAAGGAATGAAAAGAACAATCGGGAATATCTCGCTACGGGTGTAAATTCACCCTTACTAACCTTGGTTTTAATCGATTCTACAAAAATATTGCCTCAAAAAATGGTTAAGGACACAAATAAAGGCATTTTCACCCTATATTATGAGGGAGAAATCAATGTGGATTTGACCTATAGGGAAAAAGAGTCCTATTTGAAATTTGAAGTGGTCGATGGTCAAAATATAGATAATGTCGCAGGGATTATTTGGGGTGCCTACCATACAACTATAGACGAAACTATTGGTGAGCTTGTGGGAGTAGTAAGAGGCAGTGAATTTGCCATTGGTATCCAGGCCTTGAATCATCAGACAACTGGAGGTGTCCCAGTGACAAACGCAGGCTTTGTCCCAAGCCGCAAAGGACCAGCTTTTAAAACAGACCACGGGAGTGCCTTACAGGCTTTTGCTATAAATAGATCACTAAAAAGATCCGCTGACGTTTGGGAAGGCCATTATAAAGATATGCCAATTCCTTCCATACAGGAGAGCACCATTATTGGTTCTAAAATTGCAATCTTTGGTTGCCGGCCAGAAGAAGTTTTGCCTACTATAGGTGGACTGGAGATAGAAGAAGGTTTGCCCCACCCTACTATTGATGGGGAATGGGTAAAAACTCACCCCATGAGGAGCAAAGCGTACTTCATTACATCTTTTGACGAAGCCAATTTTGATGAACTATTGGAGTATGTTAAAATGGCCGGTATGACTTCCATATATCATAGCCATCCTTTTGAAAATTGGGGTAAATTCGACTTGTTACCGGAGCTGTTCCCCAATGGGAACAAAGGAATGAAAAAACTAGTGCAAAAAGCCAAAAACGAAGGTATTAGGGTAGGTGCACATACCTTAACTACCTTTATAACTCCTAATGATCCCTTTATTACTCCAGTTCCTCATAAAGATTTGGCCAAAACGGGTTACGGGGAGCTTACTGGGGATTTAAAAGTAGAAACAACGGAAATTCCTATTAGCAGCAGAAAATATTTTGAAGACGAACAATTCAATTGGATGCATACGGTACAGATTGGAGATGAACTTATCCGGTATAGATCGGTTAGTGAAAAAGCACCCTATAAATTGTTGGATTGTGAGCGTGGAGCGTTTGGGTCCACCATATCGGAACATAAAAAAGGAGCCTTGGTAGCTAAGCTGCTGGATCATCCTTATAAAGTATTTTTTCCAAATTTGGATTTACAAAAGCAAATGGCCCAGAACTTAGTAAGTTTTCTAAATGAGACTGGGGTGTCCCATATTGATTTTGACGGACATGAAGGTGCATTGGCTACTGGACAGGGTAATTATGGAATGGATGATTTTGCCCTTAAGGTGTTCGAAGGAACAGACTTCAATTTAGTGAATGGTTCTAGCAGAACTACTCACTTCTATTGGCATATCAATCATTATATTAATTGGGGAGAACCTTGGTATGGTGGATTTAGGGAAAGTCAGTCTGAACATAGGTTTAACACTCAACCTTTTTTAGAAGCCAATTATCTTCCCAATATGTTGGGATGGTTTTCCCTAACTCCCGAGACAACCATAGAGGATATTGAATGGATGTTGGCTAAAGGAGCTGGTTATAACGCAGGGTTTGCATTATCTGCGCAATATGAAGCTTTAAAATCCAATCCGGAGACTCACAAGATCCTCGAAACAATCCGGAATTGGGAATATGCCCGCTTGAGCAGTAGCTTCACTCCAGAGCAACGCAAAGATTTCAGGAATGTAACCAAAGAATTTCGTATAAAGAATATGGGTAACAACAACTGGATCCTTAGTTCTAGTCAACATCATAATTTTGAATATACGAAAGTAGAATTACAGCCCGGAGAACCAACTTTTGTAAAGTGGAAATTTAAGAATGAAGCTGCTAAACAACCCCTAATGTTTACTATTTCCATAGAAGGAGCGGGAGCAGTGAGCAACCTTTCTTTGGATGTGGAAAATTATGCCAACCTGAAAATTCCTCAGGTAATGAAACAAGGGGAAACCATTTCTTTAGATGCTATGGGCAATTTAACCCACTATGACTCCACTGGCAAAATTCTAAAGAAAAGAGTAATCAATAATGCTCCTATTTTAGATTTAGGGGAGCAATCCATACAATTGGATTGCAAGCTGGAAAACGGGAGTCCAATGGTAGAATTAAAACTTAAACTTCAGGGGAAAGAAGAAAAAATAAATATGAAATAGTAGATAGCCCATTGACTTCAGATTACATTGAAATTTTATGATCTAAAAAGAAATGAGTAAACATTAACTATTACGAAAATTATTTTGAGACTTTTTTAATATCTATGTACCTAGCAATAATAATCAATTATTATTTAAGGTTGCGCGGTCAATTTGAGAATAGTGTCTTCTTCCGCAAAAACCTAGCTATATTTTTTTAATAGAACTCCTGAAACAATGAAAACTAATGCAATCCTACACCTCTAGAAAACTCCCAAGGCCTAATTATTCTTTGCTAGAGAAGGATTGGGGCATCAAAACCAGGGCTCGTAAAATTGGTGTCCCAATGCTTATTAGGACTATCTCTTTTCCTGTTTTCTAGTCCCAACATTCCTTTTAGGTCGACTAACAGTTAATTATATGTTAACATCGCAGTAGGGAATCAAACTCGATATCCCCAACCAACTAAAACTACTAAAAAAGCTTGCACCATGAATTAATTTTTTTTTGGAAGGATCTTGGTCCATTGGGGCTAAATGTTCAGGGATATGCTGTTACAAGTATGTCTAATCAAAGAATAATACTAACTAACAAAATCTTAGGAATGAAATTAAAAAACTTAAAAATGAACAAAAAAATCAGTGTTAGCTGGATAAAGGTGTTTCCTCTTATCCTCCTTGCATTTACCTCTTTTTCCATGACTGGAAATCCGTTATTCAATGGTCCCTATGAAGAGGTGCAACAGACCATTTCCGGAACAATTACGGATGAAACCGGCTCTCCACTTCCCGGAGTAAGTATTGTGGTACAAGGAACCACCAATGGGACCCAAACCGATTTTGACGGAAACTATAGCATTGATGCGGCTATTGGCGAGGTTTTGGTTTACTCGTACCTTGGAATGAAAACCCAAACAGTTACCATTGGCAACTCAAATACCATTAATATAACGATGGGGGAAGATGCCAGTCAATTAGAAGAAGTTGTTGTAACTGCATTGGGTATAAAAAGAGAAGAAAGAGCCCTGGGATATGCAGTTTCTGAAATTCAAGGTGATGAAATTGCCCAAGTAGCGCAAATTAATCCAGTCAATGCCTTGCAAGGAAAAACCGCAGGGGTACAAATTAGCACTACATCTGGAGGAACGTTTGGAGGAACAAGAATAACAGTAAGGGGCAACTCTACCTTCGACCAGAATACCCAGCCAATTTTTGTGGTGGATGGTGTAATCTTGGACAACGATATTAGCGGTACAAGTGGTTCGGATTGGGGTAACCAACTAAAAAATCTTAACCCGGACGATTTTGAATCTTTTTCCATCCTTAAAGGAGCTGCTGCTTCTGCACTGTATGGCTCACGAGCCCTTAACGGAGTGGTAATCGTTACTACAAAGTCAGGTAAAAAACGTAAAGGGCTTGGAGTAAGTGTTAACCAAACCGTTGGCGTTAGAACGGTATATGACTCCCCTGATTTTCAAAATCAGTACGGTTCAGGGCTCACCGCAGGTGGCTTCAGTTTTGTAACCAATGGTCCCAATACACGTACCAGGGATGATTCACATGACACTAGTCAATTTTTTACCTATGACCTAGAAACTGGACTACCATCTATGGCTTTTGATTCTTATGAAGAACACGCAGCCAGTTGGGGCCCTCGTTTTGATGGTCAGGAAATTATAGACTATGATGGCTCCAGAGCTACTTGGTCTGCCCAACCAAACAATTACAAAGATTATTTTGATACCGGTTTCATAAGAAATACCAATGTGGCCATTGATGGAGCGACAGATATAAGTAGTTTTCGATTATCCTTTTCCAATTTCTCCGAATCCGGCGTAGAGTTAAGGAACGATTTTGACAAAAATTCCTTGAGTTTTAAGGGATCGCATGATTTGATCAAGGATAAATTAACCGTAAATGCGGTAATGCATTATACCCGATCCAAAGCAAAAAATCCACTTAACCCAGGTGGACTTACTAGTTGGTTTCACGATGGTTTTCCCAGAAATTACGATGTGGACAAGTGGAGAAATAACTACTTGGACGTAGATGGCGGAGTACCACACCCTTACGGGAACAACTACAACTATACTAGAATGAGTAGAATTTGGGCCCATGCCCTGGAAGATAACGACGTTCGTACGGAAGGATCATTTATCTCCAATATCAACCTGAACTATAAGATTTCGGATAACATTACGGCAACTCTTGAGGGTAATATCAACCAATACACATACAATCAAGAGAACAAGACATTCGCCGATAACAGAGATCGGTTAAATGGATCCTACTCCTTTTCAAACGGAGAAAAATTTCAACACAGTTTTTCCGCGAAAATGTTTTTCGACAAACAGATCAATGATGACTTCCGAATGGATTTATTGCTCGGTGGAGAATTATGGACCTCAAAAGAACAAAGTCAGTTCGCCAACACCTCCGCGGGATTTAAAATTCGCGATTTCTACGCCTTGGCCAACTCAAGAGATCCTATAAATGCCGGGGGCGGTATTGGTCCCAGAAAAAAGATCAATTCCGTTTACGCATTTTTTAACACTAGTTATAAAAGAGAACTATATTTTAGCGCTACTGCCAGAAATGACTGGTCTTCCGCTTTGGTTTACCCCAACGGTCAAGGCAACAATTCTTATTTCTACCCTTCAGCCAGTTTGGGTTGGGTAAGTTCGGAAACCTTTGAACTACCAGATTTCATTTCATTTGCCAAACTAAGGGTCTCTTATGCCATTGTGGGCAATGATACTGACCCCTATAGTTTATCCACCGGATTTGCAGTAGATAATTTTAATCAAAACCAGAACCTTAACATGTTCCGGTTTGAAGACGACACAGCGGTTTCGGTAAACTTAAAACCAGAAAAAAAATATTCATTTGAAACAGGTATTGATCTTAGATTTTGGGAAAGCCGAATTGGTTTGGATGTAGCCTATTATAAAGACAATACTAAAAATCAAATTATTCCATTGCAGGTTCCTTCAGAATCAGGCATAGCCAATCAACTGATCAATGCCGGTAACCTTCAAAACCAAGGGGTGGAGGTTGCCTTAAATTTAAAGCTAGTGGACAGTCCCGATTTTAGTTGGGATTTAGGTGCAAATTACACCCACAACCGAGATAAAATTATTGAATTGGCCCCTGGAATAAACGAATTTAGACTCTTTGGAAATCCAGATGACTCCAACTCTGCTACCGCTTCATATGCCTATGTTGGAGGAAACTACGGCGATCTCGTTACCCGTAGAGGTTACGATTATTATGATGGCACCAACTCATCCAACCACGGTATTCCCGTTTTGGCTAATAGAAATGGATGGTCCGTGGCCTACCCAATCGGGATCCAGAACAAGGATTCCCTATATGTTATGGGTAATATGCAAGCCGATTGGTATGGCGGCATGAATACCTCTATAAGATACAAGAGAGTGCGTCTAAGCGCTATTGTAGATGCCAAATTTGGTGGAGAAATATATTCTGCAGATGCAAGATACGGGTTACACCAAGGTGTTCTAGAAAGCTCATTACCTAATAGAGATGCCTCTCAGGGCGGAATCACCTGGACAAGTCAAGGACAGGGTCAGAACTTTTTTGGAAAAACCTATGAGGATGGCTATATCCCAAACGGAGTATTTCCTGACGGAACAACAGTTACTTCCGGCCCAGCAGACAACAGAACCAATGTAGATGTTGGAGGCTTAACATATCAACAGGCATATGATCAAGGATTGGTTGAACCTACCCACTGGTCTGGTTATGTTTATCGATGGACTTCTGCCAGTACAGGTACTCCAATTACAGGCGTTTACACCTCCAGCTGGGTAGGCTTAAGGGAAGTAACCCTTTCCTACGACGTGCCTTCTGAAATTTTGGACAAAATTCTGGTAAAAAGTGCTTCTTTGGCCCTAACTGGACGTGATTTAGGTTTTCTGTATAATTCCTTACCAGACAATATAAACCCTACACTTAGTAGCAATGCGGCGGCGAATCCTTTACAACAGAAGTCATCGCCTTACATTAGGTCTATTTCTTTTTCGTTAAAACTCAATTTCTAAATTTGAAAATTTCAAACATGAAAAAAGTATTATATATTTTAATCGGCCTGGTAATCTTTACCGGTTGTGACGACGATTTTGCTGAATTCAATACCAATCCAAATATTGGGGTACCGCCACCTGAAACCTTGTTCACCTATGTTCAAAAGGAGATGGTTACCTATAAAAACGGAGGGGAATGGTACCATGAGAATCATCAAAAAATGACCTGGGCCCAGTATTTGGTACAGGGAAGAGCCAATGACAGTGATATAAACACCATTCTACCGGGAAGTAAATACAGTACTTTCTACGTAAAAGTAATGAACCATTTAACCGAGATGAGACTTCAGATTTCCGAACTTTCGGAAGAACAACAAAAGTTCTATCAAAAAATGGTGGCCGCTTCGAATATCCTTCAAGCCTTTTTTGCCCTTAGGATTACAGACCAGTATGGCGACATTCCATACTCCGAGGCCGCCGATGGCCGTAGGGAAGGTAAATTGGATCCCAATTATGACAAACAGGAAGCTGTTTTAAGCCAACTTTTAGATGAATTGAACTTGGCTATTCAAAAGATGGACGAAAATATTGCCAGTAGCTATGATTTTTCACCCAACGACATTGCTTACCAAGGGGACACCACTAAATGGGTCAAATGTGCCAATGCCGTTAAATTGAGAATCGCTACGCGTTTATTGAGTCAAAACGAATCTAAAGCACAAGAAATAATTGCCTCTGTAGTTTCCGATGGCAGATTATTTGAAAGTGAAGACGATGAATTTACCATTGATCTAGGAGGCACCTACAGAGGTGCTCCAGGAGCCGATTTTGAATGGAAAGGGGTCATGTGGTCAGCAGAACCACTGGTGGAATTCATGAAGTCTACAGTAGATCCCAGATTGAGAATATTTTTTGAGCCAAATGGATACACCCAGGAGACCATTGATGCGTTCGCTGACCCAGCCACTATTTCTCCTGCTGTGGATATAGACAACGACAATGAGGTACTGTATACTACTGCCGATGGCGAAGACATTTTGGGATATCGATTCATTGGATTACCAGCATTTAGAAACGACCCCAACATCAATGTCCCTGATTATTACCAGTTTCAAGATCAACCCAATACCGTAGGACCCACCGCAACCATGTTATCCAAGTACAACAGAAGATTAATTCAAGAATGTAGGTTTCGTTACGGTGGATTGCCTGAACCCGAGGGCAATTATATAGATGTAATGATTTCCTATTCGGAAGTATGCCTTTTGATGTCAGAGTTCATTCTTAAAGGCTATACCTCCGGTGATGCTGCAGACTGGTACAGAAAAGGTGTAGAATCATCTTTGAGAACCTATAATATGTTGGGTGAAAAGCAGGATTTGATTATGAGGGTAGCCAATAAGGAATATCCGTATCTGCCAATAAGTGAAGATGAAATATCCAATTATCTTACCAACCCTTCCTTACAGTTGAATGGAACAGAAGATTTGGAAAAAGTCTACATCCAACAGTTCTTAAACTTTTACCGTCTCCCAGAAGAAGGGTGGATTCTTTCCATGCGTACCGGGTATCCAAAATATGGTTCTTCATTATTGGCCAGATCGGCCATCGATGACCCTGAAATTCCCTTCCCAAGAAGAATACCACCACCTGAACCTGGCGACCTAAATGTAGCCAAATGGTTGCAAGCCAATACGGATCAAGGCTTTACCAGCCCAAGGGATGAAACACCTAGTGTACTAAATTCACAACGTCTTTGGTGGGATAAAAACAACCCTACCATAGGCAGTGGTGGAAACTAAGCAACAATAAAATTCCCCCGCCCAAATGGTTGGTCGACACTGTTGGCCAACCATTTTTTAAATAAAAAAGAGTTACACATTCCTTGATTAGGTTAAAAGCTTGTGCACCTTGCACTTTCGCTACTCGTTAATATTTCATAAAAACATAGCTATTTTAGCTCTAGCTTTAAAACCACTAAACAACAGATTACCTACTGATAATGAAATACTTTCTAAAACTACAGCTTTTCATACTTCTTTTGATTGGCATGGTTACCAATGCCCTACAATCACAAGAGGGCCATCTTCTCCTTTCCCAATTGGAGATAGAAAATACCGAACAACCTTGGTGGCCAGCCCAAAAAGACAAGGCCATAAACGGATTCCCTATTCAAATAGGGGGTGAAACTTTTAAAAAGGGAATTGGTACCCTGTCCGGAAGCAAGTTGTTTTTCTTCTTGGGCGGCAAGAGCCAAAGATTTCGCACTCGAGTAGGGATACAGGATAAGCAGGACTTTCCACAGGATGTTGAATTCAATACCCTAAGTGATGGCAATAAACTTTTCTATACCCTAAATAACGATATCAAGACTTTTGTAGGGGTAGCCAATTCAGCGGATACCATGGACAAAGGCAGTGTGAGATTCATAATAAAGGGAGATGGCAAAGTATTGTGGCAAAGCAAAAGAATAAGCGGTGGCAGCAAGGCTATTGACGTAAATTTAGACATCGCAGGAATTCAGGTCTTGGAGCTCGCCGTGGAGGATATGGGCGATGGTATCTCTGGCGACCATGCCGTTTGGGCCGAGCCCACTATACATTATGGCACCTTCAAACCCCAATTGGTAGACGCCGATTATTTCAATAAATTAAAAACCGTTGATACCTCTTTTAATAAGCACATAAAACCTCTAATTCAAAAGTTGCCCCTTGGTCAAAAAGTATATCAAAATGGGGTGAATTCTGATTGGTTAATAAAGAAAGTAGATCTACCATCAGTTGTTTATAAACAGGCCAATGAAAAGGAGATTGTAATTTCCAACGGCTTCATCAGTAGAACCTTCCGACTTACTCCAAATTGTGCCACGGTCGAATTTAAAAATCTGGTGAATGGAGAATCGCTCTTGCGAGGGGTGAGCCCGGAGGCCATGCTTACCATAGACGGTGCGGAATACACAGTTGGAGGCTTGGACGGCCAAATTGAATACGGTTATTTAAAAAAGGAATGGTTGGACCAAATGTGGAGTCCGGCCGGATCATTTCAACTAACCAACTTTATTGTTGATGACATACAGGAACGTATCCAATGGCCCAACAAAAGATGGTCTTCCAAATCCAAGACACCGACCAAAGGAAAACAAATTTCTTTTTCATATGCCCATCCGGAATTTCCAGATTTGGAAGTGAAGGTACATTATGAAATCTATGATGGCATTCCTTTGATCAGCAAATGGTTCACCATTGATAACCATGGAAACAAGTCCGTTGTTCTGAATAATTTTAAGAGCGAAATTCTTGCCATGGTGGAGGCGGAAAGTGCAGTAGAAAAACAAAAAGGATGGGAAACTCCCAACATACATGTGGAAAGCGATTTTGAGTTTCATTCCATGTCCATGAAAAATGCGAATAAAGTTGTGCACTGGGAAAAAGATCCACGCTATACTTCACAGGCCAGTTATTTATTATCCACTCCCTGTTTATTGGAATGTAAATTACCGATCGGACCCAGTGAAACCATTTCCCCAGCTACCAATTTTGAATCGTTCAGAATCTGGGAAATGCCTTTTGACAGTCACGACAAGCAGCGTAAGGGCCTATATACCAATGCCATGTATAAGTTAATAGCCCCTTGGACTACAGAAAATCCCTTATTTTTACATCTGACCACCACCGATGACATTAAAGTAAGGACAGCTATTGACCAATGTGCGGAAACAGGCTATGAAATGGTCATTTTGAGTTTTGGCAGTGGCTTAAATATGGAAGACCTATCCGATGCCAATACAAGCAAATTCAAGGCCTTGGCAGATTACGCACACTCCAAGGGCATAGAATTGGGTGGATATTCCTTGTTGTCCAGTAGGTGGATAAGTGAGGAAGTAGACGTTATTAATCCAGAAACCGGCAAGAGAGGTGGCGTAATTCACGGTAGTTCGCCCTGCCTAAACAGCCAATGGGGAATAGATTATTTTGAGAAATTGAGGACTTTCTTCGAAAAAACAGGTTTTGACCTTTTGGAACACGATGGTTCCTACCCGGGTCAATTATGTGCCTCCACAGCACATGTAGGCCACAAAGGGGTAGAAGATTCCCAATGGAAATCTTGGAAACGAATTACCGATTTCTACAAATGGTGCAACGAAAAAGGAATTTCCCTAAATATCCCGGATTGGTATTATCTTAGTGGCAGTACCAAAAACGGTATTGGATATAGGGAAGTCAATTGGTCCCTACCCCGAGAACGTCAATTGGTGCTCGGGAGACAAAATATGTACGATGGTACTTATGACCGACTTCCGAGTATGAGCTGGACCTTTGTGCCCCTTACCGAATATCATGGCGGGGGAGCGGAGGCTACAATTGAGCCTTTGGACACCCATTTAAACGCATATAAGGCACATATGGTGCAGAATTACGGGATGGGAGTACAAGCCTGCTATAGGGGACCGCGGTTATATGACACCCCAAAAACGAAGGAAACGGTAATTGAAGTTGTAGATTGGTACAAGAAATACCGGAACATCCTTAACGCACCTATTTTCCATTTAAAAAGGGCCAACGGAAGGGAAATTGATGGAATTATGCACGTTGACCCGGAATTGAATGAAAAAGGGATGGCCTTGTTCTTTAACCCAACCAACGAGACCTTGACCCAAACCATAAAACTCCCCCTATATTATACTGGACATACCGATACGGTAAGTATTCAGGAAAAAGAAGGAAAAAGAACCGACTATAAATTGGCAAGGGATTATTCCGTGGAACTAAAAGTGGAAATTCCTGCCAATGATAGTACTTGGTTCGTAATATATTGAACAATAAAACAATACACATGAAAGCTAAAACAATATGCCTCCTGGCCATAGTTATCAGCTTATGGAGTTGCGAATCTGAAAGAAACGAACTGGAACTCGACCGACTTCCTAAATACAAACTGGAGTTCGATAAGTTGGCCACTAGTTGGGACGAAGCTATTCCCTTGGGAAATGGAACTGTGGGAGCCTTGGTTTGGGAAAATGACGGAAAGCTGCGATTATCCTTGGACAGAGCGGATCTGTGGGATCTCCGTCCCATGGAAAATCTAGATTTCCCGAACTACGGTTTTGATTGGGTACAGGAGCAATGGGAAAAAGACACTTATAAAAATGTACAGGACCGTTATGATGTACCCTATGACCAATTACCTGCACCTTCCAAAATTCCCGGAGGTGCCTTGGAATTTGACGTGAAGGGATTGGGAGAGGTAGCATCTGTAAAACTGAATGTGGATTCAGCAATTTGCGAAGTAAAATGGAAGAATGGCGCCATACTTAAAACCTTTGTCCATGCCACTGAACCTTTGGGCTGGTATACCTTTGAAAACATTAGCGGAGATTTGAATCCCAGCATAATTCCACCTGCCTATGTATCGGTGAAACAAGAAGGTGCCAACGACCCCGTAACAGGGCAAGATCTTCGAAGGTTAAATTATGATGGGGGCAGGGTTACCCAAAATGACCATATTATTACCTATGATCAGAAAGGATGGTCCGATTTTAAATTTCAGGTACACACCCAGTGGAAACCTACACCAAAAGGAATACAGGGAAGCTGGAGCATAAGCTCACAAACCTCGGAAAAAGTACCCAATGAAACTGCAGAACAAGTAGTAACAAAAGCGCTTCAGTCAGGAATGGCATCGTCTATGGAAAGTCATAAGGCTTGGTGGAATTCATTCTGGAACCAATCTACTATAAGAGTTCCGGACCCTGTATTGCAGAATCAATGGTATATGGAAATGTACAAGTTGGGATCGGCAGCCAGACAAGGGGCGCCGCCCATATCCCTGCAAAGTGTATGGACAGCGGATAATGGCAAATTACCACCCTGGAAAGGCGATTACCATCATGATCTTAATACACAATTAAGTTATTGGCCCACCTATTCCGGAAACCATCTGGATCTGGAACAAGGTTTTATCGACTGGCTTACCCAATACAAGCCTACTTTTAAAAAATATACCAAAGATTTCTACGGCACTAACGGACTTAATGTACCCGGGGTTACCACTCTAACGGGGGACCCCATGGGCGGTTGGATCCAATATTCCTTCGGCCCAACGGTAGGGGCTTGGTTGGGACAACATTTTTATCTGCATTGGCGCTATACCATGGATCATGATTTCCTAAAGAACGAGGCCTATCCGTGGATCAAGGAGGTCGCAATTCATTTTAATGAATTGTCGGTTTTGGGGGAGGATGGAAAAAGAAAACTACCATTGAGTTCAAGCCCTGAAATACATAACAATTCCCGAGAGGCCTGGTTTGCTGATATCACCAATTTTGACCTTGCCCTGATTAAATGGACCTATTCCCATGCGGCAGAACTGGCATTGGAGCTTGGGCTGAAGAAAGAGGCAGACCAATGGAAAGCTTCGTTAAAAGAATGGCCGGATTATGCTGTGAATGAACATGGACTTATGTTTTCCCCTAGCCTACCTTTCAACGAATCGCACCGGCACTTCTCCCATTTAATGGCCATTCATCCCCTTGGGCTAATAGACCCTGCAAACGGCTCAAAGGATATGGAGATCATTGAAAAAACCATTGCACATTTGGATGCCACCGGTTCCGGGCAATGGGTTGGCTATTCCTTTAGCTGGCTGGGAAATCTAAAAGCACGGGCTTTTGATGGGGAAGGAGCTGCAAAAGCATTAAAGGATTTTGCCACCTCCTTTGTACTACCCAATAGTTTTCACGTTAACGGTGACCAATCGGGTACCGGAAAATCGAATTTCACCTATAGGCCATTTACCTTGGAAGGCAATTTTGCCTTTGCTGCCGGCCTACAGGAGATGCTGATACAGAGTCACACCGGAACAGTACGGCTTTTTCCCGCCATTCCCACCGATTGGAAAAACGTTGGATTTAGCAAATTGCGGACAGAAGGTGCTTTTTTGATTTCCGCTCAAAAACAGGACGGGAAACTAAAATGGGTAAAGATCGTTTCTGAAAAAGGCGGGGAGGTCCGACTTATGAATCCCTTTTCAAATAAGGAATTTTCAATTAAAGATGAGGTAGATAGCCAATGGGATGGCGATATATTGAAAATTGAAACCCAACCCGGTCAAGAAATATGGCTAAAACCATGATGCAATAAGCCATATTGCACCAAATGCGGCACTCAGAGTTATCCAAAAGGTCTACACCAGTAGTATAGTTCCAACTTGGAATAAAAGGACCTAAAATAAGGTTCCTTCCCCTAGGCAGGGGAAGGTGGATCCTCAGCCAAAGGCTGAGGAGACGGAAGGGGTACATTTTATTGGTTCGGAAATAGGTGTCTATCCAAAGTAATAAATTGTTCTTTAACAACTCCCGATAGCCATAGAGAGAGAAGTCGCACCTGTGGTCGGGAGCTAGATAAGGGATTTAGGTAGTGACATTTCTATTTTACGGGAATCAGTAAGCCTTCAGATTAGCCAATAATATGATTTAGCCCATGTCATTTTTATTTCTGGGGTATTCGTGAACCTTCGGTTTCTATCATGCGTTCGAAATGACTGTTGTAGTCACTTCGACATAGTCCCTTTTCGGGACTCCCGATGATTATCGGGAGAGAAGTCGAACCTATTGGTTTTGGTTAGTGCACATTTTTTATGTTCATAGCTGTAACATTGTTCTCACAATTGATATTTTGGTTGAGCTACTAGTGTGATTTAGCTCATGTCAAGATTATTTCAGGGGAATTCGTGAACCTTCGGTTTCTTCCTTAAGGTCGAAATGCCTGAGGCGACCCTCTTTCATTGAACTTTCTCAAAAATCCCATTGCCTTAATAACGCCATTACACTACACAACTATAACTCGCTTATCATCAGTCTTTTGAAAACTTACATATAACTAATATGCATCAAAAACTAAATATCAATAATTTATAGGTATTAGAAAACAGGGCTTCTAAAGGCAAAAATAACTTTTAGGAACACACTTTTGGAACAATGATGCCCTTGAAAAACATTAAACTTTTTTGTTAATCGATATTTTCTATCTTTAACCGTATCAACCTATTCAAAAATTAAGATGAAACCATTCTTTTTCCTTTTTAGCTGTTTATTTTCTATGACCACTTTTGCACAAAATACCGTACTTCCACTTTGGCCCAACGACATTCCCAACTCCATCAAAACCGATGAAAAAGAGGAGGTAGTAAGCGCAGACATTGTAAGGATAGCCAAGGTGCAGGTCCCTCAAATTGAGGTATATCTACCCGCCAAAAAAATAGCCACGGGGCAGGCAGTGTTGATTTTTCCGGGAGGAGGTTACGGCATATTGGCCTATGACTGGGAGGGAACCGATTTTGCAAAATTCCTCAATGGCAAAGGCATTGCCGGAATCGTTGTTAAATACAGACTGCCCAATTCCAAGTCGGTCACAGAAAAACACAAGGTACCCTTACAGGATGCCCAGCGGGCCTTAAGGACAGTGCGGTCCAAGGCCGGGGAGTGGAATATAGACCCCAATAATATTGGTATTATTGGCTTTTCGGCAGGTGGACATTTAGCTTCCACCCTGGGAACACACTATAATGAAGTGGTGTATGCCAAGCAGGATGATATTGACCAACTTAGTGCCCGCCCAGATTTTATGACCTTGGCCTATCCCGTAATTACCTTGGGGGAACCAAATACCCATGGAGGCTCCAGAAAAAACTTGCTGGGAGAAAATCCTACCCAACAAATGGTAGATCATTTCTCCAACGAATTACAGGTAACTACAGATACCCCTCCCACTTTTTTACTGCACGCTTCAGATGATAAAGCAGTACCCGTAGAAAACAGCTTATTATTCTATACGGCATTGGTAAAGAACCAGGTTCCCACCGAAATGCATATCTACCCAACCGGTGGTCACGGTTTTGCCCTGGGACTACAAGAAGCCCATTTGGCTAGCTGGACCGAACAATGGGTAGGATGGTTAACTAACGTAAAAAATTAATCCCCTATCTCTACATAAACGAATCATTCATTTACCGTAATTTGATTAATATAAAGTTGTAAGGAATTAATTTATGCCCGACAAAATGAAATGATAGTTATCATGTTTTGATATACCCAAAAGCTATATTTTTATCACTTAAACATTCTGTAATGAAGAAGTGGACTTTAATAATGGCCCTATTTTTGTCAAGTTTCCTAACCGCTCAAAAATGGGAAAGTAATTGGTCGGACGCAGCTGCACTCGCAAAAGAAAAACATCAAAATATCGTATTGGTCTTTTCTGGTTCCGATTGGTGCGCCCCCTGCATTAAATTGGACAAAAGTATTTGGCAGTCCTCTGAATTTCAAGATTATGCTAAAGGCCATTGGACAATGCTCAGAGCAGATTTTCCAAGAAAAAAAGCCAACCAGCTCCCAGAGGAACAAAAGACTAAAAATGCCCAACTCGCAGAAAAGTATAATAAAAATGGATACTTCCCCTTGGTCCTAGTATTGGATGCCAGTGGAAATATCCTGGGCCAAACTGGATTCAAAAATATATCCGTTAAGGAATATATTGCACTTTTAAAATCGTTTGAAGGTTGAAAAACCCATTATTATTCGCAATTGCATTTATAATCCCATGTTTCGTTTTTGCTCAGGACATAGCACATAGACGGACCACAAAATTAATGGGAAGTAGGTTCGATATTACTATAGTTGCAAAAGATGAAGCTACCGCTGACCATTATATAGATAAAGCCATTGAAGAAATCACCAGAATAGAAAACTTGATTTCCTCATGGAACCCTTCCTCACAAACTTCCAAAATCAATAATAATGCAGGTGTAAATCCGGTAAAAGTTGATCAGGAATTAATAGACCTTATTGGGCGATGCATCACCGTCTCCAAAATTACCGACGGTGCCTTCGATATTACCTATGCCTCCATTGATAAAGTTTGGAAATACGACGGCAGCATGACCGAAATGCCCACTAAGGAAGCCATAGAAAATTCTGTTGCCAAGATAGGCTACCAAAATATTGTGCTCGATAAGAAGTTACAAACGGTGTTTTTAAAGTTGGAGGGTATGAAAATAGGTTTTGGTGCCATTGGAAAAGGCTATGCCGCCGATAAGGTAAGAGGTATGCTAAAGGCCGAAGGTGTTAAGTCCGGAATTATTAATGCTTCGGGGGACCTGACCACCTGGGGAAAACAACCCGATGGAACCGATTGGATGGTGGGCATTACCAACCCTCTTAACAAAGACAACATATTCTCCTGGTTCCCTGTAGTAAATGCGGCTGTAGCCACCTCCGGTAATTATGAAAAATATGTCACTTTTAATGGGATAAAATATAGCCATATTATTGACCCCCGGACCGGTTACCCTTCTACAGGCATCCTTAGCGTTACCATTTTTGCCCCTAGTGCTGAGTTGTGTGATGCACTGGCCACCTCGGTTTTTATTACCGGAGCGGAAACGGGACTTAACATGATAAACCAAATTAAAGGGGTGGAATGCATTATTATTGATGATCACAATCATATACACACTTCTGAAAACATTGAACTTAACAAAACCCAATAACACTATGCGACAATTTATCATACTCTTTATTGGCATATTATCACTATCCTCATGTGTTGCGGTAAGGGAATACGACAAGGTATACCTCAACGATGAAGAAATGAACCTGGCTACCAAAAGCTTGGAGCGGTTCGAAACCAATTTTCACATATATCGGGAAGCCGCTGCAGGTGCCAATGGAGGCAAAACTGGTGGTGGGTGCGGATGCAATTAAAATAGAATGAAAGGAATAGGATTTATAGTATTTTTCGGGTTGATTTCTTGGGGCGGATTCTCCCAAGGCAATAATCAAGAGTATATAAAAAAAGTATTGGAAACCCCGGAGGTAGAATTGCTGTATAGTTATTATAGCCAGGACGGAGACAATGCCGCTGTAACCGGCGGGGAAGGAACGGAAAAATTAACGGATATGACCCCTACGATTATTGTTAGCATCCCTATAGGGGAAGATAACGTACTAAGTCTGGATGCAGGAATATCTGCCTATACCTCCGCCTCCTCCAGTAATATCAACCCTTTCGACGGGAATAAAACAGCTAGTCCCTGGGTGGAATCTTCGGGCGCTTCCAGAAGTGATGCCCTCACTTATTTTCACCCTACCTTTATACATAGTTCCAAGGACAGAAATAAAATCCTAAGCGGTAATATAGCCGTATCTGCCGAATACGATTACTTTTCCATTGGTTTCGGAGGGGGCTATACCCATCTCATGAACGAAAAAAATACAGAACTTGGTATTAGCGGGCAGGTATATTTGGATACCTATAATCCGCAATACCCCATTGAACTACGGGACGGTTTTTTCGATAATCGAATTACTGGTACGGGTACCTATTCTCCATTATTTAACGAGTTTAACGACTTAAACCGAAATTCTTATTCCCTTTCCCTCAATTTTTCCCAGATCATCAGCAAGCGCTTCCAGGCGTCCCTGTCGCTAGATTTTATTCTTCAGGACGGACTACTTTCCACCCCGCACCAAAGGGTATATTTACAGGACATGAACGACTTTTTTATAGAAGATTTTCAATTGGCGGATAATGTTGAATTATTGCCTTCTTCCAGATTTAAATTACCTGTTGGAGGCAGGCTTTCGTATTACCTGAACGATCAAATGAGCCTTCGCGCTTACTTCAGATACTATTATGACGACTGGGGGGTTACCGCTTATACCGGAAGTTTGGAAATACCCATAAAAATATCGGAAAAATTTACGGTATATCCCATGTACCGCTATTATACACAAACAGCCTCCGATTATTTTTACGCCAAGGAAACAGCATTATCAACCTACCAGTACTATACCTCGGATTATGACCTGTCCGAATTTGATAGTAATCAATACGGTTTCGGCATAACCTACAAGGATATTTTTACCCAGAGCAAAGTTTGGAAATTCGGTTTAAAGAGCATTAGTTTCAGATTTAACCAATACGAAAGAACCACCGGTCTAAGTGCCAGCATATTTGAATTGGGAGCCAAGTTTATAATGGATTAATTTTTATAGTTACTAAGGATTTCAATTCTGAATCTCTACAATAACCATATGGCACCGTTTCCTAGAGCCTGCCTGTGGAAGGCAGGCGCAGTGGGGAGGTTTTTGGCAATTGAGGTCTCTCCCGATAACTATCGGAATCCGCTTGACCTGACAGACAAACCCCGACTGTACTATCCACACAATATCAACCTAGACAATTCATTTTGCTTAATTTTAGAAACCGATACCATGGCCTAAATTATTTCCAAGACTTCATTTTTTAAGAAAAATAGTTGGCATGAATTGGATAAAAATGAAATTTAGATAACTAGCTATGAAACAATACACGTCAATGTTATTGTCTCCTCGAGCCTGCCCGGCGGCAGACGGGCGGAGTCGAGAGGTTATAGGTTGTTGTATGTTCAGATTAAGGTCTCTCCCGATAACCATCGGGATCCGCTAGACCTGACAAACCCCGACTGTGCTATGCCTAACAATAACGATGTTTATTTAGTTAATTAAATAATATCACTTACAATTGCATAAAATCTTCGGCCATAATCTTCTTGAGGTAAAAAACTAGTTCCTTTGCATTTTCCTGGGAAAAGACCATAGGGGGTTTAATTTTAAGAACGTTGTGGTCCGGACCATCGGTACTCATAAGAATACCATGGTCCTTCATTCGGTTGGCCAAATAATCGGTCTGGGCCGCCAAAGGTTGCATTTTAGCGTTCACCAACTCTATCCCTAAAAAAAGACCCTGTCCCCTTACATCTCCGATAATTGGAAAGTTCAATGCCAAGGCCATAAGTTCTTTCTTCAGATAGTTTCCGACCTCCAAGGCATGTTTCTGCAACTTTTCACGTTTTACCACCCTTAGAACCTCGGCACCAATGGTGCAGGATACGGGATTCCCCCCAAAGGTGTTAAAATACTCCATTCCGTTGGCAAATTTTTCAGCTACTTCTTGGGTACAGGCTACCGCGGCCAGGGGATGTCCATTGCCCAAGGGTTTGCCTATGGTAACAATATCAGGAACTACCCCATGTAGTTGAAAGCCCCAAAAGGAACTGCCCATACGCCCACAACCTACCTGTACCTCATCGGAAATACATAATCCCCCCACTTCCCTTACATATTGATATGCATTTGCCAAGAACCCCTCCGGCAACTCTATCTGTCCTCCACAGCTAATAATCGGCTCTATGATAAAGGCCCCTACTCCCCTACCTTGGGCCTGTACATTGTCTATTTGCTTTTTAACCTCCAAAGCGTATTCCCCCCCCGTATTTTCCCCGCGGTACTTCCCTCTAAAAGCATCGGGAAGTGGGAAAATATGGGTATGTTCAGGGGCGCCCCTGCCTCCTTTGCCATCAAACTTATAGGAACTTATATCGATACACATATTGGTATTTCCGTGGTAGCCGACTTCGGAGGCAATTATATCCCTTTCATTGGTTACCGCCTTTACCATTCTTATTGCAAGTTCATTGGCCTCACTGCCCGAATTCACAAAATGGAGTACACTTAGTTCAGGAGGTAAAGTCTCCAACAGCTCCTTGGCCAACGCATTGATATTTTCGTGTAAATAGCGACTATTGGTATTGATCAAGGCCATTTGTTCCTGCCCTGCCTTCACTACTTCCGGATGCTCATGCCCAACATGGGCCACGTTGTTTACGGTGTCCAGATATTTTCTTCCGTACTGGTCCATTAGGTATTGCCCTGCCCCACGTACCATTTTAATGGGCACTTTGTATTGCAGGCTTAAACTTTTGCCCAAATGTTGTTTTCTATAACCGATGATGTCCAAATTGGAGGTAGCTTGCCTTTCCACAAGACCCTTGGTCTTGAACAAAAGGTTGGGATCCGGACAAAGACTTTTCCATACGGCAAGCTGGCTTTGGTATGCCACTCCGGGAAAATCGATCTTATAATGAAGCATGGACAGTATGATCTGAAAATGTAGATGTGGGGCCCAATTACCGTTCTCTGGCCAGTTCCCCAAAACGCCTATGACATCGCCAGCCTTTATTTTAGCTCCAACCGCATACCTTGTAGCACTGGCCACGGACAAATGCCCGTAAAGCGTATAAAACTCCGAGCCTTCTTCCTGATGTTTTAAAATGACCAATCCGCCATATTCCTTATCCCCTTTATCGTTGACAGCGGTAACCACTTCCCCGTCAAAAAGCGCATGTACCGGAGTACTGGCA
>TARA_R110000751_G_scaffold15290_4_pt1 | contig 27024 bp, 24 predicted proteins | sample TARA_R110000751 | Tara Oceans TARA_R110000751 (sample SAMEA4398001) | marine metagenome | biome: Polar Biome; feature: [MES] marine water layer (ENVO:01000295) within the mesopelagic zone...; material: water (ENVO:00002006), including particulate matter (ENVO:01000060) such as...... | reverse complement strand
AGCTTCTAGCTTCTAGCTTCTAGCTTCTAGCTTCTAGCTTCTAAACATTAAAATTAAAAAAACTGCAAAGCTCAATCTCCTTTTGTGTTTTTTGCTCATTGCTAGTAGCTCGCCCCCCGAGTCTGCTCTATACCACATTACCCATTTCAAATATCGGCAAGTACATAGCGACAATCAAGCCACCAATGACCACACCTAGTACTGCCATAATCATAGGTTCTAGTAAACTAGTCAAACCGTCCACCATATCGTCAACTTCTGCTTCATAAATGGTTGCTACTTTACTTAACATCTCGTCAACTGCACCAGCTTCTTCACCAATAGCAATCATTTGCACCACCATTTCGGGAAAGACTGCGGTGGACCGCATACCAACATTCATCGGGATACCACCCGATACTTCTTTTTTCACAAATAAGATGGCATCGCGAAATACTGAATTACCTGCAGCCCCAGCCGCAGAATCCAAAGCCCCCATTAGAGGTACACCTGCAGCAAAAGTGGTGGCCAAAGTACGAGTAAACCTTGCCACAGAGGCTTTTTTAAGAATTTCACCAATGACAGGTATTTTCAACGTTTTAGCGTCCACCCAATCTCTTAGTTTCAGAGATTTTCTATGAGCTCTGGTAAACAGCATTCCAGAGGCAATAATCACCGCGCCAATAATCACACCATAATCTTGCATACCCCGAGAAATGCCCAAAACAAATTGAGTGAAGGCCGGCAACTCTGCGCCAAAACTAGAAAATATCTCTTCAAACTGTGGCACCACAAAAATCAGCAAAATAGTAGTCACGATAAAAGCCACCACTATTACCGCTATAGGATAAAACATGGCTTTTTTGATTTTAGATTTAAGGGCTTCTGATTTTTCTTTATAAATTGCAATACGGTCGTAAATCGTCTCTAAGGCACCCGACTGTTCACCGGTTTCAACTAGGTCGCAATATAAATCATCAAAATATATAGGGTACTTACGCAAGGTGGATGAAAGGGGATTACCAGCACTAACACTTGCTCCAATCTCACCTAGCAACTCTCGCATTTTTCTATTAGCGTGACCGGAAGCAATCATATCAATAGTTTGAATTAGAGAAACACCAGCACTGAGCATAGTGGCAATTTGCCTAGATAATAACGCAATATCAACAGGCCTAATTTTTTCTCCACCACCAAACATCGGTTTGGCGAGTTTCTTTACTTTCTTCGCAGAAATCCCCTGTCTACGTAGTTGGTTTTTTGCTTCAACGATTGACATGGCGGAAATTTCGCCTTTGACAACTTGACCTCGTTTATTAGAGCCGTTGTAAACAAAAACTGTGGGGGAAGTAGCCATAATTTATCTTTCCAGATTAAACCTAAAATCAAAAAAGCCCGGAAAGTCCGGGCTTGTCTCTATGAAAGTTAAGAACTTAGCAAAGTGTTGTTGGGTCGCAAGCAGCTGCCCAACTAATTGCCTTAGTAGTTGCATCCTGAGTAGGTGTAAGTGTGTAAGTACCCGCACCAGTAATGGTAGAGTTAGTAGCCTTAGTTGCAGTAATAACACCGCTTGCCGCAGTAACAACACCAACTGTAGTCGCGCCTACTGCAACATCAGCAGGAACCCCGTTAGAACCACCAACACAGTTAGCAATTGCCGTACCCATTTGCACACATATTTCAACAGCAGTTTTTGCTGCGGAAGTTGCGTTAGTTACTTCAGTAAAACGCGCTTTTTCTGTGTAAGACTGGTATGCTGGCAAAGCAATGGCTGCCAAAATACCGATGATAGCCACAACAATCATCAGTTCGATTAAAGTGAAGCCGCCTTGTTTTTTTGCATTGTTCATTTGAGTCATGTTCATGGTTTTATCTCCTACACATTCTGTGTAAATTTAAGTTTTAAAAGTTTTGCCGGTTGCCGAATTAGGGCGTTGTTTTTGAATTCCTGTTCAGTATAGATCGAGTTATGTATCTGACAAGTATGCAGATGTATACTCAAGTCTTAACCAATAAATCTTCTATCCAAAATACCTTAGCCATTATTTACCAAACACTATTATCAAAGCTTAGAAGCCGTTTTTTCTACTACTCTTAAAGACAAGTCTATCGCTTGAACATGCTTAGTAAGCGCCCCTGATGAAATAAAGTCCACCCCTAAAGCAGATAATTTTTTTAACCCGTCAATAGTAATATTACCTGAAACTTCAAGTTTGCACTGACCTTCATTGAGGATCACCGCTTGCTTTAGCATGGCCAAACTAAAATTGTCTAACATTACGATGTCGGCCTTAGCGGCAATTGCTTGAAGTAATTCTTGAATAGATTCCACTTCAACTTCCACAGGTAAGTCAGCATGATGCTCTCTTGCCTTAGTGACTGCCGCCTGTATTGAGCCACAAGCTAGAATATGGTTCTCCTTTATAAGGTACGCATCGAAAAGGCCTATACGATGATTAGTTCCCCCACCACAGGCCACAGCATACTTTTGTGCGAGGCGCATTCCCGGTAAAGTTTTACGGGTATCTAATAATTGAGTTTTGGTACCGGCTAACTCTTTCACACACTTAGCCACTATAGTTGCCGTGCCTGACAACGTTTGTAAGAAGTTTAAAGCGGTGCGTTCTCCCGTTAAGATATGTCTGGCGTTACCCGTTATTCTGACTATAGGTTGATCAGCTTTTAATGCGTCGCCGTCTTTGACAAACCAATGCAACTGAATATCTTTATTGAGCTGTCCAAAGGTTTCTGTGACCCAAGCAGCTCCAGCTAACACACAGGCTTCTCGGGTGATTATCTCGGCGACAATATTTTGAGTGGCCGGGATCAAATTAGCAGTAATATCGCCTTGATCAGCATTTAATCCGTTTAAATCTTCTGATAACGCTATTTCAATCGCTGCTTTAATATCAATATCTTGCATAATTTCTCTTGTTATTATGGGGAATAATAGGATTCCATTTTAAAGCTATCTACCACAGAGGACACAGAGCGCTTGGAGCCGAGTGCTGCGCCAATCAGAGAAAAAGAATATTCAGACAAGTGAATTTAAATACTAGATTTTATCCTTTCGGCAATGCCGCCACTTATCTTTGCTTTTGTCTGTGTCTCTGAGGTTCAAGTTTATTTAGCTTTTCGGCTATTTATAAGTTACGTAAAATTAGCCATTCGCCTTTTTGGGTGAATTCTAATTGTTTTAATGCGCTCATTCCCAGCAGTATTTCATTATCTTTGAAACCGGGGTTTAAGTTAGCTCTGACATTATCTAATTGAATGTCACCAATAGACAATCGTTGAATAGTGGTTTGAGCCACCTGTACCCGTCCGTTCGCAGTTTGTACCCATGACAACCTGCCCTTTTGCAAGTTAAGTTGCTCAGCTAAATGCATAGGCACAGATACATGGGTCGCCCCTGTATCTAATAAAAACACTACGGGTTGGCCATTAATAGCGCCACCGCTAACATAATGCCCTGCCCTATTTTGCTTAAGCCGTACTTCTTGCACACCTTGATTTAACGACGAAATAGGCTCGGCATTGGGATTAAACTGTTTGGCAAGTTGCTCATCAAATAACAAAGTTAACAAACCCAAACCAATAACCCAAGCAACTATCAACATGCCCTTACCCATTTTACTTTGCTGCATGGCTTAATTTACTCTCCCAAAAAATTTGTCAGCTTTCGCCGATTCACTTTGATATGATAACTATATCAGGCCTTTTATACCGCTAATACCTTGATTAAGAACGCCATTTTATCTCAAGCTGAATATTGTCCCACCACTCATTGGGACGAACGCCCAGAGCAGACCCTTATTTCGCTCTTGGTGGTTCATAATATTTCTCTACCACCAAACGAGTTTGGAGGTGATTATATCAAATACTTTTTCAGCGGCTGTTTAGATCCAAAGTTACACCCTTACTTTGAGAGTATTTATAAAATGCGAGTATCTGCCCATTGTTTAATTCAGCGTAACGGGCACATTTTACAATTTGTACCTTTTGATAAAAGGGCTTGGCATGCTGGTGTATCGAGTTTTCAGGGCATAACTAGATGTAATGATTATTCCATAGGGGTTGAACTTGAAGGTGCCGATCACATTCCCTATACCCAAGAGCAATATCAAAGCCTAAGTTTATTAACTAAACAATTGATGCAAGACTATCCTGAGATTACCCTAGGGAGTATTGTAGGCCACAATGATATTGCACCGGGCAGAAAAACCGACCCAGGTATCGCGTTTGACTGGCCTCGTTTTCGGCAGATGATATAATTGAGTCGTCCAGCCTAATTTTGATATTACAAGAGATAAAATCATGACATTAATCAGCTTGTTGCTGGTATTGCTAGTTGAACGCGTCACTACTAAATCCCAATATTGGCAAGCAGGATTTTATGCTGATAAGTACATACAACTGATAGAGCCTAAAGGTTGGTTTAACTCGTCATCCAAATCTTGGGTTTTGGCATTGGTTATCTTTTTGCCTGTGATTATTGTGTATTTAGGCGTTCAAAAATTTTCTGGTGGATTATTAGAACTAGTCATTAGCACGGCCATATTGATGGTTTGTGTGGGTTGCCCGTCTATACGTGCAACCTATAAATGTTTTTTACAAGCGGCTAATCGAGGTGATTTACAAGCCTGTAGTATGTATGAAAACGAAATAAGTGGCGATGACAAAGAGACCATTTCTTTCGGCCTAAACTTAGTTTGGCAAAACTACCGCCACTATACCGCAGTTATTTTATGGTTTGCTGCATGTGGTGCAGCAGGGGCGATTTTATATGTTTTGGTTAGAGAAATGGACTCAAAGTTATCTGCGGATAACGATCAAGTCAGTAATCAAGTAAAACGTTTACTGAATATTATTGATTGGATACCTGTGCGTATAACGGCCTTAGGCTTTTTATTGGTAGGGCATTTTTCCCGTGCTTTCCCAACCTGGTTAGGCTACTTACCCGACCCTGCAGTTGAGGCTAAAACACTTTTATTGGATGTCTCTAAACGAGCCGAAGAAATCGAACCAGATGAAAATGATTGCACCGAAGAGCCCTGCACTTTAGTTCGTTTGGCTAAAAGAAATGTGATGTTTTTGTTAGTGATTATTGCACTTCTAACTTTATCTGGTTGGATCGACTAAAGGTCTGACCAGACACACCTCTTTTTATCTATTTGTTTCTTATTGTTTTTTTTATCCCTTCCTGCATTTTACTGGTCTTTTTTAAAATTAACATTTACCCCAAGACAAATGTCTACTAAGCTATTGCGCCTAAATGGTATAACCAATTTACCACTTTCAAATTTATTGATGTTGTTTACATGGGATGATTGAATGCGCCAAGTGCAATCTAGAAAGTTATCTGACGATATTATGGAGCAATTAGAATCCATGATTTTAGAAGGTAGATTGTTAGCTGGGCAAAAACTTCCATCAGAACGCACACTCGCAGAGCAATTTGCAGTATCCAGACCCTCAGTTAGAGAAGCGATTCAAAAGCTCGAAGCCAAAAACGTGTTGGAACGTAAACAAGGCGGAGGTACTTTTGTTAAGCCTCGTCTAAACGAATTAATTACCGAACCACTGTTATTATTATTATCCGATAAACCAGAGATGCAATTCGACTTACTTGAATTTCGTCATGCTCTTGAAGGTATGGCTGCTTATTATGCAGCGCTTCGAGGTCAACCAGAAGATTATAAAGCGTTAGAAAGTGCATTGGATGCATTACCACTAGGCTCAACCGATAAGAGCCAACTAGCAGTAGCCTTAGTTAACTTTTATCTGATTATGGCCAATGCGGCCCACAACATGGTTTTACAGCACGTAATGCGCAGTCTACAGTCTATGCTGCAAGACAATATCCAACGTAACTTAGAAGTTTTGGCCAAACATACTGATGTCGAACAAAATATAAACCGTCAAAGACGCAATATAGTTCAAGCTATTTCAGCTGGTGATCCTGAACAGGCTCGTAAGGCGAGCAATGAACATTTGGCCTATATTGAAGACACTTTACTGAACATTAATAGACAAGATATGCGGATGCAGCGAGCATTGCGTCGAATTGAAGTAAATTAACTATTTCACTGAATGTGTTATTGCACATTCGAATATGAAATGAATAACAACTTATTGATTATTAATAAGTCCCTACATTAACAAACTATAAAAAGGAAAGCACCATGGCTGATATGATGCATCCGGATGTGGATCCACAAGAAACACAAGAGTGGTTAGACTCTCTAGAAACGGTTTTTGAAGAAGAAGGTGCAGAACGTGCGCATTTCCTTTTAGAGGCTCTCATCGACAAAGCTCGTCGTAGTGGAGCGCATTTGCCTTATGATGCGACCACTGCGTACATCAATACTATTCCGGTAGCCCAAGAACCAACTATGCCTGGTGACCAAACAATTGAAGCAAGAATTCGTGCTGCTATTCGTTGGAATGCCTTGATGATAGTTTTACGAGCATCTAAGAAAGACTTAGAGCTTGGCGGTCACATTGGTAGTTTTGCATCCTCTGCCATGTTATACGATGTAGGCTTTAATCACTTTTTCAAAGCACCTAACGAAAAAAATAGCGGCGATTTTATATTTTCTCAGGGACATATTTCCCCTGGTATTTATGCGCGTTCTTTCGTTGAAGGTAATTTATCAGAAGAACGTTTAAATAATTTCCGCCAAGAATGTGATGGTGAAGGTTTGTCCTCATACCCACACCCACATTTAATGAAAGACTATTGGCAATTCCCTACAGTTTCAATGGGCTTAGGTCCATTGCAAGCTATCTACACTGCACGTTTTTTAAAGTATTTAACTAACCGTGGTATCAAAGATTGTTCTGGTCAACAAGTCTATTGTTTTATGGGTGATGGCGAATGTGATGAGCCTGAGTCATTAGGTGCCATTGGTTTAGCTTCTCGAGAAGGCCTGGATAACTTAACCTTTGTTATCAACTGTAACTTACAACGTTTAGATGGCCCAGTACGTGGTAACGGTAAAATCATCCAAGAGCTTGAAGGCACCTTCCGTGGCGCAGGCTGGGAAGTAGTAAAAGTGATTTGGGGAAGTTACTGGGACGCACTTATTGCTCGCGATAAATCCGGTAAACTTTTACAACTGATGAGTGAAACAGTAGACGGAGAATACCAAAACTGTAAAGCCAAAGGTGGCAAGTACACACGAGAAAATTTCTTCAATAAGTATCCTGAAACAGCGGCATTAGTGGCCAATATGTCAGATGAAGATATTTTCCGCCTAAACCGTGGTGGACACGATCCAGTGAAAGTTTTCGCCGCTTACCAAAAAGCCATGGATACTAAAGACCGCCCAACGGTTATTTTAGCTAAAACCATCAAAGGTTTTGGGTTAGGCGCATCAGGTGAGGCTTTAAACATTGCCCACAACGTGAAAAAAATGGATGTGGATTCTCTTAAAAAATTCCGCGACCGTTTTAATATCCCGGTAGCTGACGAAACCATTGCTGATTTACCGTATTTTAAATTCGCTGAAGACAGTGAAGAATATAAGTATATGAAAGCACGTCGCGAAGCATTAGGTGGTGCATTACCACAAAGACGTGAACAAGCTGAAGAACAGCTCGAAATGCCTGAATTAAAAGCTTTCGATGCTATTTTGAAAGGTTCTGGCGATCGTGAAGTGTCTTCTACTATGACCTTTGTACGGGTGCTGAATGTCTTATTAAAAGATAAAAAGATGGGCAAACGAGTGGTGCCTATTATTCCTGATGAAGCCCGTACTTTTGGTATGGAAGGGTTATTCCGTCAAGTAGGTATATACGCCAACGAAGGTCAAAAATACATTCCACAAGATGCAGATCAAGTAGCCTACTATCGCGAAGATAAAAAAGGTCAGGTTTTGCAAGAGGGCATTAACGAGCTAGGCGCTATGGCGTCTTGGGTGGCGTCTGGTACGTCTTATTCAACCTGTAATGCGACTACTATTCCTTTCTACATCTACTACTCTATGTTTGGTTTCCAACGTGTTGGCGATCTAGCATGGGCAGCGGGTGATAGCCAAGCACGTGGTTTCTTATTAGGTGCGACTGCAGGCCGTACAACCTTAAACGGTGAAGGCTTACAACACCAAGATGGGCATTCACATGTTCAAGCGAACCTTATCCCTAATTGTGTTACTTATGACCCAACTTACGGCTATGAAGTAGCGGTAATAGTGCAAGACGGCTTACGTCGTATGTACACTGAAAACGAAAATGTGTTCTATTACCTAACTTTGATGAACGAAAACTACCAACACCCAGCAATGCCTGAAGGTGATGATGTCGCTGCAGATATCATTAAAGGTATTTACAAGTTAGAGCGTGTTGAAAGCAAAAAAGCCAAGTCTAACGTTCAACTTCTAGGTTCAGGTACAATCTTAAATGAAGTACGTAAAGCGGCTCAAATATTGAGTCAAGACTACAATGTCTCTTCTGATGTTTATTCTGTTACTTCGTTCAATGAATTAGCCCGTGAAGGTCAAGACGTGGTTCGTTGGAACATGTTAAATCCAGAAGCAACGCCTATGACTGCACACATTGGTCAAGTCATAACTAAAGATGCGGGTCCGGCAATTGCTGCTACTGACTATATTAAAGGTTATTCAGATCAAATTCGTGCGTTCATCGACACTGACTACCGCTGTTTAGGTACCGACGGTTTTGGTCGCAGTGATAGTCGTGCGAATTTACGTACTCACTTTGAAGTGAACGCCGCTTATGTAGTTGTGGCTTCTTTGTACGAGTTATCTATTCGTGGCGAAGTTGAGAAGAGTGTTGTGACTAAGGCAATTGAACGCTTTGAGATCAATACAGAAAAACTTAACCCACTTTACGCCTAATTTCGGCTAGATAAGGAGTCTTACATATGTCTGATATTCAAAAAATCCTAGTCCCCGATGTAGGCGGCGAAGAAGTTGAAATAATTGAAATTTGTTTCGCCGTAGGCGACACACTAGAAGCCGATGAAGGTATTGTTACCGTTGAGACCGATAAAGCATCAATGGACATCCCTGCACCTTTTGCTGGGGAATTAACGAGTTTATCGGTAAAAGTGGGTGACAAAATCAAAGAAGGTGATGTCATCGGTGAAATTAAGGCTGCTGGCTCAACTGCAACGGAAACAGCAGAAGCTGAAGTACCTGCTGAGGCCCCGGCCACCGAAGAAACGTCTACAGCAGCGCCAGTTGAAGAACCAGCACCTGCAGCGGCAGCACCTGCCGCCACCTCTTCAAGCGAAGTCATTGAAGTTGCCGTACCAGATATTGGTGAAGACGGCGAAGTAGATGTGATTGATGTATTGGTGTCTGTTGGTGATGTGATTGAACAAGAAGACGGTTTAATCACCTTAGAAACAGACAAAGCCACAATGGATGTACCCTCCACCCATGCTGGTACAGTCAAAGAAGTATACATTTCTACTGGCGATAAAGTGAAACAAGGCACCCTTGTGATTAAGCTTGAGACCGCCGGTGGAGCACCTGCTGCCGCTGAAGCGGCACCTGCAGCCGAAACACCTGCAGCTGCGCCAGAAAAAGCGGCGACTCCTGCACCAGCCAAAGCGGCACCAGCGCCAGCTCCAACACCAGCTGAAACTTCTGCCGCTACGGGTGGCAAAGCTCACGCATCACCTTCTGTACGCAGAGTTGCTAGAGAATTTGGTGTGGATTTAAGTCAGGTCTCAGGTACAGGGCCTAAAAAACGTATTCTAAAAGAAGACGTGCAGGCTTATGTAAAAGCAGAATTAGCTAAACCTCGTTCGGCCAGTGGTAATGGGGTTGTTGCTGACAATGTTCTCAAGATTGCAACGGTTAAACCGATCGACCATGCCAAGTTTGGTGAGATTGAAATCTTACCTTTAACTCGCATTCAGAAGATATCTGGGCCTTTCTTACACCGTAACTGGGCCACTATCCCTCATGTTACGCAATTTGACGAAGCCGATATCACTGATGTTGAAAACTTCCGCAAAGAACAAAACGCTTACCACAGTAAAATTAAATCAGGATTAAAAATCACACCTTTAGTATTTGTGATGAAAGCAGTGGCCAAAGCCCTTGAAAAATACCCTGCATTTAACTCTTCATTATCTGATGATGGGGAAAGTTTAATTCTTAAGAAGTTTATTAATATTGGTATCGCAGTAGAAACACCTGGTGGTTTAGTGGTTCCTGTGATCAAAGACGTCAACAAAAAAGGTATTGAGCAACTTTCACAAGAATTGATTGAAACCTCAGTCAAAGCCCGTGAAGGCAAATTAAAAGCAAACGATATGCAAGGTGGCACTTTTACCATATCAAGCTTAGGCGGTATTGGCGGCACGGCGTTTACGCCCATTGTTAATGCGCCTGAAGTTGCTATATTAGGGGTCTCTAAATCAGAGATGAAACCTAAGTGGAATGGTAAAGAGTTTGAACCGCGATTGATGGTGCCGTTAAGTTTGTCTTACGATCACCGCGTAATTGACGGTGCAGTAGGTGCGCGCTTCTCAACTGAAGTTGCTGCAAACTTAACTGATTTACGTAGAATAATACTTTAGTGAACAATAGGTAGCAGTATACTGTTACCTATTATTAAGCCAATAAGGCTGAATTTATTCACAACATGTTACTTGCACTGCTAGCAAAACATGTTGTTCTAAACAGAATTTGAGGATCATATGAGCGAAATAAAGACTCAATTAGTAGTATTAGGTGCAGGCCCTGGAGGCTATTCAGCCGCTTTTCGTGCTGCTGATTTAGGTGTAGAAACGGTTATGGTTGATGCCCGCGATACATTAGGTGGTGTATGTTTAAACGTAGGCTGTATTCCTTCAAAAGCGCTACTGCACGTTGCTAAAGTAATTGACGATGCCAAAGAAATGGCAGGTCACGGTGTCACTTTTGGTGAGCCAACTATCGATTTAGACAAAATACGTGGCTGGAAAGACAGCGTAGTGAGCCAGTTGACCAAAGGTCTATCTGGTATGGCTAAAATGCGTAAAGTGCAACATGTGCAAGGTTATGGCAAATTTACGGGTAGCAATACCTTAGAAGTTGAAGGTAAAGACGGTAAAACCACTATTACCTTTGATAATGCCATTATCGCAGCTGGTTCAGAGCCTGTGAGCTTGCCTTTCATTCCCCAAGACGATCCTCGCGTAATCGATTCAACGGGCGCCCTTGAAATGTCTGACATTCCTGAAAAAATGTTAGTACTAGGTGGCGGTATCATCGGTCTTGAAATGGGCACAGTTTACCGTGCGCTAGGTTCACAAATTGACGTGGTTGAGTTCCTTGATCAACTCGTGCCTGCTGCGGATAAAGACGTAGTGAAAATTTATCAGAAATACGTTAAAGATAAATTTAACGTGATGCTTGAAACCAAAGTAACGGGTGTTGAAGCGAAAAAAGATGGTTTGTATGTGTCTTTTGAAGGCAAACAAGCCCCAGCAGAGCCGGTTAAATACGACAAAGTATTAGTAGCTGTTGGCCGTCGCCCTAACGGTAGTTTGGTTGATGCCGAGAAAGCTGGCGTTGCAGTAGACGAACGCGGTTTTATCAATGTAGATAAACAATTAAAAACTAACGTTTCTCACATATTCGCTATCGGTGATTTAGTTGGTCAACCTATGCTAGCTCACAAAGCCGTGCATGAAGGTCATGTTGCTGCTGAAGTGATTTCTGGTATGAAACACTTTTTTGATCCTAAATGTATTCCTTCAGTGGCTTATACCGATCCAGAAATGGCATGGGTAGGCTTAACCGAAAAAGAAGCCAAAGAACAAGGCATCAAATACGAATCAGCTAGTTTCCCATGGGCGGCATCGGGCCGTGCAATCGCATCTGCACGTACTGAAGGTATGACCAAGTTGATCTTCGACAAAGAGACTCACCGTGTAATAGGTGGTGCCATTGTAGGTATTAATGCAGGTGAAATGTTAGGTGAAATTGGTTTAGCCATTGAAATGGGTGCTGATGCAGAAGATATCGCATTAACCATTCACGCTCATCCAACGCTTAACGAATCAATCGGCCTAGCTGCTGAAATGTATGAAGGTAGCATTACCGATTTGCCTAACCCTAAGGCAAAGAAAAAGTAACACTTTTTTATTCTAGTTAAAAAGGGCCAATAGGCCCTTTTTTATTGCCTAAAACCTATTCGTATAAAGAACTACCCACTCAGCGACTTTGAAACAAATCCTCACACTTAACTCTTTGCAATTTTTGCAGTTCCTTCGGGCAAACAGTAAACTCTGTGCTCTTAAAAAAATAAAGCGAGAGCAAATGTATATTGCTCCATTAAAGGTAGGCAGATGAAAAATTTTAGTATTGTGGCGTTAAGTGTCAGTCTGGTATTAGGTTTAAGTGCTTGTACCCCTGAAAACAAACCAGAGACAACTGTGGCCGTGGTTAGCGAAACAACTATGACTTCAGGTATCGATTTAACAGCCGTTGATCAAAACGTGCTTGCTCAAGATGACTTTTTTAGACATGTCAACGGTGCATGGTTAACACAAACCGAGATCCCAGCAGACAAATCTAGTTACGGATTGTTCAATGTTTTATATGACGACACTCAAGAAAATTTAAAAACTTTAATACAAGAGTCGGCCAGCATTCAAGCTGAAAAAGGTTCAAACACTCAGAAACTAGGCGATATGTACAATAGCTACATGAATATCGAGCTGGCCAATGAAAAAGGTATAACCCCACTGCAACCTCTAATGGATAAAATCAGCAGCGCCGAAAACATGCAGCAGCTTTCCAAAGTATTTGGTGAATTATATGTAATAGGTGTAGGCGGTGCATTTAACTTCTATACCTCGCCCGATGCTAAAGATCCTGATGTTGTCACTATGTATCTTTATCAAAGCGGTTTGACTCTTCCCGATAGAGATTATTACAGCAAAGAAGAAGAGAAATTTGTTAACTTCCGCGCTGCCACAGAAAAATATATGGCAGACATATTAACTAAAGCGGGACACGAGTCAGGCGCTGATGCCGCCAGTAAAATCATGGCTTTGGAAAAAGATATCGCTGGCAAACATTTGTCACGGGTTGAAAGCCGAGATGCTGAGAAAAATTACAATAAACAGAGTGCAGCACAAGTCAATGCTTTGCTCGGCAGCTTTGATTGGCAAGCCTATGCCGAAGCAAGCGGCGTAGGTAAAGTGAATGATATGGTAGTGCGCAATATGCCCTACTTCGAAGAAATCGCTGGGATTTTTTCCGCACATGACTTACAAACTTGGAAAGACTATTTAACCTTTAACCTAGTTGATTCTTATGCTTCACGCCTCAGTCAAGATATGGTCGACCTACATTTTGCGTTCCATTCAACTACCTTAAACGGTATCCCAGAACAACGTCCACGATGGAAACGTGCTGTGGCAGCCACCAGCGGTGTGTTAGGTGAGGTATTAGGGCAACAATACGTAGAGCGCCACTTTACGCCTGAAGCTAAAGCCAAAATGGATGCGTTAGTGCAAAACCTCACTAAAGCCTATGGCGATAGTATCAAGCAACTAGAATGGATGTCCCCTGCCACAAAAACGGCTGCACTCGAAAAACTAGCGGCCTTTACGCCTAAAATTGGCTACCCAGATAAATGGCGTGATTATTCAAATTTAGAAATAAAGGCAGATGACTTAGTCGGAAATTACATTCGATATTCGACCTTTGACCATTTTGAAGACACGGACAAAATTGGCAAACCGGTGGACAAAGCCGACTGGGGGATGACACCTCAAACCATCAACGCTTATTACCATCCAGTGAGAAACGAAATTGTTTTCCCAGCTGGGATTTTACAAGCGCCTTTCTTTGATATGAATGCTGACGATGCTGTGAACTACGGGGCAATTGGCGCCGTAATTGGTCACGAAATTGGCCATGGTTTTGACGACCAAGGTTCAAAATACGACGGTCAAGGCAACCTACGCAGCTGGTGGACAGATGAAGACCGTGCCGCCTTTGATGTATTAGGTCAAAAACTCACTGCCCAGTTCAATGAATTTGAACCTATTGAAGGCCAAAACGTGAATGGTGAATTGACCTTAGGCGAAAACATCGGTGATTTAGCCGGGGTAACTATAGGTTACAAAGCCTATCAAATGTCATTAGAGGGCAAAGACGCCCCTGTGATTGATGGACTAACAGGTAATCAACGTTTCTTTATGGGATATGCCCAAGTATGGCGTAGTAAGGCCCGTGAAGATGCCCTAAGAGCCCAACTGCTTAGTGACCCACACTCACCAGGTGAATTCCGCGTTAACGGTATAGTCGGAAACGTTGATGCTTTCTATCAAGCATTTGACGTGAAAGAAGGTGATGCAATGTATCTTAAACCCGACGATAGAGTACAAATTTGGTAAATAGATATAAATAATTACGGCCGCTAATTTAGCGGCTTTTTTATTGTCTGAAATACGAGTCAGCATAAAGTGACTGCTCAGATTTCACGCAACATGTTATTATTGGGCATTAAACGTTAAATGTTGCTTTTGAGGTATACATTGAAGCAGATTGAAATCTTTGAAATTACCAGCCCCTGTATAGGCGTTTGTCAATCTGGGCCCAAAGGTTTCTGCGTTGGATGTTTTAGGTCCAGAGACGAAAGAGTGCATTGGATAAAGTTGGAACAAGATGTACAAAGTAAAATAATAAAAGCCTGTGCTGCCCGCAAAAGACGAGCAAAATCAGCCCAAAATAAAAAACGCACTCAAACAGAACAGTCGCCACAACTTGGTTTTTTAGACGACTCATTCAACCCCAAAAATCAATAAAACACACTATCAATGAGGTTATAAATGCCCACACTTAACACTGCACTCATCACAGGCGCGTCAGAAGGCATAGGTCGCAGCTTTGCCGAGATATACGCAAAGAACGGCCACGACTTAGTGTTGGTGGCTCGTAATCAGATTAAGCTTGAGGAATTTGCTCAACAACTCCAAGCTAAATACGCGATACATGTAGACGTTTTCGCTGCGGATTTGATCCCCGTCGACGCAGCTAAAAATCTGTTTACAGCCATTAGCTTAAAAGACATTAAAATCGATATTTTGGTGAATAACGCCGGCATGATGCAAGTTGAAAAATTAAGCCTCAGTGATCCTCTGCAACTCAATAATCTATTGCAATTAAATATCCAAAGCTTAGTCAATATGACCCAACAATTTGTTAAACCTATGCTAGCTCGTGGGCAAGGAAAAATTGTCAATGTTGGCTCTATTGCGAGTTTTATGCCTACGCCTAATTTTGCAGCTTACGGTGCCAGTAAAGCCTTTGTTTTGTCTTTTTCAGAAGGTATTGCTGAAGAATTTCGAGGCACAGGTGTCACAGTTACTTGTGTCTGTCCTGGCATGACAGAAACCAAAATGCTGAGTCATGCTGATGGTCTAGAAAAGTTTATTCCAAAATTTTTAAAAGCGGATCCTATGGAACTTGCTGCACAAGCATACAAGGCCAGCATGAAAGGTGATGTGATATTTTTGGATAAGATCGCCAACAAGTTGTTGGTGCAATGGGCAACGCATTACCCTAAATGGTTAGTGCGCGGCGTCAACGGTTTGTTTGCTCGTTTTAATTAATGCGACTTAAAATTAAGTCACCTTAATGTGATCAAGTATCTGCTTAGTTATATCATCATATAGTTGGCTTGGAATGGTATGCCCCATTCCAGAGTAGATTTTAATTTTGGCATTGGGTATGGCTCTCGCCGTCGCAACCCCACAAGCAACAGGTACCAAGGGGTCGTCCTCTCCATGCAAAACTAAGCTTGGCACCCGTAAAGTGTGCAAAGCTTCAGTTCTATCAGGAGAATCTAAAATAGCGGCCAATTGCCGCGTATTACCCGCAGGATTAAATCCTCTTTGTAATGCCCTTTTGATTAGGGCAAGTACTTTTTGTCGATCAAATGGGTAGTGTTCACCGTGTATCAAGCGCCACACATGAATACCATAGGTAACGGCTTTGTTGATATCTTTAGGCGGTGGCCTAAGCATTTTAAAACTAAAGGCAGCTGACGGCTTAGGTAGCTTTTTATTGCCAGTTGTCGACATGATAGAAGTTAAACTTTTGACTCTTTGTGGATGATTAATGGCCAGTTCCTGGGCAATCATTCCCCCCATGGAGGCCCCCACTACATGAACGCTTTCGATAGCTAATGCATCTAATAAGCCTAGCGTATCTCTCATCATATCAGACAACAAATAAGCCGCACCTAAAGGGCGTTTAAACACAGCATTGGTTAAAAGAGCAATACTTGAGGGTGCAGGCAGTGAATCCAACCAAGTACTTTTACCGTTATCACGGTTATCAAACCTAATCACCCAATACCCTTGGGATGCAAGCAATTTGCAAAATTCTTCATCCCAATAAATCATCTGGGTGGCTAACCCCATGATCAATAAAATCGCTGGATGACTTTTATCGCCAAAGCTGTCGTAATTAATACTAAGGTTATTAGCGGCGACTACTTGCTCTGGGTGGTAAATGATAGGGCTCAAAGTGTTAACTCGTATAAAATTAAACGAGCTTTAGATTGCCTGAACCCTGAAATTTTTCAAGTTCATCTTTCTTATAGGGCTGCCAATTAGTTTCTTCTTGCGCCAGTCTATTGGCAATAATCCATACAACCTGCGGATTGTGCCCCAAGCCAGAATGACTGCCTCGTACCTGAATATTTTCTGCTTGATGATGCGCTTCTATTCGGTGATTGATACATGCTTGCCAATGCACCACACCATCAGTTTTCGAAAATAATGCAGAATTAGGTACAGGAGGGGGCGTCAACATTTGTCTCACTACATCTGGGTTGGTCTGCGAAACATTGCCATTTATCAATTCAAACAAGCCTGCAACTGCTGGAGATGAACCTTGAGAACCATTAAACGGACTACCTAGAGTAATCACTTGGCGTACACAATCAGGGATAATACGCGAGAGTTCTCTGGCTAAAATCCCCCCTAAACTCCACCCTACTAAACTCACTTTGGCATAATGGATAACTGATAATTCAATGACTCTATTGATCAATTTATCACTCAGTACTTGTTCACCACCTACAATGTGGGTGCCTAAATTGCGTCCTAGTTCCCATCCATAAGTTTCATAACCTTTACCTTTTAAGAATGCACGTATAGGTTTAGTCGAGATATCGCTGGCTAAAAAACCGGGGATCACCAATACAGGGTGACCGTCGCCACTAGGGGCTCTTTTTAAAAAAGGTAACGACACACCAAAGGCACTGAGTTCAATTAATGATCTTCCCTCACTGAACAAATGCAATAAAGAAGGTCTAGGTATATTAGGTAATACATGTTTCATAACAAATCCTATAAAATGTTGGCACTAGGCATCTTGCATAAGTGCTTCAAGGGCGGCTCTGCCCGCTAATTTTTCCTGAACTGCCACTTCTAACTCATTCGCACTTTCACGAATGTAACGAGTAAACAACTCTAAATCGGGCATTAAATTGGCACAACTTGTGGGGCTAATAGTTAATGTACCGTTATAACTGCAAATTGGCATAATTAACCCCATGCCATCAAAAATAGGTGCAGTTCCCATATTTACAATGAGTTTATGCCCCGCAAGATACAGGGGTATTTGTGGTCCAGGTACATTGGTTATGACCACGTTAAATAATGGGCTATGATGTTTAGCGATTGCCGCTCTAGAATAGAATCTCGCTGCCACACCCGCTAATCCGAAAGGAATTAATTCAGCGTAACCCATTAAACTTTTTGCATCTATGGCATCTTGGTACAGTTTACCAACCATAGTATTAATTTGGATTTTTTCGAGGCGCTTAATAGGGTCTTCTAGATCGGTTGCCAACTGCACATACATAGCAGACACTTGATTACCCATGGCATTTTTTTCTTCTGCGGTACGGGTGGATACTGGCACCATGGCGACTAAAGGTTTATCAGGTAGTTCTCCTTTTTCTAATAGATAACGTCTAAGTGCACCTCCGCATATAGCTAAAATTACATCATTCAATGTCGCCCCTTCGACTACTTTTCTAAGGGCCTTAACTCTATGAATATCCAATATGGCAGAGTCCCAGGTCCGCTCTATTTCCACTATGTCATTAAACCTTGTTTTGGGAGCGTTAAACGGCATTGTAGGCAATTTAATGCCTTGTGCCCTGGTCATATAACCAGCTTTTAACGTTGCCTTGCCCGTATCCCACAATAGACCTGGCAGCTTAGTAGGACGGGAAATAAAGTTATAGGCACTCCTAGCCATCAGTCCAACTGGACCGGGAATATCTGCCTTTTCCTTTACCACAACAGGTTTGGGAGGTTTTGGTGTAGCTGATACATCAAACAACATTGTCATCAAATCGGCGCCAGACTTACCATCAAAACCTGAGTGGTGCACTTTAGTAATTAAGGCGATCGATCCTTTGGGGACTTGAGGGATGCTGTCTACACCTTCTACAAAAATAAACTCCCACAAAGGACGCTCTCGGTTTAACTGTTGGGAAAACAACCTAGAGGCCAAATAACGTAGTTCTTTCCAACCACCTGGGCGAGGTAAAGCGGTGCGGTGCAGGTGCATATTGATATCGAAATCTGGATCTTCTACCCAGTAGGGTCTATCTAAACTAAAAGGTACTGTGACCAATTTTTGCGTTAACTTTTCAACTGTATGCACACGATCACTAACAAATTGCCGAAAGTCATCAAACTTAAGAGAACCTTCAAGAATAGCAACACCACCTATATGCATTGGTATTTTGGATGATTCAAGATATAAAAAAGACGCGTCTATTCCAGAAAGCTCTTCCATAGGTATTCAAGCCATAATGTTAACTATTTGTTAAAACACACTATCTTTTTATCGATAAAAATCAACCTATTTTCTGTTCACCACTGAATGCAATTAAAAAGATGCTCACTTTTCAAATCATGAATGTTTATACTAGGCTATTACAAACGCCAAAAAAATGAACTATGTCATCAATTAACCTTTTAGATATCACTAGAGTCGCAGGCCAATCCTTTGCCTTACCGGATATTTGTGTGCGTATTCGTTCTATGCTGGATGATGACCATTCTGACCTAGATGATATAGGTCGACTCATTGCATTGGACCCCTCTTTATCGTCAAAATTATTAAAGTTAGCCAATAGCCCCCTATTCCGCTTTGAATCACAAATTGATTCTTTGGCTAAGGCCATTAACATTATTGGCGGTGAGGCCTTATATAACCTGGTCATGGCCGAAACGGCTAGTTCTGCTTTTGAACACTTCAGTAGCGATGTGATTGATTTAAAGCGCTTTTGGTTACAGAGCATTTATGCGGCTTTGGTCGCAAAACACCTGGCTAAAATGGTAAAAATAAGAGGCAGTGAGCGTTTTTTTTTATTAGGTTTATTACATAATTTAGGGGAGTTGTTAGTGGCAGTGCAAGCGCCAAATTTGGCAATTGACTGCTGTAAATATGACAAAAAAACCTCACCTTGGAAATTGCAACGTCAAGTATTAGGTTTTGATTACGCAAATTGCAGCGCAAAACTCATGGAGTCGTGGCGCTTACCTAGCCAATTATATGTTCCAGTGATGGATCTACATAACGAAAATAAAGCGCTTCAAAACAAAGATGTAGCCATTATTTACACAGCTGTGAGAGCGAGTATTGCTATGACCCATGACGATTTATACTCCGCTAGCCAATTAGTCACGCCTTTAGTTTTAAAATACTTAAAGCTAGATCAAGAAGATTTAAAAGACGCCGTTAAATTTGCATCAATGGAAGCGGGAGGTGTTTTGGGAGTCATGAATCCTTCACTTGGTTAATTTACCCTGAAAAACCAATACTTTTCCTCGCTTTTTGCCCTTTACCTATGCACAAGCGCCATGAATTTATATATAATTCCCCCTTTATTTTTAGACTAATAGTATTTTTTACACTATGAAGTGGATCCTACTCCTGTTTGTTTTGCTAGCGGCCGACTTTTGTTTTGCTGGGCAAAACATCATGCACTCCCTCTATTTAACAGATAGACCTGATTTAGATGATAATGAATTATCAATGATTGGTGAGTTTGGCTTTCTGGTGGCCAGTGGAAATACTAATGCTTCAACAACCACAGCTAAGATAAATACCAGCCAAGAGTTAACCTCTTGGAGTTATCAAATCATAGGCAGTGCCCTTTACAAACAAAGCCAACAAGAAATAAATGGCGAAATGAAAGACTTAGCATCTGCACAAAGATTATTCTTATCAGGGCAATTCGATCACAAACTGACAGAGCCTGACGACAGGCTTTTTCTCTATTGTGAATATGAAAACAATAGATTTAGTGGATTTCGTTACCAAGCCGCCTTAGCAGCGGGGTGGACCTCAAGACTCTGGCACGATAAACAAAGTGAATTTAAATATAGTGTAGGACCAGGTTACGCCATTTCAGAAGTTGAAGAAAACAATGTTGAAGAAGATGCCAAAGGACTTATTGTTAGAGCGGCCATGGAGTATAAACAAAAGTTTTCCAGCCATGCTACGTTTCGGCAATTTATTAGCACTGAAGCTGACCAAGAATTTTACAAAACCAAATCAGAGACGTCCCTTTCAACAAAGCTGACAGGGGCGTTAGCGATGAAGCTAAGCTTAATACTTAATCATGACACTAGTGTTGGTCCCGATATCGAAGAATTGGACACTGAGGCAGCAGTGACTCTGGTTTATCAGTTTTTTTAATATGCTGATTCGACTAAAGTAGGGTTCTCCTTAGGTTAAGCTTCTGTCAAAATCCCCCATCAAAACAAATTGAATTAAATTTACACACTAAAGGATATATTAATGAACAAATCTCTAATTTTACTTGGGCTATGTGCGGCTGGAAACGTTTTTGCAGCTGACGAAGTTAAGCCATTCACAATGGACGGTGAATTTGGATATATCGCCACAACAGGTAATACTGAAACCACTTCTATTAAAGGTAAGTTATCGGCTCATCAAGAACTCACTGAGTGGAGCAACGACTACACCCTTGAAGCCCTTTACAAGAAGGACGAAGTGGGAGATAGCACTATTGATGAAACCACTGCACAAAAATACTTTTTGTCAGGACAAGGTAATTACAAATTAGAAAACCCAGATCATCGCTTGTTTGGTTTTGCTTCATACGAAGACGACAGATTTAGTAGTTATAATTACCAAGCAACACTTGCCGCTGGTTGGTCACAAAAAGTGTGGGAAGACGATACAAGTAAATTTAATTACAGTATTGGTCCTGGTTATGCTTTTTCCGAAACCACTGAAGGTGTTGAACAAAACGGTATGATTGTTAGGGCTGCATTGGACTACCACTGGAAAATTTCTGATACTGCAACGTTCAAACAATTAATTAGTACTGAAGTAGGCTCTGATAATACCAAGTCTAAATCAGAAACCTCTGTGTCTGCCCAGATCAGTGGTGGTTTATCACTTAAAGTATCTTTTCTCATGGATCACAACTCTGATGTTGCAGAAGGTATTGACAAGTTAGATACACAAACAGCTATTACTGTTGTGTATAGCTTCTTCTAAAATTTTTATATTGTCTTTGTCTATCAGGCTTGCAGCCGCAAGCCTGATAAATCGCTTTTTTATTCCTTTTTACCATGCATTCGTTTATACAAAGACGGTGATAATCCGTACTTAGCTTCAAAAGCTTTACGAAACCCCAATACCGATTGATAGCCTACATCAGTGCTAACTGACTTAACGACACCGCCCGTTTCTAATAATTGTTTTGCTCGAAATAAACGCCTGTTTTCTAAAAATTTAGAAGGGGTACATCCCACTTCATCAGTAAATTTTCGATAAAAAGTGCGTTCTGTCATGGCAGACTTTTCAGCCATATCTCTAACTTTTAATGGCTTATGTAGATTGCTATCTAACCAAACAACAATATCAGTAAACACATGCTGATATTGTGCCGACAATAATTCACTAAACTGGGATTGATGACCGGGACGATGAGCGTACACCACTAACCAACTTGCAATTTCTTGCATCACTTTGCTGCTATGATCTTTGGCCAACATCGCCAGCGCCATATCGATACCTGTAGTGACGCCCGCAGAAGTCCATATATTACTGTCTTCACTATACAGGGCATCTTGTTGTACATTAACGTTAGGGTAGTCTCGAACGAGCTGAGCAAGATCAGCCCAATGAGTTGTGGCTTTTTTACCTTCCAATAAGCCGTTTGCTGCTAGCACCAGCGCACCTGAACATATCGAGCCAAGTCTTTCGGCCTTTGGCGTGTTAATCGCTAACCAGGCTCGTAAATTAGGATCCATAGAAATTTGACTGATTGCATTCCCATCGCCACCTACAAACAAAATAGTGTCAGTTGAACAAACACTTACCCCTTCGAGAGTTTGGCTATTGACCTCAATTCCTGTGCGAGAACGCACCAACCCACCAGTAACAGATAAAGTATGAATAGAATAAACAGGATGTTTTATTATTGTTTGTGCAGCATTAAAAACCGAAGACGGCCCGGAGAGATCCAGTAATTCAAACTGGTCAAATATGACAAAGAGAATACGGCGAGTTACAAGCATGGCAGAAAAATATACTTTTATGTCATTTCAGTCAAAGTATTTCTCAATTAGTATTTTCCCCAATCGACAAACCAGTTGAATCAGCAATGGGATCAAACTAATGATAGAAAAAAACCAAGCATTCAATATAGGTATTTACCTATACAAGAATGCTGAAGTCTTAGATTTTGCTGGCCCATTTGAAGTGTTTTCTACTGCCAATCGATTACACAATACTACTCAACAATTTAATGTTTTTTTGATCGGAGAAAGTGCTTTGCCAATTTTGGCTAGAGGTGGATTTTGTATAACACCCAAATATTCTATTTATAATCACCCAGCACTAGAGTTATTGGTAGTAGTTGGGGGTATACACACCGAAGAGATGCAAAAAGCCCACATAATTCATTGGTTGCAACAACAAAGGCAAAAAGTAGCGATTATAGCTTCTGTATGTACTGGCGCATTTATATTGGCTCAGGCTGGCATTTTGAATAACCATCAAGCCACAACACATTGGAGTGATATACAAGATTTCAAACAGAAATTTCCTACCATTCCCATCATTGAAAATGTGAGTTGGGTAGACAACCAAAACGTTATCACCTCTGCTGGAATCACAGCAGGCATCGACATGAGTCTGTATTTACTCAGCAAATTTTGCAGCCTACAACTTGCGTTATCTACCGCTAAACAAATGCAATTTCAATGGAGCAACATTGGGTTCCATGGCCTCACTCAGGAAAACCAAGATGCTACAACTTAGACCCAACTGTGAAACCTGTCACTGCGACTTAGCAACTGATTCAGCTGCCTATATCTGCACTTTTGAGTGCACTTATTGCGCAAATTGCGCCACTAATACTCATAAGCTGCAATGCCCAAATTGCCAAGGTAATTTAGAGAAAAGGCCTATTCGCCCTGAAAAGTTATTAAAACAACACCCACCTTCTACCAAGAGGGTTGTTAGCTAATGCACATTATTCGAGCCAAAAACTTTACTGCACACAAAGCATGGGGCGCTTTGAACATTGCTTGTATGCAAGGCATAACAACTCGTCTGCATTGGAGCGATAAAGCCTACCATTGGCATATCAATGATGGAGAGGAAGTCTTTGTGGTATTGGATGGCCAGGTGACTATGCACTATGTACAAGACGGCAAACAGTTGTCTAAATTACTTGAATCAGGTGATATATTTTTTGCGTCGGTCGGTACCGAGCACTATGCCGACCCTATTGGCGAAGCAAGAGTATTAGTGATAGAAAAACAAGGAAGTATTTGAGTCCACTATTACCAACGATATTGCAGCACAGCTAGACTTTGATGTTGGTCGACTTGAATATTTTCACCTAAGGTCGCCCTAATATCGGCACTATTTTGATTTATGTGCTGTTCCACACCAATTTGCCAGTTTTTATCAAGATCATTACGCCACGCTAGAGTCACACCATGGCCATCACTATTATTCGGATCCCACGGAAAAATATCATCTTCGCGCACTTTAAACTTATCAAAACGTAGACTGATCCTATGGGTCTTATATTTGTGACTCAACATCACATACCAAGCATCGAAATCAATATAAACAAAGCGATCACCCATTACTGAGCTGCCCGACAACCATTGACCTAAGACACGGGTATTGCCATTAAATTTATGCTGCAAAGCCAATGAATGGAATTTTGTGCGCCATGCATACAATCTTTCGTGACTCACCTCTAATGGATCGGCTTGATTATCGTAGAAGTAATAACGCAAAGTGGATTGTTTATAATACTCAATGTGAGTACCTAGGTAAAAACCGATATTCCCATCTAACTCATGATAAGGCTCAACATAATTAGGATGAAAAATACGATCTTCCTGAATAACACTGGGATAAGCAGCAAAAGGGACACGATCATTGTTTAAACTTTGCCTATCGTGCATGGCAAAACCACGCCAACTTATGACTGTGCCTAAAGGATCATTTGCTTTAAACAGTGAGCCATGAAACTCCCAAGAGATTGGACTATTTCGAGTGCGACCAGGGCTATATAAAGTGACTTCTAACCCAGCGGTACGTAACTCTTCTCCCACCCAACTATTCACGGCTGATTGGGTATATGTGAAAGGTGATAACCAACCTGTATCCACATTCTCTAAAGATAATTTGGGATAAAAAAACCCCACTCTTGCACGCCATCTAAGTTTTGAATTGCTGAGTGGTTTGTAACTAAGTTGTGCCTGAGATATTCCCAAATTTTGCTCGCCTAGCTGGTAATAATTCGCTACCACCTCATAACTCACACCATTTGCAAAGTTATCTGACAAAGTTAGCAAAGCTTGTTGCACGTTAGCGCTGTCTTCAGAGTAAGCAAGGATCCCCGTACCTTCATCAAACCACGAGGACTCTTCACTCGCTTTGACATAATTCAGTTGCACTAGCCCCTTAACTTCTGCGGCAAAACCTTTACCACTCATTACAAGCAGACACAAAAACAGCAATCTAAGAGTCTTAAAATGAAGTGCCAATTGACATTTTAATGCTTTATTCATAATCAGAAAATTCGCCAGATATTTCTTCATATTGATTGACGTCAGGTAAAAGTGGCGATGCTAAAATAACCTGAATGTCGGACTCTGTTGGCGAGATCACTTGCCTAGACAAGGCGCTAAGTTTATCTTGAATTCTTGGATGCCAAACATCGAGTTGATACTCCCCCTCAGGCACCTCAAGAGTCACCTTCCCATGGCTATCCGTTTGACCAAAATAGGGGGTATCCACAACAAAAATATACCCCAACATCCAATCGTGGATATTACAGCCTAATTCCACCGCACCAATATTTGAAAAAAGCAAAGGGTCGGCCTGTAGCTCTTTGTATAATTGCAGCTCAAAGGTCTTTGCCTTTGAAAAAGAGTAAACGTGATGTTTAATAGAATCAGAATTGGGAAAACGCACTTGTGTGTCTTTTTGGATCGCCAGAATATGCGGCAAAAATTGTGTGTTCACCTGATCCATTATTTCGATTTTGTTAGCGACGGGGCTAACTTGAGGATTTTTTGGAGTTAGGTAAACAACCACATTACCAACCTGCATGTTTTGCTGTGTCAACACATTGATTGATAGTTGTTTTGATTGAACAAAAAAGGCGGCCGATAATAGAGTTAACGCGATTATAAATTTTAACATGCATGCCTATATTTGAATTTAACTGACTGCTTAGGTACGCGCCACACTTTATGTATTTGGCATAGCTGAAGGCTAAACTAAAACATAAAAACCAAAAGCGTGCACAGAAAATTATCATTCATTTTAAATATGATCCGTAAACCACATAGACAGGTGATTTAATCAAAATCATTCACGAGATTGTTAATAGCTGATATTTAATAAAAAGCACAAGTGCACAATACAATTGACTAATCTAATTTATCTAGCACTTTCTTCGCTGCTGCAACCTGTTCGACGCTGCCTTTTTGTAAAACTTCATCGAGTAACTCTTTTGCTGACTCTTCTTCACCAATCTCTATATAAGCATGAGCTAAGTCTAACTTAGCGCCCAACCCATCGTCTGCGTCAACATCGATCATCTCTAAGTTATCGAACTCATTGACAAAGGGCTCTAACGGGACATCTAAATCTAATGCCTTTTCAATTTCATCGTCTGATTCAGCACCAACACTTTCATTTAATAATGCTTCAACATCGAGAAAATCTTCTGAATCCCGTTCACTATCATTGTTCTCTTCGCTTTGTGGCGACTCGTCCAATAACGCAGCGATATCAAACCCAGTATCATCATCTTCAATTGTTGATAATTCGTCGTCCAAATCCAAAGATTCGAGCATTTCATCAAAGTTTGATCCTTCAAGCTCGTCTAAAATATCTTTATCTTCACTTACCGCTGGCTGCTGTTCACCGGGTTTGACATCATCGTCTAACCAATCACCCAAGCCAGGTAAGTCGTCTAATTCATGACCACTATCTTGTGATGAATCAAAAGGAGCACCGTCGAAGGTTTCATCAAATGCGCTATCGAGCTCACTGTCATCAAAATCTTCAATAGTATCGAAATCATCTAAAGGTGTGGCTTGCTTAGAAACTGCAGCTTTTGTCTGTTCTTTAGATACAAAATCGTCTGCCGAAAACTCTAAATCATCTAGTGAGCTAATAGAGGCAGATTCATTTGACGTGAGATCTTCTAAGACTTCATCTAGCTCTTCTTTCTCAAAATCTTCTAATGCTTTTTCAAGTTGATCTTCGTCTAGTGTAGCCTCACTGCTGCTCGGCGTATCAAACTCTTTATCTAGTAATTCATCAACTTCATCTGTTTGCTCAGATTCGTCTTCACCTGCTAATTCAGTGTCAGTAGACTCCTCAGGCACCTCTTCAGACTTTACTTGTTCATCTTCAAGGGTCGCTGCAACTTCTTCTTCATACTCTGTTTCAGGAGACTCTTCAGCTGTATCTGCTGGCTCTGCTTCAACAGGCTCTTCAGCTACGTCCA
>TARA_R110000751_G_scaffold111189_4_pt1 | contig 27103 bp, 22 predicted proteins | sample TARA_R110000751 | Tara Oceans TARA_R110000751 (sample SAMEA4398001) | marine metagenome | biome: Polar Biome; feature: [MES] marine water layer (ENVO:01000295) within the mesopelagic zone...; material: water (ENVO:00002006), including particulate matter (ENVO:01000060) such... | reverse complement strand
CGGCGGGGCCTTGCTGCCGGCGGCGTTCCGGATGCCGGGCATGCGCTTCACGGGTGTGGAAATCGATCCGGAAATGGCGTCGCTTGCCGAGGCGGGCGTGGCGGCGAATGGCTTCCAGGACCGGGTAACAATCGAAACCGGCGAGGCGTCGGACTGGGTGAAACCGCATCAGAACCGGTTCGATCTCGTGTTCGCCAATCCCCCCTATTTCGAGTCGGGCAAAATTTCGCCGCCGGGCGAGGGGAAAAGCTCGGCCTACATTGAATCGCTTGATGTTTCCGGCTGGGTGAAGGCGATGGTCTTCGCCGCCAAGCCGCGCGCGCCGATCGTGCTTATCCACAGGGCGGCGGAGCTGGCGCGGATCCTGGCGGTGATGGACAGGCAGACCGGCGAGGTCACGGTGCTGCCGCTGGCCGCGAAGCCGGGCGCCGAGGCAGGCCGGGTGCTGGTAAGGGGGCGGAAAGGGCTGAAGCGCGGACCGCTCCGGCTGCTCGCCCCGATGTATACGCATGCAGCAGACGGGAGCCCGTCGGACGTGGCCCGGGCGGTGGCGGCCGGGGGTGCGGTAGAGTGGTGAGCGGGGGCGGCAAGGGGGCGGTAGGGGTGTGGCCGGTCCGCTTCGCGACGCCTGCGGAAAGGCCCGGTCCATGATCTTCGGCATCCTCTTCTTCGGCTTTGCGGCGTTCGGCATCTTGATTGCCGTGCTCAGCCATCCGGCCGTCTACCGCGCGCTGACCAAGCGCGGGAGCGGGACAGCCGACCACCCGGACTCCGACGGGCTCTAATGCTTGCGCGGGGCAGCGCTGCCCTGTAGTTCCGGACCAACACCAATTTCCGGACATGTCCCATGCCTGCGCCCAAAGCCCAGCCGAAACCGAAATCCTTCCAGGACCTGATCCTGACCCTGCAGGCCTATTGGGCTGAACAGGGCTGCGCGATCCTGCAGCCATACGACATGGAAGTCGGCGCGGGCACGCTGCACCCGGGCACGGTGCTGCGGGCGCTGGGGCCGAAGAACTGGCGGGCGGCCTACGTCCAGCCGTCGCGGCGTCCGAAGGATGCGCGCTATGGCGAGAACCCGAACCGGCTTGGCCATTATTACCAGTTCCAGGTCATCCTGAAGCCCAACCCGGCGAACCTGCAGGATCTCTACCTGGAAAGCCTCTACAAGATCGGCATCGACCCGATGGTGCACGACATCCGCTTCGTGGAAGACGATTGGGAAAACCCGACCGTCGGCGCCTGGGGCCTCGGCTGGGAAGTCTGGTGCGACGGGATGGAAGTCAGCCAGTACACCTATTTCCAGCAGGTCGGCGGGCTCGATGTGTTTCCCGTGTCAGGGGAACTGACCTATGGGCTCGAACGCCTCGCCATGTATGTGTTCGGCGTCGACAATGTCTATGACCTGCCGTTCAATGCCCCGGACTCGGCGGTGCCGTTGTCCTATGGCGACGTGTTCCTCGAAAACGAGAAGCAGCAGTCCGCTTTCAATTTCGAGTATTCCGATGTCGAGATGCTGAAACGCTGGTTTGCCGATTGCGAAAGCCAGTCGAACGCCCTGCGCGACGCCAACCTGCCGCTGCCGGCCTATGACTATGCGCTGAAGGCCAGCCACACGTTCAACCTGATCGACGCGCGCGGCGCCATCAGCCCGACCGAGCGCCAGGCCTATATCGCCCGCGTGCGCGATCTCGCCCGCGACGCGGCGGCCCAGTGGGCCGAGCAGGAAGAGGCGCGGGCCGGGGCCTGACCTCAAAGCTCATCCTGACCGAAATCGAAGGACGAGCGCGCCGGGACAATATCTGCTCTATAGTGGCGAAAACCACGGAGGAGGAACCCCGATGAGCAAGACCCCGAAAATGGCTGGCAAGGGCCCGATCGCTGTCGAAGTGGAAGCGGGCAAGACCTATTGGTGGTGCGCGTGCGGCCGGTCGAAGAGCCAGCCCTTTTGCGACGGCAGCCACAAGGGCAGCGACTTCGTTCCGCAGGGCTGGGAAGCGCCGAAATCGGGCAAGGTGTTCTTCTGCGCCTGCAAGCGCACAGGCAAGTCGCCGCTGTGCGATGGGACGCATAACGGGCTCTGACCGAAGTCCGCTGGACCCCCCTCTAGCTCCCCCCTTTCAGGGGGGAGAACAGTCCGCCCGGTTTGGAAAGATCGATGCCTCATAAAAGAGGCTCCTCCCCCTGAAAGGGGGAGGTTGGGTGGGGGTCATCTGGCGGCCAGACTTGACCCCGGCGCAGGCGCGTCTATGCCGTGCTGACCTTATTCCAAACGGCTGGACCCCATATGGCTGACCTTCTGCTCGAGATATTTTGCGAGGAAATCCCTGCACGCATGCAGGCCAAGGCCGAGGCCGATCTCGGCAAGGCGCTGGCCGATGCGCTGAAGGCGGCGGGCCTTGCCTTTGAGGCGCTGGAGACGGCCTCGGGGCCGCGCCGCCTGTCGGTGAACGTGACGGGCCTGCCGGTGAAATCGGCGGATGTGGCCGAAGAGCGCAAGGGGCCGAAGGTCGGCTCGCCGGATCAGGCCATTGCGGGCTTCCTGAAGGGCGCTGGGCTGACGTCCATCGACCAGGCCGAAGTGCGCACGGACCCCAAGAAGGGCGACTTCTATGTCGCCATGCTGGACAAGCCCGGCCGCAAGACCGCCGACGTGGTGGCCGAGGCCGTGCCGGACATTATCCGCAGCTTCCACTGGCCGAAATCGATGCGCTGGGGCACGGGCGAGCTGCGCTGGGTGCGCCCGCTGCAGCGCATCCTTTGCGTGCTGGATGGCAAGGTCGTGCCGTTCGAGGTCGATGGCCTCGCCAGCGGCAACCAGACCGAGGGCCACCGGGTGCATGGGCGCGGGTCGTTCACGGTGACCGGCTGGGCCGATTACGAGACACAACTGGAAGGCAAGGGCCATGTGCGGCTGACGCGCGCGGCGCGCCGGGCGCTGATCGAGGCGGATGCCACGGCGATCTGCGAGGCGGCGGGGCTGGAACTGGTCGAGGACCTTGGCCTGCTGGACGAAGTGACGGGCCTCGCCGAGTGGCCGGTCGTGGTGCTCGGCCAGATGGACCCGGCCTTCCTGGAGCTGCCGCCGGAAGTGATCAAGCTGTCGATGCGCACGCACCAGAAATATTTCGCGGTGCGCGACCCGAATACGGAAGAGCTGGCGCCGAATTTTGTCGTCGTCGCCAATATCGACGCGTCTGACGGTGGTAAACAGATCGCGGCGGGCAATGCGCGGGTCCTGTCGGCGCGGCTCGAGGATGGCCGGTTCTTCTGGGAGAAGGACAAGGCGACGCCGCTGGAAGAGATGGGCAAGAAACTGTCCACGATTGCGTTCAAGGAAGAGCTGGGTTCGCTGGGCGACAAGGTGGAGCGCGTGGCGGCGCTGGCGCGGGAACTGGCGCCGGCCGTGGGCGCGGATGCGGACCTTGCCGAACGTGCGGCGCGCCTCGCGAAAGCAGACCTAGTGTCGGAAATGGTTGGCGAATTCCCGGAACTGCAGGGTGTGATGGGACGGTATTATGCGCTGGCGGCAGGCGAGACTGCGTCCGTCGCCGATGCGATCCGCGACCATTACAAGCCGCAGGGGCCGTCAGACGCGGTGCCGACCGACCCGGTGAGCATTGCCGTGGCGCTGGCCGACAAGCTGGATACGCTGGTCGGCTTCTGGGCGATTGATGAGAAACCGACCGGTTCGAAGGACCCGTTCGCGTTGCGTCGGGCTGCGCTGGGCGTGGTGCGGATTGTTTTGGAGAATAAAGTTCGTCTGAACCTTATTGCGCAGCTCAGCACCGCCTTTCCGGTCATCCAAATCGACATTATTCGGCAGGAACTACGCAGACGAGTTCAGGAGTCCGGAAAGCTGGCTGCGGGAATGAGTCCTGAAATGACTGAGGCTCTAGATGATCAATTCTTACAAGATGCGGGTAAAAAGGCTCTCTCCAAGGAGCGTCACGAAGAGTACTTGAAAGGGGCGAAAGACCTCCTCTCCTTCTTCGCGGATCGCCTGAAACAAGTCCTGCGCGACCAGGGCCAGCGGCATGACCTGATCGATGCGGTGTTTGCCCTCGGCGAGGACGATCTTGTGCTGATCACGCGGCGGGTCGAGGCGCTTGGCGCGTTCCTCGACACGGAAGACGGCGCGACCTTGCTCGCGGGCTATAAGCGCGCGGCGAACATCCTCAAAGCCGAAGAGAAGAAGGGTGCGCTGCCGGAGGACCTGTCCGTCGATGCGGCGCTCATCAAGAATGGCCCGAAGGAAGAGCAGGCGTTGTATGCGGCGCTGACCAACGTGCGCGGCGCCATCGCGGCGCCGCTGAAGGCCGAGGATTTTGCCGGGGCGATGGGCGAACTGGCGAAGCTGCGCAGCCCCGTCGATGCCTTCTTCGAGGGCGTCATGGTGAATGATGAGGACGCCAAGGTGCGGGCGAATCGCCTCGCTCTGCTGACCGAGGTGCGCGCGACGCTGCACCAGGTCGCGGACTTCTCGCTGATCGAGGGCTGATAGCGCCACCAGTGTTCCGGATCGGAACAAGTGGTGTTTACCATTACGTGCCATATCGGCCACGTGGGCGCGGATCGATCCGGAAAACTAGCCAAATGGGCGATTTCACGCACCCTGAGGTCTGGCAATCCGCGTTGCAATGCAGCATAGGATTTGCAGGTTTTGCGGCAACGAAATGGCACGCACGGTCGTTAAAGGGTGATATTCATGGGTGAACCGGCTTTGAAACACGCAGAAGCAACGTGGGTTTACGGGTTTGGCGGCGGCACGGCCGACGGCGACGCCTCGATGAAGAACCTTTTGGGCGGCAAGGGCGCGAATCTCGCCGAAATGGCGAAACTCGGCCTGCCTGTGCCTCCGGGCTTCACGATCTCGACCGCTGTCTGCACCGCCTATTACGAGCTGGAGCGCGAATACCCGTCGACACTGGCGCCGCAGGTGGATGCCGCGCTGGCGGCGATCGAGCGGGAATCCGGCAAGGGCTTCGGCGACCCGGACAACCCGCTGCTCGTCTCCGTGCGCTCGGGCGCGCGCGCCTCTATGCCGGGCATGATGGATACGGTGCTGAACCTCGGCCTGAACGAGGCCTCGGTGAAGGGCCTCGCGGCGCTGGCCGGTGAGCGCTTTGCCTATGACAGCTATCGCCGCTTCATCCAGATGTATTCCAATGTCGTGCTGGGCCTCAGCCATGACACGTTCGAATACATCCTCGACGACTACAAGGAACGCCAGGGCTTCGAACTCGACACCGAGATGCAGGCCGAAGACTGGAAGGCAATTATCGTTTCCTACAAGGAAGCCGTCCTGAAGGATCTCGGCGAACCGTTCCCCGATGACCCGAAGAAACAGCTCTGGGGCGCGATCTCGGCCGTGTTCGGCTCGTGGATGAACGACCGGGCGATCACCTATCGCAAACTGAACGACATTCCGACCGAATGGGGCACCGCGGTGACCGTGCAGTCGATGGTGTTCGGCAATCTCGGCGAGACCTCGGCGACCGGCGTGGCGTTCACCCGCGACCCGTCGAACGGCGAGCCGATCTTCTATGGCGAATACCTGATCAATGCGCAGGGCGAAGACGTGGTGGCGGGCATCCGCACACCGGCGCCGATCTCGCGCGAGCGGGCCGACACGCTGAAATCGGCTGACTCGCCGCTCGAAGAAGCGATGCCGCCGGTCTATGCCCAGCTGCGCGATGTCGCGAACACGCTGGAGCGTCACTACAAGGACATGCAGGACCTCGAGTTCACGGTCGAGAATGACCGGCTCTACATGCTGCAGACCCGGAGCGGGAAACGCACCGCCGCTGCTGCGCTGAAGATTGCCGTCGACATGGCGCGCGAAGGCCTGATCACGGAAGAGGAAGCCGTGCTGCGGCTGGAACCGTCACAGCTCGACCAGTTGCTGCACCCGACCATTGCCGAGAACGCGCACCGCGACGTGATCGTGACCGGCCTGCCGGCCAGCCCCGGCGCCGCCGTGGGCAAGGTCGTGTTCGACTCTGAGGAAGCCTTTGCGATGGCCGAGAAGGGCGAGGACGTGATCCTCGTTCGCATCGAGACCAGCCCGGAAGACATCAAGGGCATGCATGCGGCCCGCGCCATCGTGACGGCGCGCGGCGGCATGACCAGCCACGCGGCGGTTGTCGCGCGCGGCATGGGCCGGCCTTGCGTCTGCGGCGCCGGTGGCCTGCAGATCGATATGGCCAAGGGCGTGTTCCGCGTCATGGGCCGCGAAGTGAAAAAAGGCGAGATCATCACGGTGGACGGCGCAGCCGGCCAGGTGATGCTGGGCGCCGTCGAGATGTCGCAGCCCGACCTGTCGGGCGATTTCGGCACGCTGATGGGCTGGGCCGACAAGGTCCGTAAGCTGAAAGTACGTGCGAATGCCGAGACCGCGCTTGATGCGCGCACGGCTGTCGAGTTTGGCGCTGAAGGCATTGGCCTCTGCCGGACCGAGCACATGTTCTTCGATGCCGAGCGTATCCCTGAAGTGCGCGCGATGATCCTGGCCAATGACGAGAAGGGCCGCCGCGCCTCGCTCGACAAGCTGCTGCCGATGCAGCGCAGCGACTTCGAGGAATTGTTCCGTATCCTAGGCGACATGCCGGTGACGATCCGCCTGCTGGATCCGCCGCTGCATGAATTCCTGCCGCACAATGATGCCGACATGGACGATGTGGCGAAAGCCTCGGGCGTGTCCGTGGACGAACTGAAGCGCCGGGCGGCCGAATTGCACGAAAGCAATCCGATGCTGGGCCATCGCGGCTGCCGCCTTGGCATCACCTATCCGGAAATCTACGAGATGCAGGCCCGCGCCATTTTCGAGGCGGCGGTGAATGTGTCGAAGGAAACGGGCCGCCAGCCTGTGCCTGAAGTGATGATCCCGCTGGTGGCGACGCACAAGGAACTGTCGATCCTGAAAGCGGTTGTCGATGCAGCGGCCGGGGCCGTGTTCAAGGAAACCGGCACGACGCTGGAATACATGGTCGGCACGATGATCGAATTGCCGCGCGCCGCGCTGCAGGCCGGGGAAATCGCCCATTCGGCGGAATTCTTCTCCTTCGGCACCAATGACCTGACGCAGACGACGCTGGGCATTTCGCGCGACGATGCGGGCCGGTTCCTCAAGATCTATGAGGAGAAGGGCATCTACGAGAAGGATCCCTTTGTCACGCTGGACCAGGCGGGTGTCGGCGAACTGGTGAAAATCGCCGCCGAACGCGGCCGCAAGACCCGTCCGGGCATCAAGCTGGGCATTTGCGGCGAGCATGGCGGCGACCCGGCATCGGTGGCCTTCTGCCATCGTTCAGGGCTCGATTACGTGTCCTGTTCCCCGTACCGCGTCCCGATCGCGCGTCTTGCTGCGGCACACGCTGCGCTCAAAGAATCGCTCAAATAGGCGGCAAGCCGCTCGTTTCGATGGCAAAACGGTGTTGTAGTTTTGCCACAGGTGCTTTTCGCGCCGAAGGCCTGTCCCGGAGGGGCGGGTCTTAAATTCGTATGAAATTCAACCGATTGCGGGCGACAATTGCTGCAGTGCGGAAAACCGGCCGATTCGGCGGTTCCCGACCTGACAGAATTGTCACTGATAGAAGTGGCCGGGTTCTTGCTAGGAAGGGGGTTGGCCGCCTACTTCCCGCCTAGAAGCGGGGCTGATGTGGCCTGCAAATGTAGTCAAACCAAATACGCCCGGGCCAATAATGACGAAGCTATATCGTCTGCCGGGGATTGGGGAGCGGTGATGTTGTTAAGGGTTCTTAAACCACGACGGGCGACTCTGTCGCCGATGAGTGGGCTCCGAGAGAAGCTCAAGCGTTGGTGGATGACAATGACAGACGACGAACAGCGAGATATCTTTATCCGTGGCGCCACGATCGCCGTGTGCGCCGTGGCTGCGACTGTCACTCTGCCCATGGTCGGCCAGATCCAGGCCGAGAAGCGTGCAGACGCCGATTTCCGTGAGCAGGCCATCCGGCTTGCCAATATGGAAGATGGCGGTGTCACCGTGCGTTCGGGGGCTCACACGCCGTCGCTGCTCGATACGCCATGGATGCGCACGGTCGAATATACGCTGGAGCGCGACACCGGGTCTTCGATGAGCCGCTATGCGATGCGCGACCGCGATGGCGCGGCGCTCAATTCGCTGGTCAGCTTCCGCCCCGAACATATCAAGCGCGCCGAAACAATCAGCGCGGAACAGAAGTGCATGGCGCAGGCCGTGTATTATGAATCAGCCCACGAGCCGCTCGATGGCCAGATGGCTGTTGCCGAAGTCATCGCCAATCGCATGGCCGACCATCGCTATCCGGACAGCGCCTGTGGCGTCGTGTTCCAGGGCGCGACGCGCACGACCGGCTGCCAGTTCACGTTCACCTGCGACGGCGCCCTCAAGACGCCGCCAATGGGCCGCAACTGGGAACGCGCCAAGACGATCGCTGCCCACGTCCTGATGAACCTGAGCGACGACAGCACGGGTGGTGCCACGCACTATCACGCGACCTATGTCGACCCGATCTGGAGCGCCGGCCTGATCAAGACCGACAAGATCGGCATGCACATTTTCTATCGCTTCCCGCGTGGCTCCGAATGGGCCAGCATCCGCAAGGGCTACCAGGCCAAGCGCGCTGAGGCGCAGTATGCGTCGCTGGACAAGGAAGAAACGATCACGCCGGTTGATGGCGCGGCGACATCCTATATCGAACTGGTCGAAGCGCCGACGATCGCGCCGGCCTCGGTCACGACATCCGATCGCTCAATCACCAATGGTGCACCGCGGCTGACAACGATCCGTTCGGTCGATTATGAAGAACCCCAGCTGAACACGCCCAGCAATGCCGACAAGGTTGCCGCTTACATGGCGACGCAGACCGGCATTGAAGTGGCGAGCAATGACGTCGACCTGAGCGTCCTGCGCTAGGCGATATTGAATGAACATCGAGACGGGCCGCAGACGGAAGCCTGCGGCCTTTTTCGTGCGCCTCAGGTGCGCGGGGGCACCTGGGCTTTCACGCGCTTGCGGATGGCGCCGGGCAGCCAGCGGGTCATGAACCGGGCCCGTTCGGCATCCTTGCCGACCATGTAATGGATGTCCTTGCCATGGGCGGCGTCCCAGGCGCGTTCGGCCGCCATCGACACCGGGTAGATGTTCATGCCGCTTTCCCGGAGCTGGTCCGACATTTTGACATTGGCGCCTTCTGCGGCGCCCATGTCGAGGATCGGTGTGTCCACGAACCAGGGCATCAGGCTTGTGACGCGGATGTCGAGATCGCGGAATTCGGCGTCGAGCGCTTCGGTCAGGCCGCGCACGGCGAACTTGGTGGCCGAGTAGACGGCAAGCTGCGGCGAACCGACAATGCCGGCAGTAGAGGCGGTGTTGACGATGCGCGCGCCAGGGGTTGCCTTGAGCAGGGGCAGGCAGGCCTGCACGCCATTGATGACGCCCTTCAGGTTGACGTCGATGACCCAGTCATTGTCTTCGGGGGACACGTCCTCGAACCAGCCATGGCGACCGACACCGGCATTATTGAACAGCACGTTCATGCCGCCTTCGGTCGCATCGCCGAATCCGCGCACGGCGGCCGCCCAGTCTGCGCGCTGGCGGACATCGAGCGTGGCGACATGGCAGTTCTTGGTGCCGATCTCGTCTGCGACCTGGGCCAGGCTGGCCGAGTTCACATCATAGAGGCCGCAATACCAGCCGCGCTTGGAAAAATGCCGGGCCGTCTCGGCGCCAATGCCGGAAGCTGCGCCGGTAATGAATATGCTCTTGCGTCCGCCCGATCGGGTCATGCGCTGTCCTTCTTGCGAGGTGTATCTTGCTGGCCCGCAGTGTCAGACCACATCCAGCCCCACGTCAAGGTTCGGTGCCGAATGGGTGAGGGCCCCGACCGAGATATAGTCGACGCCGGTTTCGGCAATCGCGGCGACGGTGGAGAGGTTCACGCCGCCGGACGCTTCAGTTGTCACGCGTCCGTCGATGATCTTCACGGCGCGGCGCAGCGTGTCGGTGTCCATATTGTCGAGCAGGATGGCGTGCGGCGTATGTTTCAGCGCCTCTTCCAGCTGTTCGAGCGTGTCGACCTCGATCTCGATCATGCGAAGATGGCCGGCATAGGCCTTGGCACGGGTCATGGCTTCGGCAATCGAGCCGCAGGCGGCGATATGGTTGTCCTTGATCAGGATGGCGTCATCGAGGCCGTACCGGTGGGCCGTGCCGCCGCCGCAACGCACGGCCCGCTTTTCGAGGGCGCGGTGTCCGGGTGTCGTTTTCCGTGTACAGACAATTTGTGTGTTTGTATGGGCGACGGCTTCGACGAAGGTGCGGGTCAGTGTGGCAACGCCTGACAGGCGCCCGATGAAGTTGAGCATGGTGCGTTCGGCTGTCAGGATCGAGCGGGCGGTGCCGTCGAGCCGGCCGATCACGTCGCCGGGGACGATAGCGCTGCCGTCCGGCTTTTCGATGGTCAGGTTCATGGCCGGGTCGATGAGATGCAGGGCATGGGCCGCAGCATCAAGCCCGGCGATGACGCCAGGCTGGCGCGCGGCGATCACGACGCTCATTGTCGTCTCGGGTGAAATCGTGGCGTCAGTGGTCAGGTCGCCCGCCCGGCCGAGGTCTTCTGCAAGCGCAAGGCGCACAATAGGATCGAGGATAATGGTTGGCAGTGGCGGGGGAACAGGGCTCATGTCCGGGCAACCTTTTCGGGCGGGTCTGTGAAATCGCGCAGGAGGAACGAGCGTTCGGGCGCGCCGGTTTCGGGAAAGTCGCTTCTGAAATGGCCGCCGCGGCTTTCCTTGCGGGCGAGGGCCGCCGCCGCCATCAGGCCTGCCGTGACCAGCGGGCGGGCGGACCCGTGAACGGTGCGGAGGGTTTCGATCGTTCCGATCAATTGGTTCAGGCCAGTCGCATCGCGGACCACGCCGCACTTGGACGACATCTCTCCGCGCAGGATTTGCAATGCGTCGTGCGGCAATGAGGCGGGCACGTGTGAGGTGGACGCGCCGGGCTCGTCAAGTTCTGCGTCGCGCAGGTGCTGGGCAATGCGATGGGAGAAGACGACCGCTTCGAGCAGGGAATTGGAGGCGAGCCGGTTGGCGCCATGCGCACCGGTGGATGTGCATTCTCCGCAGACGGACAGGCCATTGAGCGTCGAGCGCCCCCAGAAGTCTGCCACGATGCCACCCATGTGATAGTGGGCGGCGGGCGCAATCGGGATCATCTCGAAACGGGGATCGATACCGGCGCTCTTGCAGGCGGAGAAGACGGTCGGGAAGTGTTCGGGGAAATGATTGCCTACAGCCGACCGGCAGTCGAGAAAGGCGCCGCGCCCGGACGCGCGTTCGGAATGAATGGCACGGGCGACCTCGTCGCGCGGGGCGAGCTCCTCCAGCGTATGGTAGTTCGCCATGAAGCGCTTGCCGTCGCGGTTGCGCAGGGTCGCGCCTTCGCCGCGCAGGGCTTCGGTGGCGAGCGGGGCGGGGTCGCGGCCAATGTCGATAGCGGTCGGGTGGAACTGGACGAACTCGACATCAGCGATCAGGGCGCCCGCCTCATAGGCCATGGCGATGGCGTCGCCGCGGGCTTCGCGCGGATTGGTCGTGACCTGGAACAGGCCGCCGGTGCCCCCGGTGCAGAGCACGGTCTGGCGCGCTGTCTGGGTCGTCAGGTTGCCCGAACTGTCGCGCAGGACGACACCAGCGACACGATGACGGGCATCCTGAAGAAGCCCGACGGCCCGGACACCTTCGATTACGGTGATATGGTTTGAAGCCCCCACGGCGGCGACGAGCGCGTCCATGATGGCCTTGCCGGCGAGATCGCCTGCCACACGAGCCACGCGGGGCCTGGAATGAGCCGCTTCGAGCGACAGGGCGAGCGCGCCATCCGGCGTGCGGTCGAACGGGACGCCAAGCGTGATCAGGTCGCGGACCCGGGCCGGGCCTTCTTCTGCAATCAGGCGGGCGACGACCGGATCGACAAGTCCGGAGCCGGCATTGATCGTATCGCTGGCATGCTGGTCGGCGCTGTCGAGCGGGTCAAGCGCTGCCGCAAGGCCGCCCTGCGCCCAGGCAGACGACGCAGCCTGGCCGAGCGGGGCTGGCGAGATCACGACGCAGGCGCGCGGCGCCAGTTCCAGCGCGAGGAACAGGCCGGCAAGGCCTGCGCCGACGATCAGCACATCGCTGTCAGCCGCGCCGGATGCGGCGATGGTTTGACTGCCCCCACTGGTCACGGATTCAGGATATCCCGTCATTGGCGCGGCGGAATTCGGCCGGCGCGGTGACTGCCGACACGAGGGCGCCGAACATGCGGTCTGCCGATTCGATTGTCAGTGTGAAATTGTCGGGCATGTAGACCAGGCCCTCAACCTTGGATTCCAGCATTTCCTCGATCTGCGAACGGATCGAGACCTGGTCTCCGAACCGGCGCGCCTGGCAGGACTGGCGCACGACGGAGCGGCCCCAGAGTGAGCAGACTTCGACGGCTGTCAGCTCGCAGGCATACTGGTCAGGCTCGGGATGAGGCGACAGGTTCATCGTGCCTGTCATCAGGCATTGGCCATTGCGGTAGGGCCGGGTCTGGAACGTCCATGTGCCAAGGACATCCGACGCGTCGGCATCCATGTTGCCCGCGCTGACCGGTGCGCTGGCGAGAAGAACAAGTGCGGCCATGGCCGCCAGTCGGATCCTTGCCCGGAACATTATTGTCTCCTCTGCGCATCTGCGCCCGTTCCAAACTTAAGCCCAGCCTGCGCGCGTGCACAACTGCCGGGCTGTTTCATACGACCATTTCAAGCTCGAGCGGCTTGAGACCGGTCTTGAATGCCAGGGGATTCGCCATTTTCGGCAGCGCCATCATTGCATCCAGCGCATCCTTGGCCCGCAGGCGCACATCTTCCGGGATCTTGACCTCGTACTTGCCGGTGACCAGGCAATCATAGATGTTTTCCAGCGTGATGCGCTTCATGTGCGGGCACAGGTTGCACGGGCGAATGAAGTTCACGTCCGGGTTTACCGCGGCGACATTGTCGCTCATCGAGCATTCGGTGAGGAGGACAACCTTGTTCGGGCTGTTGTCGGCCACATAGTTCGCAAGGGCCGAGGTGGATCCGGCAAAGTCAGCCGCTTCCAGCACGTCGGGCGGGCATTCCGGGTGGGCGAGCACGACGATGCCCGGATGGGCCTCGCGCAGCTGGTGGACGTCATCGGCCGAGAACAGCTCGTGCACTTCGCACGCGCCCGGCCAGGTCATGATGCGGATATCGGTCTGGGCGGCGACGTTCTTGGCGAGATACTGGTCGGGCACCATGATGACCGTGTCGGAATTCCATTCCTTTGCAATTGCTTCGACCACCTGCGACGCATTCGAGCTGGTGCAGGTAATGTGGCACTCGGCCTTCACCTCGGCGGTGCAGTTCACATAGGTGACGATCGGATAGTCCGGATATTTTTCCTTGATCAGGCGCACGTCGGCGCCGGTGATCGAGGCGGCCAGCGAACAGCCGGCCCGCAGGTCCGGAATGAGGACCGTCTTGTCGGGCGCGAGGATTTTCGAGGTTTCGGCCATGAAATGCACACCGGCCTGGACGATGATGTCGGCGCTGGTGGCCGAGGCTTCGCGGGCGAGCTGCAGGCTGTCGCCGCGAAAATCGCCGACGAGGCTGAAAATGTCCGGCGTCATGTAATTGTGGGCGAGGATAACCGCGTTCTTTTCCTTCTTGATCCGGTTGATCGCGGCAACGAGCGGGGCCACGGCGGGCCATTCCATCGGCGTGATGAAATCGGCGACCAGCGGGTAGAGATGGTCTGTCTCGGCCTTCACGGCGGCGTCATAGGACAGGCCGCGGGCGCTGGCGGCGGATGCGCCGCGCAGGGGCGTCGGGGTCGGGCAGCCGGGCGTGGAATCGATCAGACGGGCCATGGTTTCCTCCTTGCATCGAGACACTTATGCTCGATATGAGTATAATATAGGCCTGAGCCTGCCCGTTTCAAGGGCACAGCCTTCAAACGTCCGGGGTCAGGGCTCGCGTGCAGCGCTTCCGAATAGTTATACGCACTATGAGCAAAAGGGGTTTACCGCTGGGGGTGCAAGTTGGCAAGTGGCGGCTATTTATCACGATTGATGGCATTCAGCTTTTCAAGCACTCGCCGGGCCGCAGCCTGACTCATCTTTCCCGGCGTATTGAGAACGTGCTCGCAAACCGCCGTGATAAATTCTTTAGTCGTCCGCTTGCTGGTCAATGTGTTCTTGCTGATTAGATCCACGATGTCGCCGAGGGCATCGAGTGCAAGGGCGCGTTCCGCATCTTTTGGTTCCGCTTGGAACGACCACGCATCCACAGCTTCTTCAGTCATTAGGGGCAGGCCTGATGCTGCTTCGGGAGGAACAACTCGAGCGGACAATGCGCGGACGGCATGGAGCGATGGAGACGTGCCGAGGATTGCATAGGCGGCTTTCCTGGCTTCAATGAAATCTGGCTGGCCATGCACGTGTCTCAGCAGCGCTGATAGAGTCTTCGAGCGCTGTTCGCGCCAATAGTCTGTACGCTCAAAGCGCGCATCGTTTAGTATACGCTCGAAGTCCATTCTCTGCTTGTTTCGCCATTGGGGGTTCTCATCCCAAAATTCCGCCGCTTCCTGAGTCTGCTGCAAATCGCTCCATCTCTGATCTAGTCGCCGCATGCGGTCTTCCACCGGTCCGACGAGAAGATCGTATTTGCTTACGATCCAGTTGGCGACCTTGCGCTCATGTTCGGATCTGCTCGAAATGAGTTCATTCAATCTCTGGAGGCTGTATGGAATTCCGCCGCGAAACTGGGCTGCGCTCTTTTCGACATGCGCAGCAATGCGAAGTGCGAATTTGTCGGACACCTTCGCCTGGACTGGATGGTGCGGATCGGTGCCCTTGTAGGCTTTTCTGAAAATCCGCCGTTCCAGAAACGGATCGAAAAAATCCAGCTGCCCGGCCTCGAACAGACGCTCCTGGGCCTTGTTCCGCTGCATGATGCCAAAGGCCTGTAGCAGGGCGGCAATGATAACGACATCGACGAGCAGACGGGAAATGAAGACGATGTGCCGGGCTGCGGCGCCCTTCGGCACGAAAGGCTCTTCTTGGGTTACGTCGTAAATGTCGACCCAATCCACGATGGGAACCCCTTTGGCGAGTTCAGTGCCAAAGAATTTCAGCCACTCGACTAGGCCGGTAGACTGCGCAGCGCCGGTCAGGATCATCGGATCGACCGGTTCGAACAGGTCAAAATGCATCTGGATCTGGCGAAGCGCGAGCGGCACCAGAATGAACAGCCAAGCATAGCCCATGAGGGCTTCATCGCGCAGGTCATTGGCAAAGCCGATGCGAAACTGGTCTGGACGCGTGGTCTGGATTCGCAGGGATTTTTCCCGGTCGTCCTCCACCCATGCCCACCGGCGACCGAGACCGAAAATGATCAGGCTGGCGACCCCGATCGGTGCAAGGCCCCAGGGATGCGGCAGCGCATAGCCCATAGCTGACAACGGCAGCATCACCAGAACAAGGATGAGCTGGGGCACCATCCATCCGCCCTGTGTCGCTCCGGAAAGGGGCGCCAGGAGGCGGACCATGGCAGCGTCGAGGCCGCTGACGATATAGCCGGGATGCATGGCAAAGCCTGCACCGGCGGTCTTGGGCTTCTCGGTATCGTCGCGTTCCCCGATCAGGCTCGAGAGGTGCGGCAGGAAGATGAAGGCGAGGAAGCCCATCACGACAAGCGCCATGATGACGAGGCCGAAATTCTGCTCCATCGAGAATACCTGTTCGCCCGCCGCCCATGCGCCGGTGCCCATCGCTGCTATCAGGGCAAAGCCGCTGAGCAGCGTGGGCCAGCTGACAGGACCTTCGGGATGCTTGAGATAATTGTGGCGGCCCTTACCGCCAGCCTCGGAGGCCACGCGGTGGAAACCGATAAGCAATGGCGTGAAGGCGACCGCGATCGCGCCGAGATAGATGCCACGCTGGACCGGATGGGATAGGTCCACCTGCCAAGGCCAGGCCGCAACAGGCACGTTTGTCCCAAAAGCGATCCATGCCAGTAGGGACAGGAGGAGGAAGAGCAGGAAAAAGGCAGCGTGAAAGGCCGGACGCTCTTCGGTTCCGGGCATATCGTCCTTGGCGACGAGGCCCCATTGGTTGCTGATCAGGAAGATGCTGAGCCCCGCATAAGCGAGCAGTGGCAAGGCAATGATCAGCCCCCAAGCCGTCCAGCCTGCCACTGTTCCGGGGGTTTCCAGATCCGTCACAGCGACGGCGAAGGCGCCTATCGCGGACGCGCCCAGTGCCCAGACGCCAAGCCAGGAATCGGATGCGTCCAGCCAGCGCCATTTGGGCCAGCTCGGCTTCCACTCTATATTTAAAACCGCCAACATTTGCGTCCCTACTCCACACCCGGCAGGGATTTAACCATTTGTTAACTTCATTGGGAAGTTGAAAATATGGCCGTTTGGGGCACGTCGCCTCAGTCCTTGAACAGCTCCATCGCGGCGGCGGTCATGGCTTCGACGCCAGTGGCGATGGTCGGGTCATAGTCGGGGGCGAAGCCGGAGGAGTGAAGCGATGGCAGCGAGGGGCCGCCATTCTGGGCCGCGGCATACTTTTCCGGTTCCACGGCGCCGACCCAGAAGATGACGCTCGGGATTTTCTCTTCAGTGCGGCTGTACTGGCTGAAATCCTCTCCGCCCATGACGGGTTTCATCTCTTTCACATTCGCTGCGCCAATGGACTTGCCGATGGCCTTCATGGTCCGCGCGGTCGTGTCCGGGTCGTTATAGGTAGCGGGCGTGTAGTCGCTCTCGATGCTGACATCCGGCTCGGGCGCGCCGAAGGCCATGGCTTCGGCCTTAGCGATGCGTGTGATGCCGTCGAGCAGCATCTGGCGTGTCTTGTCGTCATAGGAGCGCACGGTGATCAGCAGCGTCGCTTCGTCGGGAATGATATTGTGCTTGGCGCCGGCCTTGAACGAGCCGACCGTGACGACGGCGCTGTCCTGCGGATCGGTGTTGCGCGAGACCAGGCTCTGCAGGGCGACGACAATGTGCGAGGCGACGAGGATCGGGTCCTTGGTCGTGTGCGGATAGGCACCATGGCCGCCGACGCCTTTGACCGTGATGTCGACGCTGTCGACATTGGCGAGCGCAAAGCCCTTGGAGTAATTGATCGTGCCGGCCGGCGCGCCGGCCGACACGTGCAGGGCGAGATTGTAGTCGGGCTTGGGGAAGCGCGTGAACAGGCCGTCGGCCAGCATGGCTTCGGCGCCGAGGCCGATCTCTTCGGCTGGCTGGGCAATCATGACCAGCGTGCCTTTCCACTTGTTCTTCCGGGCGATCAGTTCGCGGGCCGTGCCGACCCAGCTGGTCATGTGCACGTCATGGCCGCAGGCATGCATCACATTGCTCTCAACACCGGTCCAGGTTTTCGCTTCGACGGTCGAGGCGAACGGGAAGTCGGTCTGTTCCGGCACCGGCAGGGCGTCCATGTCGGTGCGGATCAGCACGGTCGGCCCGTTGCCATTGCGGAAAACGCCAACAACACCATAGCCGCCGACGCCTTCGAGGACTTCGCCATTATCCTTCATCGACTTCTCGACGACCCAGTCCTGGCCGAGCCCCGTGGTCACTTCAAAGCCGAGAGATTCCAGTTCAGCGGCGAGGATCGCAGACGTCTTCGACTCTTCGAACGAGAGCTCGGGCGCGGCATGGAGGCGTTTGTAGAGGGCGACGAGGGCGGGGTCGGCGGACGGCAGCGGGGCGGCCGGGACGCTGGCTGTTGTCCCGGTCGTGGCAGACTGGCTGGAGGACGGGGTGAGCAATGTCGGGCCGTCGCCGCTTGAGTCGGCGGTCTTGTCCTTGCCCGGGCCTCCGCAGGCGACGAGAACGAGGGCGAGGGCGGTCAAGGCGGCGGGGCGGAACATCACGGTAACTCCTGAAATCATTCAGGCGCGACCCTAGCGGAGTTTAGCGTCCTGCCAAGTGGCCGGAACGCCGCGCGCGATCAGTCGCGCCCGCGTTCCAGGTCTTCCGAGAGTTCGATGTCCACCGGCGTGCCGGCAAGGCGCTGGCGGTAGACTTGCGTGTTCTCGAGCACGCGCTGGACATAGTTGCGGGTCTCCGAGAACGGGATGAACTCCACCCAGTCGACAGGATCAACCTGGCCGGTGCGCGGGTCGCCATAATCCTCGATCCACTGCTTCGGGCGGCTGGGGCCGGCATTATAGGCAGCAGCCGTCATGATATAGCTGCCCCGGAACTGTGAGAGCAGCGTGTCGAGGTGCTGGCCGCCAAGCGTCATGTTGTAGCCCGGGTCATCGGTCAGCCACGAGGCGCGATAGGGCAGGCCGCGAAGGCGGGCTTCGTTCTTTGCCGTGGCCGGCATGAACTGCATCAGGCCGCGGGCGCCGGCATGGCTGATCGCATTTGGGTTCATCTCGCTTTCCTGCCGCGACAGGGCCAGCATCAGCGGCTTCTCGACACGCGGTTCGCGCAGCATGGGATAGGAGACGACCGGATAGGCGGCATCGGTGGCGACAATGCCCTTGGCGAGGCCGGCCTTGGCGCCGCGCACGCCGATGTCGGGCACCTGGTATTCCGTGGCCAGGCGGGCGAGCAGGATGAATTCGGCCTCATTCGTCAGCTGGTCATCGAGGTGATAGGCAAATTCGCGGAACATGCGCGTCTCACCGGCCTCGCCCAGCAGGCTGAGCGCCTTGACCAGCGGCCGGGCGTTGAAAGCGGCGATCTCGTCCGGTGTCGGGTCGGCGGAGGCCGCAAAGGATATCTTGCGGTCATCCAGCCGTTCGGCGGCAAGCTGGCCGTAATAGGTGAACTTCTGCTTGGCGGCGGCGGCATAGGATTCCCGCGCGGCATCGGTTTCGCCGAGCTGGTCCTCGGCACGTCCGGACCAGTACTGGCCGCGCGCAAGGCTGATTGGCGTCGTGACGCTGGCCGTCATGTCCTCGAAATGTTTCAGGCTGCGCTCGGGATTATTGTTCAGGCGCAGGGCGATCCAGCCGGCGGCCCATTCCGCGTCGGCATAGTCGGACCCTTCGGTCATGCCGTGCGGGGCGGTCAGCTGGTAGGCACGCGACCAGTTGCCGTCCTTCAGGTCGGTGCGCATGGCGGTGCTGCGTTCGTCCCACAGCTTTGAACGGCCCGCTTCGGGGACGTCATTGGCGTCGATGCCGACAAGGAGCGGGGTCGCGCCGTCCTGGTTGCCGCGTGTCCGGCGCCAGCGGGCGCGGTCATAGAGCAGGCCGGGATTGTCCTGCAGGGACGCCGGAACGGCATCGACCAGCCGGTCGACATTGCGACCGCGGCTGGCCAGGGCGATGCGGGCATCGACCAGTTTGCGATAGTCGGCACTGACCAGCGGCTTCAGCTTGGTCGCGGCGGAACGCTGGTTGGTCCAGAGCAGGAATTCGATACGGGCGCGATGGTCGGCCTCGGTCAGGAACCCGCCATAGGTCGCCAGCACGATGCGTTCCAGGTCGCGATCCATCGAATTGTTGCGCCAGGCATCATGGACGAGGGCCTCGGCCTTGGCGGACTGGCCGACGGCCCTGTAGCTGCGCGCAAGGGCAATCTTGCCGGCGCCGGTCTGCGGGCCGGACTTGGTCAGCCAGAGGATACGTTCGCCATGGCTGAGTGAGGAGAGGTCGATGATTTCCTCGGCGCGTTTGCGCATCCGGTCGGTCTTCGGCCAGGTCGGCAGGGTTTCGATCGCGCTGGCGACCTCGTCAAAGCCCATGCCGGGCACGCCCTCGCTGGCGCGGACCCACATGATCAGGTTGCGCACGGCGGGGTCGCTGGCCCGGCGTTGCAGGTCGGCAACTTCATTCCAGTCGTAGCGGCCTGCGGCATCGAGCGCCTTGTGCAGGATCTCGGCGTTCTTGGCGTCCGTCGTCTGGGACGCATAGACGCGTTGCGGCTTCAGGCTCGGGGCATCCGGCAAGGCAGATGCGGACGCGTTCAGGGCCGCGAGGCCGAGCAGAAGCGAAATCGTGAGGGGGCGAATCATGGGAGGGGTCATCGGAGTTTATTTCTACGCCAAAGCATGAGAAGGCATTGTTAAATAATACGACAGAATTTCCACCAACACCCCAATCGCGGCAAGAATACGATGTTTCACGGCTCAATCCCAGCACTCGTCACACCTTTCAGGAACGGGGCCGTTGACCGCGAGGCCTTTGCCGCGCTCGTCGAGCGCCAGATCGCCGGGGGATCAAGCGCCGTGGTGCCCGTGGGCACGACGGGAGAGACATCCACCCTCACGACGGAAGAGCACAAGGACGTCGTGACGCTGTGTGTAGAGGTTGTTGCAGGACGCGTACCGGTGATAGCGGGCGCAGGATCGAACGCAACCGACGAGGCGATTGACCTGGTCCGGCATGCCAAGACCGTCGGCGCCGATGCGGCACTGGTGGTCTGCCCCTATTACAACAAGCCGAACCAGGCCGGGCTCGAGGCGCATTTCCGCGCCATCAATGACGCGGTGGCACTGCCCGTGCTGCTCTACAATGTGCCGGGCCGAACGATTGTCGACCTGTTGCCGGAAACCGTGGCCCGCCTCGCCCAGCTGCCGAACATTGTCGGCATCAAGGATGCGTCCGGAGATGTCGCCCGGGTCAGCCAGCACGCGGCGCTGATCGGCAATGCGCAATTTGTGCAATTGTCCGGCGAAGATCCGAACGCGCTGGGCTTTCTCGCCATGGGTGGCGCCGGCTGCATCTCGGTCACGGCGAACGTGGCGCCGGACATGTGCGCCGCGATGCATGCAGCCTTCCAAGCGGGTGACCTCGCGGGCGCGCAGGCGATCGAGCGCAAGCTGATCGCGCTGCACAAGGCGCTATTCTGCGCACCCTCGCCGGGACCTGCGAAATATGCCCTGTCGCGGCTGGGCCTGTGCCAGCCGGACGTGCGCCTGCCGATTACCCAGCCCGATGCTGCCGCCTGCGAGACAATTGATGCGGCTATGGCGCTGGCGGGTCTGAAGACCTAGATAGGGCTCATGTCAAAGACACCGCAGACCAAGGGCAGGGGCGATGGCCTCGTTGCAGAGAACCGGCGTTCCCGGCGTGAATACGCTGTGGAGGATACGCTGGAGGCTGGCATCATGCTGGTCGGCTCCGAAGTGAAGTCGCTGCGCCAGGGCAAGGCGAACATCGCCGAGAGCTATGCCAGCGTCGAGGATGGTGGGCTCTACCTGATCAATTGCGACATCCCGATCTACAATGCGGCCAACCGCTTCAACCATGAACCGAAGCGCAAGCGGAAACTGCTCGTGTCGAAGCGCGAGCTGTCAAAGCTGTCGCAGGAAGTGGAGCGGGCGGGGCGCACGATCGTGCCGCTGAAACTCTATTTCAACGACCGGGGCCTGGCGAAACTCCTGCTCGGCGTCGCCACCGGCCGCAAGAGCCATGACAAGCGCGAAGTCGAGGCCAAACGTGACTGGGCCCGCCAGAAGGCCAGGATCATGAAAGAGGGGTGAGGGCCTAGCCGACGATCTCTTTCGCCACCGCAAACACATCCTCGAACATTTCCGGCGTCAGGCGCTTCGTATTCGTATTGTAGCGGCTGCAATGATAGCTCGACAGCAGGGTCAGGGGGCGACCCTCGAATTCCACGTCATAGCGGGTGTTGTGGCCGAACGAATGGGCGCTGAGCTTCAGGCCCAGGGTGCGCACGGTTGAGTCGTGGCTAATTTTTCCCAAACACAGCAGGACCCTGAGATCGGGCAAAGCGGCGATGCGGGACTGGAGGAAAGGGCGGCAGGCATTGATTTCGGTGCCGACCGGCTTGTTCTCAGGCGGTACGCAGCGTACCGCATTGGTGATCATGGCATCTTCCAGCTGCAGGCCGTCGTCGGGGGATGCCGCATAAGTCCCTGATGAGAAACCGAATTTTTCCAAAGTCGCGTAGAGAAGGTCGCCCGCCCAGTCGCCGGTGAAGGGCCGGCCCGTGCGGTTGGCCCCGGTCACGCCGGGGGCGAGGCCGACCACCAGGAGACGCGCCGTCTCAACCCCAAAACTCGGCACGGCGCCGTTGAACCAGTCCGGTTCGCGCGCGGCCACGCTCTCGCGATAGGTCACGAGGCGGGGGCAGAGGGAGCAGTCGCGCGGCGCTTCGGGGGGAACTCCCCCTCTCCCCTCGGGGAGAGGGGCAGGGGTGAGGGGGCGGGGTGCACGGGTCACAGTCCGAGTTTCTCCTGAACGAACCGAACGAGATGGTCGGCGTCAAGCGCGTCACTTGCAGGGATTCGCAGGATGTCCCAGCCGAGAGACGTCAGCCGGGCATCGCGTTCCGCATCCCGCGCTTGCACGTCGGGCAGTTTGTGAATGCCGCCATCGATTTCGATGACGAGCCGGGCCTTCGTGATGGCGAAGTCGACAATCATGCGGCCAATAGGATGCTGCCGCCGGACGGGGAATCCATGTGCCCGTAACTGGCGAAGGGCGCGCCAGGCGGCGTCTTCCGGTCCGTTGGCCGATTGGCGGAGAGTTCTCGCGCGGGGGGTGGAGAGATTGCGGGTCATGCGTGCCCCCTCAACCCCAACCCCTTCTCCCCGGGGGGAGAAGGGGCTTTATCAGTACCCATCCGCGACGCCGTCCTTGCGCATTTCGGTGGCGGCGATCCAGGCGCCGGTGTCGAAGTCGCGCATGATGGCCTGGTAGCCGCCGGCATTCGCCTTGCAGCATTCGACCGTGTGGCCGCGGGCCTTGAGTTCGGCGCGGGTGGCGGCCGGGATGCCGCTTTCGAGGTGGACGGTGCCCTTGTCGGCTTCGCACGGGTCGCCATTGAGCGTGTTGGTCGGCTCGCAGCCGCCGGTATGTTCCCAGCGCGCCGCGTCGCCGGCTTCCTGCAGTCCCATGTCAAAGTCGACGAGGTTGAGGATCACCTGCACATGGCCCTGCGGCTGCATGCCGCCGCCCATCAGGCCGAAGCTGAGCCATGGCTCGAACGGGCAGGCCTGCTCGATCGGCACGGCGCGGACCTGGCAGCCCGGCATGTCCTTCTTGAAAGCGAAGGCCGGGATGATGGTGTGGAAGGGGCGCTTGCCGGGGGCGAAGACGTTGGGATGGGCCGGGTCGAGGCTGAACAGCTGGCCCCGGTCCTGGAACATGAAGCCGAGCCCGTCGGCGACGAGGCCCGAGCCCATGCCGCGATAGTTCGACTGGATCAGCGAGACCATCATGCCGTCCTTGTCGGTAACGGTGAGATAGGTCGTGTCGCCTTGCTTGAGCTTGGCATCGGCTGCGGCGGCTTCGGCCTGCGTGAGCGAGGCTTCAACGTCCCCGAACGGAACGACCGGCACGATGTCCATCGCCTTGTTGATGTTGATTCGGGCTGCCTGACGGGCGGTGCGGTTCGGCTGGATGAAGGCCTGCTCGTCGATGCGGGAGAATTTCGGATCGGCGAAATAGCGGGCCCGGTCGGCGAAGGCGAGGCGCTTGGCTTCGACCTGGGCCATGATCGAATCAGGCGAGCCGAAGCCCATGCCGCGCAGGTCGAACTTCTCGAGCATCTGCAACATCTGCAGGGCAGCGATGCCCTGCGTGTTCGGCGGTAATTCGCAGACCTTGTAGTCGCCGCGATAGGTGACGCAGACCGGCTCGACAAATTCGCCTGTATGGCTGGCGAAATCCTCATAGCGCAGCGCGCCACCGATGCGCTTGAAATAGGCATCCATCACCTTGGCCGTCTCGCCCTTGTAATACTCGTCGCGGCCTTTCTGGCCGATGCGCTCGAGCGTGTCGGCGAGGTCCGGGTTGCGGAACAGGCTGCCTTCGGTCGGCATGGGCGAGAAATAGGTTTTCTTCGCGTTGTCGTATTCTTCGAGCATGCCGCTTTCGAAGGCGGGTTCGAAACGCTTCGGGCCGAAGCTCCAATAATACGAGATCACTTCCGGGATCGGTGCGCCTGCGCGGGCATAGCGGATGGCGGGTTCGAGATTGGCCAGCATGGGGCGGCTACCGAACTTGTCGTGCAGGGCATACCAGGCATCGACCGTGCCGGGCACGGTGACGGGCGCTGTGCCGAAGGGCGGGATTTCCTTGCCGTCCATGTGCTTGTCGGCGGCCGCCTGCACGTCGGCGAGGGTCGCGCCCATGGCAGAGCGGCCGGAGCCATTATAGCCGTAGAGCTGCTTGGTTTGCGGGTCCCAGACGATGGCGAACAGGTCGCCGCCGATGCCGTTGGCCGTCGGTTCGACAAGGCCGAGCATGGCGTTCGCCGCGATGGCGGCGTCCATGGCGTTGCCACCCGCCTTCATCACGTCCAGCGCGGTCTGCGTTGCCAGCGGGTGGGCGGTGGCCGCCGCCGCGTGCGGGGCGACAACGGCGGAGCGGACACCGAGATCACGGCCCGACGGCATGCGGTCGCCGGGGCCCGCTTTGGCAGCGGCATCGAAGGGGGCTGCATCATTCTCGAGCGGCGCAGGCGCGAGCGCCGTGCACGAGGTTGCGAGCAGCGCGGCAGCGCCTGCCATCAGCCATTTGATCATCAGTTCGGTCCTCGCTTGCGGGTGTCTTTTGGAAAGTAGTGGGTGGCCATCCGGCCCGAGATGTCCTGCCCGTCGCGGGCAAAGCGCGCCTCGGCCTCAATGGCGCGATTGTCACAGCTGAGATACTGAGCACTGGTGCGGGTATAGGCATTGTTGAACCCCTCGACGAGGGAGGAGCGGAGATTGCCGCGTTCGGGCGCCTCATAGCGCAGCATGTCGGCCATGTAGCGGCGCCAGTACTGGTCCTCGCGGCCATTGCAGCGCACGCGGATGGCGTGGGCCGAGCCGAGCGTGGCGGCCAGCTCCGAGGCATCGCGGAAATAGTCAGGGCCACGCAAGGGAATGCCCGACTGGGCCAAGGCTTTGCTTGCCCCCGCAATCAGTAGCAGGCTAAGCAGGGCGCCATGAAAGACTGTCTTGTTCATGCGAAGACCTTCGCGCGCATCGCCCCGAGGCTCAAGGGCCTTGAAGATAAACTCAATATCATCGTCATGGACGATAATGGTGTCTTCTCCAAGGCATCGACTGGTGAGGTGGTTAGCGAGCCGAAGCCCGAGATTGCCTTTGGCAATGCGGACGCGTTCTTCGGGCCGCATGTGCGGTCATTCATCCTCGCGGTGGCCGGCAGTGGGCAGCTCGACTGGTTCCAGTCTGCAGCGGCGGGCATCGAGAACCCGGCTTTCGTGATGATCGGCAAGGCCGCACGGGCGTTCACGTCAAACCATACCCAGTCTGAAGCTATGGCCGAATGGGCACTCTGGCAGGCCCTCGACTATTTCCGGCAGGGCGATGTGCACCGTGCGAACCAGGCGGCGGGTGAATGGACCCGGTTAGGAAGCCGCGAAATCCGCGGGTCAAAATGGCTGATTGTCGGCTTCGGCTCCATCGGCGCGTCAACCGGGCGACGCGTCATGGCGCTGGGCGGGGAGGTGACAGGCGTTCGCCGGACGCAGGGCGTGGCCGAGGGGGCTGATCGCATCGTGCCGCCGGATGCGTTGATGGCCGAGCTGCCGAAGGCCGATGTCGTGTTGCTCTGCGCGCCGCATACGCCGCAAACCGAAGGCATGGCCAATGCGGGATTCTTTGCCGCGATGAAGCCCGATGCCCTGTTCATGAATCTCGGGCGCGGTGCGCTGGTCGATGAGCCGGCGCTTCTGGCGGCGCTCGACGCGTGCCGGCCCGGTCATGCGACCCTCGACGTGACGCGGGCGGAACCTTTGCCTGCCGACAATCCGCTCTGGACCCATCCCCATGTGACCATCACGCCGCATGACAGTTCGGAGACGGAGGGTACGATTGCCGGCGCGGATGATACGTTCCTCGACAATCTGACGCGATACCTGAACGGCGAACCGCTCAGGCATCTCATCGACAAGTCAGCGTTCGAGACGGCCTAGGCCGTCCGGGGCGTGTCAGGCAGGCGCTTTCGATTTCAAGCCAGCCATCCGGTCGATCGCCGCCTCGGCGTCGCGCATGATATCGGCGACGATGGCAGCCACCGGCTTCACGTCATGCACGCCGCCAGCCGACTGGCCCATGGCGAAGCAGGACGTGTCCGGATTGAGCTTCGCCTCGTCCACAATGCCGCCAATGCCGCCGATGACGCCGGTGCGCGTCGAATGAATGGCTTGTTGCGGGAAAGGCTGGATGTCGCCGGGACGGCTTTCCCAGTCGTTGATGTAGTCGTTCGTGCGGCAGCGCATGGGCTTGCCTGAATAGCAACGGCTGCGCGTCGTGTCGGTGTCGCCTGCGCCGATGATGGCCTGCTTGTACATGTTGGCGGCGTGGGCCTCATCCGAGGCGATGAAGCGCGTGCCCATCCAGACGCCGCAGGCGCCGAGCGCGAGGGCGGCGGCGAGACCGCGTCCGTCATAGATGCCGCCGGCGGCGATGACCGGGATCTTCACGGCTTCGACAGCCTGCGCGACAAGCGGCATCGTGCCGACGAGCCCGGTATGCCCGCCGCCCTCGCCGCCCTGGAGAATCACGGCGTCGCAGCCAGCCTGCTCGGCCTTGATTGCGTGCTTCACCGCGCCGCCGACGACCATGACTTTCACGCCGGCATCCTTCAGGCGCTTCATGATCGGCATCGGCACGCCGAGACCGGCAACAAAGGAATCAGCGCCGCCCTTGATGATGACATCGACTGATTCTTCGAGGCTTTCAGGGCTGGCAGCGAGCAGGTCGACGCCGAAGGGCTTGTCGGTCAGTTCGCGCACACGTTTCATCTGGTCCTTGATGAAGTCCGGCCCGGTCCCGGCCATGCCGAGAACGCCGTAACCCCCCGCATTGCACATGGCGGCGCAGAGCTCCGCATAGGAGACGCCGCCCATGCCCGCCAGCATGATGGGATGGTCAACTTTCAGCAGTTCGGTCAGCTTCGTCTTCAGGGCCATGGGACGCGTCCTTTGTGTAATGAAATCGGTCTCCGGAGCCTAATTGGCGGTCCTAGCGTCAACGCAAGGGGGAGCAGACTCATGGCCGTTTTGACACAATCGCCCATGGTTTGCCCCATTCCCGCCGTGATCTGCAGTCAAATAGCCAATCAAGCCGAGGGAATTGTCCACTCGGTGC
>TARA_R110000751_G_scaffold12408_2_pt1 | contig 27158 bp, 14 predicted proteins | sample TARA_R110000751 | Tara Oceans TARA_R110000751 (sample SAMEA4398001) | marine metagenome | biome: Polar Biome; feature: [MES] marine water layer (ENVO:01000295) within the mesopelagic zone...; material: water (ENVO:00002006), including particulate matter (ENVO:01000060) such as...... | reverse complement strand
CCCGCCGATCCAGTCGATGAACTCGGCAACCATGTCGGTCACGCGGGTGAACAGGGTGGGGGCGGACGTGTCTGTCATGCGGACCATTATGCGGCCGCGCCGGAAGGGGGTGGACAAGTTTTTCCTGTCCGACAGGAAATGCCCGCGCTCGTCCTTCGACCCCTGCCTGCGCAGGGGCAGGCTTCGCTCGGGATGAGCGCTTCTTTCCAGCCTTAGAGGAAGGCTTTCAGGTCGGCCATGAAGCGGTCGAACTGGTCGTGGTGGAGCCAGTGGCCGGCATTCTCGTAGAGCTTCACTTCGGCATCCCGGAAATGCTTGAGCCGGCCATCCTCGGCCGGGTTCGAGGCCCAGCTCTTTTCGCCATAGAGCAGGAGCGTGGGGCAGGTGATGGCCTGCCACAGGGTCTCGATGTCGGCATAGGGGATGTCGTAGGGTGTCATCACGCGGAAATAATTGTCGAACTTCCAGGAATAGGTGCCGTCCTCGTTCTGGCTGATGCCGTGGATGGTCAGGTGACGGGCCTGTTCGTCGGTGAGGTAGCTGTTCTCGGTCTTCATGCGCGTATAGGCGTCTTCGAGCGTCGGATATTTCTTTGAGGTGCGACCGGCGGCGGCGCGCTTGGAGTCGATCCAGTCGCGCATGCGCTCGCCGGGCGAGGTGCTGAAGCGCTCCTTCATCATTTTCGGCGATGGGCCAAGGCCCTCGATGGCGACGATCTTGCGGACATTTTCCGGATAGATGCCGGCATAGCGCAGGGAAATCGCGCCACCATAGGAATGGGACACGATGGTGACGGGATTGAACTTCTGCTGGTGGATCAGCTGGGCGAGATCGTAGACGCAGGCGCGGACCGAATATTCGCCGTCTTCCGACCAGGCGCTGTCGCCATGGCCACGCAGGTCGGGTGCGACGACGTGCCAGTCCTTGCTGAGCTCCTTGGCGACCCAGTCCCATGAGCGGCAATGGTCACGGCCGCCATGGACCAGAACGAGCGGCGGCGCATCCTGGTTGCCCCAGTCGACATAGTGCAGGCGCAGGCGCTGGGAAATGAAGCTGTTCGAGGTCGGTCCGGAGAATTGGGTCATGGCGCTGATTTGCCCGGCTTTGCCCTGCATTGTCCAGAGCGGCGGACGGGTTTATCCAGGGGGGAGGAAGGGTTCAGTCGAGCCGGGCAGCGCGCTCGGCGTCGGCCCGGTAGTTGCGGCTGGACATCAGCAGGCAGAGAATGCTGAGCGCATTGAAGATGAGGATGAGCTCGAGCGCCCGCGCCAGCGGGTGGGCCTCTCCCTGCGCGGTGAAATAGTCGCTCAGCACGCCGGCAATCCACGGGCCGCAGCCGATGCCGATCAGCGTCAGGCAGAACAGCATGAACGCCGAGGCGAAAGCCCGCATGCGCAGCTGGACCAGTTCCTGCGAGGCCGTGTAGGCGATGCTGGCATAGATCAGGCCGACAAAGCTGGGCACCACGTTCCACGCATAGGCGAGGCCGACATTGGGCGCGCGCAGGAACATCCAGGCGAAGGGCAGGGCGATGGCGGCGCAGAGGGCGATGATCAGCGGACGCCAGCGCAGGTCTTTCTTCGACAGGCGGTCGCAGACCAGCCCGATGACAACGGCGCCTACGCTGCCGACGCCGCCGATGAGGAGGCCGAGCGGCCACGAGACCTGGCCGGGGCTGAGGCCATAGGTGCGCTGGAGGTGGCTGGAAGTGAAGACGAGGAAGGCGTTGGCCGAGATGCAGATCAACAGGCAGCCTGCGAGGAGCCAGAGATAAGAGGTCTGACCCATGATGAAGCGAAGCGTCTCTTTCAGCGATGGCGCGGGACGGTCGTCCTGGCGCGCTTCGGAATGGCCGCGCACGGGTTCACGTACGGTGAAGCGGACAAGCAGCGCGAGCAACAGGCCTGGCACGCCGGCGACGAAGAAGGCCATGCGCCAGCCATAGGCTTCATAGACCAGGCCGCCGAGGGCGAAACCGAGCATGACGCCGAGGCCGATGCCGGTCGTGTAGACGCCGAGGGCCGTGGCGCGTTCCTGCGGGGGATAGAGGTCTGCGATCATGCTGGTGGCAGGCGGGGTGCCGCCGGCTTCGCCGACGCCGACACCCATGCGGGCGACGAGGAGCTGCCAATAGGATTGCGACAGGCCGGACAGGGCGGTCATGCCCGACCAGATGGTGAGGGCGAGGGCGATGATGTTGCGGCGGTTGCCGCGGTCGGCCCACATCGCGACGGGAATGCCCAATGTCGCGTAGAAGGCTGCGAAGGCGATGCCGGTGAGCATGCCGAGCTGGCTGTCCTTCAGGTTGAGCTCGTCCTTGATCGGTTCGAGCAGGATGACGAGGATCTGCCGGTCGACATGGTTGAACGTGTAGACGAGCGTCAGCACCATGAGGACCCAGAGACGGCCGGAATTGGCATGCCGCGCGGGCGGGGACAGATCGGAATTCATCAGCAGGGACCCATTTTCTGGCGCGCCGCATTCAGGCAGGCGGGACGCAGTATCATGTCGCGGGGTGAACGGGTGGCGTCGGCATATGCAGCATTCCGCTCCCCGTGGCACGTCCAGAGCGAGGTTGATCCTCACTTCAACAAGTGTTGAAATATGGCCTGCTTTCGCATCAGGGGCAAGACAAATGCGTCCTGCCGGTTAGTATCAGCCAATTCCTGCGATAGAACCCGAAGAGAAATGTCCCATGTCCCTAGCCATGCCTGATGACGGCAAGCCCGTTCGCCGGACAGCGATCCTTGACGCTGCCGAGGCGCAATTCGCCCAGCACGGGTATGACGGTGTGAACCTGCGGGCGATTGCCCGCGACGCCGGCGTGGATGTCGCGCTGGCGAATTACCATTTCGGGAAGAAGCGTGACCTGTTCGACGCGGTGCTGATGCGGCGGGCCGAAGTGCTGAACGCCTGGCGCCTCAAGGCGCTGGAGGACGCGCTGTCGGAGGCCAGGCCGAACCCGCCGAGCGTCGAGGCGATTGTCAGGGCTTACCTGCGACCGCTGCTGACCGGGTCGCACGTCACCGAGCCTGGCTGGAAGCATTATTATGCGCTGATCGCTTATGTAAACAACTCGCCCGACTGGGGCGGCAAGCTGATGACCCAGTTCTTCGATCCGCTGATCATCCAGTTCATCGACGCGCTGCGGCTGAGCCTGGGAGATGTCGACGAGAAGGCACTGTACTGGTCGTACCATTGCTTTTCCGGCGCCCTGACCCTGACCTTTGCCGAGACCGGCCGTATCGACCTGTTGTCGAAAGGCCTGTGCCGGTCGGACGACCTGGCCGGGGCCTATGAGCATGTCGTGCGCTTCATCACGGCCGGATTCGAGTCGATCAGGCCGGCCTGAGACCGGAAACGAAAACGGCGGCATGTTGCCATGCCGCCGTCGTTTCCGGGAGGAGAAGTCTCGTCCTAGTACTTGAAGTCGACACCGAACGTGACGGTGCGCGGATCGCCGTAGAAGCCGGTCAGCGTGCCTTCGAGGCCGAGTGTTGGCGTGAACGTGCCGTTCGTGTTGATGTTCACGAAATTATAGCCCGCAACGACGTAGCGCTCGTCGGTGAGGTTCTTGCCGTTGAGGCTGAAGCCCCAGCGTCCGCCTTCGGTTTCCCAGCGCATGCCGACATCCCACAGGGTGAAGGCCGGCTGGTCGAGGAACGGGTTCGGCGATTCGAACTGGCTGGAGTCGCCACGATAGGAGACCAGCGTGTTCATGAGCAGGCGGCCATTATTGTCGAGGATCGTGAGCGGCGTGTCATAGGAAAGACGCGTGCTTGCGGTCCAGTCCGGCGTGTTCTGGACAACACGGTCATTGGCAACGTCATTGCCGAATGCGTCGATATACTCGTCGTATTGTGCATCGACATAGCCGACCGACCAGCCAAGATTGAACAGGTCGGACTCGTTGAACACCTGCTCGGCGAGCGTGGCGTTGCCTTCGAACTCGACGCCCCAGATCGTGGCCGCACCGGCATTTGTCGTGACGCCGGTAAACGTGTCGTTGACGCCGTCATTGTCCGTATCGATGCCGACCGAGCCTGGAACCTGGACATCCTTGTAGTCGGAATAGAAGGCCGCGACGCTGTAATTGAGGTCGCCGCCATACTGGCTGCCCTTGTAGCCGACTTCGTAGCTGTCGACTTCTTCCGGGTCGAACTGCATGAAATCATAGATTTCGGCATCCGAGACCGTGCCGCTGAGGTCGAGGTCCGGTGCTGCCGATGTCTGGCCGCGCGGATCGAAGGAACCACCCTTGAAGCCCTGCGAGTAGGTTGCATAGAGGTTGCTGTCGTCGGTGACTTTATAGCTCACGGACACGCGCGGGCTGAAATCGTCGAACGTGGCTTTGCCTTTGAAGTCCGACGTCGTGGCGAGCAGATTCGGGCTGCCACCGAAGAATTCCGAGAAGCCGCCATTATAGGTGCGACGCAGGACTGTCGATGTGCGCTCGTCTTCCGTGTACCGCGCACCAAGTGCGATGCTGAAGCGATCCGTCAGGTCGAAGGTGAAGTCGCCAAAGATGGACCATGTCTTGGTGCCGACATCGCCGAAAGTCTGGGCGTTGAGTCCCGTGTACACGGTTGTGCTGTTGACGGCATTCAGCAAGTCGCCCGTCTCCGCGAGAAGAACGTCGAACACAGTCGAGGCGTTGGCGTCGAGATAGTAGAGGCCGACGATGCCATTGAGGCGGTCGCCGGAATACAGGACCTGGAATTCTTCCGAGAACTGGTCGTTGGCATAGATCGCCGGCACGTCGAGGTCGGCTTCCGGCAGGCTGTCAAAGTCGATCGGCGAGGTGCTCTCATCTTCGCGATAAGCGAGGATGTTCTTCAGTGTGATCGTGTCGGACATCGCGTATTCGGCGACGATCGAGCCGCCATAGGCTTCCGATTCCTGCTTGACGACGTTGAGGCCGGCGCGCGTGTCATACTCGCTGTCGAGGACAGGGTAGGTGAAGGGGGCGAACTGGTCAGGGATCAGGCGATGGCCCTGGCGGGCGTTGGAGTCGTCCTTCGTATAGTCGCCGGAAATGCGGATCTGGAAGTCGGGATTAACGTCCCATTCGGCCGACAGGCGGGAAGATGCGACGTCCTTGTTGTAGTTGTCCTGGCCGGTGATGATGTTCTCGCCGTAGCCGTCGCGATAGAGCGCTGCGACCGCGCCGCCGACGCGGAACGTGTCCGACAGGGGCGTGCTGGCCGAGACTACGACTTCTTTCTGGCCGTAGGTGCCGACAGCGGCGCGCACGTTGAGCGCCGGCTCATTGGCCAGCGAACGGGTGACGTATTTGACAGCGCCACCGATGGTGTTGCGACCGTAGAGCGTGCCCTGCGGGCCGCGCAGGACTTCGATGCGCTCGACGTCGAACACGTCAAGGACGGCGCTTTGCGGACGGTTGAGATAGACGTCGTCAACATAGATGCCGACACCGGCTTCGAAACCGGCAACCGGATCCTGCTGGCCGACACCGCGGATGAAGGCGGTGAGCGTGGAGTTGGTGCCGCGCGACACTTCGAGCGTGACGTTCGGGGAAATTTTCGCGACTTCGGTGATGTCTGCGACGCCGAGTTCGGCGAGCAGGTCGCCATCAAAGGCGGAGACCGACAGTGGCACGTCGATGAGGTTCTGTTCGCGGCGCTGGGCGGTGACGACGACCGGGCCGAAGCGGCGCTCGGTCTGTGCACCGGCGTCATCGTCGGCCTGGGCGAAAGCAGGCGCGAGCGGTGTCAGCGCGCTGGCTGCCAGAGCGATCAACGCGACGCGGGATGTGAGCTTGTTCATTGGCGGTCCTCCTCGGAGCCGAATGCGGAATGCTTCGACTCTCAAATTCAACATTTGTTGAAAAACGCCTCAAAGCTGCCCCTTTGTCAATTGCCTTCTACGCCGTGCGAGATTTTAAACGGGGAGCCGTGACTTTATCGCCACGCCGGCCTCGCGTGCCGGGCCTGGCGTTATAGTGCGTGCTGTCCTGTGGCCTTGCTGCCCCGGCACCGAGGCCGTACCTGACCCGGGCATGCCCGATCACACAGACCTCCTGAAGTCCCTTCGCCAGATAACACAGGCGATCGATCTCTATTCAAAACACCTCCTGAAAGAGACCGGACTGACCTCTCCCCAGTTGCTGGTCTTGCAGGCGGTCAGCGTGCGCGGCCGGGAAAAGCCGTCGGAAATTGCCCGGGCGGTGAACCTGTCGCAGGGCACGATCACGTCGATTGTCGACCGGCTGGCGCGGGCCGGACTGGTCGACCGCGAACGCAATGCGCATGACAAGCGGGTCATCGAGGTCGTGGTGACGGAGGAAGGCAGGACCAGGCTGGCCGATGCGCCAGCGCCATTGCAGCACGACTTTCTCAAGCAATTCGGCATGCTCGCGGACTGGGAGAAGTCGCTGCTGGTCTCATCCGTCCAGCGCATCGCGGGGATGATGCAGGCCGACGGCCTGGACGCGGCGCCGATTCTGGAGATTGGCGACCTGTCGCCGGATGAGCCGAAGCGCCCGGCCTGACAAGGCCTAGCGTTCGACCTGTTCCATCTCGTCTTCGGCGGGGCTGTCCCAAGGCAGGTGGCGCTCGTCGAGCACGACCAGGTTGTCGCGCGAAATGATGGTTGCGCGCGTGTGGTAGCCAAGCAGCTTGGTCGTCGGTTCGTCCAGGTTGCGGGCAAGCAGCATGGTTTCTTCGGACGAGAAGTTCGACAGGCCGCGGGCGCGCTCGACGCCTTCCTCGTCATAGACGTGGATGACGTCGCTGCGGACATATGGGCCATGGATGGAGATGACGTCTGCGCGTTCGACTCCGCGTTTGCCGGTTTCCATCAATTCAGCCGCTTCCTGACTGATGACGATGCTGCCAGCCATCTGGAGACGGTCGGTGAGCCAGGCGGCCCATGCCGAGGCCGGCTCGGTATTGGCAATGCATTTCGTGTGCGGGCGTTCGCCCTTGAGCACGGACGAAACCGGATTGTCGGCCTCGCCATTGGCGATCAGCGTCGTGCAGCCGGCATGCTGGGCCATGTTGGCGGCCTGCATCTTGGTGAGCATGCCACCGCTGCCGAGCGCACTCGTGCCTTCGGTGACGGACAGGTATTCCGAAACGTCGTGCAGCTCTTCGACCAGCTTGGCGCCGGGCTCGGACGGGTCCTTGTCGTAAAGGCCGTCAACGCTGGTCAGGATGATCAGGTGCGATGCCTGGATCATCTGGGCGATACGGGCCGCGAGGCGGTCATTGTCGCCAACGCGAATTTCTTCGGTCGTGATCGTGTCGTTCTCATTGACGATGGGCATGACATTGCCGTTGAGGAGGCGGTGGACCGTGTTCTTGGTGTTCAGGAACCGGCGGCGCTCTTCGAGGTCGCCGCGGGTCACCAATACCTGGGCGATGTCGAAGCTGAACTCGTGCGCGACCTGCTTGTAGGCGTTGAGAAGGATGGGCATGCCGCAGGCTGCGGCGGCCTGCTTGTCGCGCAGCCCGGCATTCTCGGGCGTGACGTTGAGCGTGTTGAGACCGAGCGCAACCGCGCCGGAAGACGTTAGCACCACCTCGTAGCCATCTGCGCGCAGCAGCGCGATATCTTCGAGCAGCCGCTGAATGAACGCCCAGCGCGGGGTGAGCAGGTCAGGATTGGCCAGAAGGCTTGATCCGACTTTCACGACGATCCGTTTTGTCTGAGGCAATTTTCAACTCCGTAGGTCTGAGTCCACGAACTAGGTGTATTCTGAAGAGGAAACAACTGACTGGCGGATAAAACGACTGTGGTTTGTGGCCAGACCGGCCCGTTTAGCCGAAATATTGGCAATGAAAGCAAAGTGCTGGACGGTTGCCTTGAAAAATATGCAAAAACTGTGACATGGGCCGCGTGTGATAAAAATTTGAACTCAAAGCAAAAACGACTAGGAAGGCCTCAAAAGGGGATCTCTGCGATTCCAGTCACTCAGGCGATACGGGAACAGAAAGTTACAATGAAGGCACTTTTGGTTGGATGCGGAAAAATGGGCGGCGCCTTGCTGCAACAATGGTCCCGGTCTGCGGATTGGGACTTCACTGTCGTGGATCCGTTCGCCGAAACCGTGCCCGAAGGCGTCACCTTGCTGAAGGCCCGCGAGGACCTTCCAGACACAATGTTCGACCTGCTGATCGTCGCCGTCAAGCCGCAGATGATCGACGAGGTCATGCCGGCCTACAAGACCTGCCTTGCGCCCTCCGGCGTTGTCGCCTCGATTGCCGCCGGGTGTTCGGTCGATCGCCTGAAGGCGGCCACAGGTGCCAGCGCGGTGATCCGGATCATGCCCAACCTGCCGGCCCTGATCGCCCAGGGCGTGAGCGGCCTGTATGCGAGCCCGGACTGCACCGAGGCCCAGAAGTCGGCCGTAGAAACCCTGATGCAGCGGGCCGGCACGACTGTCTGGGTCGATGACGAAGACGCGCTAGACCGCGTGACAGCCGTTGCGGGCAGCGGCCCCGGCTATGTCTTCGAAATAGCGCGGGCCTATATTGCCGCGGCTGAAGCCCTGGGGTTCACGAACAGCCAGGCGCGCGCGCTTGTGCTGGGTACGATGGCCGGCGCCGTCGAGATGGCGCGGCAATCCGATGAAACGGTCGAGACGTTGCGCAACTCGGTGACCAGCAAGAACGGCACGACACAAGCGGGCCTCGAGGCCCTCAACGCGGACGGCACGCTCTCCGAGCTGATGCGGCGCACAACCCAGGCCGCCTATGACCGGGCGGTGGAACTGCGTTAGGGGTTTCCGGCGAAAGCCGGCAACAGTGCTGCTCCATTTCGCAAACCAAAGACGACAAGGAAGAAGGTTCATATGAATATTGCTGCCATAATTTCGCTCGGCGCCTATTTCGTCCTGATGATGCTGATCGGGCTCTACGCCTACCGCAAGTCCACCAGCGACGTATCGGAATACATGCTGGGCGGGCGGCAATTGCACCCCGCGGTCGGAGCCCTGTCGGCGGGCGCATCCGACATGAGCGGCTGGATGCTGATGGGGCTGCCCGGCGCGATCTTCGTGTCCGGATACAGCGCGGCCTGGATCGCTGTCGGCCTCGTGATCGGCGCCTATCTGAACTATCGCCTCGTGGCGCCGCGGCTGCGCGTCTATACGGAACTCGCCGAGGACGCGATCACGATCCCGGACTTTTTCGAGAAGCGTTTCAAGGATCGCTCGCACATGCTGCGCGTCCTGTCGTCGATCGTGATCGTCATCTTCTTCACGCTCTACACATCGTCGGGCGTTGTCGCCGGAGGCAAGCTGTTCGAAGCCTCATTCGGGCTGGACTATACGCTCGGCCTGTTCCTGACGGCCGGGGTGGTCGTGGCCTATACGCTGTTTGGCGGCTTCCTGGCAGTCAGCCTGACCGATTTCGTGCAGGGCTGCATCATGTTCGTCGCGCTTGTGCTGGTGCCCGTGGTGGCGATCAATGCAGTCGGCGGGTTCGACGCCACGCATGCAGAAGTGCTGGCGTCGCCGGCGGCCAGCGTGCCGGACGCCCCCAGCCGGGAAAATTTCTTCAACTGGTTCCAGGGCCTGTCCGTGATCGGGATCATTTCCGCCGCGAGCTGGGGCCTCGGCTATTTCGGCCAGCCGCATATCATCGTGCGTTTCATGGCGATCCGGTCGCTGAAGGACATCGCGACGGCCCGCTATATCGGGATGGGCTGGATGACGGTGACCGTGATCGGTGCCGTCGCTGTCGGCGTCACGGGCGTCGCCTATGTCAACGAGCACAGCCTCAACAGCGAACTGACCGACCCGGAAACCATCTTCATCCTGTTCTCGCAGGTCCTGTTCCATCCGCTGGTCACCGGCTTCCTGCTGGCGGCGATCCTTGCCGCGATCATGAGCACGATTTCGTCGCAATTGCTGGTATCGTCGAGTTCGCTGACGGAGGACTTCTACAAGACCTTCCTGCGCAAGAATGCGAGCCAGAAAGAGCTGGTCATGGTCGGGCGCCTGTCGGTCCTGGCCGTGTCGCTTGTGGCGATTGCGCTCGCCTTTGACCGGTCGAGCAGCATCTTGTCGCTGGTCAGCTATGCCTGGGCCGGCTTCGGGGCGGCCTTCGGCCCGATCATCCTGCTGAGCCTGTTCTGGAAGGGGCTGACGCGCAATGGCGCGCTGGCCGGCATGATTACCGGGGCGGCGACCGTGCTGGTCTGGCTGTATGCACCGATCACCGTCGGCGGCCAACCGCTGTCAGGCACGATCTACGCGATCGTGCCCGGTTTCGCGCTGAGCCTTGTCGCGGCGGTTCTGGCCAGCCTGATCAAGGGCGAGGCGGATCCCCGGGTGCAGGTCGAATTCGATGCGATGACCGAGGCCATGTCGGCCGAGAAACAGCCGCTTCTCTAGCGCGTTACGATGTCAGGTGGTGCCCGTCGCGTATTGCAGCGCACGGGCATCATACTGCTCGATCACCGCATCGAGGTCGCCCGGCGAATTCAGCAGGGCGAGCTTTTCCTTCGGTTCAAGCGCCGTGATATATTCGCCAATCGTCGAGACGCGGTTCGCGCGTGCCCGGGCGATGGCGAGGGGCGTATGAACCTCGCTATGGGCGAGGGGCCAGTGCGTGTCGACAATTTGCGTCCGGCGATTCCGCAGATTGCGGTCTGAGAACAGGTTTGCCAGACTCGGTGCCGACAGGCCCTGATAGGCGGGACGGCTGGCGACAGAGTCGAGATAGGACTGGGGCGGATCGCGCTCTTCCGGGCTTTCCAGCAGGTTCATCCGCAGTGCGAAATCACCACTCTTGGTACGCCCGGTCCACCAGGACAGGGTCGCGGCCAGCAGCATGCCGATGGTCGCCGGTGCGAGCCAGGCAGCGAAGATCGGCGAGATGGCGAAGGCTGACACCGTGAGCACGACGCCGAGAACGATGGCCGGGGCATGGTGGCGGAACGTGTCGGACAGGGTGTATTCGTTCGACTCGCGGGCCTGCGGGTTCCAGCCGCCATCGCGGCCCGTGAACACGCGGTACACGGCGGTCGTCTGTTCGACCATCATGACCGGCGCGAGCAGGACAGAAATCAGCGTTTCGGCGACGACGCCCATGGCTGTCTTCACCGGGCCGACGGTGCGGCGCCAGCGCGGCGATGCGAGGCCATAGACCAGCCCGTAGAGCTTGGGGGCGAACAGGATGGCCATGGTCGCCGAGAAAAGCTGCAGCGAGCGCTCGGAGTCGATCACGGGCCATGACGGGAAGAGGGCTGCCTTCTCGCCGAAATATTCCGGCGTCAGGAACATGTTCTGCAGCGACAGCAACATGCCGACCGTGATGAAGAGCAGCCAGAGCGGCGAGGCGAGATAGGAGAAGATGCCGATGATGAGATGCATGCGGCTGGTGAAGGTGAGGCCGCGTGTCTTCAGCAGGACAGCCATGTGCTGCATGTTGCCCTGGCACCAGCGGCGGTCGCGGATGGACAGGTCGATGATCGAAGGCGGGCCTTGCTCATACGAGCCGCCCAGCTCGGGCGCGATCTGAACGTTCCAGCCGGCACGGCGCAGGAGCGCGGCTTCGACGAAATCATGGCTGAGAATGGAGCCGCCGAACGGGGCCCGGCCCGGGATTTCCGGGAGACCTGCTGCATTGGCCAGAGCCGAGATGCGCAGGATGGCGTTATGGCCCCAGAAATTACCTTCATTCTGCGCCCACCAGGCCAGGCCGCTGCCGAGGACAGGGCCGTAGAGCGCGGCGGCGAACTGCTGGGTGCGGGCGAACAGGGTGCGTCCGCCGACAAGCTGGGGAATGGTCTGGATCAGGCCGGTAGCCGGCGAGGCATCCATCCGGCGCGCGAGTTCGATGAGTGTGTCGCGCTCCATGAAACTGTCCGCATCGAATACGATCATATAGTCGTAGCGACCGCCCCAGCGGGTGATGAAGTCACGGATATTGCCGGCCTTGCGGTGCAGGTTCATCGTGCGGCGGCGGTAGTGGACCATGGAGCCGGTGGCGATGCGCGACCGCAAGCGTTCAAAAGCGGCTTCTTCCTCGAGCGCAATTTCGGGATCGTTGGTGTCGCTGAGAATGAAGCACTCGAAGCGGCCGGGCGCGTTCGCAAGCGATTCTGCGGTTGCCTCGACGGTGGCGAAGACGCGCTCGACATTTTCATTATAGATCGGGAATACGACGACCGTGCGGCCGGCGATCATCTGGGTCGCGGGCGCCGTGGTCGCCTTGGGCGCGGGAAGCAGGCCAGCCATGGCGGCTAGGAAGCCGATCGTGCTGCTGACGAAGGCATAGGCGATCCAGCTGATGTTCAGGCTGAAGACGGCGAGCAGGACTTTTTCGAGCACGGTGACGCCGGACACGTTCAGCACGTTGTACATTTCGATGGTCGCCCAGGCGGCGAGGAGGAGGGCCAGCGAGAACACGATGACCTTGCGCCACATCTGCGACTTCGGCGCACGATGATTCACGGTCGGACCCGTCTTGAAGGCCTGGTCAGGCATCGCGATGGGGTATTCTGCAGGGCGGGCGCGAAAAGTGATCATTGCGATCTCCAGCGATAGAGCCAGGTTTCAGAGACAGGGTGGTCGGCCTTGGTCATCAAGGCGCGCAGTTCGCTCAGGCTTGCGTCTTTGGAGTCGAGTTCAAAGCTGAGGCGGATACCGCCCGTTTTCGGGTTCGGCCGGACAATGGGCGATATAATGGTGCCGGAGGACGTCGACACCTGGGGAATCGCATCGCGCAGCAACGCGTCATTGTCGGAATCGAAGTCGATGATGAACATCGGCCGCTTGGTCGCCGGGGAAATGCCGACTTTCGTCGCGGTGATCCTGGCGACCGGCGCGACGACCGGCTGTGGCAGGCTCCAGATCATCTGGTAGGACAGCCGGACCGGCTTGCCGGCATCCCATGCCTCTGCCGGACGCCATGAGACGACAATGTTGTCATTGTATTCGTTGGTGGTCGGGATTTCGACCAGGGTCAGGTTGCCGGGGCCCCAGCCGTCTTTCGGCGCAATCCAGACATTGGGGCGGCGCTCATAGGCGGCCTCAAGGTCATCATAATCGTCAAAGTCACGATTACGCTGCATCAGGCCGAAGCCGAGCGGCGGCTGGGTGGCGAAACTGGAGATTTCAAGCTGGCTGGGATTGGCGAGCGGTCGCCAGACCCATTCGCCGTTATGAAGCTCGATCATAAGGCCTTCGGAATCGTGCACGGCGACGCGATAGTCGCGGTTGCCGCGATTGATGCTGTGCGGTGAGAAATAATACATCGAGGTGATCGGCGCGATGCCGACTTCGGTGAGCTTGCGACGCGGGAAGAAGACCGCTTCCACATCGATCAAGGTCGATGTGCCGGGTGTGATGTCGAAGCGGAAAGCGCCCGTCGTGCTGACGCCGTTGAGGAGGGCATACACGGTGAGAGACTTGGCGCCTGGCGCTGGCTTGACCAGCCAGAACTCACGGAAGGACGGAAACTCTTCCCCGGCAGGTGAGGCGGTCGAGATCGCCATGCCCCGGGCCGACGCGCCGTAGACCGTGCCGGCGCTGAGCGCGCGAAAGAAGCTGGCGCCCTTGAAGCTGATCAGGTCATCAAACTTGCCGGAAGAATTCAGGGGTGTGGTGACGTGAAAACCGGCAAAACCGATTGCCGTCTTGTCGGCATCCGACAGCGGCAGGTCGAAGAAGGCGAAATCCTCCTCAGCATAGGGCCGCGGCATCGCGACACCGTTCTCGACGATGTTGAGTTTCACCTCGTCATTGAAGAGATAGCCGCGCGGGTCGTAGTGGACACGGAACGGCACGGCGCTGTCAGGCGTCCACTCGGCCGCCTCGCGCTTGAATTCGATGCGGCGGTACTGGTCATAGTCGAGTGCTGCGGCGGCGGACGGAACGGATGACGATTTCTGGTAGGCGTGTTCCGACAGGGCCTGCGCCTTGTTGATGACCTGTTCGAAGGCGAAAGGCGGCGCGACAGGGGCAGCGTCTGCCGACGCTTTGACGACCGGCTTGCCGGCGTCGCCTGATGCGTCGGCTTCGTCGTTGATATCGGCGACCGAGTCGATTGGCGCGATGTCCGGCGCGTTTGGCAGGGTGATTGCCGTATCCGCGAGGCCGGAGGCTTCCTCATCAGGCGTGCCGGGACCAATCGCGGCAAGGGTTGGCGCCGGCTTGGCCGAGAGGGATGCGATGATCACGCCGCCCAACAGGACAGTGATCGCCGCGCAGAGCGCGACGGCGGGAATGAAGAAAGGACGTTGAGTCAGTTTCAAAATATCCTCTTGGCCGACGAAGCCGCTGATTTCAGAAAGCGCCGTCGCTTATCCGTGGCAACAGAATTACCGCCCGGATCGCCTGCGCTTGATAAAGCGCACGCTATCTGGGCAATACGCCTCGCCCCGGCATTCGTTTCACTGAGAATTTTGGTTATTTTGCGGCGCAGCATTACGGTGCTGCAATAACCCCACCCGAACCCATTCGGCGAACCAGTGCTGCACAATCCAGTTTGTTGCAAGTGCTCAGTCGCTGTGCAGCTGATTCTCGTGCCTGAAACGGCGCGGGATTCGCATCAGGCGATATTCCGCGATATGCAGGGCTGCAACCCGCAAGCCCTGAGGGCACCCTGATGCAACCGAATGTGAATTTGAATGGCGGGTCATCGCTTCCTGGTGTCGTCACGGTGGAGTCCGGAATTCCCGGCGTGTCAGTCCTGATGTGCGGCAGTGCCAAGCATGGGCTGGCCCAGGTGACGGACAGTCTTGCGACCAGCACAGCGGAGGCCGAACGGGCGGCTCGGCTGCGCGATCCGGCGGCGCGCCAGAGGCTGCTGGCATCTCTCGCCAGCGCGAGGGCGATGCTGGGGGCGGCGCTGGGCATTCCGCCGCGCGAGGTGAGCCTGGCGCGCACGGAAGACGGTGTGCCTTTTCTTGCCGGCCGCCCGGACCGAGCGATCTCGATCTCCCGGAGTGAGGGGTGGACAGCTGTGGCTCTGGGCAACGCGCGGGCCATTGGTCTGGATATTGAGCAGGTCAGGCCAATCGACTGGCAGCCAATGCTGTCGATGATCTGCAGCGATGCGGAGCGCGACCAGATGCTGGCACTGACGGATGCATCGCCCGACCGCGCCCTTTCTGTCTTCTTCGAGCTATGGACGGTGAAAGAAGCCATACTGAAAGCATCGGGCAAAGGCCTTGGCGGCGGAGCGAAGACCGTACCGGTGCCGGTCGCGTCATTAGGTCAGACCGCGCCGACACTGCGGGAAGTGTCGGCTGGCGGCGCCTGCTACGCGGTCTGGTCGGAGCGGATCGAGGACGTTTTCCTCAGCGTAGCGGTTGGCGGCGCAGGCTAGGCCCGGTCAGCCAGCGCGATGGTGAGCGGGCTTGCCTCGTAGATGCGCAGCCCATCACACCAGAGCGTGCCCTTGCCGGTGATCAGGAGGCGGTCACCGGATTGGACGATCTCCATGATCTCCATCACCGTGGTGACCTCTTGCTTGTCCGGCGTGACCTGACCGCGATAGGCCCATTTGACCGGCGCACCTGCCGCAACGGTTTCGAATTGCGGGTCGGCCATGCCTTTGGTGAAGCCCTTCAGGCAGGCGGCGTGGGACAGGAGCTGGACCAGCGCGTCGAGTCCGAGCGAGCCTGGCTGGACCGGATCCTGGAAGAAGTGAGCCTTGAAGTACCATGCATGCGGATCAACCGACTGGCGCCCGCGTGCGAGACCGAGGCCTCCCGCGCCACCCGTGGCGTCGAAATAGTCGATCCGGTCGAGCATGACCAGGTCGCCGGTGGCGGTGGGGGCCTTTGGCAGCGCGGTGCCGGGACGGTTGGGGGCGAGACCCAGGAGTGCGCGGTGCTCGTCCTTTGTCGGCAGGCCGGCCTGACGCACGAGGGCGGCGGCGGGGAAGAAGCCGAACTGGGTCTTCAGGTTCATGACCGGGCGGCCATCGGCGAGCGTGGCCTTGAGTTCGAAGGCCACGATGGTCATCGGGCCGACCTTGGAGAAAGAGGACAGCGTCGAGTCGACCGTGATCATGCCGTCATGCGGGCCGACCTGCATGAAGACCTGTCCGTCGCCGTCGAGATTGCGGAAACGTTCGCCGCCTTCGAGGGCAAAGCCGCAATGGCTGGCGAGCCAGCCGCAGGGCTGGAGGACGATTTCCGACAGGACCGCGAAAGGCATGTGGCCATTGGCATTATCGCGGAAGTACCAGGCGTCTGCCGGGATATCGTATTCGGCGACGACGCGGGCGCCGATCTCTTTCACGCCGGGGCGGGTGGAGACCTGGGTGACGCGGGTCATCATATGGTAGGGCGGCTGGGGCAGGCGCGGGGCGCGTCCGGCAGTGTCGAAGGGGACGTAGAGGTCTCCGAAGGCGGCGGAGGGGGCGCTGGCGGCGCAGTTCAGCAGGGCAGCATGGTCGCCGCGGCTTTCGCCCATCGGGCCGACACGGAGCGGTTTGTCCGTCGTGTGGGGCGCAGGCCAGTCCTTGCGCAGGCGGATGGCGAAGCGGGGGCAATGGAAGACTTTCTTGCCGTCCGAGCGGGCGAGGAGAGACGCATAAAGGACGGGGCTTTCGCCATCGATGATGTCGTCGATGAAGACTTCATAGGTCACTTCATGGTCGCGGTCGGGGATAACCTGTCCCCGGCAGACGAATTTGGCGGTGTGGCCGGGCATCGGTTCAAAGACATAGCCGTCACGCTCGATGGTGAGGCCTGCAGCGGCAGCGTAGAATTCCAGCGCCTGCACGGCGGCCTCGGCCATCAATGTGCCGGGCATGCAGGGATCTTCGTGGAAATGGCCTTCGTAGAACCACGCGTCCGTCGGCACATGCGCGCGGGCCTTGAGATAGCCGCGTCCCCATGGGCCGCCAGTCGGGTCGAAGGCTGTCACCTCGTCGAAGAAGGCGAGCTTGCCGTCCGGCAGGTGCGCCGGGCGGGAGTGGGCGGCGCAGAATTCAAAGCCCTTGCCGAAACAGGCGAGCGCATCGCCGGCGCGGAAAGCGGCAAGGTCCAGGGCGCTGAAGGTCCGTTTGGTGCTGGCGCGAGCGGTGCCGAAAGGGTGTGGTGCGGGGGTGGGAGGGGCGTCGGTGGACGCATCCCAGATGACGCCCTTGCCGGTGGCGAGTTCCGCATCGGTGAAGAATCCGGCCTGGCCGTTGCGGACCGAGAAGACCTTCCGGCCCGCGACCATGCAGTCATACTGGAAGAAGAACATGCGCACGCCAGCGAGCGTGGCATGGCCTGTGATTTCGATCTGGAAGGCCAGCGTGTCGCCGGGGCCGGGCAGGCCGCCCTCGTGGAAGGTGATTTCGCAGCCGAGCAGGCGGTAGACGCGTTCGTTCCGGTTTTTCAGGTCGGCGCCCATCCAGCCGATCAGGGTGAGGTCGGCCTGTCCGCATTCGATCAGCGGGCCGGGGCGGACACGGCCATTGCGGACGTGCCAGTCGTTGGCCTTGAGGTCTGTCTCTGTCCAGATGACGCCTGTGCTCTCGACACCCGCTTCGGCGTCGATGCCGGTGATGCGGTCAACGAGCAGCAGAGGTGGGGCTGGCAGGCGGACCTGACGGTCGAAGGCGTCCTGTTCGACGAAAGCCGGACCGAAAAAGTTCGACATCAGGCCACGGGTCGAATCCTCGATCGCGGCGCGGGTCCAGTTCGGGCCGTTGGGCGCACGAGCCATGAGGGCCTCATTGCCGTTGACCACTTTGCGGGGCGCCGTGGAGGTGCGGGGCTTCGACTTGGTGCATGGTGCAGGCGCCTTCAGCGGGGCCGGTGGGGTGGTGCTGCGGGCGTAGTGTGGGGGCGGCAGGTGTGGGGCAGGTGGCAGGCCGCCGGTGGGGCGCGTGGCTGGGATTTCAGGTTTCGGATAGTGAACCGGTTTGGTGAGAGGCATGGGGTCGGTTCCTGTCCAGGGATTGTTGCGGGCAGCATCAAGGCGTGTCGCCACGCGGGCAATATTGATGCCGAGCCCATCGGCGAAGAGCGTGGCGGTGAGATGGGCGATCTGGCCGAGATCTGACGCGACGATCCGGTCGGTGGCGACGGCGACGTGCGGCTTGTCGCCGAGCACACTATCGATGGCGCGCGACAACGTGGCGCGCGGGCCGATCTCGACGAAGGTGCGAACGCCGTCTTCATAGGCTTGGCGAACAGTGGCGGGGAAGTCGACTGTGTCGACGGCCTGTCGCGTCAGCATGTCGGCGACGCGCGCCTTTGTGGGCGTGTAGCTGGCATTGATGGCATTGGCGTAGAGGCGGATGCCGGGAACCTTGGAGACGGGGCGCGTGTGCAGCTTGCGCCACTGGTCCTCGAACGGTTTCATCGCCTTGGCATGGACGATGAGGTGCTGGTTCATGGCGGCACCTGAGCCGGGACCGAGCGCTTCGGCCACGGCGCGGCAGGCGGCGGCCGGGCCACCGATCAGGCAGTCTTCCTGCGAATAGATGATCGTGATCTCGACATTGGGATGGCTGGCCATGGCGGCGCACAGCTTTGGCAGCGGCGCCTTGATGTGCCAGTTGGCCCAGTCGGTCGGCACGTTCGGGCCCCAGGCCGCGTGGGCTGTTTCGAATTCGCCGCCGAGATGGCGTTCGTACATGGCGGCGTCGTCGATTTCGTCGAGCAGTTTGCCGGGGTCTTTCCAGAAGCCGAAGGCGAACAGGGCGTTGCTTTCTCCGAGTGACAGGCCAATGGCGGCAGTGGGAGTCACTTCGAGCACGTCGCGCATGAGGATAGCATGGGCCTGGCTGACAAGGGTGCCTGCGCAAAGCTGTTCGTATTCGGACAGGTCCGCGTGGGTGAGCAGTTCGGCCATTTCGGTCGCGCGGGACATGGATGCGAGCGCCTTGCCGAGTTCCGGGAAGGCCATGAACAGGCCGCGTGACATGCGGGCATAGACAGCCGCCGAGCCGGTAAAGACAAAGGCGAGTTCGCCTTCTGGCGCGCCTTCGCCATAGAAAATATGTTCGCCGGAAGGCGCCTTGTCGCGCTCGAGCGCCTTGGCGGAGGTGTCGACCAGGTCGGCGAGGGCCGTTTCGTCTGCGGCGATGAGTGCGATACGGCACTTGCCCTTGCCGCCAGTCCTGGCGCTGCGCAGCTTCTTGGCAAGCGAGGCGCGAGTGGCGCCTGCGGCCCAGAAGAGGTGCGGCGGCGGGCGCAGCGGGTCGGGGCTGGGTTGCGCCGGATTGCCGGTGAGGTGAACGGAGGCGCCATGCGAGATGGCGGCGGCGGGGGCTGTGACCGTATGTTGCGGCTGTTCGCCAGTCAGGTTCGGGATGGCGCAGTCCGCGGTAATCGTCTGGTCGCGCGACATCAGCAGGGCGGACGCGGCGATCTCGAACAGGGGTGAGGCGGCAGGTGCCGTGCCGTAGGCGGCGGCAAAGAGCGGGGACGGCGTGCCTGTGCGTCCCCATTCGACCGGTCCGAGTGTTGCAAGGATAGGGTCTCCGGCCGCTTCGGCATCCGAGCGGCGCTTGAGGACGAGGGCGGCGGCGCTGTCGCCGGGTGCGGCCATGCCGAGTTGCTTGAGGGCTGCTGCGGCGACCGGTTCGGTCGCGAAGTCAGCGGCGGCAACGACGGCCATGTCGAGGCGTCCGGCGCGGAGCGCATCGGAGGCGACATCGAGCGCGGCGAGGCTGGAGGCACCTTCGGCGGAAATCGCATAGCCCTGTCCGCGCAGGTCTTCTGCCGATGTGATCCGGTTGGCCGTCATGTTGGCCATGGCGCCAAGCACGGTCGCGGCCTGGAGCGGTGGGGCGATGCCGTCCTGCGCCTTGGCATGCTCGGGCGTGCCGGGGGTGAGGCCGAATTCTTTCGCCACGCGCTCGCGCAGCAGCCAGCGGGCCGAGTCCGCCGCACAGCCCATGCCGACAAAGACGCCGCAGCGTTCGGCGACCGGGCGCTGGATACCGCTCAGGGCGGAGCGTGTCAGGGAGAGGACGGCGAGTTGCTGGGACTCGGCCTGTATGAGGTCGTTCGGCGGAGTACGGGCATAGCGTGGATCGGCACCGACGGTTTGGACAGGCTTTGCCGGGCCGACGGGATGGTTCATCAGGCGGCGGAGCACGTCGCGTTCGCCCTGATCGCCGCCGCCCATCAGGCTGGCGGCGCAGATGACGATCTCGTCATTTGTTTCGACCGGCAAGGTAACCTGGACCGCGCCTTTGGTTGGCTGGTATTGGTCGAGGATGAGGTGGGCATTATTGCCGCCGAAGCCGAAATTGCTGATCGCCGCGCGGCGGGGCGATTTACCGGATGACCACGGCGCCGTTTCTGCAAGCGGTTGCAGCGCGGGGGACGTCACCGCGTCGATCAGGTCGCCGTTGAGCGGCATGGAAGGAAGCGTTTCGTGCGCCATGGCCTGAGTCAGCTTCAGGAGGCTGGCGAGGCCCGCTGCGGTGATCAAGTGGCCCGTATTCGCCTTGAGCGATCCGATGGGAAGGTGGCGGTCCGTGCCGAAGACGCTGGTGGCGGCGGCGATTTCGACACTGTCGCCGACAGAGGTGCCGGTGGCGTGGCATTCGAGGAAGCCGACACTGTCGGGGGAGATGTTGGCCTCGGCATAGGCGCGGCGCATGGCTTCGGCCTGGCCCTCGCTGTCGGGCGCGAGAAGGCCCTTGCGGCGCCCGTCATTGGACAGGCCGACAGCGCGTATGACCCCGTGCACGGTGTCCTGCGCCGTGACGTCTGCGAGGCGTTTGAGGACCACTGCGACGGCGCCTTCGGCAGGCACGAGACCGTCGGCGCCCTTGATGAAGGGGCGCGAGCGGCCTGTCGGGCTGAGCGCCTGCAGGGCTTCGAAACCGATATGGAGGATCAGGTTGTCGGCGGCGTTGACTGCCGCGACGAGACCGATGTCGATCTGGCGCGCCTGCAGTTTCCGGCAGGCGATCTCGATGGCGTAGAGCGATGATGCGCAGGCGGCGTCGAGCGCGAGGACGGGGCCGGTCGCGCTGATGGCCTGAGCAAGGACATGGGCCGGGAAGCCGGAATTGAACGCGTCAGTGGCGGGGCGAAACGAGGCGCCATGAGTCCAGACATTGGCGGCGTAGGCGGACTTGGCGCGGCTGGGATAGGAGAGGTTGGCAAGGAAGACGCCGCGCCGGTCGGCGGGCGTGTCGCTCTTTCCTGCTGCGTCCCAGGCCTCAAGCGCGGCATGGAGGGGCCACTGGCAGACGGGATCGAGCGAGGCAGTGTCGAGGCCCGGGAGCGTCGCCCGGGCGGGATCGAAGACCGTGTCGAAGCCGGACACGAAGCCGGAGACGTAGGGCAGGGCTGCCTGCTCGGCATCGGTCAGGCCGAACGCGCCTTTTGCGGGGCGCGTGATCAGGCATTCATTGCCCGCGACGGCTTTCCAGAGCGCTTCCGGCGAGAGGGCGCCGGGCAGGACGCAGCCCTGACCGACAATGGCAATCGGCTCGAAAAAGGTCATTCGCCGCTCCACTCATCCCCGACGAGGAGTTCGACCATGGCGCGGTCTCCGTCGAGGAGCTGGTCGGCGAAGATGCGGGCACCGTCGGCCTGATCGATGAGGGCGATGCCCTGCTGGGCGAAGTGGGCGGCGAGGCCGGCATCGACCATGCCGCCATCCCATGGCCCCCAATTGAAGGATTTGACCTGGGCGTGCGGCAGTTCAGCGGATAGCTGCCGGGCGAGCTGGTTCAGGCTCTCGTTTGCCATCGCATAGTCAGCCTGCCCGGTATTGCCGAACAGGGCCGAGGCCGAGGAGAAGAGGCCGACATGGGTAAGCTGGCTGATATTGATCGCGCCGAGGAGGGCGAGCAGGCCGTCGACCTTGGGGCCGAAGACCTTGCGGACTTCGGCTTCGGTCTTCTCCATGGCCAGCTTGTCGGCTAGGACGCCTGCGCCATGGACGAGGCCGGTAATGGCGCCGTGCTGGCTCTGAATGGCATTGATGGCGGGGGCGAGCGTGTCCGTATCCGACAGGTCGAGCTGGACATAGTGGGCGGCAGCGCCGGCAGCGGCAAGCGCGGATAGCGTGGTCTCGATTTCCTGTCCGGCGAGGGCGGCGCGCGCGGCGCGGTCGATGTCGGCCGGTTTGACCTTCTGGCCGCTGGCGACGGCATTCTGGGCAAGGGCGGCACGCAGGGTCTTGAGGTCTGCGGTGCGCGCAATGCCCTGAGGCCAAGGTGACAGGGCGGACCGCCCGGCGAGGAGGAAGGTGCCGCCGGTGCGTCGGGCGAGCTCTATAGCGCAGGTGGCGGTGACGCCGCGCGCGCCGCCGGTGACGAGCCAGAGGGCAGGGGCCGTGGCAGCGCGTGTGGTGGGAGGCGCGAGCGATGCGGCAACCTGCGTTTGGCGCGCGTGTCCGTCGGCTGTGAGGATGGCGTCGGCCAGCGTGGTGCCAAGCGCGGTGAGGATGTGGTGCGCGCGGGTCAGTGCGTCGGGCGCAGCGAGCGACCATGTTGCGACGCTCGTATCGGGCCATTCCTTTTGCAGCGTGCGCGAGAGGCCCGGCAGGCCGCTGACAGCCGCGTGGCTTTGCGGCGATGCCGACTGGAGCAGGACGAGGCGAGCGCCGGCCGCGCGCGCGACGCGGGCATGTGCAAGGGCGGTCCAGTGACGTGTCGCGGGATCAGTAACAGACAGGCCTTCGGTAAGGATGACCGTGTCGGCTTTGCCGGATGGCGTCGTGACCGAGATTGCGCCGACGCCCTCGGCTGTCAGTGCCGAGACGATGGCCTGCGCTGTGGCGGGTTCGGCCTGGGTGATTTCAACGCGGCCCAGGCCAACCTGCCCGGTCCATGGCGGCAGCGCCATCGGCGCGCCGAAGCTGACCGGGCGAACGTCGCTGCCATAGGCGGCGACGGGCTGAACCATGGACGGGGGACGGTGAGCTGAGGACGTGTCCTCACCGGCCCCTAGCTGAAAAAATCGGCGATCTTCCGGATGGTGCGGAGTTCGGCGATGGCTTCGGGATCAACTTCCGGCAGGGAGGGGTGCTGGTCACGCAGGGCCGAGAGGATTTCGACCTGCTTGATCGAGTCGACACCGAGCTCGCCTTCAAGGTCCATGTCGTCTTCGAGCATGGAGGACGGGTAACCGGTCTTGTCGGCGACGAGGGCGCGGATGACGTCCGGCGTGATGCCGTTGCCATTGCCGTTGGTCGTCGGTGCAGGTGCGGGAGCTGACACGCTGGCTGGCGCGGTGGCCGGGGCCGGAGCGGCGGCAACAGGGGCAGGCGCGGCTGGTGCGGGGGCCGATCCGCCGATCATGGTGGCTATGGCATTGATCGTGCGCAGTTCGACGAGCTGTTCGGGATCGATCTCCGGCAGGTGCGGCAGGCGTTCGCGCAGGGTGGAGAGGATTTCGACCTGCTTGATCGAGTCGACGCCGAGTTCGCCCTCAAGGTCCATGTTCGGGTCGAGCATGTCGACCGGATAGCCGGTCTTGTCGGACACGATGGCCTGGACGAGTGCGACCGGGTCCTGATCGCTTGAGGGTGCTGCCGTTGCTGGCGTGGCAACAGGTGCCGGCGGTTTGGGGGCGGCAGCGACCGGAGCCGGGGCAGGCTGAGGTGCAGGGGCGGCAGCGCCATTCGTGTATGGTACCGGCGCGGGCGCCGGAGCAGCCATGGGTGCCGGGGCCGGAGCGGCGGCTTGCGGGGCAGGTTGAGCCTGTGGGGCAGGCGCAGGCGCCGCGATGCGCTGGATCGGCGCTGGCGCTGTCGACGGAGCGAGCGGCTGGCCACCGAGCAGGGAGGCGGCAGCGTTCAGGAAGGCCGTGTGGCTGGCAGCGGTTGTCGAGAGGTATTGGGAATGAAGCTGGGACACTTCGCTCCAGATGCGCTCTGCGGACGAAGAAGCCGGCATGGGCGCGGGATAGGTTTGGGGCGTGTCGGGCATTGGAGGGGTCCTGCTGGGAGTCGGAGCGGTGGAAGCGGGTGGAGGTGTTGGCACGGATGCGGCGGTTGGTGACGGCGTCGCGGGTGCCGCCATGGCGGGTTGGATGGTGAGCGTGGGCGTGACGTTCGGCGGCGCACGGCCCGCCGCACCGTTCTTCGGTGGGTAGGGCTTGTCGTAATTGGCGCCGGAAATGTAGACCGCGTGCTTCGATGGCGGCGCAGCGGGAACCGGCGGCGGCGTATCGGCGAAGAGGGCGGCAAGGTCCAGCGACTGGCCGGCGACGCTGAGTTCGCCGACAGCCGACAGGAATTGCGTCAGGCCGTTGGCGCGCTTGTTGTCTAGCGAGACGGCGCGGAAAGGGCGATCGCCGAGGACGTCCTTGACGAGGCCGGTGACGATGGGGCCGGGACCGACTTCGACGAAGACACGGGCGCCTGCGGCATACATGGCCTCGACCTGTTCGCGGAAACGGACGGAGGTGGCGATCTGGCCGGCGATGACGGCAGGCAGGTCGGCGGCCTTCACCGTGTAGGGCGATGCGGTGGCATTGGCGTAGACCGGGAGTTTGGGCTTGCGCGGGCGCAGGGCGGCCAACTCGGCAGCGAAGGGTTCGACGGCGGCGTGGACGATGGAGGAATGGAAAGCGGTTGCGACCGACAGGCGGCGGGCTTTCAGGCCTTTTTCGATGCAGAGGGCTTCAGCGGCCTTGATCGCGTCGACAGGGCCAGACAGGACGACCTGGCTGGGGCCATTGTCATTGGCGAGAACGACATCCGGCACTTTGGCGACGATGGAGGCGATGGTTTCGGAGTCGGTCTGGACCGCCATCATGGCGCCGGGCGTGGACTTCGCAGCCTCTGCCATCAGGCGTCCGCGGGCGGCAGCCACGCTGAGGGCGCCATTTGAGTCGAAGCTTCGCGCCAGGTGGAGGGCCATCATTTCACCGAAGCTGTGACCTCCGGCCATGTCGGCATCGATGCCGAGGCGGTCCAGAAGAGCGAGCTGGGCGAGCGCGACCGCGGCGATGGCGGGCTGGGCGTTCTGCATCTCGGTGAGGCGCTGGGTCTGCTGGCCGAATTCGACCTGGTCGAAGGCGGCCGGTGGGAAGGCGAGGCGGTGGAGCTTCATCGGGCCGGTCGTCTTGTGACTGGCGGCCATGTCCCATACGGCGCGCGCTGCCGGGAAGGCCATGGCGAGGTCGGCGCCCATGCCGACATATTGGCTGCCCTGGCCCGAGAACAGGAAGGCGACCTTGCCGGTTTCTGGTGGCGTAGTGGAGGCATGAATGCCTGCGCCGAGCGGCGCTGTGCCGAACGTGCCGGTCTCGATCTGCCCGATCAGGCGCGAGGCCTTGGCAGCGAGGTCCTTCTGGTCGTCAGCTACAATGGCGGCGCGGACGCGGGCGTCGGCTTCGAACGCGCCGTGCGTCGATGCGGCAAGGGCGGCGAAACCGTCTTCGTCTGTTTCCGTATGGATCAGGCCTTCAAGTTCTTCGACGAGACCGTCGGTGGCGGCCGCGGAGAAAAGGAAGAGTTCGGATGGGAGTACTCGCGGCGGCAGGATGGCGGTCGGGCCGGTATATTCCTCGAGGGCGACGTGGAAATTGCTGCCGCCGAAGCCGAAGGAGCTGACCGAGGCGCGGCGCGGGCGCGTGTCAGGCGAAATCCACGGGCGTGCTTCGCTGTTGAGGTAGAAGCTTTGGCTGTCTTTCAGGATGTCCGCAGGCTCGCCAATCTTGATCGTCGGGGGAAGGGTCTTGCGGCTGAGGGCATGGACCGCCTTGATCAGGCTGGCGGCGCCGGCCGCCGCCTTGGCGTGACCGATCTGGGATTTGACGGAGCCGACGGCGCACCAGGGTTCGCCATCGCCCTTGCCGTCGAACACGAGGTGGAGACCGGCCAGCTCGGCCTTGTCGCCCGCCTTGGTGCCGGTGCCGTGCGCCTCGACGAGGTCGACGGTTTCCGGACCGTAGCCGGCCTGGACATAGGCGCGTTCGATGGCGCGGGCCTGGCCCGATGGGAGCGGCGTGTAGATGGCGGTGCCCTTGCCGTCCGATCCGCCGCCGATGCCGCGGATGAGGGCATGGATACGGTTGCCGTCACGTTCGGCGTCCGACAGGCGGCGCAAAGCGAGAATGCCTACGCCTTCGCCAAGCATGGTGCCATCGGCGTCCATCGAGAAGGGCCGGCAATCGCCCGTGGGCGACAAGGCCGGCGTCTTCGAGAAGCACATGTACATGAGGATGTCATTGAGCGCATCGACACCGCCCGCGAGGACCGTGTCGGAATCACCCGAACGCAATTCGTGCAGGGCGATCTGGAGCGCCGAGAGGCTTGAGGCGCAGGCCGCGTCCGTGACGAAGTTGCTGCCGCCAAGATCAAGCCGGTTGGCGATGCGCCCGGCGACGACATTACCGAGAAGGCCCGGGAAGGTGCTTTCCTTCCACTCGATGTAATGGTCTTCCATCCGCTTGACGATAGCCTGCACGTCCGCTTCGCCGAGACCGGACTGTCGCAGGGCGTTGACCCAGACGGGGCGCTGGAGGCGACCGGCCATATGGGCGGTCAGTTCGGTTGCGGATGCAACGCCGAGCATGATGCTGGTGCGGGTACGGTCAATTTCGGCGCCACTCGTGCTTTCGATATCGTCGAGCGCGTGCTTGGCGGCGATGAGTGCCAGCAGCTGGGCGCTGTCGGTCTGCTGCAGGGCATTGGGGGGAATGCCGAAGGCGAGGGGGTCGAACGGGACCGGCGCGATGAAGCCACCCCGGCGGCCATAGGTGCGGTCTGGGGTCAGCGGATTGGCATCGTAATAGTCGTCGAGCAGCCAATGCGAGGCCGGTGTCTCGGTCAGCGTGTCGCGGCCCTGGAAGATGTCGCGCCAATAGCCGGTATTGCCACCCCGACCCGGAAAGATCGATCCGACTCCGATGACGGCGATAGGCTCAGCCTGGGTGCGGGTCTCATTTACCATTTTTTGTCTCATTCAGCGTCAGCGAACTGGCGGGGCATGTAAGTGTAATCTGTAGGTGCAACTGGCAGGCCAAGCGAACGCAGTTGTCCCGCACGGGTAATTTGTGCGGCGCCTTCGAGCAGGTTCCAGGCGATTTGCCTGACGGTGCGGTTCTCTGTCGGCTCGAGAAAACTGCCCGCAACCCATTCATTGAACACGCCCATCGCGGGGCCGCACCAGATTTGATAATCCATTTCACGACCGGGCGTGCCTTCGCGGGCCCATTGGGCGCCCATGAAGAGATAACGCCGGGCGACAAGAGCAAAGCGCTTGTTGCCGTCGTCCTCTGCGCGTTTGGCCTCTGCGGGATTGGCCTGTGAA
>TARA_R110000751_G_scaffold79148_2_pt1 | contig 27257 bp, 22 predicted proteins | sample TARA_R110000751 | Tara Oceans TARA_R110000751 (sample SAMEA4398001) | marine metagenome | biome: Polar Biome; feature: [MES] marine water layer (ENVO:01000295) within the mesopelagic zone...; material: water (ENVO:00002006), including particulate matter (ENVO:01000060) such as...... | reverse complement strand
CCAGCGCAAGCGCGGCGACCCGAAGCCGGTCGCCCTGCCCATGGCCAGCGCCTATCGCCTGCGCCCCGAACTCGGCGCGATCGCCACGGCCCTGCCGGGCCTACTCTCCGCCGCGCTGGAAACGTGGGATAATTCGAGCTGAATCCCCGCCTCAATCAGACAGGTTTGCCGGGCACCGGGAGGTGTTTCCGGTCAAACCCGCATCTCTCCCCCCGAAGATACCTGCGAAGCTGCGGAGGGAATAGCAATCGCACTGCGATTGCCCCGGAGCAGGCCCAAGCACAAGCGCCGGGCGTATCCATGGACGAATGGCGCCACGGGGGCCGGGGGAAAGGCCAGTCCATGGACCCCTGCCTTAGCAGGGGTCTGCGGAAACTGGGGGAACTATTCAGGGGCGCGCGCACCACGCCCGTGTTCCCGGCGAAAGCCGGGACCTCAGGCCATTGAAGAAAGGAGGAGACCCCTGCCTGCGCCGGGGACGCGGACAATCAGATATCCAGCTCGTCGACGAAGGCGGCATTCTCCTGGATGAACTTGAAGCGGGTTTCGGCCTTCTTGCCCATCAGGATGTTGATCAGGTCGGACGGCTTCACTTCGGTCAGCGCGTCGAGCGAATCCGGCAGCGTGATGCGGGCCAGCGTGCGGGTCGCCGGGTTCATCGTGGTCTCTTTCAGCTGCGACGGGTTCATCTCGCCGAGGCCCTTGAAGCGCACCATGTCGACCTTCTGGTTCGGCTTGAAATGCTTGGCCATGATCTCGGCGCGCTGGGTCTCGTCCATGGCATAGGCAATCGTGCCCTTGTTCGACAGGCGGAACAGCGGCGGCTGGGCCATGAACAGGCGGCCGCTCTCGATCAGGCCCGGCGTCATGCGGAAGAAGAAGGTGATCAGCAGCGCCGCGATATGCGCGCCGTCAACGTCGGCATCGGTCATGATGATGATGCGTTCATAGCGCAGCTCGTCGAGGTCGAACTTGCGGCCGAGCTGGGTGCCGAGCGCGAGGGCGAGATCGTTGAGTTCCTGGTTGCCGGCCAGCTTGTCGGCCGAGGCGCTCTCCACGTTCAGGATCTTGCCGCGCAGGGGCAGGATGGCCTGCGTTTTCCGGTCGCGCGCCTGCTTGGCGCTGCCGCCGGCCGAGTCGCCTTCGACGAGGAAGAGTTCGGTGCCTTCCGGGCCTTTCGCGGCGCAGTCGGCCAGCTTGCCGGGCAGGCGCAGGCGCTTGGTGACGGACTTGCGGCTGATCTCTTTCTGCTTGCGGCGGTTGGCGCGTTCCTCGGCCCGGTCGATCGCCCAGGTCAGCAGCTTGTCGGATTCCTTGGGGCTGCCGGCCAGCCAGTGGTCGAACCGGTCGCGCACGGCATTTTCCACCAGGCGGAAGGCCGCCGTGGTCGACAGCTTGTCCTTGGTCTGTCCGACGAATTCGGGATTGCGGATGAACACTGACAGGAGCAGGCCCGAATGGCCCATAATGTCTTCCGCCGTGATGTCGCCGCCCTTTTTCTGGCCGGTCAGTTCGGCAAAATTGCGCAGGCCCTTGGTGATGGCCGAGCGGAAACCGGCTTCATGCGTGCCGCCTTCCGGCGTCGGGATCGTATTGCAATACGAGCGGGCAAAGCCGTCGGCCTCGCCAAAGCCGGCGCGGGTCCAGGCAATCGCCCATTCGACCTTGCCTTCCTTGCCCATGTCCACGAGGCCCGTGAACGCGGTTTCGGTGATCGTCGCCTTGTCGTGGAACACTTCGTCCAGCTGGTCGGCAAGGCCGTTCGGATAGGAGAGGACGGCCTCGGCGGGAATCTTCGAATCTTCCGGCAGCAGGGCCGGATCGCAATTCCAGCGCACTTCGACGCCGCGATAGAGATAGGCTTTCGAGCGCGCCATCTGGAACAGGCGGGCCGGGCGGAAGCGCAGCTTCTCGCCGAAGATCTGGGTGTCCGGCCTGAACTTGACGCTCGTGCCGCGCCGGTTGGGCGCCGCGCCGACCTTTTCCAGCTTTCCCTGCGGCAATCCGCGGGAAAAGCACTGGCGGTAAAGCACCTTGTCGCGGGCCACCTCGACCTCGACCAGTTCCGACAGCGCGTTGACCACCGAAATGCCGACGCCATGAAGGCCGCCAGCCGTTTCATAGGCCTTGTCGGAAAACTTGCCGCCCGCGTGGAGCGTGGTCATGATCACTTCAAGCGCTGATTTCTTGGGGAATTTCGGGTGCGGGTCGACCGGGATGCCGCGGCCATTGTCCGACACGGTCAGGAAATTGTCGGCGTCCAGCTTGATCTCGATCCGGTTGGCATGCCCGGCGACCGCCTCATCCATCGAATTGTCCAGCACTTCGGCGAACAGGTGATGGTAGGCGCGCTCATCCGTGCCACCGATATACATGCCCGGCCGCTTGCGAACGGGCTCAAGTCCTTCAAGAACTTCAATATCCTTGGCCGAATAGCCCGAAGAATCTGGTATCATGGTGTCGAACAGCTTTACTTGCTTGGCAGCGCCCATTTGTGGTCTCCCTTAGTGGGCAAGCGACTCAGTGTCGATATTGGGAGAACATAATGCCCGTCACGATTAATACCCCGTTAACCCTGCAGAGCGGCCTGATCTTCCCGAACCGTTTGGTGAAGGCCGCCATGACAGAGGGACTCGCCGATCCGCGCAACCGGGTAACTGAGGAACACCTGACCCTTTACCGCCGCTGGGCCGAAGGCGGGGCAGGCGGCCTGATCACCGGGAACGTCCAGATCGACCGCCATCATCTGGAACGCGTCGGCAATGTCGTGATCGATGCGAAGACCGGCGAAGACGAGATGGACGGCTTGTCGCGCTGGGCCGAGGCCGCCAAGTCCAGGGGCGCCGCGCTGATCATGCAGGTCAGTCATGCCGGTCGGCAGACGCCGAAACTCGTGAATCCGCGTCCGGCGGCCCCAAGCCCCGTCGCGCTCGGCCTGCCGGGCGGCCAGTTCGGCGAGCCGCGCGCCATGACGCCGGACGAGATCCGCGCTGTCGTCGTGGGTTTCGGGCGCGCCGCGAAGGTCGCCCAACGCACGGGCTTTGACGGGGTCCAGGTCCATGCCGCCCATGGCTACCTGCTCAGTTCGTTCCTGTCGCCGCTGGCCAACCGGCGCGAGGATGATTGGGGCGGCCCGCTGGAAAACCGCGCGCGCCTGCTGGTGGACTGTGTCCGCGAGGCCAAAGTGCAGGGCGGGGCAGGGTTTTCGGTCTCGGTGAAGCTCAATTCCGCCGATTTCCAGAAAGGCGGATTCAGCCACGCGGACTGCCTCATGGTGATCGACATCCTGAATGGACTGGGCGTTGATTTCGTAGAGATTTCCGGCGGAAATTACGAGCAGCCCAAGATGATGGACATGGAGGGCCTGGAGCCTTCGTTTGAAGAAACCAAGCGTACATCCACCCGCGAACGGGAGGCTTACTTCCTTTCCTATGCAAAATCCGTCCAGGACCGGGCCGCCATGCCCCTGATGGTCACCGGCGGCTTCCGGACGCTGAGCGGCATGAACGCCGCGCTCGCATCGGGCGAAGCGGACCTGATCGGCATCGGTCGCCCGCTCTGCGTCGATACGGCAACGCCGGCGAAGCTGCTGGCCGGTGAAATCGAGACCGCCGACCGCTGGGAATCGCAATTGCGCATCGGCCCTGGCCTGTTCGGGCCGCATTCGCCGATCAAGCTGGTCAAGGCCCTCAACGGTTTCGGCGCACAGGGATGGTATTATGAACAGCTTCGCTTGCTGGCGGCGGGCAAGGCGCCCGACCCCAAACTCGGCGTTCTCAAGGCCTTCATGGCCCACCAGAAACGGGAAACCGTGAGTGCCAAGGCGTGGCGGGCCGCGATGCCTTGATTTCAGGCGGATTTCCATTTCCCCAGAATCTTGCGCATTCTTCGGGTTGAAGCAGGGCCCCTTACAATCCACATCTTAGTCAATCGTTCGCCTTTCTTCATGATTGTCGGGCACAGTAAAAGGGGTTGCCGCCATGCGGGGCCCAAATTCCAAGGAGGCATTAAAATGCCAGTACTGAAGAACCTTCCGGTGTTGCCGCTACGGGACATCGTTGTTTTTCCGGACATGGTCGCCCCTCTCTTCGTGGGCCGCGACAAGTCTGTGCGTGCGCTCGAAATGATTGACGAGGGCGACAATGAAATCATGCTGGTGGCCCAGCGCGACGCTGCGATCGACGATCCCGGCGCCGATGACGTGCACGAAATCGGCACGGTCGCCACCATTCTCCAGCTTCTGAAACTGCCCGACGGCACCGTAAAGGTTCTCGTCGAAGGCCAGACACGTGCGCGCCTGCAAAAACTGCACGATCGCGGCGACTATTTCGAAGCGGAAGTCGAAACCATTCCCGAGTCTGATTCCGACGGCGGCGACGTGCAGGCCCTGATGCGCGCCGTTCAGGAGCAGTTCGAGAATTACGTGAAACTGAACCGCAAAATCCCGCCGGAATCGGTCACCACGATCGGCCAGCTGACCGAGCCGGGCAAACTGGCCGATGCCGTTGCCTCGCAATTGTCGGTCAAGATTTCCGACAAGCAGGAATTGCTCGAACTCTCCGACATCAAGGACCGCCTCGAGAAGGTGTTCGCCCTGATGGAAGGCGAGATGGGCATGCTGCAAATGGAGCGGAAGATCAAAAACCGCGTCAAGCGGCAGATGGAGAAGACCCAGCGCGAGTATTACCTCAACGAACAGATGAAGGCGATCCAGCGCGAGCTGGGCGAACAGGGCGGCGACGGCGGCGAACGCGACGAAGTGGCCGAACTGGAACAGAAGATCGCCGACACGCCGTTCACCGAGGAAGCCCGCGCCAAGGCCGAAGCCGAGGTCAAGAAACTGCGCCAGATGTCGCCGATGTCTGCGGAATCCACCGTCGTGCGCAATTATCTCGATTGGCTCCTGTCCCTGCCATGGGGCAAGCGCAAGGATATCCAGACCGACCTCGTGAAAGCCGAGAAGCAGCTCAATGACGACCATTACGGTCTCGAGAAGGTCAAGGAACGGATCCTCGAATACCTTGCCGTGCAGAAACGCACCGGCAAGCTGAAAGGCCCGATCCTCTGCCTCGTCGGCCCTCCGGGCGTCGGCAAGACCTCGCTCGGCAAGTCCATCGCCGAAGCCACGGGACGCGACTTCGTGCGCGTGTCGCTGGGCGGCGTGCGTGACGAGTCCGAGATCCGCGGTCACCGGCGCACCTATATAGGCTCGATGCCGGGCCGGATCGTTCAGTCGCTGAAAAAGGCGAAGACCGGTAACCCGCTCTTCCTGCTCGATGAGATCGACAAGATGGGCATGGACCATCGGGGCGATCCTGCCTCGGCCCTGCTCGAAGTGCTCGATCCGGAACAGAACTCGACCTTCAACGACCACTATCTTGAAGTCGACTATGACCTCTCGGACGTGATGTTCGTCACCACGGCGAACTCGCTCAACATGCCCCAGCCTTTGCTGGACCGTATGGAGATCATCCGCATCGCTGGCTACACCGAGGACGAGAAGGTCGAGATCACCAAGCGTCACCTGATCCCCCAGGTGCGTGAGGACCACGGTCTCAAGGCTGAGGAATGGATCGTCACCGACGAAGCCGTTCGCGACCTTGCGCGGTACTATACCCGTGAGGCAGGCGTCCGGTCGCTCAAGCGTGAGATCGCAAGGCTGGCCCGCAAGGTCGTGCGCAAGCTGGCGACCGATGAAGCGCTAACCACCGTCACGATCACGGCGGAGTCCTTGCCGGACTATGCCGGCGTGCGGAAGTTCCGTTACGGCCTGGCCGATGTGACCGATCAGATCGGTGCGGTCACAGGCCTTGCCTGGACCGAATCCGGCGGCGACCTGCTGACCATCGAGGCGGTCAAGATGCCGGGTCGTGGCAACATGAAGGTCACGGGCAACCTGCGCGATGTGATGAAGGAATCGATCCAGGCAGCCAGTTCGCTTGTCCGGTCCCGGTCTGTCATCCTCGGCATCAAGCCGACTGTGTTCAGCACCAATGACATTCACGTGCACGTGCCGGACGGGGCCACGCCCAAGGACGGGCCGAGCGCGGGTGCGGCGATGACCACGGCTATCGTTTCGCTGCTGACCGGCATTCCGGTCAATCGCGAAGTCGCTATGACGGGTGAGATTTCGCTGCGCGGACGTGTCCTGCCAATCGGCGGCCTGAAGGAGAAGCTCCTCGCGGCCCTGCGCGGCGGCATCAAGACCGTGCTCATTCCGGAAGAAAACGAGAAAGATCTCGAGGACATTCCGGACAATGTGAAGACCGGTCTCCGGATCATCCCGGTGTCGGACATCAATGAAGTGCTCGAGCTTGCGCTCAGCGCGCCGCTCAGCCCGATTGTCTGGTCTGAAGCCGATGAAGCCGCCCTCCAGGCGAGCCTGTCCGGCCAGCCCGCCTCCGCCTCGGACACTGTGCGCACGCACTAGTCCCTGACACATGAACAGGAAACGGCCGCGTCGATGACGCGGCCGTTTTTATTTGGACTGCCGCCCCGGCGGAACGGAGTCGGCAGGGGACCATTGGTCTGTCAGATATTTAAACTGACAGGAGACACGCTATGAGAATTTTGGTCGCAGGCGCCACCGGGAACACAGGCGCACGCCTCGTGAAAGCTCTCGCAGAGGCTGGTCATGCCCCGGTCGCGATGGTGCGGGAAAGCTCCGATACAAGCGTGCTTCCAGCCGGGTGTGAAACGCGCTTGGCCGACCTGGCGGATCTGCCCGCAAGCGTCGCCCGCGATGTCGATGCCGTGATATTTGCGGCCGGTTCGGGCGGGCACACGGGTGATGACGTGACGGACAAGGTGGACCGCGACGGCGCGATCGCGCTGATCGACGCGGCGGTCGATGCCAAGGTCGGACGGTTCGTGATGCTGAGTTCGGTGGGCGCAGACGACCCGTCAAAAGGGCCCGACACCCTTCGCCATTATCTGGAAGCCAAGCATGCCGCCGACGAGCACCTGAAAGCGGCAGACGTGGAACACGTCATCGTCCGACCGATCAGCCTGAGCGACGATTCGGGAAACGGTCTCGTGTCGCTTGCCGAACTGGTTGACCGGGACGGCGAGGTGACGCGGGATGATGTTGCCGCTGTCCTCGTTGCGTCCGTGACGCAGGCCGGGCTGGGCGGCAAGGTGTTCGAAATGGCGGCGGGCAAGACACCGGTTGCGCGCGCCATAGCTGAGGTCGCGGCCTGACGCGGCGCGTTGGGGTGCAACCCGCCTTTTTCACACGTGCTCTCTTGCTTTTTGGTCCAATAATCCGCAAAAGCCCGCGATTGGATAGGGCGGTTAGCTCAGTTGGTAGAGCATCTCGTTTACACCGAGAGGGTCAGCGGTTCGAGCCCGTTACCGCCCACCATAAAAACAAGGCACTAGCCTGTGGAAAAAAGAACATCAGAGAACAGTTTACAGCATAGTTTACAGGTTCTGTTCTTGTTCCGTCCTTAAAATGTGGCGCTCTTGCGCCCAGAACGGTCGCGTCGAACGTGTGTGCGCGCTTGATTTTTTATGCATGTCTTGGGTGTCCAGTCGAACAGATCGGTGAGGACTTAATCAGTGAAGCGGTCCCGGCTTAGCAGTTGCTGGATTACTTCGCTTCTTGCCGTCCACCACCGTCGGATACACGCATGAACAATGCGAGAAGTGGTTCGTTGATATAGTAATTGTTCCGGCCGGCCTGATGCTTGGTCACGAAGCCCGCTTCGGCTAGCTGGTCGAGATACTTGGTGGCGGTAGGTCGGCTGACATGCAGGTCGTTCATCACGTAATCGATGCGCGTGTAAGGGTGGCGGAAGAGGTTGTTCAACAAGTCCTGACTGTAGATCTTGCCGAGCTCTGCTCGCATCCGTTTCTTGTAGTCCGCCATCTGGGCGCGCAAACCTTCGATCAGCTGTAGGGTAGTCTGAGATGTCTCTGCCACCGCTTCCAGAATGTAGAGTACCCAATCTTCCCAGGCGCCGTCGTCTCGCACGGCCTGCAGCAATTGATAATAGTCGTTTTTCGTACCTGTGATGTGCCGGCTGAGATAGAGAATGGGAATGTCGAGCAGGCCCGTGCGCGTCAGATAAAGTACATTGAGGATACGCCCGATCCGGCCATTGCCATCCGGGAACGGGTGGATGCTCTCAAATTGATGGTGAATGATCGCCATTTTGATGAGCGGGTCCAGATCGCAGGCGTCATCATCGTTGATGAAGACTTCGAGTCCAGCCATAAGGGCTTCAATCTCACGCGGGCCCTGTGGTGGCACATAGACGGTTTCGCCTGTGCGATCATTCTTCAGCTCTGTTCCGGCCTGCGTTCTGAAGCCATCGTCTCGCCCCTTCAACAAACGGAACATGTCGATGATGATGCGGTTGGTGATCAAACCTTGCGTCTTGCGTAGCTGGTCAAATCCAAGTCTCAGGGCATCACGATAGAGCGCGACCTCTTTTGCTGCGGCTGAGCCAGGTCCTTCCGGGAACAAGTCTGCTTGGAACAGTTCATCTTGAGTGGTGACGATGTTTTCAATTTCAGAACTTGCCTTGGCCTCCTGCAAGGCCAGCGTGTCGATCAAGATACCCTGGTTGGGGATGGCTTTGGCTGCGCCCTTCAATTCCGCCAGTGCCCTGTTGGCGCGTGCAAGTGCCTTCAGCACCGGTATCGTCTCGATCTCGACGGGTGGCGGAAGGTCTGGCAATTTGTACGAGGAATCTGGTAATTTCGACATGATGTGTCAAAGAAACGCAATTTTCTTTACATGTCCAGCTAACGTGTAAAGAAAATCACCAAATTGGTGCAAATCAGCACTAAGCGATTTCTTGCCTATGCAGGTGGCAGCCTTTACGAGACCTGGCTACTAGATCGAAGTCGTCATCGCTTCAATAACAGCTGCATCTGACACGTAAATCCGCTTCATTTTCGCGAGCGTGCCCGGCGTCCAGCCAAACAAATCAGTCAGAACCTGATCTGATATCAGAGCCGGGTAGAGGTGCTGAAGGATGACCATATTCGTCGCGCATGTCTTGCGCATGTCGTGGATGGTTGGTCCATCGTTTTCCGGGCCAAGTCCCATACGGCTGCGATGGCGATCAAAGCTCGTGCCGAACCCTTCTGCAGTCCAAGGCTTGCCCTTGCTGGAGAAAAGAATCGTGAGGGGCGCAGTCGCGAGTTTGGCGCGCGCCGCATCGATTTCATCAAGCAACGACCGGAGCGGAGGCGTGATGGGGATAAGTGCAGTGTTGCGGCCACGGCTCTTGCCCGTAGGAATGATCAGATGCTGCTTCGTGATCGCCGAAAGTGGCAAGCGGGTAAGGTCTTCACGGCGAAGTCCAGTGTGAAGAGCCAGTTTGAACGCCCATGCCAAATGAGCTGACGCGGTTTCGAGAAACTTTGCCTGCTCTTCCAGAGACCAAATACGCGCTTCCGTCGGCCGCTCGTAAAGCGGTTCGATGCCATGCGCTCGGTTCCAGTCCAGCCGCCCGTCCTTTTTGCACCAGGTCAGGAAGGCCGACAGAGCCAGGACGGCCTCATCAGCAGCGCTCGGAGAGTGACCCCAAACACGATCGCGGTGGGAGGTGATAAACTTGATAATGCGTCTGCTATCGAAAACCGAAAGCGGTGCGTTCGCAGCTGGCTGGCCCGCCTTCAGGGGCATTTCCAACCACTTGTCGAGGTACTTGATCCTGGCAGTTTGCCCTTTTGTCTTCATCTTTCTGAATGCGGGAGACTTCTTCCGATAAAGCATGACCGCCATAGCGAACGAATCTGCGACCGGCGCTCTCTCATCCTCCATCACCTCTGAATAGGCCTGGATGAATTCTGGAGGCAATCGCTTGCCGGCTCCGTCCAATCTGGATCCTTCACTCGTCCAAAATTTGGGCCCACCTCGAAACGCATAATAATAGTATCGGGTCTGACCAGTCGCGAGCTTCTTCGCAATTACATGAAGTCCCTTGATGGACATGCTCAGCTCCCTAGCCATTTCGCCTCCGAATCAGTTTCGAGCCTGAGAGAGGCCTTGTCCAGAAGCGTAATTTCGCCGTCAGGCATTAGCCGAACGCCGCACACATCAAATCCTGTATCTTTCGCTGCAGCGATCAGCGTTTTGAGACGGCGCTTGATTTCACAGGTTTTAAGATGGGGAGGTATCTGCGTCCGGGCCATTGCTCGACATCACCGGTAGGTTTGAGTCTTCATGGCCTTACGAAAGCCAGGATCGCTTGAAAGGAAAGCTTCAAGCATCAGAGGAACCAGCACAGCCACCGATGCCTCAGCTCCGTAGGTGGCAGCATGGATCCGAGAATACGCTTCGAGGTCCGCAGCCAGAGGTGGCTCGAGACTGATCGACAGTTTCTGCGGTGTCCGGTCCGGAAGCGGCCCAATTTTCAGACTGACTTCACTCATGGCTGATTGCCTCCTTGATAGGGTTTCAGAACGATATCCTTGTTGACGAGCACTGCGAGCCGCCAGCCAGGCCGGATCGTGATCGAGGGTTGGACGTCGAGATTGCGACGCACGATTTCCTGGCCCGCCTCATTCGCGCCCGTCTGTGCGGAGCGGCGAAGCGCGCGGGCAATGTCGCCCTCATCATCGCTCGCGAGTTCTGATCCCACGCCGAGCAAGGTGGAGAGCGCGACGCCCTGCAACAGCTTCCAGGAATGATAGTCGACTTTGTCTTCGAGGCCGGCATAGCCACGGGCATCGACGCCGGCGAGATTGTCGATGCGGATCGACGATCCATCCGGCATGACGATCCGGCTCCAGACGAGGAGCGCCCGTGACTGACCGAACGCGATGACGCTGTCATAGCGGCCAATGAGCCTCGCGCCCTGAGGCACGAGAACGCTCTCTCCAGTGACGGTGTCATAAACCGGGCTTGTCACCTGCGCGATGACCTGCCCCGGAAGGTCGGAGTTCACCCCTGTCAGCAGGGTTGCCGGAATAATCGTTCCAGCCATCAGCTGGTAGGGAGAAACCGGTGTCTCCAGCCGATGCGGATTGTAGATCGAGGGATCGGTTTCTGCGCCCAGAAAATCAAGCTTGCGGGCCTGCCGGTTTGGATCTTCATTTAAGGATGACCCAAACGCACTGCCGCCAGATGGCGCAAATGCCGACAGGTCCGGAAAACTGATCGAGGCCGCTGATGGACTCGCAACGCCTCCTCCAACGCTCTTCGAACCCGTACTCGCCCCAACCTGGAAAAAAACCCCGCTCCCCCGCGCGGCATCGGAGAGCGCCGCTTCACGCGCGCGCAGCTCTGCCTCCAGTGCCGTTAATTGTCCGCGCATCGGATCAGATTCAGGCGCATCCTGTTCAGGCAGCCCCATCCGCCCTTCGCGCTGCGCCTTCAGGATCGGTGTGCCAAGATCCCCCGGCAGTGGCGGCCCGAGGATATCGTCTTCCGGCGCAATCTCACCATAGGATTTCGGAAGCGTGGCCAATCCATCCGCCTCTGGATTATGACCGGTATTGTAAAGCTCCCGCGCCGGACCGTCAGTGCCATCTTTCGGACTTTGCAGCGCGAACGCCAGTGAACCAAGCACGATTGCGCTGCCTGTTCCGAGCAGGATCATCAGCGCCCGTTTGGAGAACCGTTTGACCGGCCTCGGGCGCCCGCGGATTTCAAGCGGCTGTGCTGGTGGGGAAGCCGTCTCTGTCATGGCTTCGCGCTGCCAAGATCATTGCGCGCAATCTTCACGACGTCCTGGCGCTTTTCGCCAAGGCGCAATTCGGCGCGCGCGAACAGGCGGTCGACGACGTAGTAGTCTCCGGACATGCGATAGTTCACAAGCTGGGACTTGCCGTCGCGGCCGATGACGAAGAGCGCCGGCGCCTCGCCCTGGTCGAGCCGGGCCGGGAACTGGATATAGACCTTCCGGCCATCGTCGAACACGCGGTCCGGCCGCCAGTGCGGAAAGTCACCGGCGAGGTCGTACCGGAACTTCAGCCGGTCCAGCTGCAACCCTGCAGACGACGAGGATGCCGACGCGCGTGCGGTGCCCGAGTTCGCCACCCGCGTTACCAATTGCTGGTCGGCATAGCGCCAGGAAACAGCCGCCATATAGGTTTCTTCGAATGCGCGCAGTTCAAGATGATAGGCCCGAAGGCTCGTTGTGATGATGAGGTTTGTCTTGAGGCCGGCCTGGGTCGGCTTGATCAGGATATGGGCCTGGGCCTCCGTTCCGGTGCCCGAGACCGTATCCCCCAGCACCCAGCGCACCGTATCGCCCGCAGAGACCGAGATAAGTTCCTCGCCCGGCTGAAGGACAATGTCGGTCACCTGTTCCGGCGCGCAATAGACCTGGTAGAGCGCGCCGACCGTGTAGGGATAGACCTGGATCGCGTTCATGTAATTGTCGAGCGAAGGCTCGATGGCCGCCTTGCCGTTTGCCGTCTCTATGGCCTGGTAGGGCTGGAGCGATGGCGCATCTGCCTCCGTCGGCATGGGCTTCAGCTGGCCCGGCATCGCGCGAGCTACTGTCGTCGGCGTGTAGGTGCGGTAGACGACCGGCGTCGGAGACAGGTCCGCGTCGGCGATATCGATCTCTTCCGCATCTGGGGCGAGATAGAGATCTTCGACATAGTCCGGTTCATCGAGCGTGATGTCGGGACCGACGGCTGCGGGGAATGACTCGCACGCCGCAAGGGCGGTCGAGGCAAGGAGGATCAGGGCAATGCGTTTCATGGGGAATGCTCCTATTGATGGTCTTTCGACCAGTTGAGGCCGTGGACATAGAGGCCGAGGGGATTGGCCCGGAGGGCCTCTTCGGTGCGCGGCGGGTCGATCACGATCGAGAACACGCCGGTATGGTTGGACTGGCCGGTCTCTGTGCCGTTGCGATAGGCCGTCTCGCGCCAGCGCACTGTGAAGCTGTCATCAGAGGCGCGCACGACGCTCGTCACATCGACGGACACCGATCTGCGTCCGAGATCCGCAAACGGGTCATTGTCGCGGGCATAATCGTTGAGCGTCGCGGCGGCCCGGTCGGTCGCATAGGCATAGGCCTTCAGCCAGTTCTGCCGGACGACAACCGGATCGATGGAAATGGACCGTGTGTTCTTCACGAACTCTGCGAGGTGGAACGCGATCTGCGCATCGGTCGGCTCATAGCGCCCGTCGGCCGGGCCGACGGCGCGCACGGCGCCTTCGCCGGTCAGCTCGACCACGTAAGGCGTGACAAAGGATTGGGTCGAGCGCCAGACGAGGCCGCCTGCGAGGAGGAATGAGAGGGCAAGGCTGCCGAGTGCGGCCAGCCGCCAGTTGGCAGCCTGCACGCGCGCTGACCCGATCCGGTCGTCCCAGGCCTGCGCGGCGCGCTGGTAGGGCGTGACAGGTTCCGGCGTCGCGCCATAGCGGGTGGAATTTCGCTTCCAGAGCTTCATGTCAGTCCTCGTCATGTCTGAGTTGTATCGATGTCCCGCCGCCGGGCCGGTCGCCGTCGCGCACGGCAGAGGCCGCCATCATGCCGGCATCCCGGGTCGACTGGTCGCGCCTTATGCGCCGGGCCCAATCCGGGGATGAACTTTGCCCATTGGCCGGACCAGCATTAGGCGCGCCCGTGCCGCCGGTGGCCGCGAACGCGGCGCGCGCGCCCGCCTGATGATGCTCACTTGGGGTTCCAAAGGCGCGCCTGGCAAAACCCTTGGCGCCAGACGCTGCCGCGCGGACCCCTGCGCCCGCGACACCGCTCATGCCCGCCATTGTGGCGCCTGCGCCGGTCTTGCCGGAAGCGGCCGCATTCATCTGGTAAGCCGTGCGGGCCCCGCCCGCCATGGAGGCGGCTGCGCCAACAGCGCTGCGCGTCCCACCGGCTGCAGCGCCGATTCCCGCCTTGGCGATGGAACCGCCCGCGACTGTCCCAGCCGCCACGCCCGCTGCCGTGCCGATGGCGGCCCCAGCCCCAAGTTGCGGCGCGCCGGAGACAAGGCCCGTGGCGATCCCGGGCCCGAACAGGCCGAGGGCCAGCAATGAGAGCGATCCAAGGATGACGGAGGCAGCCTGTTCGAGCGTCACCTCGTCCGGCTGGAAGGTCGACGTAATGGAGGAGAAAATGGTCGAACCGATGCCGACAATAATCGCGAGCACCATGAGCTTGATGCCGGAGGCAATCACATTGCCGAGGACCTTCTCGGCGAGGAACGAGGTCTTGTTCCAGAGCGCGAACGGGATCAGCACAAACCCCGCCAATGTGGTCAGCTTGAATTCGATGATGGTGACGAAGAGCTGGATCGCGAGGAAGAAGAACGCCAGAAGCGTGATGATCCAGGCGAGGAACAGGACAGCGATGATGACGATGTTCTGGAAGAAGGCGATCGGACCGGTGAGCTTTTCGATCTCGTCGAGCAAGGGCAGGGCGGCATCAAACCCCGTTGCGGCCACGAAGCCCGGTTTCATGATGTCATCAGCGGTGATCGTGCCGCCGGTGGCATTGAGGCCGAGCTGCGCAAAGCTTGTGAACACGACATCCGACAGGAGCGCAAAATTGCCGAGGATCAGCGCGAAGGCGCCGACATAGAGCACTTTCTTCAGGAACCGCCCGACAATATCCGTGTCCGGCCCCATCGCCCAGAACAGGCCTGCCAGCGTGATGTCGATCGCGATGAGCGCGGTGGTAAGGAACGCGACATCCGGCTGCAACAGGCCGAACCCGCTATCGATGTAAGCAGAGAAGGTCGCAACAAACTGGTCGATGACGCTGAGGTCTTCCATGGCGCTAATCCCGTGTGTAGGCGACGCCGTCGCCGCGGAAGCGTTTGTGACGGATGCGGGCTTGTTCCTCGATGGCGGCTCGGCGCGACTCTTCCAGCGCCACCATCCGGTATTGTGCGGCCATCAATTGCTGCATCTGCATCTGTTGCTCGACGGAGAGGGCAACGAGCTGGTTGCCGGCCTGGGCGACTGACAGGTTTCCGGTTGCAGCCTGGCTCTCACCGACCAGATCCGTCAGCATCTCACGGGACTCCGCAATCGAAGTCACGATCCCCGACTGGACCTGGATGGACGCCCGGAACGCGTCCCGGCTGATCCGCCACTGGTCTGCGGCTTCGACAACGATCTCCTCATTGGTGAGGTCTTCATAGGAGTTCGGGAACGCCTCCTCATACTGGCGCTCGGACTCTTCGACCTCGTAGGTGACCTCGCCCGCTTGGCGCATCAGCGTGTCGATGCGCTCGAGCAGGCGTTTCAAATGCTCGATCGAAGCATAGTCGAGGCGTTTCAAATCCTCGGCCTGATTCACCAGCATCTGCGCCTCATGCTGGAGTTGCTGGACCTGGTTATTGATCTGTTCGAGCGTATTGGTGGCTGTCACGATGTTCTGAACCAGGTTGGTCGGATCGATCACGACATCGCCCACGCCGAGCAGGGCGTTTGCAGGCGGCGCCAGGCCAACAAACGAGGACACTGACCCAAGAAGAAGGGCGATCATTCGGCGGCGCATGGCACGTCTCCTTCTGTCCCGATCAGGTCTGCGGCCCAATGGAGCCCGCGCGCGGCAAGCCAGGCTGGCGCGAACCCGTCAGGCCCGGCAGATGCATGGATTTCCGAAATCAGTTTCTGATCGGCCTTCGATCCGGCGGCGCAGAAGGCGAGGGCGACCGGCCCGAGATCAAGATCGAACAGGCGGTTGCCGTCCGGACACTGGACATAATAGTCCCGCTTCGGCGTTGCCCGCGCGATCAGCTCGATCTGGCGTGCATTGAGGCCGAACCCTTCATACGCCGCGCGCTGCGATGGCTCCTCGGCCCGTGCATTGGCGAGGAAGATACGCGTCGGGGCGCTCTCGATCAGGCTCGGCGCAATCGAGCTTGCGGAGATGTCCGACAGGCTCTGCGTCGCGAACACGACCGAGACATTCTTCTTGCGCAGCGTCTTCAGCCAGTCGCGCAGGCGGCGTGCAAACATCGGATGATCGAGGAACAGCCAGGCCTCATCGAGGATAAGCAGGGTCGGCCTGCCGTCGAATCGGCCTTCCAGCTTCGCAAAGAGATGTGCCAGCACCGGCGCCGCGAGCCGCTTGTCCTGCATCAGCGCGTCCATTTCGAAACAGAGGACGTCTCGGTAAGCCAGACTGTCCTCATCGGCGTCGAGCAGCGCGCCGTAGGGTCCGGCGAGCGTATAGGGCTCAAGTGCCTGCCTGAGTTCCGGCGTCTGGATCAGGGCCGCAAGCCCGGTGAGTGTGCGCTGCGAGACAGGTGCCGCGCCAAGGCTCTGCAGCGCCGTCCAGACGGCTTGTTTGACCTCTGGTGTGACGGTGACGTTCTCTTGAGCGATGAGGCCGAGCACCCAAGCCTGCGCTTCGGCGAGCCCAGCTTCGCTGCCTAAATCCCGCAAGGGCTGGAACGCAAGGTCGCCATCAAGGCCGAGTTCATACCAGGTTCCGCCAAGGGCCAGCGTCGCGCAGCGCGCCGACCCGCCCTTGTCGAAGAGGAAGACCTGCGCGTCCGCATAGCGGCGGAACTGCAAGGCCAGCAGCGACAGGAGGACGGATTTGCCGGCCCCGGTCGGGCCGACCACCATCATGTGCCCGACATCCCCCTGGTGTGTGACGAGCCGGAACGGCGTCGCACTGGCCGAGCGCGCCATCAGAAGCGGCGGGCCGTCCAGGTGTGCATTACGCTCCGGCCCTGCCCACAGCGCGGACAGGGGCGCCATATGGGCAAGATTGATCGTGTTCAGCAGCGGTTGGCGGACATTGGCATAGGCCTCGCCCGGCAGCGTGCCGAGCCAGGCTTCGACCGCATTGACGCTTTCGGAGACGCAGGTGAACCCGCGCCCCCGGATCACGCGCTCGACGGCCCGGATCTGGTCTTCGGCAATCCCGGTATCCTTATTCCGGACGACAATTGCGGTCGTGCAAAAGCCGAATGCGACATGGCCTGCGCCGAGGGCTTGCAGGGCCTCGTCGGCATCGGCGGCCTGGTTGTCTGCGTCCGTGTTGAGCAGCGTCGCAGGTTCGTTGGTGAGGATTTCACGCAGGTAAGAGGTAAGCGACCGGCGTTTCGCAAACCAGTTGCGGACATAGGCGTTGAGCGTCTTCTCGGCCTCCGGCTTGTCGAGCGGCAGGAACCTTGTCACCCAGCGATAGGCAAAGCCGAGCTGATCTAGTTCCGACAGAAGTCCAGGCTCGCCCGTTGCCGGGAACCCGTTCACGGTGAGGACTTTCAGGGTCTCCTCGCCAAGGCGGGGCGAGAGCCCGCCGGTCAGTGGCGTATCGACCAGAAACGCATCGAGACACATTGGCAGCGACGGCGCCTTCACCGTCTGGCGCGCCACCGAGATGCAGGCATGCAGGTAGGTCAGCGTCTCATCGTCATCCAGGAACCGGGCCTCCGGCATCAGGTCCGCCATCATGTCGCGCGCCCGGGATGTTTCGGTTTCGAAATGGGCGAGATGCTCGCTCCAGAACGCGGCCGGGGCGTCCGCGGGATCGTCGATGAAGAGTTGCTCGATCCGGGCCGTCCGGTCGGCTGGCGGCATCCAGGTGAGGGTCAGATAGCAGTCGGTCTCAAAATGACGCCCGTGTTCTTCGAACGCCGCGCGCCGCTCCTCATCGACCAGCCAGGCGGCGGGATCTCGCCAGGTGCTTTCGGGATAGGTGACGGACGGCCTGCGGTCGGCTTCGATATGCAGGGCCCAGCCCGAGCCGAACCGGCTGAGGAGATTGTTCATACGGGCTGTGACCGCGACCAGTTCTTCCGGCGTCGAGCTTTCCAAGTCGGGCCCGCGATAGGCAATCGTGCGCTGCAGGCTACCATCCTTGTTGAGGACAATGCCGGGCGCGATGAGGCAGGCCCATTTCAGGTGGTCTGCGAGGGCAGTCGGCCGGGCACGGTATTCACGAAGGTTCAGCATGCGTAATAGCCCCTTGTCCTTATGTGCCGGATCAGCACGTCGGCAAATTGCGGATCGCGCCTTGCGGCAAACACGCAGATGCCCTGCGCCACGATCCAGAAGACGAGCCCCACGCCCCAGAGCTGCAATCCGATGCCGAGCGCGGCGGCCAGCGTGCCATTGACGATCGTCGCGAGCCTTGGCGCCCCTGCGAGCAGGATCGGCGCTGTGAGCGAGCGATGGACCGGCACGCTATAGCCGGGGGGCAGGGGGCGGGTGTCAGCCATCAGAGCGTCGCCCCACCGCCGAAGGAGAAGAAGGAGAGGAAGAACGAGGTCGCGGCAAAGGCGATCGAGAGACCGAACACGATCTGCAACAATTTCCGCATGCCTCCACCGCTCTCGCCGAAAGCAAGACCAAGGCCGGTCAGGATGATGACGATCGTGGCGAGGATTTTTGCGACCGGGCCTTCAATTGAGTCGAGGATCGATTGCAGCGGGGCTTCCCAGGGCATGCCGGAGCCGGCAGCGTGTGCCGGGAAGGTGAGCGCTACGGCAAAAGCCGTCAGGCTCAGGGCTTTGATCAGTCTGTCGTTCATTGTGGGTTTATCCTTTCTGGAGCTGTGGAGAGAAGCGGTTCTGAAAAGGGCAGGCTCGGCAAGACGAGCTGCAGGTCGGGCTGGACGGGCATGAGGTCATAGCCGCCGCGTCCGAGCCCGTTCATGCGCGCGACTGTCTCGACGCGGTGAAACCCGGCGCGCCGGGAAATGTAAACGACGCAGTCAATCGTCTCGGCGATGAGATCATGCGGCACCTGGGCCGAGGTCTCGCCGATTAGCTGTTCGAGCCGGGAGAGGCCTCCAAGGGCAGAGTTCGCATGCAGGGTGGCGATGCCGCCCGGATGGCCGGTATTCCAGGCCTTCAGCATGTCGAGCGCTTCAGCGCCGCGCACCTCGCCGATAATGATCCGGTCTGGCCTGAGGCGCAGGGTCGAGCGGACAAGATCTGCGAGCGTCACCGATCCCGGCTGGGTCCGCAGCTGCACAGCATCGCGCGCCGTCGAGACAAGTTCGCGCGTGTCTTCGAGAATCACGAGCCGGTCGCCCGTGCGGGCGATCTCGGCCAGCAGGGCATTGGCAAGCGTCGTCTTGCCCGAGCCCGTGCCGCCGACCACGAGAATGTTCTCGCGGGTCCTGACCGCCCGCCGCAGCGCCTCGGCATGATGAGGTGCCATGACACCGGACGACACATACTCATCCAAAGAAATCACCCGCCCGGCAGGTTTGCGGATGGAGAAACATGGTCCCGCCGCTACAGGCGGCAAGACACCTTCGAACCGTTCCCCGCCCATCGGCAATTCGGCCGACACGATGGGCGAGCCGGCATCGACGCGCCGGCCCATATGACTTGCGACGAGCCGGATGACGCGTTCGACATTGCCCGCGGTGACGATCAGACCGGACTCGGTCCGGCCAGACCCGTGCCGTTCGATCCAGAGCCTGCCATCAGGATTGATCATGATTTCGACGACGGCGGGGTCGTCCAGCGCGGCAACAATCTCGGTTCCCAATGCCGTCACCAGCATGGCACGCGTCCGTGTCTGGCTCTGCGTGTCACGCATCGGCCCGCACCTCGCCCAAGTGTTCAGGTTCGCTCTCAAGACTGGCAGCTTCCGCCGTCACGTCTTCGACGGCATTCTGAAGGATGCGCTGTCCGGAGCGCAACGCCTCGGCGACCTGCCGGACGAATAGGTCGAACCGGAGGTCGCCCTTGGACCGCGCCGCCTCGACCTGGTTGGCGGGCACCGGCGGTGTCACCGTCAGGAAATAGTGCACGAAGGTCGCGAGCGTTTCGGCAAGCACGAGATTGTCCCGTTCGATACGCCCGAACTGGCGTGTCAGCCGGTCGAGCCGGCGGTTGATCGCAGCTTCGCGCTGGTTGTCTGCCTCGCCAGCTCTGTAGGCAGTCAGCGCCCGGTCAACGATCACGCTTTCAGACAGGCCGGGGCGTTTGGCCATGGCCTTGAGTGAGTGATAATTCTCGGGCGATATATAAGGCTGGATGCGGGGTTTCATTCGCCATTCCCCGTGAGATCAATGCCGGTTGCCTGTTCGAGACTGTCGGCCTGTACGAGGGCGTCGAAGAGGCTGGCCTGCAGGGGATTGCGCACCTTGCGCCGCGCCGTGCCTGGCTTCGATGGACCTGCAAGCCGCGCGCGATCCTCCGCCGCATCCCGCGCCTTCTGCGGCCCGAGACCCTCGGCGTCAGGTTCGAGCTCAGATGCCTGCATAAGGCCTTCATGGATTGACCGAACCTCGCTGCCCCAATCATTGACCCGGACTTCCGGAATACAGGTTGCGAAATCCGGGGCCGCTTTCAGGCGTTCGGTGAAGTTCTGGTCTTCATAGTAGCGGAGCTTCAGCGCCCGCACGGGAGGTGAGCCCGCGACAAGGACCAGTTCCTGGTCGGACGGCAGCTGCATCACTTCGCCGGGCGTCAGCAGCTGGCGGGCGGTCTCCTGACGGGAGACCATCTTGTGCGAGAGCCAGGGCGCAAGCCGGTGACCGGCATAGTTCTTCATGGCGCGTTGTTCAGTCTTGGTCCCGAGAGCATCGGAAATCCGCTTGGCCGTGCGCTCATCATTGGTCGCGAACGCCACCCGGACATGGCAATTGTCGAGGATCGCATTCGAAGGTCCATAGGCCTTCTCGATCTGGTTCAGGGACTGAGCGATCACGAAGGCCTTGAGGCCATAGCCAGCCATATAGGCCAGCGCGCTCTCGAAGAAGTCGAGCCGGCCGAGGGCAGGGAACTCGTCCAGCATGAAGAGGACACGCCGACGGGACTTTTCTTTAGCCAGCGACATCTGAGGAGCAGGGAGCCCGCAAGCGCTAAGGATGTTTGCTACAAGCGATCTGCCACGCGAGAATACCGAAGGACGTATCTCGAGATGTTCAGTGAGCCGGCGTCCTACCTGGTTCAGGATAAGGCGCATGAGGGGCTTCGTGCGAGACAGGTCCGAGGGCGGTACGACCAGGTAGAGCGAAAGCGGTCGGTCGGCGGAAACAAGGTCCTCGATACGGAAATCGCTTCGCGAGGTCACTTCGGCAATCACCGGGTCGCGATAGAGCGACAGGAACCGCAGCGCTGTTGATAGCACGCCGGAGAGCTCGTTCTCAGATTGGTTCATCAGCTCGCGGGCCGTTTCCGCGACAACGGGATGGACCTTTGGCGTATCACTTGTGCCCAGGTGGTTTGTCCTGAGCATGATCGACAGTGTCGTACGAAACGTCCGGTCCGGATCGGCGAGGAAACTCGCCACCCGCGCCAGCGTCTTATCCCGCTCGGCATAGAGGACGTGCAGGATGACGCCGACGAGGAGCGAGTTCGCCTTGTCGACCCAGTGTCCGAGATCGCCGAGCTTGCCCTGCGGGTCCACGAGGATATCGGCAATGTTCTGGACATCGCGCACTTCGCAATGCCCGCGGCGTACTTCCATCAGGGGATTGAAATGCGTCGAGGCCACATCGGTCGGATCGAACCGTAAACAATGCGAGAACTCCGAGCGCCAGCCGGATGTCAGCTGCCAGTTCTCACCCTTTATGTCGTGCACCAGAACCGAATGCGGCCAGGAGAGCAGGGTGGGCACGACAAGGCCAACACCCTTGCCTGAGCGGGTCGGCGCAAAGGCCATGACATGATCAGGCCCATCGTGGCGGAGGTAACAGCCCTCAGCCTGGCCGAGAAACACACCAGCAGGCTTCAACAACCCGGACTTGCGCAGATCCTTGCCTTCCGCCCAGCGTGCAGACCCGAAGGTCGAGACCTGCTTGTCCCACCGTGCCCTGAGGATCGATCCCGTGACCGCAATCACGATGGCCGCAACGCCGCCTGATCCGGCAATCAGCCCGCCCCGGTCAAACACATCCGGCGCATAGGCATCGAAGGAATACCACCAGCCGAAGAAAGCCCAGGGCATATAGACCGGCATGTCGAGAATGATGAAGAGCGGCTCGCCCAGCCGAGGCGACCAGCTAAGCGACCACGCTGTCCACTCCGTCGCGCACCAGAGTGCCAGAAGGACAATGAGCAAGACGAGGAGGATCTGCCAGAAGAGGTTCGTGCCATGTTTCATGACACAGAACCTGACCAATCACCGCCTCAGTCTCCAGAGAGGGAATTGGGGGAAATTAGGGGGGATTCAGTAGGATTCAGAACAATAGGGAGGTTTGCGTGAAGTTCTGGGAAGAATCTGTAGGGACATGAGAGCAGAGGATTTTACCATTCACGACGAACTCAACGAATCCAAATGCCTCATCCAATCGTCTTCTCCATCGACCAAGAGTCTGTTACGGGCCGATAGGGGGTCATGATATTGTGGAGGCCGTTTGCCGCGTGACAAAGCAATACGCCCGAATAAGCTGCAATGTGCGATGCGCGCGGTGCGGTCATGCTTCTAGCTCATCAGTCTTGGGATGGTGAGTGATGTCGTATCCTGTGTAATCTGGCGCAAATTGGTGAATCGGCTAATAGAGAGCGAAAGTGAGGGCGATATGCCGAAACCAACAAAGAAATTGCTCGAACTCAACGAGCCGACAATGATCGCCCCGGATCAATTGCGCCTCGACACTCAAAACCCCCGACTCATACTCTCCTCACGCAAAACGCCGAGCGAAGATACGATTATTCAGCAATTGCACCTTGAGGACGAACTTGATGAACTCTTATCCTCAATTGCTGCGAATGGATATCTGGATTTTGAACCCCTAGTCGTTTTGGATGAAGATCCGAAGGCGCCGTACACTGTCCTAGAAGGCAATCGCCGTCTTGCTGCCATCCGTCTTCTGCTCGATAAAAAACGTGCCGAAAAGCTCGATATTAGCGTGCCCGATATGGATCAAGATTTGCGGGCAACAATGGAGATGGTCCGCGTAATCCGCGTTGCGTCTCGGGCAGAAGCGAGAACTTTCATTGCATTCAAGCACATCAACGGTCCGCATCGCTGGAACTCTTATGCCAAGGCTCAATATGCCGCGCGTTGGTTTAAAGAAGCAAGAGATGCAGATTCGACTGCAACGCTCGACGATATAGCGGATCGTATCGGCGACAAGCACGCGACCATCAAACGTATGGTTGCAGCGGTACTTGTCCTTGAGCAAGCTGACCGCAACGGCATCTTCAGCTTGGATGACCGTGCCACAAAGCGCTTTCCATTCTCCCACCTCTACACGGCGTTGTCTCGTAAAGAGTATATGGCATATCTGGGAATAGAGGAAAGCTGGAGCGCCTGGCTTCCATCCGAGGATCCAATACCTGAGGCGCGCGTGACCCGCCTCAAAGAGGTTCTGCACTGGATATTCGGATATAAGCCGGATGGCGTGGACAGCATTATCGCTTCGCAAAATCCCGACATTAAGCGGCTCGGTGAAGTGCTGACCTCAACCGTTGCGATTGCCACACTTAATGACCGTCGAGATCTGGAAGTTGCCTGGGAACAAACTCGTCCCGCCGATACGAAGTTTTCCTCAGCACTCATTTCTGCACGACGCGCAATCAACGATGCAGTTAGCAGCGTGCATGCGTTCGATGGAGCGGACAGGGGCCTTCTAGACGTGGCTTCTGAAATCAAAGAGCAGGCTGACCTTCTGTATGACCGTATGCAGAAGAAATCTGGCAGCAAGGACTAGATAATTAGCGATGCCAGCGGCAGTTTATATCCCTCATGACCTATTGGCTGGACCAGAGCCTGATGGGGATCTGGCAGCCGATATTGCTGAACTATCAGCATTCTTTTCTGATGATATGAAATTTCTACTTTCCGATTTGCGAAATGATATCGAGATTGGAGAAGACGAATACGACGATATTGACGCTCAAAATCGAAGGAGCGATCTGGTCGTAGAGTCGGCCGCGTCGGTTCTGACGCTCCGCGAGCGCCTTGGTCGGGATGGTTATCCATTTTCACTGGACGAGGCCGGTGCCCGATTGACGTATATCGGCGTAGAGAATTGGGGTCGAAAATCCTATTTGCTATCACTTTTTCTCTCGCACCTAGCGACCGTGACGGATGTTCTGGGCCAAGCCGAGCGCGCTCCGGATGGAGCTTCGGTTCGAAATCTCAGAAATTGGTTTCAGCAGATGGCCGCCGCGATTTTGGCGGCTGAGCTAAGGGGAATGGGGTGGGCCTTTGGATGGCCAAGGCCGGATCACACCAACTTTCACACAAAGATGAATCAGGTCTGGCGTGCAATTGGAGACGGAACGCTCCATGACCCACCGCCTCAAGACGCGCCTCAGTCCATTAAGGATTGCGAGATTGATGTCGTTGCGGCTCGCCCTAACAAGGATCAGATGCCTGGCTTTCAGTTAGCTATGGCTCAAGTGGCTACTGGGGCGAACTGGAAGGACAAGTCCGTCAGGACGATGGTCGACAATGCGTTTTTCGACTTTTGGTTTTCGCGCCCGCCTGCTTCACAGCGTACAGCGTATCACATCATTCCCTTCGTTCTGTCCAAACGAGACAGCTATTGGGAAACGCTGCGACTAGGGCATATCCTATCGCGGCTGCGCCTTTGTCAGCTCGCCCACTTGGCCGAGAGCCTTATTGCCCTAGATCAAATCACATCAGAGGGCACCGATGCGTTTGCGAATTTCAACAGTTGGGCGGTACAGTATCGTCAAGGTCGGCATTTTGGGTAGCGCAGCAAGATCGGACCTAGGCTGATGTTCCCATTTTGACTTTCTCAGGCAAGGCGTGGATGATGCGGTCATTCGCCGGAATGCCGTCGTCACCTGAATAACCTTCGCCACGATCGAGCTCAATCATGGTCCCTTCAAGCTGAGGTACTTTGAGGCCCTCGCTGAAGAACATTGCCTCGCGCCCACGCAATTTATTCCGTGCACTGTAATTGATCGTGTATTGCATCCAGCTCGATGGTTCATATAGATCGTGAATAGGGCGAACATCATCATAGGAAACGATCCACCGGGTATCAGAAATGGCCTGTACCGCATCAGCGATTTGGGTATGATCGTCCGAACGATAATAGTCGTAGTAAAGGTGGCGGCCTTTTTCATAATACGGTGGATCGACATAGATAAGTGTTTTCTTGGAGAACGAATTTGCTCTGGACGCTAGGAACTCGACGGCGTCTTCCTGGCATACGGTGATCTTCGATCCATAAGCCGCAATCTTGGAAATTCTCTGTATAAGCTCTAGCTTGTTGTATCGCGCATCGATCTTCCATTTTCCGGTCTGATCGCGGCCGCCAATTACGCCTGCGTTGAGTATGCCAGATCGGTTTGTTCTGTTCAGGAAGAAAAATGCGAACGCAACATCAATGTCGTCCTGATTGTCGGCATCACTGAACGTGGCCTTGCATTTATCCCAAGTCGACAGCGAAACTGCCGTGTCCGAGATTCGCTTGTTAAGTTCTTCGGTTTCTTCGACAACGCATCGCCAGAAGGCGTAGACGGGACGATTGATGTCATTGATGGTAACCCGTTTGACAATACCTGTGAGAAGAAGCTCCCACGCGATCGCCGCGCCACCCGCAAATGGTTCAACATAGTGGCCGTCGCTGAGTCCATTTAACCGCACAACGTCCCGCATGAACCGTGCGAGCTTTCCCTTGCCGCCTGGATATCGGAGAGGTGAGTACCGCCCTGAGACTGTTCGTCGGTGACTATCTTCGTCGCTCATGTTGCCTCTCCGTAGATTGCCCTGAAGAATGGTTCTGCATTGTCCCAAGCTGTGCGTAACGTATCAGCCGCCGGTACGCGATATGAACTATGTATGTAGTCGTTCAGGGACTGGATGGATACCGGATCGGATTTTGTAGTCAAAGCAGATGTCACGCCCCGTAAGTCGCTGGCTAGCGCGCGATTGTTCTTGAGTAAGTGTTGCCGAACGTCTTCGAAGCGAGTCGATAGATCAAGATCGACGACTCTCGACTTGATTGTGCGTTTGAATGGAATCCCGTTTTGCGTCATGTAGTGGTCAATTGTATGCTCCAGCACAGCACGCAGTACGAATGCGGCAGCCATGGGGGTGTCGACCAGATTTACTTTGCCGGCCTCCTTGAAAAGGGCCTGACCTTTTGTCGTGGGTGGTTGAGAGAAGGGATATTTCTTGGGTGCCAAGGATCTCCGGGGACTACGCGCTCTAGTTGACTTCTGATTGTTTGACGTTGCCTGGCTTGCTGGCTTTGCCTCGGGCTTACGCAGATTGGTATCACTGAAGGATTGGGGCGGTACTTTGTCACTAGATTTTGGTTTTATTGTAGTCGGTAGCGCCTCGAAATAGTCCTTGATGTCCGCGGCTTTGTTGTGACTTCGCGAGTTTACCTGTCCATCTGCGATATCGTCGAAGAGCGCCTTCAATACCCTGACAGCGACTTCAGGCTTTCGAGCGAAATATGGACGCTTCTCTCCATCCTTGGTCTTCACGCTTAAGCCAAGTGTGTCTTTGCCGGCTTTTGCATCGAGAAATCGCTCCAGTGTACTCGAGTTCTTTTCAACGGCAGTCCGCACACTTTCCCATCGAGACGGGTCATAACCTGCGTTGCGACCAACGAAATCGATGATATCCAAAACCGTGCGATCGCCCTCAAAGCGCTGGATTTCCAGCGGGCCCCATTCAATGCGGCCTTCTCCGTCCTTCTGGCCTGTGTGTCGCCGCTCAATCCAAATATTTGCGGTTTTGCGGTCGCCGAAGGAAATGCACCTGATCGGTTCAATGCTCGCCCGATCAAAGCCTTTCGCAAGCGCGTGAAGGCGCTTTTTGAGATTATCGTCCAAGTTGGTGCCATCGAGCAGGTCCGGGTTGGCAAGTATGCTTATCGCAGCAAAACGCCTGTTGCCATCAAGTACCGTGAACTCGTCATCATCCTCTTCTATGACGTAAAGCGAATCTCCCGGATCCAATCCGTTATCGAGAATGCTTTTCATTATCGTTTGAAAATGGCGCGGATTCAGGCGCACTAGTGCCTCCAGTGCTTCCGCCTGACTGGTGGCTTCTACGATCCGGGGGTTTTCCAAATCCAGATAGAGGTCGTTAATGTATAATTGAATCTGATCCATAGAAAATCTTGGCAATTGCTTCATTCAGTCCAATAGCGAACAGCGCGAGGATTGTGAATCGAAATCGTTAACATTGCGATTCCGTCGACACGGCTCTACAGACCGATTTGGGATTTTGGGCAGCGATCGACGATGGAGTAATCGACCGATTGTGGTCGAACACGACGTACAGCATGAACAAAACGTGTCACAAACTTCGGATATCTCGACGGCAATGCCGTGTAGAGAGCCAAGTCTACGATGAACCAGTGCTCTCATGCTTAGCCTCCTAAGGGAATCATTTCGCCATCCCGATCCCACGCCCGAGCGTCCACGAGATCCTGCCACCCGTCACGACCCCGGACACAGCCATCCCGCGG
>TARA_R110000751_G_scaffold39719_16_pt1 | contig 27294 bp, 21 predicted proteins | sample TARA_R110000751 | Tara Oceans TARA_R110000751 (sample SAMEA4398001) | marine metagenome | biome: Polar Biome; feature: [MES] marine water layer (ENVO:01000295) within the mesopelagic zone...; material: water (ENVO:00002006), including particulate matter (ENVO:01000060) such... | reverse complement strand
GAATGAGGAATGAGGAATGAGGAATGAGGAATGAGGAATGAGGAAAAATTAAATTTTCTGGAAGAAACACACTAGAAAAAGCGGAATTTATTCAGCTACATAAAAAAACGCTGAAAGCGACAAAAAAGATTCCCAGCGGCAGACTTCAGTCTGCCGGCATGGAGATATAAATTAAAACATATTATGAAAAAGTTATTTATAATCATTGCTGCGATATTAATCAGCAGTTGTGGAGAAAAAAAAGCAGAAACTCCGGAGAAAAAACCACTAATAAAATTTGCTGAGGCTGATATCTCCAGCAATGACATGGTACATTTAACTGATTTTGAAGACAACTACTATAACCTAGATCAAATCCTAGCTGATCATAAAGGGAAAATTGTTTACCTAGATATCTGGGCGAGCTGGTGCGGCCCCTGTAAAGCCATGATGCCTTATTCTGAAAAGTTACAAGAAAAATACAAGGATAAAGATGTGGTTTTCTTATTTGTTTCTATAGATCAAGATCCAGGAAAATGGGAGCGGTCTGCTCGAGATTTTAATCTCTTAGAGAATAGTTTTCTCGCCCGCAATTATCCTAAAGCAAAATTGTTTCAAGACAACAATGTGAGCTCCATTCCTAGGTACATGCTGTTTGATAAAAATGGTCGTCTGATAGATGATAACGCCAGAAGACCCAGTGACAAGGATCTAGAAACCACTATTGATGGTTTTCTAGCTATTTAAATTTAATAAATCAAAAATCCCTTACAATTCATTTTATGAGGGATTTTTTATACGTTCTAGAAATAATTGAATGTATTATTTTTTTGATTTGCTTTTTAACCAATCGATAGGTGGATAAAGAACGATGGAAAACTCACTATAATTACCGGTCCATATATGACCGCTTACCGCATCGGTATTATTGACACTATCAATACCTATAATACGAGAGCCAGCAATATTCTCATTATTTGCATGATACTTGTAACCAAATCTTATAAAAAAATCGTTTTTTAAATTTACAAAAGCAGATAATTCTAGATTATAACCGCCAAACAATGATTGTTGTGTTTCTTCAAAAAAATTGTTGTAAACAACACTATTATTAATACTTACATCAAATTGATCTGTTCCCTCGGTAAAACCATAATGCATTAATTCATAACCTACTCCTATGGTGAAAAATATTTCATCATTAATTCTAGCAACATAGTCTACTGTGATAGGTAAATGATACGTCCAGTTCGGACTGTCTAGTTCATCAAAAATAACTTGCCTACTGATACTATTAAATCCCGCAGGTATCACCACGTATTCATTTAACACAGTATTTTTTGCAGATAAACCAATTCTGAAATTAAATTTATTAGACTGATATATATTATAGTCAAAACCAAAAGTTAGAACGTCCACTTTTCTCCACTCATATGTGATTAAACTATTAGGAGAATTTTTATAAACAGATTGATCTAGACCTATTTTTAAACCTACCGGAAAAATTCTATTTAATAAGTTTTCTGCGTGTCTTTTATTTTCTTGTGAAAAAGAAAAACTACTTGCAGTTATAAAAACTGCAAGTAGTAATAAATGTTTTTTAATTTTCATAAAAATATTTAAATGTTTCTCCGCGCTGCCAATGTTCGCTTTCCAACCTCTGAATTTCAGTTCCTAAATTGAGACAGACTACTATTTAGATTTAAAAAAAATACTTTTTGATGGAAACCAAGAAATAGATATGTTAAAAAACCTAGTGGTTACTGCATGTTGTGATATACTAACCTCTTGTGTATCTGCATTTCTTATAAAAATAAAATCGTCTACGAGTCTACCTTCCTCCCATGACATCATACCTCTAAGAGAAAATGCACCAACTTTTTCATTCTTATAAGTATAAGTTAGTGAGACTGGTGTTCTTATAAAGACATTACTTCTATCTGGTTTAACTATTTCTACATTGTTCATGCTACCATCATCAACAACAAATAGCTGCCCTATACCTATAAGATCATCCTTAATACGCCATCTATTGTTCATGTTGATTCCTAAACTAACAAAATGATTTGCTCCGATTTTATGTACATATTCAAACCTAAAATTTATAGTATAGATATCAAATGTTCTATTACTGCTTAAAGGGATTGAGCTGCTGGTATTAAATAGAGTCTCTGGTATTTCACCTCTACTTCTTACTTTCAAGTTTTCATAAGCGAGATCAAAACCAAACAGAAACCTGCCTGTAGCTGCATAATTCCAATTGAGCCCAACTGCCGCACGTGGAGCAACATTATACTCAAAATCGTAACCTGGCGTAGCTTCATTAATAATTCTATCCATTTGTAAACCTGCCGTAATACCTATACGATAATTTCCATCTCGCAACTGTTGTGCATAACCACGTTCCTTTTGACCAAAGGTAAAGAACGAACTCAGTATTAATAATGAAGTAATTATTCTCATTTTAAAAAGTCTAAAAATCCCTCATGAGGGAAATAAGTTAAAGAAATATTGAGGTAATTTCCTGTCCATCTGTGGGTAGAAGTCGCATCTGTAGAACCAATAATATTGGTTGAGGTAATACGGTTGATATCCATTTTTTGAAAATGATAATGACTGGTTAATGCAAGTCTAAACTTACTATAGTCTTTTAAGTAAATATCACCAGCGATACCTAGATTAACACCAAAGGTTAAAGGACTTTGAAACTCCTCATAGCTATTAGTAAGAATTGTCTGGTTATCTATCCTTAAAACAGGCTGCTCGTAACTACCTGGAGTATAACCATAATGCTGTATCTCAACTCCTGCTTTAATAAATAAAGGACGATTTAAATTCTTATTAAATCTATAAAGAAATTCAATAGGCAAATGATATGTCCAATAGGGTGAATCTGTTAATCCACCTGTAAAACCAACGCCTATATCTAATTGTTCTGGAGTAAAAGTGTAATTGTATTTTTGAGCAATGTTTTTTACAAAAAATCCAGCAGTGAGGATCCATTTTTGTCTTCTTAGTACTTCTACATCAAATCCAGCTATAAATGTAAATCTATTTTCAAACCCAAAACCAATAAAATCGTTTTCTGAAGTATTCGAAAAGAAATCATTATGCGCTCCTATTCTTAAACCTACAGGAAATGTAGGAATAGGTGGAGAAGTTTCATTATTCTCTTGGGAATTAATAAAATTACTTGCGCTTAAAGTAAGCGCAAGTAATAATATAGTGATTTTAATTTTCAAAAGTGATCGTATTATAAAATGGACGTTGTCTGTGTTCAGACTCTAACTCGTCTAGACTGGTACCTGTCATCAAATTAGGAACATGAGTTTCTCTTGCTTTAACTTTAGAACGACGTTTTTTTCTATAACGTCCTGTATCATCGATAGGTTTTAAATAATTGCAATTATCTAAAGGATTTGCAGTAGGTCGCTCGTCTATTGAGAATAAATCACCAAAAATACGAGCACTGCTGCTTATTCTTCTTTTTTTCATTTTACTTCCCTTTTTCTTATAATTTCTAGTGAATGCTTTAAATACATTTACATCATTATAGCTATTATCAAAGGTGCGCTCTCTTATTTGGTGAGAAGCTCTCATACCATAAGTATTATCTAGTTGTATACCTATACTTTTTGACGATTCATAAAAGCATGTATTAGGATGGGTAAAATCTGCAGTTGCAGCACCAGAAACTTCTTCATCACCACCATAAGTAGCAATAATCTCTTCTAAAGAAACTCCGTTGTTTGCTGCTGATAAAGCATCTACAGCGTCTGGATGATTAACGTCAATCATTAGCATACCACCTTCCATATCTTTATAAATCACATTACAAATAATCACTTCATTATAAGGATTGTATAAAGTTTGTTGTACCGGATCTGCCAAAAACTGATTTTCTTGCCAATCATTCATTGTCCAGCCTGGCTGGTCCGACGCATCTAACCAATCGTTCTCTGCGGCGGCTTCAACTTGTCTAAGAGAACAGAAAGAATGTGTTAGCTCATACTCAATTAATGGTAAATCTGGTTCGTGTCCCATACTTTCTTCTAGATCATTTAAATCATCCTCCGATAAATGTTGATTAGGAACTAAAAAAGAATCATCATGAGTTTCTATTTGATCTTCTAAACTCTCAACTGTTGTTGCAAAGGATTCCCATGAAGGAAAATGCATCATGTTGTTATCGCATTCTACAGTTTTTCCGTTGTCAAAATAAAGTCCATAAGGTTCAAAATCACATTCACCTTTTTCATTTGTTTCTCCAGATTTAGCAACCGCTGTTTCTGATGTTATCTCATCTTCACAGCTAACTAGAGAGAGAGAGAGAGTAATCCTATTGAAAAATATTTAAATAGATGCTTTTGTTTTTTCATCTTTTTATATTTAGTAATTAATAATTGATGATCGATCGATTTAAAAGTAGTTTAATTTACTGTCTGAAATTGTGGGTATAAATACCCATTTTATATAAAATAAAGTGGTTTTGTTGTTTTTTATGACAGAATAATTAGAACTTTATTTTTTTAAATATCTTAATACCAGCTTAATACTAATTAATTTTAACCGCTTACGTTACCGAAAGAAATTTCTTACTTTTTTTAATGAAATTCAAAATTTAACACTTGTTATAGAGTTTCTAATGGTTTTTAATCGACAAAAGGCACTTTACTTCTAAAAATAAGCCTTCAATTGCACATTACCAGTATGCACGGTTCTTGCTGTTTCACTGCCTCTACCACTGTAACTTAGATTCAAGTCAAGAAACTTTGTTATGTTTTTTTGAAATAACAAATTCCAAGTAAAGTTAGTACCAGGCTGCAAGCCTTCGAGCATTTGAAAACCTACAGGAGAAAAAGCTTGACCTATAAAATCATTTTTTACATATTTAATCTCACCGTTCACGGCATATTTTTGTGCTTTATTAAATGCCCAGCCTAAGCCGATGTTTTGCTGACCCAACGTAGCCGTATCATTGATCTGATTATCTTTACTCTGGTATTGATAAAACACTTCTAGCCTATTGCTATTATCAAATAAATAAGATAGCTGTGGCTTGAACAACAAATCGTCGATCTCGTAATTTCTATTCGCAAAATTTTCACTACTACTCGCGTTAATTCCTGATTGTGCATTTATGGTTACCAACCACGTGTCTTCGATCTTATGTAAAAATCGCAATTGATGACTTTCTATCTCATTGGATATACTCCCTATGCTTTGTAAGTTCTCATTTGCAGTACTTAAATAGGTGTAATTAGTAGTAAAATACTGCTTGCCTCTGTTAAAGAAGAGACTGTTTCTAAAGCTAAGATTCAATCCCAATTGATTGTCGCTGCTTTGAAATGGATTCAGGTCAAAATTTTCTCCTTCTCTAGCGACCATGCGGTCAATGAGGTAACTGGTCTGATTATAAAATCTAGACAGCACTTTTTTATACCCCTTTTCATCAGTCCAAGAAATCGGGTTGAGGGTCAAGGTTTGAGAAAATTTATTTTGATGAGTGGGCAAGAAAACCTGATTGGGCAATAAGACTCTCACAAAGCTGCCCTGGTCTTGAAATTGAGCTACTTCAAATTCATTGAGGTCCTGAATGCCATCGTCATTATAATCGATCCATGTAAAAGTTCCTTGTCCAGGATTTACAGCTACATAAGTAAAATCTTGTCTTGGGATACGAGCGCTATTGGTCTCATAAGTAGTATTCCACAATATTTTACCGTCATAAATCTTACGTTTATACTGTAGTCTAGAATTAAAAGAAACCTCATCTGAAAATCCCTCTTGAGCACTTTTTAATTTTCTATAGTTAGCATAAATACGCAAACTACTCACCTTATTTTTAATAGGTTGAGATTTGATGTAATAATTATTAGAACTATTTACCCTAGAAAGGTTGCCATCTCTCAAACTGTCATTGGTTCTATTTCTATAGCCTATCTCCACAAAGGTCGTTGTGGTATCACCTCGTCCTGCATAAATTTCATATCCAGTGAATTTTTGAGATAGACCAGTAAGCTCATCTGTAGCAGTAAGTCGTTGCTGATTATTTTCACTTTCTAATCGCGTCCCTACATAGTAGTTGTTGATTTTTCTTAATACGTCAGCATTTACTCTATTAAATTCAGACTCTTGTTCTGTAGATTTTGTGCTTAGTACGCTTCCGCGAAAGCGAGCCTGCCATAAACTGTCTTGATAAGTAGCAGCAATTTCATGACGATTTCCATTATAAAAATTATCAAATTCTAAATGCTCCAATCGGTAAGAAGCCGTTATGGTAGAATCTAATTGATAATTAAGTCCCAACGTGGTGAACAACTGGCTTCCTTGCGTTGTTTCTATATTCCAGTCTCGATTAAATTCAATATTATAAACACGTTCTACATTTCTAAAATTCTCTTGAATGTAATCGGTATTAAGCGTCACATTTAACGACTGCAAACTGTCTTTTTTGAGTAGTTGTTGAATTAGAGCGAGTTTTGCTGCTACACCTTTATTGTCATCATCATCAATAGAAGAAAATTTATTTAAATCCTTATTACTGGCTGCCAGCTCTGTAAATAATTTAGTGCCTGTAGCAGCCTCATAACTAGCTTTAATTCCAGCAATAGTTAAAATTTCTGGAGTGAATAACTGGATGATTGGATCGTAACTTCCCTGAGACACACCATTTATAGGGGCTATATACTCATAAATATTTGCAATAGCCTGATCATTAATGAGTCGGTAATCCCCTTGATTTTCACCTAAAAAGCTGAACCTCACATTAAAAAGTTGCTGCGATCTATCTTGAGAAAAAACAAACCTCTCTTCACCGTTCACTACTTCTCTGCGATAAAGAATTTGATTTTCAGAAAACTCATCTGGTATGGCACTGGGCGCAATGGCTAGGTCACGGTCATCTCCAGCAGCTGCTAAAATAGCTACTTGATCTTCACTTAGGTTTTGTTGTAGTGGCTGGTTTTTTGCATCGGTTTCTGTATAGACGTAAGAATCTATTTGAAATTTGTCAGACTTAAAACCACCTGTCCCATATCCTATAAATCTGGTAAAATTACGCTCGCTGTATTGGTATTCTATGGAAATACGCATTTCACTAGTAATAGGGAATGTAGGAGTAAAACGCACTTCCCCGGCATTGTAATCGATCACATAATCTTGATTTTCTCCTCTTTTTAAAGGAACACCATTTACAAAAACACGCTCACTACCAGAAACCACTAGAATAAACAGCTCTTCGTTTTGGCCGGTGAGCTTATAAGGTCCTTGATTTCCTTCCTGACCAGTGAATCTACTGATGTTAAAAGTTCCTCTAACTAAAGCTCCTGAAGCTCCTGCATAACCAGAAGAGTCGTCTCCATTAAACCTTACTTGTCCAGAGATTCCCTGAACGCGTTTGGAAAAATTATTGAATTGGTAATTCTCTTGTATCAAGTCTACGTCTCCTGCCCTGATATTCCAGTCTTCACTGTACAGTTCTATAAATATTTGGTCAAATTCATCCAGTCGTTGAGAGTATCCATTTTGGGTTTGCGGTACGTTTGCATCTTGAATGGAAGCTCTCAGTGATACTTTATCGCTTAGCTTTCCTGTGATTCTTAAATCCAGTTCAGAATCTACTACACTGTTTTGGTTATTTCCCACCCGCACGCCTCTGGTAATACTTCCAGAAGTTTGCAAACCATCAAAAGGAATAAAGGTATTTACTGCTGTAGGTTGCTGTAAAGCTACTAATTGTTCTTGCCTACTGTCATTATCTAAAATAATACTTGGGTCGTAGAATTGATAGGTCTTGGTAAGAAAATCAGGCAGTGGCAAATAGGTGACATCTATAGAATCGGCACTTATTTCAGTTTTATTTTTAAAGGTTAAAATGGAGCTGGAAAAGTTAATATTGTACCTAGAACTATCGATAGTCTTACCTGTTTTATCCACTACTTTAAAATAGGCTGGACTGATACTTATAGAATCTAGGGAGATCGAGTCCCTAACTGCAAGACGTTTTTTTTTCAAGTTGCTGTATTCTTGTGCACCACCTATTGAGCAGCAAAACACCAGAATAAAAAACAACTTCAACTTCATATTTATACCATTTAAATATACTGGTATTACTTAAAACAGAACATCTTCAAAAATATTTCAAATAGCCAGTACAGAAACATAAAATGACAATTAATTGCATAAAAAAACCTATCTGAGGTTGACAGATAGGTTTTTATATAAGTAAAAATCCTTTTATTCAGATAAAGGCTTCATTTTAAAGGTATCCATAAATGCAGTGGTATAATTCCCAGCTACATAATCTGGCTCATCCATAAGCTGTCTGTGAAAAGGAATCGTAGTTTTAATTCCCTCTATGACAAACTCATCTAGTGCACGTTTCATCTTATCGATCGCCTCCTGACGTGTTCTTGCCGTTGTAATCAACTTTGCAATCATCGAGTCATAATTAGGCGGGATGGAATATCCAGCGTATACATGAGTGTCTAATCGAACACCGTGACCACCAGGTGCGTGTAATGTAGTAATCTTACCTGGAGAAGGACGGAAATCGTGATAAGGATCTTCCGCATTTATTCTGCACTCAATAGAGTGTAATGAAGGTTCATAGTTCTTCCCTGAAATTTTCACTCCCGCAGCAACTAAAATTTGCTCTCTAATAAGATCAAAGTCAATGACCTGCTCTGTAATAGGGTGCTCTACTTGTATACGAGTGTTCATTTCCATAAAGTAGAAATTACGGTGCTTATCAACAAGAAATTCTACTGTCCCAGCTCCTTCATAAGCAATGTATTCTGCTGCTTTTACCGCAGCTTCACCCATTTCCTTACGTAATTTTTTGGTCATAAATGGAGAAGGTACTTCTTCCGTAAGCTTTTGGTGACGTCTTTGTACAGAACAATCACGCTCACTTAAATGGCATGCTGTTCCATAGCTATCGCCTACGATCTGGATTTCTATATGGCGTGGCTCTTCAATGAGTTTCTCCATATACATATCATCATTACCGAAGGCTGCTTTAGACTCATAACGAGCGCTATCCCATGCGTCCTGAAGATTTTCTTCTTTCCATACAGCACGCATTCCTTTACCACCACCACCAGCAGTAGCTTTAAGCATTACCGGATAACCGGTTTCTTTTGCGGTTTTAATACATTCCTCAAAATCTGCAATAATTCCTTCAGATCCTGGAACGCAAGGTACACCTGCTTCTTTCATAGTTTTCTTTGCTGTAGCTTTATCTCCCATTTTGGAGATCATCTCAGCACTAGCGCCTATAAACTTGATTTGGTGTTCTTCACAAATACGAGAAAAATCTGCGTTTTCAGAAAGAAATCCATATCCAGGGTGAATGGCGTCTGCATTTGTAATCTCTGCTGCACTAATAATGTTAGACATCTTTAAGTACGATAGATTACTAGGTGGTGGACCTATACAAACTGCTTCATCAGCAAATTTTACGTGAAGGCTTTCGGCATCAGCAGTAGAGTATACCGCTACTGTTTTAATTCCCATTTCCTTGCAAGTTCGTATAACCCTAAGGGCTATCTCACCACGATTTGCTATTAATATTTTTTTAAACATCATGTTTCTTTTTAGATAAGGGCTGGTTAGCTCACTTTCGCACTGAATTAAATTCAGCACCAACTTCTTTTTTTGTTTCACTTTCGCGAAAGCGGTAAGAAAGTAGCGGCAAAACCAACACTAAGACATAAAAAATTCTTCTCCTATTAAGAAGGATCTACTAAAAATAATGGCTGATCAAATTCTACCGGAGAAGAATCATCAATAAGCACTTTTACAATAGTACCCGAAACTTCACTTTCAATCTCGTTGAAAAGTTTCATCGCCTCGATAATACATAAGGTATCACCTTCTTTAATACTATCTCCTACCTCGACAAAAGAAGGCTTATCTGGAGAAGATTTCCTGTAAAAGGTTCCAATTATAGGAGACTTTACAGTAACGTATTTATCAATACTTTCTGCTGCCGGAGCTGCTGTCGCTGCTGGAGCCTCACTAGCAACTGGCGCATGAGCTGCTTGTTGAACTGGAGCCATTTGCATAGGAGGTGCCTGGGATACGTAAGTAACATCTGCATCACTTCCTGTTCTAATGGTGATTTTTATATCATCCATTTCTAATTTTACCTCACTTGCTCCAGATTTAGCAACAAATTTGATTAGGTTCTGTATTTCTTTAATGTCCATAAATAGTGTGGTTATTAAGTTTAACTATCGTAAGCCCAAGTTAATAAAATAGACCCCCAAGTAAAACCACCACCAAAGGCGGCAAATACTAAGCGATCTCCCTTTTTTAACTGAGTCTCGTACTCTTTTAATAATAGTGGCAAAGTGGCACTGGTGGTATTTCCATATTTATGAATATTCATCATCACCTTCTCTGCTGAAAGATTTATTCTTCTTGCAGTTGCATCTATGATGCGTTTGTTTGCTTGATGCGGCACCAGCCAGTTAATGTCTTCATTGGTAAGATTGTTGCGCTCCACGATTTCCTCTGAAACGTCGGCCATTTTTGACACTGCATATTTAAAAACGTTTTTCCCATCCTGAAAAACGTAATGTTGTTTCTTATCTACCGTTTCATGAGAGGCTGGCAACAAAGATCCTCCAGCATCTATTTTGAGAAAATTACGTCCTATGGCATCACTGCGCAGGACTTCATCCTCAAATCCATAAGGTTCTAAATTAGGTTCAAAAAGAACTGCGCCACCGGCATCTCCAAAAATGATACAAGTCTCGCGGTCTTCGTAATTTATAATGGAGGACATTTTATCTGCCCCAATCAGCAATACTTTTTTATAACGACCAGATTCTATGTAACTGCTAGCGGTACTCATACCGTATAGAAAGCCTGAGCATGCTGCCATTAAATCATAAGAGAATGCATTTACAGCACCTATTTCTGACGCAACAAAAGCTGCTGTAGAAGCGACTGGCATGTCTGGTGTTACCGTTGCCACGAGAACTAAATCTATAGTAGAGACATCTAGATTTGCGCTCTTAATAAGGTCTTGTGCTGCTTGAATAGCGAGATAAGATGTTCCTTTATCCTTATCCTTAAGGATACGGCGTTCTTTAATTCCGGTACGAGAAGTGATCCATTCGTCGTTGGTGTCGACCATGGTTTCTAAAATGGCATTTGTAAGTCTATACTCTGGAGCATAGGCACCTACTGCCGTTATCGCCGCTTTAATATTACTCATACTGGGGATTCTAATGATTTAATTAGCGCGTGGAAAGCTAATAAAAAAGCTCTAGAAACCAGAAAAAATGACACATTTTTAATAAAAACGTGTCATTTTTTTTGATTTCATATAGAAAGCAATTGTTTTCTACGAAATAATTAATTGTGAATTAAGCCTCCGCTACTTCAGTTTTGTCTATAACTACATTACCTCTGTAATACAGTTTTCCTTCATGCCAGTGCGCTCTGTGATAAAGGTGAGCTTCACCAGTTGTTGAATCTGTAGCAATTTGTGGAACTGTAGCTTTGTAGTGAGTTCTTCTTTTGTCTCTTCTCGTTTTCGAGATTTTTCTCTTAGGATGCGCCATGGCTATAAATTATTATCCGTTTTTAATTTCTTTAATGCGTCCCATCTGGGATCTATATCGTTACTGTTACTTTTTTCTTCTGGCATTGAAACTCTTAATTCCTCCAATTTATCTAAAACGTCTGAATCTAAAGAACCGTCTTCAACACCTGGATGAACTCTTTTTTGAGGTATGGAAAGCACTAGCATTTCATACACATACTGAGCGATATTGAATTCATAGTCTCCATGTGAAAGGATCAATAAATCTTCATTATCGTCATTAAAAATATCTCCAAATTTGATGACCAAATCCATAGAAGCATCTATGTCTAGATCAAATGGCTCATTAGTAACATCACAATTTAAATTAACTGACCCAGTAGCTTTTAAAAAAAGATCCATAATGGTGTTTCTTTTATCCAGCTCTGCATCAATTACTAGTGATGAACTATTAAACTCTTCAAATCCAAAATTTTCAAAAAACGTGTTATCGACCTCGTACTTAAACTGGTGCTTCCCTTGCTTTAATCCGGCAAAGGATAAAATAAAAGCCTTGAGTTCCATAATACTACTCTTTCAAAGAGCGGGCAAAGATAATAAAAGTTATTAAAAACCTAGTGTTAATATCACCTTCGTTTGCGAGAAAGTTTTTTCAACGGGTTTTCATTCAAGATATCATACTCTTTACGCTTTAAATATATCTCGATTGCTGCATCAATTGCAGCGACAAATGATTCTGGATTTGCAGTTCCCTTTCCAGCGATATCAAAGCCTGTCCCATGATCAGGACTGGTTCTTACATGACTAAGTCCCGCTGTATAATTAACCCCATGACCGAAGGCTATGGTTTTAAACGGGATCAATCCTTGATCGTGATAACTTGCTAAAACAGCATCAAATTCTTTGTATTTTTTATTTCCGAAGAAGGAATCTGCTGCATAGGGGCCAAAAATAATATTCCCGTCTTCTCGTAATTGCTCTAAAGCAGGAATAAGTGTATCCTGATCTTCTGTTCCTATAACACCATTATCTCCTACGTGAGGATTAATTCCTAAAACAGCTATTCTAGGCTTACTAATTCCAAAATCCTTTTTTAGAGACTCTTTAATCGTTCCTATCTTGGTCTTAATTAATTTTGCATTAATAGTGGAAGGGACATCTTTTACAGGTACATGATCTGTAAGCAAACCTACTCGCAATTCATCAGAAACCATAAACATTAAGCTTTCTCCTTCCAATTCTTGATTTAAATAATCGGTATGGCCTGGAAATGTGAAGTCTTCTGAGTGAATTGATTCTTTATTGATAGGCGCCGTAACTAATACGTCTATTTTATTCTCTTTAAGAGCAGCAGTGGCCGCTTCTAAACTTCTTATAGCTAGCTTTCCTGCTTCTGTACTCACCTCTCCCCATTGTACTGTAAATGGCTCCTTTATTAATCGCAATACATTAAACTTCCCTGGAACTACCTCGTCTAATGAGGTAATACCGTGTATTTTAGTTTTCAAATCAAATGTTTTTGCATAAAAGGAGAGTAGTTTTGTACTTGCAAAAACTACTGGAGTATACATTTCTAACATTCTAGGATCCTCAAATGCCTTTAATATTATCTCTCCACCTACCCCATTAGGGTCCCCTATCGTAATACCCACTTTGATATTCTCTTCCTTATTCATGTATTGCGCTATTTATGCCTTATTTTTGAAAGCATAAAAGTAAAGTTTTTTAATCAGTTATGTTTACAGGAATCATTGAGAGTGCCGCAAAAGTTGTCCAGCTTAAAAAAGAGGGCACTAATTTACATCTGAGTTTGCTTTGTGACTTAACTTCAGAATTAAAAATTGATCAGAGCGTTGCTCATAATGGGGTCTGTCTTACTGTTGTTTCCATTGATGGAAATCAATATACGGTAACAGCGATTGAGGAAACTTTAAATAAAACTAATATAAGCGATCTACAAGAAGGTGATATAGTAAACATAGAGCGCGCTATGAAAATGAATGCCCGATTAGACGGACACATTGTTCAAGGACACGTAGATCAAACGGCTACCTGCACAGAAGTGATCAATAAGGACGGTTCCTGGGTGTTTAGTTTTGAATACGATTCAAAGTTAAACAACGTAACCATTGAGAAGGGAAGCATTTGTATTAATGGAGTAAGCCTTACTGTAGTCGGTTCAAAACTCGATTCCTTTTCTGTTGCTATCATTCCATACACCTATGAGCACACAGGGTTCAAAACCTTATCAAAAGGCGATCAAGTTAATCTAGAATTTGACGTAATAGGAAAGTATGTAAAAAGACTAATGAGTCTTTAAACTGTTTTCTTTAATCTAGGTACTGTTACATAAAAGATCATAAAAATAGCTATGATCAATAATATCCAAACATTAGTATCTAAAGGCACTACATCTCCAGGCGGAGTAGGACCCATTTTTCCAGTTGCATTAGGAGTCGGTGGAACCCGCTGCAGCAACATCAAGCAAAAAAAGTTAAAATTTGTTAAAATCATGTTCATCATTATGCAGTTGCGAAAGTAGAAATTAAAAAGAACTCCGGCAAAAAAGATATGTCATCTATTCATTTTATTATTATTTACTGTATTTCGTCGATGTTTTTAATTTATTAAAGGATAATTAAAATCGACGAATAGAATTAAGTGAACCTTTATCACTAAACACAGCCTGCTCAAACATACAGAAACTGATACGTCCTGATGTATTAAACGTAAAAACATCAGTTTTAGTTTTTCTTTAAAAAAAAAGACCTCTTTAATCAAAATATAGCGGTCTGTTTTAAAATTAAAACAGACCGCTATATCCTACTTTCAAAGATTCTGATATACTATATTCTAGAAGCGATAATTAATGCATTATAAAGATTGACCATCTTACCAGAAACTGTTGTTTCACCAAATGCTTTGGTATCTTCTGCATCACCACCTAGGACTACTCTAGCACTAGTTGTTAAGCCACTGTCCATAATTACATGCTTTACTTGTGAAGCAGTAAGTTTGGGATATTGAGATCTAATAACTGCAGCTACCCCTGCTACAGCCGGAGAAGCCATAGAGGTGCCACCTGCATTGCGGTATTCATTATTAGGAGCTGTGGAATAAATAGCTACTCCAGGAGCAAATACATCCACACTACTTTTACCGTAATTAGAAAAATTTGCAACTAAACCAGAGCCGTATTCAAAATTCAATGCTCCAACGGTTAAAAAATTGTCAGAAATCTCTGCACCAGCAAGAACTTGATCTTGTGGATATACTTGAGTAAAATCTGTGTCAATTCCTTCATTACCAGCTGCATTTACAAAAAGTACATCTTTAGATTCGGCATATTTGATAGCCTCCCAAACCCATTGTGCATTTGTAGAGTGGTATTTTCCAAAACTTCCGTTAATTACTTTTGCTCCATTATCTGCAGCATAACGTATGGCTTTAGCGATATCTTTATCGTATTCATCTGCTTGAGAAACAGCTCTTAATACCATGATTTCTACATGATTTGCAACACCATTCACCCCTAGGCCGTTATCCCGCTCTGCAGCGATAATTCCTGCCACGTGTGTACCGTGAAACGCATCTGCCTTTTCTGGATCTGGACCAGAATATTCATTATTTCCGTATACTGGGGTATCCCATACATAAGGATCATCATTGAGGAGGTCTTTACGGTAGTTGGTCTTTAACTTATCCCCATTAAGAAGAGCTGTAAGCCCATCCACTTCACCTTGTAATAAGTCTTTTAAGTTTTTAAAATTCTCGTATTGAGGAAAAACTCTTTGTGCAATTCCTTTAGCTTGCACTAGCTCTTCATCCTCTCCAGTTTCAACTGCATTTACATCTTCTAAGGTATACTCATTTTTCCCAGTAGCTGCTTCTAGTTTAGAGTCAAACCCTTCTACCGCTGCAATTTGCTGCTCATAGAATGCTTTTTCTTGTTGAGCCGCTTCTACCTTAGCATCGTATTCTTCTTGAGCTTTGGCAACGATGTCTGCAGGCAGCATAGCTTTATCTCTTACAATACGCTCGTATTCCAAGTTTTCATCAATGATATCTCCTAGAAAGTTCCATCCGTGAACATCATCGATATAACCATTGTTATCGTCATCCTTCCCGTTATTAGGGATTTCATCCGTATTGGTCCAGATCACTCCATCCAGATCTTCGTGCTCTATATCAATACCAGAGTCAATTACGGCTACCACGACGGTTTTACCTTTTTTACCATTGAGCAGTTCTGTGTAAGCTTTATTGACACTCATTCCAGGAATGGTATCTGTTACAAGATCATAGTCTTTCCAGTTTCTTGCCTGCTCTTCAGTAAGTGCTTGCGTTTTTAATGGTGTGCTGTCTATATTCCCTATAGGTGGCGAGACTATTGCTCCACCACTACCACAGCTAGTTAATAAACCTGCTGCCGCAATGGTTAACAAAGTCGATTTAAAAATTGAATACTTCATTTGTTATTTATTATTAATTTAATTTTTAAAATAAGTCTTTAAAAGTAAAGGTTTGATCTAGTCTCACCCCTTTATCGGTGTGTTTTACCGTGATGATTTCGTTAAAAGGGTCATGCTCCAGTATCAGGTAATAACCTTTTGTTGCCGCCTCATTAAGAAATTTTTCTTTTTCTCCTAGTGTCAGTAAAGGTCTGGTATCGTAACCCATCACATAAGGTAATGGCAAGTGTCCTACTGTAGGCAGTAAATCTGCCATAAATACAAATGTCTTTTCTCCCATATGAATATGAGGAATCATCATTTTTTCTGTATGACCGTCTACAAATAGAATATCAAAGTCCATTTCGTTTTTTTTCTCATAAGTTGCTTTCTGAGAAATAAAGTTCAACTGTCCATTTTCTTCTATAGGCTTTATATTTTCTGTTAAAAAACTAGCCTTCTCCCTGTCGTTGGGCTCTGTGGCCCAGTTCCAGTGACTGGAGTTGGTGTGGCATATCGCTTTCGCGAAAGCGGGCTCTAAAAAATCTCCTGTACTACTTTTCTTAATCACGCCTCCACAATGATCAAAATGCAAGTGCGTCAAAAATACGTCTGTAATATCATTCCTGGAAAAACCCTTTTCCTTTAGTGAACTGTCCAGATCAAATCTATGGTCCATATAATAGTAGCCAAAAAACTTCTCTGACTGCTTATTTCCCATACCGGTGTCTATAAGTGTCAATCGGTCTCCATTCTCGATAAGAAGGCATCGTGCTGCCATATCAATCATGTTGTTTGCGTCTGCTGGATTTGTACGGGTCCATAAAGTTTTAGGCACTACGCCAAACATGGCACCGCCGTCCAACTTAAAATTACCGGATTCAATAGCGTGTATTTTCATAGGTCATGCAAAATACAAAATCAACTCTAATAAACGCAAAGGCATTAGAGATTAATACCTATTTAAATGAGGACGTTAAGCTTGCTGGGCTTCTTCTTTAACCACAATTTTAGAGAGTCTTTTACCAAAGTCCAACAGCTGTTTGATTTCCTTCACTCCAGCGGTGCGCTGCGATTTAAATACCAGTAAAGAAATACCATCAGACTCTACATGGTAATAGGTGTTGCTTTCAAAGAATCGTACCAGATCATCAGTAAAATAGTCTTGAACTAATTTGGGTTCATCACCTAACAAATAGAAGCGCTTAGAAAAATCAGAATGATTATCTATTGGGATATCGTTGTAACCGGCAATAGCATAAACGCGCTCGAGAAAGCCTTCACTATCTAAGGTGAATTCTGGAATCTGATGATCAAATTTTATATGAAGCATAGTGGTACGCACGTCTTCTTTGGCAATAAATTCCCCTTCAGAGTAATGTATATCAAAAACTGAAAAAGAAGCATCTTTATTGAATAGCCTGTTGTATATTTTTTCAATACGCTTGGTTCTGAAGTATCTAAACTCATCCAGCACCTCTGTATCTTCTTTTACGTCAGCCTCATAATTCAGACTGTAATTATCAGCAATCTCTTGAAGCGTGGTCTGCCTTTTAGTTAGGTTATCCGTTAGGAATGGAATTCCAGGAATCAACCTCCTTAAAGCAAAAGGATGTCCTGATTCTGTACCGTGAAGATCTAATCCTATCAATTCCAGGTGCCCACCTCGTTTGTGAAAGACATCTTGATAAGCACTCAAATTTTCCATTACGGTATGGTCAACAAATTCACAAAGAGAAAGGTCTACAACCACGTCTTCAGTCTCTGGAATGGCATTTAATTTTTCTTTGAGTTTGTAAAAGTTTAAAAATGTACAATAGTGTTTTACGTTGATATAATAATGTTGATCCCCTCGCTTTTCTTTCAACATCAACACATTAGGCTTGCTCCAGTTTTTGATAAAAAGCTCCAAGTCTTTATTAATAATCACATGAATAACAAATGTCATCAACACACCTGCCAAAATCCCTGAAATCAAACCTACAAATAGGGTCACCAGTAAAGTTGTGGAAAAAATAAGGAGCTGCTCCTTACCTATCCTAAAAATCTTAGCTATATTTCTTGGTGAGGCCAGTTTATAACCGGTATAAACCAATATGGCCATCAATGCCGGCAATGGAATACGAGTGAGCTGCGTACTAAACAGCAATATAAAAATCACCAAAAACGTAGCATGTGCAAAGTTAGAAGAGCGATTGCTACCACCATTATTTACATTTACTGAACTGCGGGCAATTACCGTAACTACATTAAGACCTCCTAAAAATCCGCTTCCTATAGTAGCGAGACCTAATGCTTTTAAGTCTCTATTGACATTAGATCGTCTTTTTTCAGGGTCTAATTGATCGACCGCTTTGATACTTAATAAAGACTCTATACTGGCGATCAAGGTAATTGCAAGAACACTTCCCCAAAAGCTAAAAGATCCCAACAGATCAAAATTTGGAATGGGAATATCAGAAATGATTTGAGCTCCAGTAGGAATATCGGCGATCATATAAGCAGGGTCTACAGGGTGCGGCTGCTGCAATACCAATTCATAAAAATAGCTGAATCCTATAGAGATCAGTACGATCCACATGGGTGCTGGAATAAGGTGAAAGTATTTGTTGCGTATTTTAGGATAAAAAACCATAATACCTAATGCTAGAATACCAGCGATTGCTGCATAAGTAAAACCGGAGTGATCATAAGAAAAAGCACCTATTACAGTAGAAGGAATAGCGAGTAAATAATCCACGCTGCCGTCTAACTTTATTTGATTGCCCATCATAATATGGAACTGTTTGCCCAGAATAATAAGGCCTATTGCAGCAAGCATTCCTTGAATAGCGCTGGACGGAAAGAAATCTGCCAATTTACCCATTCTTAAAAATCCTAAAATGGTAAGCAATATTCCAGAACATATGATTGCTGCATAGGTTCCATTCAACCCCAAGGTCGCCACAGCAACTAATATAACTCCTACCAGCCCGTTCCCAGGTCCAGAAATAGTGACATGGCTGCCTCCTAAAATAGAAACTAAAACACCGCCTACCACTGCTGCAATGACACCAGAAATAGGTGGTGCATCACTAGCCATAGCAAGCCCTAACCCTAAAGGTAATGCTATAAGACTTACAACAAAACCACTAAAAATGTTTTTGGGCAATGACTTAAAAAATCCTTTAATGTCTGTTTTCTTCTTCGTCATCTTACTATGAGTACATCTGTAGGTAATTCTTTTAAAATATATTCTAGATCGTGTGGAAAAAATCTGCTTAAAAAAGTATATTTCTTAGGGCCGTTCATAACAAGAAGGTCGGCACGTACTATTTGTGCGTAATGACCTATTGAATAACCTCGTTTTCCAAAAATAGCTTGTGTTTCTATAAACATCCCCTCCTTTTGTTCTTCAGGAATATGACTTAAAATCCCACGCACTCTTGATTCCTCTTGCCTTTTTAATTTTTCTTTAAGCAGGTTTGCTTTGCGCAAACTTTGATCATCATCAATTTTAATAGATATTTTTTGGTCTTCTATTTCTTCTACAATAGTGAGTTGGTTGCTGCCCAGACTGTGGGCTACATAAAAAGCAGTTCCTATGGTGCGCTCGGTATGCGTATCTTTTAGACTGTTAACTACTACGTGCTTGCATGGTTTCCTAACCACACTGGGATTGGTAATTAAAAGTACTGAACAAGTAGCTTTTCTTGTAATTTTACGAGCGATAGAACCTAGGTAAAACTTTACAAATTTTTCCTTTTTTAATGCTCCTAATAAAAGTAAGTCTATATGATATTCTTGAACCGCTTCTAAAATAACATCGACCGGCTCTCCTTCTTTAAAAACGAGCTCGTAAGATAATTGCGATTGATTGCAATTTCCTATAAATTGATCAATGATCTGAATTTTTTCTGGGCTTCCTTTACCTACGTGAATAAGTAATAATTTTGCTCCCAACATACAGCTTAGTCTAGCGGCTTCACTTACGTTTGCTTCTAAGGTAGGGGAAAATGCGATTCCTATCGCTATATTTTTAAATGAGGGATCAGTCAACACTTAATATTTGTTAAAAATCATAAATATAGGCTTAATTATTGCGTATTTCGCTTTCGCGAAAGCGGAACAATTATAAAACCTGTAAAAAAGGTCGTAATTTTCCTCAAAATTTAAAACATGCTAGAATTAGCCGGAATTATCATCTTAGGAATACTGGCACAATGGGTGGCATGGAGGTTTAAAATCCCGGCTATTTTACCACTTATTATTATAGGTCTACTGGTAGGACCTATCGCTACATTATATATGGACGCTAAGATTATAGAGCCCATATGGAATGGAGAAAAAGGCCTGTTCCCTGGAGACAGTTTATTTTATTTTGTATCCCTGGCGATAAGCATCATCTTATTTGAAGGCGGACTCACCCTAAAACGTACCGAAATACTAAATACAGGACCTGTAATCGGTAAATTAATATCCATCGCTGTACTTATCACTTTTACAGGTGGTGGCGTGGCGGCTCATTATATTTTTGGATTGAGCTGGAAGATCTCTCTGCTTTTCTCTGCTCTTATCATTGTAACAGGACCTACCGTAATTACTCCTATTCTAAGAAATATTCCTCTTAAAAAAGACTTGAGTTCTATATTGAAATGGGAAGGGATTCTTATAGACCCTATAGGGGCCTTATTTGCTGTATTGGTTTTTGAATTTATTAGTGCGGGCGCTGGTGGAGAATTCACTTTAGTTGCTTTAGAAGAATTTGGTAAGATTGTTTTATTCGGGTTTACCTTTGGTTTTTCTTTTGCACATGCCTTGGTCTTCTCTATTAAAAAGAAGCTCATCCCTCATTATTTATTAAATGTTTTTACTCTTGCAACAGTGCTAGGCGTTTTTGTACTAAGCGATTCTTTTGCACATGAATCTGGATTACTGGCCGTAGTAGTCATGGGAATGGTAATGGGTAATATGAATTTACCCAACCTTAAAGAATTGCTTTACTTTAAAGAATCTCTGAGTGTACTGTTGATCTCTATTCTCTTCATATTGCTGTCTGCAAACATCAACATGGAAGACCTTTACTTGATCTACCGATGGGAAACCGCAGTTCTATTTGCGATCATAGCCTTTGTCATTAGGCCCCTTGGTGTGTTTGCTAGTTCAACCCATAGCGGTTTGAAATTAAATGAAAAACTATTTATTTCTTGGGTAGGACCTCGTGGTATTGTTGCTGCTGGTATCGCCTCATTATTCGGATCTAAATTAGTCGCTCAGGGAGTTCAAGGAGCAGAATACATCACACCACTCGTTTTTATGATCGTCCTCGGTACGGTATTGCTCAATGCTACCACCGCGCGACTGTTTGCAAAAATGGTAGGTGTATTCCTTAAGAAATCTAACGGGATCATGATCGTAGGGGCCTCAAAATTCTCTAGAATTATTGCTTCCTACCTAAAGGATCATGGCCGCAGTGTCGTTTTAGTAGATACCAATGCAAGCAATATACGTGTTGCAAAGGAACAAGGACTGGATGCTATAACCGCCGACATTTATTCAGACTCCATATCAGACGATATTGAATTTAACAACATTGGGTTTTTGTTAGCGCTTACCGGTAATTCACAAATTAATGACTACGCTCTTGAACGTTTCAGCGACCGTTTTGGTGAAAATGGAGCGTACAGATTAGTACATTCTAACGAGATCAATAACCCTAATAAAAACTCTGATGCTGGGTTGTTTTCTGCGACAGACGATTATGTAAACATGATGGAAGTGGCACGCTATCACGGTAAAATTCATGAGATCACAATCAGGTCTCAAGATCATTTTAAAGGACTTATAGAAATTACTAAGACAGATAACGATATCATACCTCTATTTGTAAGAAAGGATAATAAGATCGATATCATACCGTCCATGGCTCTCAATTTAGAGATTGAAGAAGGAAGTGTACTCGCTTACCTAGGAAAACAAATTGTAGAAAAAGACACTGGTGAAGTCGTTATGGAGGAGAAGCCATCCTAAACAAAAAACATTTTATTTCCTAAAAGATGTAATGCGTCGTGAATTCATGCAGCATTTATAGATGGATTAGGTGAATGAAATAGAATCTAAACAACAAAAGTCTCATCAAATTGATGAGACTTTTTTGTAGTAGCTTTCGCAAAAGCCATATTCTTATCTAGTGCTTAATCATTCAATTTTAAAACCGCCATAAATGCCTCTTGTGGAATTTCAACATTACCCACTTGGCGCATGCGTTTCTTTCCTTTCTTTTGCTTTTCAAGAAGTTTACGTTTACGAGAGATATCGCCACCATAACATTTTGCTGTTACATCTTTACGCAAAGCTTTGATGGTTTCACGAGATATGATTTTTGCTCCTATAGCCGCTTGTACGGGTATATCAAATTGCTGTCTTGGGATCAATTCTCGCAGTTTTTCTACCATTTTTTTCCCGATATTATAAGCATTATCAGCATGGATCAATGCGCTCAAAGCATCCACAGTTTGTGCGTTTAATAATATATCTACTCGTACTAACTTTGACTCCCGCATCCCGATAGGCATGTAATCAAAGGAGGCGTAGCCTTTAGACACCGTCTTCAACCTGTCGTAAAAGTCAAAAACGATTTCGGCAAGTGGCATATCAAAAGTCAATTCCACACGCTCTGTGGTGAGGTAAGTTTGATTGGTCACAATACCGCGTTTCTCGATACATAATGACATCACATTCCCTACAAAATCAGATTTAGTAATGATAGTCGCCTTGATATAAGGTTCTTCTACTCTATTCAAACTAGAAGGCTCTGGAAGGTCGGTTGGGTTGTTTACGATAAGGATCTCATCTGGATTCTTATGAGTATAGGCATGATAAGACACGTTAGGAACTGTAGTAATCACAGTCATGCCAAACTCGCGTTCCAGTCGTTCTTGGATAATTTCTAAGTGTAACATACCTAAAAATCCACAACGGAATCCAAAACCTAGCGCCGCACTACTCTCTGCCTGGAAGACTAGAGAAGCATCATTGAGCTGGAGTTTTTCCATACTGGATCGCAAATCTTCGTAATCCTCTGTATCTACCGGATAAATACCCGCAAATACCATAGGCTTTACATCTTCAAATCCACTTATAGGATTTGTAGTTGGCGTGGCGTGGTCAGTGATCGTGTCCCCTACCTTTACTTCTTTGGCATCTTTGATACCAGTAATGAGGTAGCCTACATCGCCGGTTTTTATTTCTTTTTTAGCAACTTGATTGAGTTTTAAAGTACCCACCTCGTCAGCATGATAGCTTTCTCCTGTGGCTACAAACTTAATGTGTTGCCCTTTTTTTATAGAGCCATTTATCACTCTAAAAATAGTCTCTACTCCACGGAACTGGTTGTACTGGGAGTCAAAAACAAGCGCTTGTAACGGCTCGTCTGGATTCCCTTTAGGAGCAGGAACTCTTGCTATAATCGCATCTAAAATTTCTTGAATTCCTTGTCCGGTTTTGGCACTTGCAGGAATAACATCACTAGGGTCACACCCTAATAAATCTACGATATCATCTGTTACTTCTTCTGGGTTGGCACTAGGAAGGTCTATTTTATTAAGCACAGGGATAATTTCCAGGTTATTTTCTAAAGCTAGGTAAAGATTAGAAATAGTTTGTGCTTGTATACTTTGTGCAGCATCAACGATAAGTAAGGCGCCTTCACAGGCGGCTATAGAACGCGATACCTCATAAGAAAAGTCAACGTGTCCAGGGGTATCAATCAAATTTAAAATATATTGCTCCCCATCTGGAGCCGTATAATCCATTTGAATCGCATGTGATTTAATCGTTATTCCGCGCTCCCTTTCTAAGTCCATGCTGTCCAGCAGCTGAGCTTGAGACTCCCGTTTTGTAACCGTTTGAGTAGCCTCTAACAGCCTGTCTGCCAGCGTACTCTTCCCGTGATCAATATGTGCGATGATACAAAAATTACGTATATTCTTCATAGTCCTTTCAATAGTGTGCAAATATAATCTAAAACATCGCGGGAAGTTTTGATGAGGTTTGGTATTTTAGCTCGTCTTTAAATTCTTTAGAATGAAATATTTACCCTTTTTTATTTTTCTCCTAGTCCTTAGTACGACTGCACAAAATGATCTTACAGGAAACGTATGGACTAAAGAGAAAGTAGCTATACCCTATGCCACCGTTGTGACTTTTAAAATGCCAGACAGTACCTTTTACAAAGCAACAGCAACAGATGAAAAAGGAGAGTTTGAATTCAAAGATTTTCAACAAGGAGCATATACTTTTCAGATTTCTTCTGTTGGATATGTTACGCTTTCGCGAAAGCAAAACATTACTGGCTCAGGGAAAATAGGAGATTTCTATCTTGCTGAAGACACCGAACAACTTGAGGCGGTTGTGGTAACCGCAAGCAAACCTACCATAGATAAAAAGACTGATAGATTAGTTTTTAACGTAGAAAATACCATCTTAAGCATTGGTAACACTGAAAACCTGTTAAAAAAGACTCCAGGGGTCTTTGAAATGGAAGGAACCTACATGGTTCAAAATTCGCCCGCAGTAATTTATATCAATAACAAGCGTGTGTACCTGACCAATGATGAACTGAGCAGCTTACTACGCAGTTATAGCGCTGACAATATCAAGAGTGTAGAAGTAATTACAAATCCGCCGGCGAGTTATGATGCAGAAGGTGTTGCTGTGATCAACATCAATACTTCTAAAGGCATTTCATTAGGTTATAAAGGAAATGTAAACGGTTCGTGGACTCAAGGAACCTTTACTAAATACCAGATAGGAACCTCACATTTTTACAAGAATAACTGGCTTAATGTGTATGCCAATTACAACTTTAGCCCTAGAAAAGACTTCAAGTTTGACGACTCACAAATAGGCTTTTTTAATCCAGATGGCAGTAGGTCAGAGAGGTGGTTCACTGAACTAGAAAAAGTAGATCGCAGTGCCGCTCATAACTTCAATACCATTGTTGATATTAGCGTAGATAAGAAAAATGCTTTGAGCTTTTCTGGTAATTTTAGCACCAACCAAAATAACGATGTCAATTATCAAAACCAAACGCTCATTTTACCTCATGCAGGGACCAGCTTTTCTGGATTTAACACCGACTCTCAATTTGAGAAAAATAGAACTAATGGTTTTGTAAACGCACAGTGGCAACATAGTCTTAATGAGAACGGTGCTTCTCTAACTTTAGAGGGAAATTATATTTTTACCAATAGTGATCAACTGCAAGATTTAAGCACCCGCTTTTTTGACAACAATCAGGCTACAACAGGAACAAACAGTTTTTTAACTGATGCCCTTCAAGAAATCGATATTTATACGGCAAAATTAGATTACAATACCTCCTTAGGAAATTATGCCTTTAGTACTGGTTTAAAATTCTCCAACGTTGCTTCAAGCAGTTCCCAAAATTTCTTTGATACCGATAGTGGCTCTATTCTTAACCCCGCATTATCTGATTTATTCCTTTATGACGAAAATATTTATGCTGCCTATGCGCAACTAGATCGCAGTTGGGAAAAATGGTCCTTTGCTGCTGGATTGCGAGCAGAGCAAACTGATGTAGACGGTGTCTCACAGTCTCAAGGCCAAGTGAATACTCAAGAATACCTAGAATTATTCCCTAATCTAGCACTGACCAACCAATTTAATGAGAACAATTCCTACACCTTAAGCTATAAAAGATCCATTGACAGACCTAGATACGCAGATTTAAATCCGTTCAGTACTTTTATAAATGACTTTAATACAAATACTGGAAATCCTAATCTACAACCAGCATTCAATAACAAATTCACCTTGAGCTGGAACCATAAGAATGCCTGGTTTATCAACACTTATTTTCTGTATGCCGAAAACTTGTTGAGCGATGTCCCTTTTCAAAACAATGCAACTAATGAATTGAACTCACAGAGCATCAATTTAAACTATGAATTACAGTATAGCATAGACGCTGCCACATATCAATATGTAAATAGCAACTGGTATACTGGGATCAGTACGAGTTTATTCTACATGGAAAATGAAACCAGGGCAGTTCAATCTGGAGGTGTAGATGTAGTCAATTCTACTACTGGATTCTATCTCAACTCCTTTAACCGATTCAACCTTGCAGATAACAGAACTTTATCTATGGATGTAGACGTCACCTATTTATCTAGTATACTCTTTGGAACTTATGAATGGGGAGATTCTTTAGGCGTTAACATGAGTTTTAATAAGAGTCTTTGGAATAGAAGAGCACAACTATCTCTGGCCTTTACTGATATTTTTAGAACCCAAAACCAAAGAATGACTACCCGTTATTTAAATCAAGATAATTATTACCTGAGCTTGCCAGAAACGAGAACAGTAAGTGTGGGCTTTACTTATAACTTTGGTAATTTCAGACTGGCAAATAAAGAGCTGTCTACTCCTGAAGAACAAAATCGCACCACTAAAAAAGAACTCGGACTTTAATAAAAAAGGTGGAACTACTTTGTTAGTCGCATTTTTAATCAAGACTTTAGCTACAACAAAATCGCTATTTTCATAAAACATACTCTTGATTCAAGATATCATTTTCCAGCATAAAAAAGGCTTTCCAGAAATGGAAAGCCTTTTTCAATAAATGAAATGCTCTTTTAAATCTTGTAATTCAATCCTATTAAATAATAAGATTGCAGCTTATTATTTACCGAATCAAATGTAAATGGAGTCGCCCCAACAGCTAGGTTGTTGTTTTCAAAGTTCAATGCTTCTTGCTTATTACCTCTTATACCAAACTCAAATCCTACACCTATATTTTTCCATAGGGTGTAACCAAAAGAATTGATCCACGTATAATTAGAAAGATCCCTGTTTTCATAACTATAAAACACAGACAAGTTAGATTTAAAACTCACCTCACCTATGCTACGAGTATAATCGGCCACTACTTTTGCTCCAAAAGAAGATTCAAAAACAGGGTTGTTTGTTACAAATACAAAGTTGTAGTTCAAAGGGTGCACCACTACGACAAGATTAGTAACAGGTGTCCAAGTACCACCAACTCCAAGATCCAAATACCCGGGATCATTAAGATTGTTAAGAATAGTAGTACGGTATTCTCCCAATGTAGAAATTGCTATTTTTTCAGTTAATTTAAAACCGTAGAGAGAGGAAATATTAAAAACGTCAGTCGCTTCTTGAAAACTAGCATCATCTGTTGGGTCGTCTTTATCATCAAATTTTACCCATCCTAAATTAACATTCAAGGAGTTTCTCCAGAAATATTTAGGTTGTTTGAGATTTGCAAAAGAATTGATC
>TARA_R110000751_G_scaffold270338_1_pt1 | contig 27491 bp, 8 predicted proteins | sample TARA_R110000751 | Tara Oceans TARA_R110000751 (sample SAMEA4398001) | marine metagenome | biome: Polar Biome; feature: [MES] marine water layer (ENVO:01000295) within the mesopelagic zone...; material: water (ENVO:00002006), including particulate matter (ENVO:01000060) such as...... | reverse complement strand
CAGGCGTCTACCGATAGTACTGTTGATGATGACGAAGGCCGTTCGGCCTCCACTTCCGAAGGCAAGGTTTCAGTCGCTGCCGCTATTGCGGTCAATGTGCAAAACAATTCCGTCACGGCAGCCGTGCCTGACGGAGTGACAATCACTTCCGGTGGTGCGCTGACACTGTCGGCTTCTGCCAACACAGACGCAAGCATGACCACCAATGCGGGAGCGGTTGGCGTTCCAGATGAATCTGGCGAGACGCCTGACCCAAGCAAGGTCGGCATTGGAGCGGCCGTTGGCGTCAATGTCGTCAAAGCCCGAAATTCAGCCACGCTTGGCGTGGCGGGTGGTGCCGGACATAATTTGGGCGGCCTGGTCATTGCCGCCAACAAGCTGGACGTTGCCTTGCTGATGGCCGACCCGTCGAGCACGGATACAAAGTCCGACATTTACCTGGCCAGTGCCGAATCCGGCGCAGGTGGTTCGAAAGTCGGCATAGCCGGTTCCGTATCGCTCAACCTCATTGATGCTGAAACCAATGCCAAGGTGATGGGTGATGTCACGCTGACCGGCGCTGGGATTGTCAGTATTCATGCCGATGAGGAAATGCTCGCCACCGCCACTGCTGCTCCACTCGACGAAGGCGCGACAGGCGGCAAGGTCGGCGTCGGTGCATCCTTTGCACTGAACAAGATTGATACCGATGTAACTGCTGAAGTGGTTGATGGTGCGGCGCTGACCAATGGCGCTTCGCTTGATGTGTCGGCGACCTCGGATATCTCCACGGTTACTGAAGCATCTGCTGGTGCGGCAGGCGGTATCGCGGTCGACGTATCGCTTGCACTGGCGCTGCTGAATGAAAACACCACGGCACGGGTCGGCACCGGCGCTGCCCTTTCCATGGCCGGCGGCGATGTTATCGTGAGCGCGACCAACATCGGTTCCAATGAGGCCACCTCCGAAGGCGAGAACAAATCCGGCAAGGTCGGCGTGGGCGCATCAGCCGCCCTCATTCTGGGTGGCGGCGACAGCGATGGCGCCCTTTCCAATACGTCGAAGACGGCCGCCGTGCTGATGCGTGATGTCACGGCAGGCTCACTGACCGTCTCGGCCAGTGCCAACCGAACCTATGACGCGAATGCCACGGCAACGGCCGGCGGCGGCAATTTCAGTGAAACGGACGAGACGAAAAACGACAAAACCGGTGGCAAGGTCGAAAGCTCAAGCGCGCTGGAAAAAACCAAGGATTCACAGGGAGAGACCACCAAGGGCACTGACAACGGCAATGCATCCGGCAAGGATACGTCCAAGGTCAGTGTTGCCGCTGCCGCAGGCGTCGCCGCGGTTCAGGACAATGTCTCGGCCAATCTGGCTGGCGTGACCGTCAATGTCACCAATGCAGTCGTGGTATCTGCCTACAACCAGACCGGTGTCATGACATCCGGCAAGGGCTCTGCCAGCAATCCGGAGGCCCAGACCGGCGTTGGTATCGGTGTTGCTCTCGGTATCATCAACAACAAGAGCACCGCGACGATTGCCGATAATGCGCACATCGTCCATTCGGGCGATGTGACCGTATCGGCCAACAACCGCGAAAATGCTGATGGCGATTATCTTGATGGATTGACCGCCCGCGCCGAAGCCGGTGCCTCGTCCAAGAAACTCAGCATTGCCGGTGCATTGGCCATCGGTATTTCCACAGGCGATACCAAAGCCAAGATTGGCGACGGCGTCGCCATTGATGACAGCGGCGTGATTTCAGTGACATCCGATGTCACCAGTCAATTGTCTGCCAAGGCGGTTGCAAAGTCGCTGTCTTCCGGCAAAACCGCGGTTGGCGCCAGCATTGCGCTGGTCGTGTCCGACAAGGACAACAAGGCCTCGATCGGTACCGGCAATGTCATCGTATCGGACGGTGTGTCCGTAGCTGCAACCAATCACAAGGTTGATGCAGGTACGCCATTCGAATTTGGCGCGCCGGACGAAATCATTGATGACATCAAGACCGCATTGTCGGACGATGCCTTGCTGGGCGCCAACAATTACTATGTTGAAGCAATCGGCGGTGCCGCAGCCAATAGCACGGCAGTGCAGGGCTCCTTCGGCATCATGGTCTTCAATGACGAGATCACGGCCACAATCGGCGAAAGCCAGGATGGTGGCACCGCTGCCACCACCAGCATCAATGCGCGTGGCGGCGATGTGAATGCAGAGGCCGACAGCGACTTCCTTGCCAAGGCGCTGACAGGCGCTCTTTCGCTCAGCGGCAAGACGGGCATTGGCGTTTCCGCCAATGTGATTGTCAGCACCGGCGTTACCAGAGGCAAGATTGCCAACAATGCAATCATTACCAATGCCGGAAACATGACGGTTTCCGCTTTGGCGAAACAGGACATCCAGTCCTTCTCCATCACGGCTGCAGGCGGCGGCAGCACCGGCATCGCCGGTGTTGCAACCGTGATTGTCACGGAAAATACCAGCGAAGCCATCATCGGTGCCGGCGCGCAGGTCACCGGCAGCGGTGCGGTCAATGTGATGGCGTCCAATGATCTCGATCTGTCGGTTCTGGGCGGCGGGGCAGCTGCCAGCGGCAAGACCGGTGTTGGCGGCAGCGCCGTTGTGGGCGTCATCGAACAGACCACCACCGCAAAGATCGGCAATGGCGCCTCAGTCACTGCAGGCGATGTTGTCGTCTCCGCTGACAGCGCAGAAGACATCAGTACATTGGTTGTCGGCCTGGGTGTTGGCGGATCGACGGGTGTCGGCGGTGCCGTTGCTGTCTATTCGATCTCCGACACCACCACAGCGCTTATCGATGCAAATGCCACTGTCCTTGCCGCCAACAATGTAGGCGTCCTGGCCGATGATGCTGTTGACATGGATGTGCTCAGCGGTTCTGTCGGGCTTTCCGGCTCCACAGCGGTTGGCGCTTCCGTCAGCGTTGCGGTGATCGATAACACCACGAAGGCCACCATCGCTGATGGGGCCAGTGTCACGGGACGTGCCAATGGCACGGCTTTGACCTATGTGAAAGACTATACGCCGACGCTGACGGCCTACGGATCAGACGTCAACGATCAGACCATCAAGGCGGCTGACACCGGAGAAAAGAACGAAGCTGATACAGCCGGGGCAGATCGTGATGTGCTGACATCCGAAGATGCCCGTTATATGGGCCTGCGCATGCTGGTCATGGAACGTGGTGCTACTGAGGTCGAGGCAACGGGCAGGGGCGTGATCGTCAATGCCACCGGCAACACCTCGCAGCGCTCTCTGGTCGTCGGGGCTGCGGCCAGCGGTTCAAATGCCGTTACACTTTCTGCCAATGTGCCTGTTATCACCAGTTCTGTTGAGGCGGCCATCGGTGAGGGCGCGCGTATCAACATCGACAACAATGGAGGCGCTGCAAGCAGCCAGACCGTCGTGGTATCGGCAGCGCAGGATCTCTACCATATCGGTATCGCCGGGTCGGTTGCTGTTGGCGGTTCCGCCGGCATTGGCGCCGGTATTGATGTCGCCATCATTGATCTGACGACAAAGGCGACCGCTGGCGACGACGCGGAACTGTTTGCCCGGGGCGACATCGCTGTTACGGCCTTCGCAAATGAAGACTTTGTCGGAGCCGGCGCGTCCGTCGGTGTCGGCGGCACGGTTGGCGGTGCAGGGGGCATTGCAGTCTTCTCTCTCAACTCGGAAACAGAAGCCTCCATCGGCGCTTCTGCGCAGGCCCATGGTGGGGCCAATCTCATCGTGGCGGCCAGCGATATCACGCGTACCTCGACGGTCGTTGGTGGTATTGGTGTTGGCGGCACAGCGGGCATAGGCGCCAGCATTGGCGTCGGTCTGTTGAACAAGACCGTTACGGCCTCCATCGGCGATGGCGCGCAGATATCTGCCCAGGGCAATGGCGGCACGTTTATCGCCCCGAGCGGAGATGAATTCTCCAGCACCACAACCTCACGCGGGGTTCTGATTGATGCCTATTCCAATGAAAGTGTCTCGGTTCTCGGTGTCGCTGGCGGCGTCGGCGGCACGGCAGGCGTGGCAGGCAATGTGACCGTGGAGATGCTCGACGTCACCACGCTGGCCAGCGTTGGCGACAATGTAGAAATCAACAATCTTGATAACAACACCAGCGGCAATGGTGCGCAGGATGTGACCATTTCCGCTCGCGACAGCTCCAGTCTCGCCGTAATTGATGCGGCGCTTGGCTTTGGCGCCTATGCCGGTATTGCCGGCGCGGTTGATGTCGCCATTATTCGCAACACCACGGCAGCCTCGATCGGCGATGGTTCTGATGTGCGGGCGAAGGGCGACATCACGGTTGCCGGTCTGCAGAATGTGCAGACAGATTCGATCGTTGTCAGTGCAGCCGGTGCAGTGGTGGGTATTGCTGCAGGTGTTTCAGTTACCTCAATCGGCGACGGTCTCGATCCGGACGGCGAAGGCAGCAAGAAGCTTGAAGATGACGACGGCAATTCAATCGGCGATTTTGTCCAGGACGGGGTAAAGGATCAAACCGTCAACAATGAACTGCTGGCCACATCAGAAAACAGCAATGTCCAGTCCATTGGCACCAGCATGCAGGCAAAGCGCGATGCGCTTGATGTTTCGGGTCAACTGACCACCTCGGCGCCACCGCTGGATATTCCAGCCGGTACGTCAGCCTCCATTGGCAGCGCCAATATTGATGCCGGTGGCAAATTGGCCGTTGAAAGCCATCAGACGGTGGAAACCAAATTCGTGGCAGGCGCAATTGCTGCCGGTGGTGTCGGCCTTGGCGCCGGCGTCGGCGTCACGGTTATTGATACGACCAACACGGCACAGATTATCGGGGACAATGCTGATCTGGTAAAAGCCGGCAATGTGCTTGTTCGTGCCGCTACCAGCCATGTCATGGACGGCAAGGGCCTGGTCGCCGCAGTCGGCGGCATCGCCGGCGCGGCAGCGCTCAATGTCTTTACCGATACGTCAAACACCTACGCCACCATTTCCGGTGTCGATGGTCAGGTTTCCGGATTGGTCAATGTTGACGCCGAAAGCGAAACCGAACTGACAGCGCTTGCTGGTGCTGTCGGCGCAGGCGGCAGCGTCGCTGCGGCCGCCGGTGTTGCGGTCGGCGTGATTACAAAAACCACGACGGCCCAGATTACAGGTACCGCCGACTTCGAAGCCGGTGACGTTATTGTCGAGGCAGACAGCGTTGAAGATATCGGCACGCTCGTTGCCGGCGCCGCTGCCGGTGGGGCAGCTGGTGGCGCTGGCACGGTTGCCGTGATGTCCATCACAACAGATACGACTGCCAAAATCGGCGCTGCCGCCAGAGTTGTTGCGCAGGGCAATGCCGCTGTTCTTTCCGATGACCGCACCAGCGTCGACATGCTCAATCTTGCAGCCGCCGTCGGTGGCACGGCTGCTGTTGGCGCCGCCGTCGGCGTCGTGGTGATTGATTCCGACACCCAGGCTCTGATTGAAGGTGGTGCGCAAGTAACGGCACTCGGCAAGAACGACGCCCAAAGCTTTGTGACGGCCTACAACAGCACCTTCGGTGCGATCAGTACCGCTTCTGATGATGAAGAGAAGATCGAGGACCGCGATTTCAAGCCGGACGATATCGATCCGGAGAAGGTTTCCGCATCCACCGGAAACAGGAATGCGCTTCTCACGTCCGAGGACGCCAAGGCCGCCGGTCTGGCACTGTTGTCGCAGCAGCGTACGGCAGTCGCGGCAACCGACAGCGCCAGAGGTGTGATTGTCAACGCCACGGATACCAATGCATTGCGATCGCTGGATATCGGCGGCGCAGCCGGTGGCGTCCTCGGGGCGGCCTTCTCGGCCAGTGTCCCGGTTGTCACCGCCAATACATTGGCAGAAATCGGCGCAGGGGCGCAGATCAATCAGGAAGCAGGCACTGCCGGCGCTAACCAGTCCGTCGTGGTTGCCGCTGCGAGCGACATTTACTCCATGGGCATTTCCGGAGCTGTTGCTGTCGGCGGTGTCGGCGGTGTCGGTGCCGGTCTGGGTGTCGCCATCATCTCCAATACCACCCGGGCCAAGGTCGGTTCTGGCGCAGTTCTTGCCGCGAAAAATGATGTCTTGGTCTCGGCGAAAGCCAGTGAAGACATTTCATCAGCTGGTGTTGCCGGTGCCGTGGGCGGTCTCGCCTCTCTGGCAGGCGGCATCACCACGGTGGTCATGACCAATGTCACGGAAGCCGAACTGGGAGGCACAACAGTTGCCCAGGGCAATGTCGATGTTCTGGCAGAAGATATTACCCGCTCGGGCATGCTTGCCGGTTCGGTGGCAGTCGGCGGTGCCGCAGGCATCGGCGCTGCAGTCAGTGTGATTTCCCTCGACAAGACAACCACGGCGAAAATCGCAGACGGTGCTCAGGTCACGGCCTTTGCCATCGGTGCCGACGATCACACGGTCTACACAGGCAACAGCTTCACCGATACGCGCAGCACGGGCGGCGGCATCAATGTCGATGCGAGTTCCAAACAATCGGCCTTTACGCTGGCCATTGCCGGCGCTGCCGGATTGGGCGCTGGCGTCAGCGGTGTGGTTTCAGTCGAACTCATGGATGTGAAGACAGCGGCCACCATCGGCAACAATGTCGGCATCAATCAGGACGGCAGCAACGCCACCGGTGAAGCAGATCAGGATGTTGTTGTTTCGGCGCGCGATACAACTGTAACCATGGTGTTCGACGGCGGCTTTGCAGCGGGTCTGGGTGCCGGCATTGCCGGCGCGGTTGATGTCGGCGTGTTCAAGAATGCGACCTCGGCAACCATCGGTGACAATACAACGGTTAATGCCAAGGGCGATGTCCTTGTCAGCGGCCTGTCCAACAAGGCTGGCTCTTCCACGACGGTCAGTGGCGCCCTTGGTCTGATCGGCATTGCGGCCGGCATCTCGGTCTACAGCTACGGCGACGGGATTTCAGCCGCGGGCGAGGGCAACAAGAAACTTGAGGAATCCAGTGACGACGGTGAAACCGGGCTGACGGCCGTTACCGACAAGGCGCAGGAAAATCTGAACGATGGATCCGTCAACGAAAACCTGCAGAGTTCGGACAGTGCATCGGTCAAATCGATCAGCGCCAGTGCACAGGCAAAACGCAATGCAGTCGAGCTGACGGACTCCGTAACGGCGCTCAATGTGCCTGCCGGCACCTCCGGCAATATCGGCAACGCAACCATCACCAGCGGTGGCAAGGTTGCCGTCACCAGTTCAGACAAACTTGTCACCGAGTTCGAAACCGGCGCGATCGCCGGTGGTGCAGTCGGCGTTGGCGCCGGTATCGGCATCCTTGACGTGGATACGGACAGCACTGCCCAGATTTCCGGCGCTTCCAGAATTACCGCAAATCAGCTTGCTGTGCTCGCCAAAACCAACCACAACCTTGTTGGTACCGGTTTTGCCGGAACGGGTGGATTGGCCGCTGCAATCAGCGCTGACGTGGCGATGATCACCGACAATTCCAGTACGCTGGCGCAGGTCGAAGGTGAAGAACTTCTCGTATCAGGCACCGTAGCGGTTGAAGCGGACGCGGTGCGCGCAGTTTCAACGACAGCCGAAAGCGCCAGCCTGGCTGGTTTGATCGCCGTCGGCGTCTCGGTCGCCGAATCCCACATTGGTGGCTCTGTCACCGCCAAAATGTCCAACAACGCCAGCGTAGGAACGGATGGCGACCGGGCAGGCGCTGTGACCATCGCAGCCACTTCCAACGACCGGGCCACTTCCGATGCCACAGCAAGTGGCGGCGGTGTTGGCGCGGCGCTTCAGGGGACAGTGAGTGAGGCCACCGTTTCCACAGCGGTTCTGACCGAAGTTGATAGCGCTGAGATCTATTCAGATGACCACGTGCTTGTTCATGGCAGCGCCACCTCGATGGCGAATGCCACGGCAACAGGGTTGGCTGTAGCTGGTGGTCTGGCTGTTGCCGGATCCGAAGCCGACGCAATCATTTCCACCACGGTCAATTCCACTGTAAGCGGCGGCTCGGTTATCGATGCCGCCACCGCGCAGGTGTTGGCTGCATCGACGACAACATTGGCCAAAACATACGCCACCGGGGCATCCGGCGCCTTGATCGGTGTTACGGCAACTGCAGCCCTTTCGAGGAATACGGCGCATTCAAAAGCGCTGGTCACCGGTTCCAGCGTCACGACGACCGGAACCTTCAACGTCAATGCATTGAACGCCACCAATCAGGACGCCTACGCCACCGGAAATGCAGGCGGTTTTGTTGCTGCCGGATCCAATGATGCGACGGTCTTCAGTGAAACTGTAACAACGGCCAGGGTGGCCGATATGGTTACCCTGAGTGCCGGCGACGTCGACCACGATGCCAGCAACATCATTATCAGCGCCAATGGCATAGACCTGAACAAGGCCGATGTGGAAGCCGGCAGTGGCGGTGTCATCGCCGGGTCAGCAGCTGAAGGCACCACGATAACAAACAGTTTGACCGAAGCCGCGCTTGGAACCGGGACTGGTTTCACGGTCCTTGCGACCGGCGCGGTGACAGTCGAAGCCGAACACACGTCCAATTTCGTCGGTATCGTCGACAGCCGCCAGGCATCCCTTGCAGGAGCCAGCGGCGCGCAACTGACAAACCGCGTGGTCAGCGATGTCAATGCCACACTTGGCGACAATATGACATTGACGGCGCAGGATCTGGCCATCAGAGCCACAAACCGGGTGCTCAATTATTTCCGTGACAATGTCACAAATGCCGATGATGCCGGATGGAACGTCGACTCCGTCTCAGGTGGTCTTGGCAGCTTCCCGTCGGGCGGCTCCAGCAATGTGATCGTCCAGAACACCACGGCCAGTGTCGGCACATCGGTGGCCGTGACGCTCGCACCAAAGGCCTCGCCATTGTCGCTCTTCTCGCTCGAGGCGCACAATCAGACGATATCACGCCAGAAGGTCAAGCTGGATTCCGGTGGCGCGATCGCCTCGGCATCGGCCGAAATCCAAGAAACCATCATTGCCAATGCAACGGTTGATATAGGCGATGATGCTCAGATCGTTGTCAAAAGGGGCGATATCAAGATTGCGGCATGGGGCGAGGCCGACGTGGACCTGCGCGCTGCTGCGACGACTTACGGTCTGGCTGGCGCGCCCTCCGGCAAAGTCGATATTCTCTACAGGGGTGGGGAGCTTTTCGGCAGTGAAAGAGGTGGAAATCTTGCTCATGTGGGCGAACGTGTCCGTCTTGAGGCAAGTGAAGGCATCATCACCTTTGACGGTTCCGATCCGACAAGCGGAACGTTGGGCATTTACGCCGGCAAGACGCTGAATGGTGAAGAAGCGGATCTGAAATTCAACGCCACCCTCGATATATTCAACAAGACCGCCATTCCCATCTCGGCCAATCCCGATCCGTCCGTGACGGTGGCGCATGACGCGACTGTGGTGCTCGATTCATCCGGCGCTGTGCTTTCACCCATCGATAATGGCATCCGTGCCGCCGGTGACATCACTGTCAGCGCCCATCGTGGTGACATTGATGCAACGGCCGTCGGCACCGGCAAGGACATTTATCGCGAAGCTCTGGCAGCCGTGGCCAGCGCCGTATCAAATGCCTTTGGTGGCGGTGATGTCAGCTTTGACTACAATGGCGGTTCAACAAACACGACCGCCGGTATCGCGTCTCTGACCAACAATGCACGCGTGCAAACCGGTATCCAGCGCAGCAAGACACTTGATGTCAGATATTTGAATGACAGCTGCAACCCGACCCTCGAAACCTGCATCGCGGATGGTTCGACAACAGACATCAAGTATTCTGTGACAGCGGAAACCGTCGGGAGCATCATTCAGGCGCGGGTCGAAGAACTCGAACAATTGATCGCCGCCTACGATTCCGATCCGATCGCCAAGGCTGCCTATCGCAATGAAATCCGCTTCCTTCAGGAAAAACTGGTCTCACTGGGGCTGGGTTCCTTTACGGGAACCGGCGGTGCATACGAGCCGGGCATATATTCCGGACCGTCACCCAAGGCAATTGCACAACAGGCTGTCAACGACGATCTTGCCGCGATCTCCACGGCCAGTGATACTCTGGTCGATTCACTTTCCGGCCTTGTTGGTACAGGCGTCGTCGGTACTGGTTCATCTGCCTATGCAGTATCTCTGGAAACCGCCGCTGCCGATCTCGCGGCGGGCTATAACAATGCGACCCTCGGCGTGATCCAGACATTCAACGCCGCCGTGGCCAAAATTGGTGCTATTTCAACCTATTCAGGTTCTGCGACTGCTATTGCCAATGTGACCGCTGCCACAAATGCCAAAAACGCTGGCGTGGCAGCGATAGGCGTCGTTACAGCAAAAAAGGCAGAGAATGTCACCAAACAGGCCCAGATCACCACAAATCAAAATCTGATCCTTGCCGCAGAGGCTGATCTTGCCGAGGCCAAACGGACCAACAATGTCAGCGCCCAAGGGACCTTGGTATCAAACATTGGAACTTACAAGACCAACATCAGTACGCTCTTGTCAGCGATCGCATCCAACAACGACCTGATCGCCACCAACGCTGCGGCGGCAAAGACCCACGCTGCGACGGTTAAAAACCAACTCACTCTGGCCGTGGCAAATACACCCGCCGGAACAACCAGTGGCGATAATCCCACCGGTCCTGACGTTACTGCCAAGAAGAATGCTGCCATCACAGCCATTAATCCGTTGAACACGATCGTCGGTACCGTCTCTACGGGCGGATTGGCCTATAATGCGGATATTGTCTCAAAGGCCCTGACCAACAGCAATACCAAGGTTGACGCGTCGATCGCCTCGCTGGCAGACAAGGTGACTGGTCTCAACACATTGCACATATCGTTGGGCACCAATCAGGCGACCGCAGCTTCCGCGGCATCCAGTTCAGAACCAGCACCGATCCTGGTGCTTGAGCTCGAGAAAACTGCGACACGGCTTGGCAATATATTCCTGGAAGCCGATCAGATTGACGGCACGGGCGCATTCAATGCGCCCGGTGATGCCGAGATCAAGATCAACAATTATACGTCCAACTCGATCCGCGCCAATGACCTCTATATCCCGGATTACGACGCCGGCAATTTGCGGGTAAACGGTGTTCTGGTCAACAATCAGGGTGAGATCAACAATCTCAACCGCTATTCCGATACAAGCTACACAGGCACTGTCATTACATCCGCCAACTCCAGCCGTGGGCTCGTGGAAATCAATTCGCACTATAATCCGGAAAGCTCGGATTTCTTCGTGGGCACGAGTTCGTCCGTCGAACACAAGAAAACGGCCCGGGTCGCGCCGGATCTCATCTTGAACACCGGGGCGATCATCGAGAACACCCGGGGAGCCGTCAACATCACCAGTGATGCCGGTAACGTCTATATCAATGGCCAGATCAATGCCGGTTCGGTGAACATTCTGGTCAAGAATGGCGATTTTGTTGCCAGCTATGTCAATGGTTTCAACCATATCGGTGGCGACCCCGCCTCATGGACCGATCCGACCGATGATAGCGAGGCAGGCAAGGGCATCACGGCAAATGGTTCGATATCGATCGCCGCGCGCTACCTCAATATCAACAGCACGATCCAAAGCGGCATTGCCGAGTGGACGCTGGGGCTGACGGGAAGCGAATTTCTGACAGCGCAGCCAGGGGATATGGGCATCAGCGATGCTGATATTACGGCTGCACTCAATGCCAGCCAGACGACGGTTGAAAATGACGCCGGACAGTTCATCAACATCGTTTCCACACCCAGCGGTATTGACGCTGTAGAACTGGCCGAGGTTGTTGCGAAATACAATGCGGACTTTGCCGAGAATGCCAATACAAGCCCCGTTCGCAAATTGACGATCAACGGCATCGAACAATTCGTCAATATCAAGGATTATCTCTCACCCAACAACGATTATCGTCTTGAATTCACCCGGGCGACAGCCGATGCCTATGCAGCGGCCAAGCCGGGCAAGGACGCCATTTTCTCTGTCATCAACGAGAACAACACCATAGGCGCCTCCTATGACGCGCAGAATGATCGCTATCTGGTCGATGGCGCCAGCACCAAGGGCGGCTTCATACAGCTCTTTGGCCAGATCATGAACACCTCTGCCACGGCTGGCAGATTGAATGTGCTCGATGGTTTCGGCACCATCAATATCACCAATACAAGCGGGCTCGATATCGTGCTCAAGACCCTGAGTACCGGCAAGGACGACACCGGGGACCTGCGCGGCACCAAGGGCAAGATCGATATCACCGATGTCATCAGTGTCCAGAGCAACGATGTGCTTGATGTCGATGGCAATGTCACGACCTATCGCGCACCGACGGTCACCGTGCGCAACACCATATACGAACGCGAATATGTGCCCGGCAGCGCAACGGGCCAGATCACAACCGCCACCCGCACGGGAACCATCAACAACACCACTGGTGAAATCGCCTATGGTGCAACCAGCACCAGTGGCTCGCTGGGCGACCGTGACACAAGCTACCAGCCGATCGCCGATCAGCGTTATGTCTGGCAGACGGCAGAAGTGTTCGGCACAACAAGCAATTACAGCAATACCGGCACAAGTTTCTTTGGCTCAGAGAGCCTGTCCATCAATGAGGCCACCAGCCTGAACTTTGTCAGTGGACCGAGCCGGCTTTCCAAGGGACGCCTGGCAGACGGAACCTATGTCTCCACGGATTATACGCAGTCAGGCACGTCGACGGCGGTGACTGAGGCGGCAAACGGGGTCCGGTTCAACCAGGCGCAAACCGCCACGGCCAACAGCGCGCTTCCGGACGATCCGGCGCTGGTCAGTTCGGAGTTTTCCTACGTCAATGACGACAAGACAGATCTTACGCAAACCGGCAGCAGCAACAATTGCGTCTGGTACTCATTGTGCATCGCGCAGAATTGGTCCTATACCTATTCGCTTTCACAGGAATACACGACAATCACCACGGATTCGCTGAAAGCGGATAATCCGATTGGTGTGCATTTCATCGGCTCAAATTCCGGCGGCATCACCATTGCTTCCAATTCCAATGTGGTGCTCACCAACAACATCAGCAATATCGGCGGCCTGACCAGCATCACCGCCAGCGGCGCCGACCATTCGGTGGTCAATGCCTCGACATCATCAATGCTCACATCGCGCGGCCTCTATCTGGATGCCGGTGCTTCTGTCGGCGGTGTCAAATACGGTGTGGGCATCACACCGGATGCCGAAAATGCGGCAATTGTCATCAATCAGACCGGTGCGGGCACCGGGCCGGGATCGGATTCCGTCACCGCCATTGCCCGCGACGGCAATGTCACTATGTATTCGAGCACCAATATCGTCACAGACCAGATCACAGCCACCGGCGCTGCTGCCGATAGCAAGGGCAATGTTTCTCTCTTCGCCTTGAATTCCATCTCAGGTGTGGATTCAGGTGCACTCATCTCGGGCAACAAGGTTAATCTGACGGCCCTGTCGGGCTCGATCGGCTCAACCGCCGACGGACAACAGCTGCATGTCAATTCCGGCTTTACTGAGAACCCTGATTTGCGTCCCTTCGGTGAAGATCCAACGCAGCAAGCCTATCTTGGCCTGACAGCCACCGCCGGTGGGGATATCGGCATCAAGTCGACCGGTACCATGCTGGTCGACAAGGTTCTTTCCATCGGTGGCGACGTACGGCTGGTCTCCGAGACCGGATATATTCTGGATAACAATCCGGTCGAGGCAGTGGATACACGGACCTATACCGGGCTCTTGGGGTACTGGGAATCGCTGGGTCTTATGGCCGACGGCGTCTCCGAATCTGTCGATGACGCGGGAATTGCCATCAACGGCGATAAAAATCAGGAAAAGCAGGACCAGCTCGTTCTTTCCCACGAAAATTCAACGACACAGTCCTATCGCCAATATTGGGAGATCCGTGAGACCCAGGCCGATGGCGGCGCAGCCTATCAGGCCGATTACAGTTTCGAACTCGACACCGACAGCCAGCAGGGCAAGGCGCTGACAAAGTACTTCACTGACAAGGCGATCGCTGCCGAATCCAGTGACGTGGAAGCCTCCGTCGCCAGTGATATCGCCGATTACAACGACCAGAAAACAACGGAGTATCACAAGCTTGCTGCCAAGGTTGGTGATCTGACCGAGACGTTTGACGAAGACTACAAATATGTGATGCTTGCTCCAGAGAGAGAAGCCCTGACCAAGGGGGCCGTCTGGACCGAACGCGAACTGGCTTTCTCGATCTCACCCGGTGCGCTCAAAACGGTCACCTCGACGAACCCTGTTCTGAAAGATCCCAATGTCGCCGGCCGCACGGTCACCATCGAAGCGCATGCAGGCATTGGCGAAACCATTATTGATGCCGATACGCTGCAGCCCGGCATCAGCATTCGTTCCAGCACCAACCCACGCGACCTGACGCTTGATCAGAAAGTGGCGCTTGCTGCGGCCGAACGGTCCGACCTGCAACTCATTCTTGACGGAGCGATGACATCGACTGCGCCCGTGATCAAGACCGGAGAAACGGCCGAATCATTCGCATCGAGGGTGGCTGCTTATGATGCGGCAATTGGCGAAGGGCTACAGACATACGGTGGAACGCCGATCACAATCGCACTTGGGGTTGATCCTGACACGCTCGATACACGCGAGAGAGTTGCATTTGATGCCGCCGCCGCTGGTCTATTCTCGGCTGACGTCACGGTGTTGCGTGTCCTGAGTAAACGTCCGTTGAATTTCAATGCCTCCGAGGCGCTGAACGTCACCGTTCCGGAATCCACCGCATCGGGCCTCGACGCAGGCACAGCCTATCTCGCCTCGAAGGGCGGTGCTGCGCTTGCTGCGATCAGCACATTTGCCGAAACCCGCATCAAGGTGCGTGGCAGCATTACCAATGCTGCCGGTGGCGCAGCAGTCTCCACGGGCAATCTGATCCTTGAAGCCTCACAGGGCTCAATCGGTTCAACAACGACCCCTCTGGCACTCAATCAGAAAAGCGGATCCACCACGACGGCCCGCGCCCAGAACCTGGTCAACATCAGTTTTGACGATGATGGCAATATTGACACGATCTATTCACCCGGCGATGTGTCTCTGACCGCCGCTGGCAGTCTCATTAATGCCAACAATGATGATCTGATCAATATTCTGGGCTCGCAGGTCGATCTGGTGGCTGTTGGTGGCGCCATCGGCACCGTCGACAACTTCCTGAATGTCGGCGTTAACCTGCAGGGCGGCATAGATGCAACTGCCGCGACCGGTATCAACATGTTTGGACCGTCACGCAGCCAGTTTGTGGTCAATTCAGCCGTTGTTTCCGGAGGCGGAGGCGGCACCATCAATCTCGGTGCAGCATCGCAATCCACCATCAATGGTCTGGTCGAAACCGCCGGAACGATTAATCTGTCAGCCGGTGGGCGTCAGGTGATCACGTCAACCGGTGACATTCATTCCGGTGGAGGCACGATCAATATTGCCGCCGGTAGCCTGAAGATGCTCAATGGTTCAACGTTACGCGCGGACGGCGATCAGGTGGATATCGATACGGTCGGCGATGCGCAGGTCACGGGCATTGTGTCCGGAAGCGGTGCTGCGGACGCAGTGTCAATCAATGCCGGTGGCAGCGTTCAGGCAGCCACCAATGATCCGCGCACCGATATTACCGCAATCGCCAGCGGCGCCGGCGTCAAGATCGTTGCTGCCCTCGGAATCGGCGACAAGACGGTCGACAATATCACTGCAGACGGTGATCTTGCCAATGGCGGCAACGCCGTGACGGATGTTGCCAACCCGCTGCGCATCAAGACCAATGAACTTGATATGGAAGCGCAGGACGGCAATATTGAAATCGCCGCACTGACTTCGATCACCGCGTCGCAGTTCACATCGCCCAATGGTGCGATCACCGTCACCGGCGCAGGCTCGCTGTCCATCAGCAACGCCACCAGTGGCGGATCACAGTCCTTCATCTCGGAGGGTGATCTGGACTTCACTCAATTGACCACGACCGGTATCACCGGCGATGTCGGTGATGTGACCGCCAAGTCCAATGCGGGCAGCCTGACTGGCGGCGACATCGCCGCCAACGGCTCGATCTTCCTCTCGGGACTGGGTGTCAACATCAACGTGGCGACAGCGGGCGTCGACTCGACCATCATCTCTACCGGCATCGGTAACGATGTGGAATTTGTCACCGTCGAGGCTGGCAATGATTCAACCATCACCTCTGACGATGATATTATCGGTGACACACAGATTGCAGGAAACACTGTAAAAGATACGGCCGGAAATAGCGGTGAGCCGGGCGGTGACATTGATATCAAGACAATCAGAGCCCGTTACATGGAACTGGCTGCATCCGGCAAGATGACATTGCCGGACTTGGAGGTCGCGGAAGTACTGAACCTGCAGGCTGGTGAGATCATCGCCGGTATCACGCAGGTGCCAAGCGGACCCGATCCCCTCGAACTGACCCTAACCGGCTTCAGGGGAGATGTCGGCATCAAAGCTGATGTCACCGTCGATGCGCCTGCAGGGTTGGTTCTTCCTGAACTGAGGTTTGTCGATACGACACTGCAGACAACGGCGCAGCAGGTGAATATCCAGTCCGCATTTGTGCCTGGCAGCCTGTTGCTGACCACCCCGGTTCAAACGATCTTCGACAACAACCGTACTCCGGCGCCAACCGGTGGAAGCAATGTTCAGCTGTTTGAGCCGACCTTCGCCTTCAGCCTGGCTGTCGATGGCAATGCGACATCAACCTCTACCTATGTCGTCAAATATGACGCCACAGCAGCGGTGACGGATGTCCTTGGCGGATTGGGCTTCAAGGGAATCAGTTTGGTGCGCGATACGGTGCGTCACCTTCCTGATGCCGACGATCCGATCCCGGCCGCCTTCTTGACGGGGCCGCTGGGTGAGCAATTGGAAGAAGAAGAGCAGAACCTTCCGGATCTCGGTAATGTTGTGTTGGTTATTGACGGTGTTGAGTATAAGATCGTGACAACGACTTCCGGACCTGCAGTGGAACTCCGCCCATGATCGGGCAAATTGATAGCGTGGATATGAGATTGATATACAAGCAAAATACCACCGCGATCCGGGGAGTTGTCCGAATCGGCCTTGCCTCCTTGTTTCTGACCACCGCGCTTGCTGGCCATGCCTATGCGCAAACCGGGGACCTGTCTGAGCGTATTGCGCAGCAGCAACGCGAGCGCATTGAAAAGCTTAACGAGGAAGCGGCCCGCAAACAGACAGGCGATCCGGTTATTGCCGATCCGGCGGAACGCCGAAAACTGCCCCCCAAGGGCGGCCCGATGGTGAAATTGACCTCGGTCACATTTGAACCGTCGTCAGCCTTCCTGACAGAGGATGAACTCGACGCAATCAAGTCAAAATATCTTGGCAAACGTGTCGATTTTTCCGAGATTTCGGAACTGGTGCGCGACGTCAATGACCTCTATGCGGAAAAAGGGATCGTTACCGCCGCGGCTGTCCTGCCGCCGCAGAAGCTTTCCGATGGTGACCTGAAAGTCCAACTGGTCGAAGGCCAGCTTGGCAAGGTGGCCCTTGTCGGCGGCAATACGATTCGCAATGGTTACATTTTCAAGCAGGTCAAACTGGCTGACGGCACCACGGTAGACGTGCCAACCGCGGCAAATGACCTGAATTTTTTCAACAAGACCAATCAGGCACAGCTGCGATTGCTGTTGCGCCCTGGCGCAGCTTTTGGTGTCACGGATATCGTTCTGGGTATCACCGAACCGAAAGAGCGTGAGCTTCAGGTCTTCCTGGACAATGAAGGCACAAAATCCACGGGTGAACCGGAAGGTTCGGCCTTCTATCGCCATTACGGTGTGCTGGGCATTGACGACACATTCTCCGTTTACGGTACCTATGCCGAAGGCTCCAAGTCAGGCACGGCCCGCTACGATGTGCCGATTTCGCCATGGGGCACACGTCTGACCCTCGGATACACCCAGTCGCAGACCAAAGTCGTGGATGGTCCCACCGCCGTTCTGGATATCGGCGGCGATGCCATGTCCGGAACCGCCAGTCTGTCACAGGCGGTTTTTGCAGACCAGAACTGGTTCTTGCAGGCAACCGGTGCGGCGTTCCTCGGAGACAATAATTCCGATGCGTCGGGTGTCCCGCTGGTGGATTCACGCACTGTCAAATATGCGCCTGGGTTCACGCTGCAATACACCAGTGATAATTTCAGTCTGACGAACCAGTCGCAGGTCGTGTTCGCCCGTGTCGAAGACAATCTTGCGCTGACAACCGAAGATTATCTGGTCGGTACCGGCACATTGAACATGGTGTACCGTTTCCCTGACGAGCGTACGGCATTGCTGGCCACTGGCAGCTGGCAATACACCAGCGAATCCCTGTTGCCTGGCAATCTGCTGTTCCAGATTGGTGGTCCGACGACTGTTCGCGGTTATCCCTCAGATGGTATCGCCGGCGACAGCGGCTATTACGCCAATGTTGAACTGCACCACACGGTTGGTGAAAGGCGTCAAATCGACCTGTTTTCCTTTATCGACTTCGGGTCGGTCTTCTCCACCTTTCCGCAACAGCAAAACCTGCTGTCGATTGGAATGGGCATGAACGTCAATTTCAACAAGAACCTGAGTATGGAAGTTACCGTCGCAGGCCCTGTGCTTCAAACCATGAGCGATCAGAGTGATATGATGGCCTATGGCACGCTGGCGTGGAAGATCTTCTGAAGATGCGGTGAACAAAGCTGTTTGTGGGCAATGGACGATCTGCGGCAGATCACGCCGCCGAACCGCTTTGTCCGTTGCATGGATTGCCCCGCGCAACTGTCCGAAAACAGTTGGGGACCGGATTTGCCAGTCCGCTGCTTTAACGCGAAACCGCTTCCCGGCCGTATAGCAACAGCATGGCAATGATAATCACACCGTAGATGATCTGTCGTCCGAATTCGGCCATTTGCATGACCGAAAGGATGGACTGCAGCAGGGTGATCAATATCACCCCGGCGACGGTGCCGAGGTAATTGCCGCGACCGCCGAGGATCGAGGTGCCGCCGAGAACGACCGCTGCAATGGCGGGAAGCAGATAGGCATCGCCCATCGATTGCGCGGCCTTGCCGCCGTAGCCTGCCAGCAGGACACCACCAAAAGCCGCCAGCCCTCCGCATAGTGCAAAGGTAAGCATGACCACACGTTGTGTCGGTATGCCTGACAGATAGGCGGCAGATTCTCGGTTGCCGATGCCATAAATGGCGCGCCCGAAGGTTGTGCGCTTGAGCATGAAAACAGCCGCTGCGCCGGTGATCGCCCAGACAATAACGGCGTTCGGTATCCCCAATGTCGTGCCGGCAGCGAGGAATCGCATGGCAGACGAAGCGCTGTCCACAGGCGCAAAGCCTCCGGTGTAGGCGACCATCAACCCTTGAGCGACAGCATTGACCGCCAGGGTGATGATCATCGAGGGTATGCGCAGATAGGCAACCCCTATGCCGTTGACCAGTCCCAGGGTTACGCCGCACAAAATACCGAACGGAATGGCGAGAAATTCGCCCAGCGGACCATAGGCGGTTGCTGCAGAGGCCATCATGGCGCCCAGGGAGACAGCCCAGGGAACTGACAGGTCAATCTGCCCCAGCAGGATCACCAGCATCATGCCAGTGGCGATAACGCCGAGAAATGCGCCGACCTTGAGCTGCAGTAGCAGATATTCCGGTGACAGAAAATTCGGCGAATAGAAACTGCCGACCAGCAGCAAGGCAATGATGCAACCGAAAGCCGTCGCGACGGGCACGTCGATACGCTGTTGCAATACCTGCCAGACCGGCTGCGTGCTTGTGGATTTAGCGGTCATATCTGTAAAGCCTCACTCGAAGAGATCAAGTCGGTTGCGGACGTGAAACAGTCGGGCAGATCCAATGGAAACAGCCAGCAAAAGCACAAGACCCTGGAAAAGCGGCTGCCAAAGCGGATCGAAATCGAAGACGAAGAGCAGGTCGCCTATGGTGCGAAAGGCGAGGGCGCCGAAAATGGCGCCAATGGCGCTGCCGCGTCCTCCATAAAGTGAGATGCCTCCCAGAACCACGGCTGCAATGGCATAGAGCGTATAGGTATTGCCATTGGATACGGATGCTTCGCCCGAATAGGTAAAGAAGGTCAGGAACAACCCGCCCATCGCAGCCAGCATACCACCCAGAACATAGGCCAGAAATTTCGCCCTTTTGATAGGCATTCCGGACATATAGGCGGCCATTTCGGATGAGCCCGCCGCATAGGCCGTGCGTCCGAGCACCGATCTGCGGAACGGCACCCAGACGACGAGAACAATACAAAGCAGGACAACAAGGCTCGTGGGTATGACGTTGAACAGTTTCCCGGTCATTGCATCTGCCAGATCAGCGTTGAAATCCGATGGTGATCCGGGAAATGGCCGCAGCCACAGGGCAATGCCAAAAAATACAGCGCCGGTCGCGATGGTCGTGACGATCGGTTGCAGGCGCCCGAAAATGACAATTACGGCATTTGTGGCGCCACACAGGCCTCCCACACCCAACACCGCAACGACCCCCAAACCCGTGGTCAGCGGTGTTCCCACAAGAACATAGGACGCAAGGCAATTGCACAGGATGAAGATCATGCCGACGGAGAGATCAATGCCTGCAGTCAACACGACCATCGCCTGTGCCATGGCGACAAGCGCCAGAAGCACACCCTTGTTCGATGCGGTTTGAACGACATTTGTCGTCAGCCCTGCCGGATGATTGGAGATATAGAGCGTGAACATCGCCAGGAATATGGTAAATGCAAGCAATGTGCCGCGCTGCTCGGCAAAATGATAGCGCCAGTCTCTCATGCATCTTCCGAAGCATGACGCACCGCCCCTTCTTCTGTCACATCGATATTCAAAGCACTGGCTACCAGCATTTTTTCGGTAATCTCAGGTCCTGTCAGGACACGTTTGACCGCCCCGTCATAAAGAACCAGAACCTTGTCGCAGCAACCGATCAACTCGTCATAATCGGTCGAGTAAAGAATGATGGTGGCGCCGCTATCGGCAAGTTTGCGCAGCAATTGATAGATTTCCTGCTTGGTTCCCACATCGATGCCGCGCGTCGGATCGTTCAAAAGGATGATCCTTGGTTTCAGCATCAACCATTTGGCGATGACCAGCTTTTGCTGGTTGCCGCCAGAAAGGGATCCGGCCGGAACCGATGTTCCATCGGTGCGAATGGCCAGCAGGCGGATCATCTCGTCTATGCTATCGGCCTCCGCCTTGCGATTGATGAGACCGCCCCGGGAAAAGGATGAAAGCGCTGCAAAGGAAAGATTGTCTAACACCGACATGGGCAGCATCAACCCCTCGGTCTTGCGGTCCTCCGGGATGAGCGCCATGCCGATTGCGCTTGATTTGGCCATCAGCGGTGATCTGATATTCACCGGCTTTCCATCTATCAGCACCGTCCCCGAGGTTCCGCGCAGAACGCCAAACAGCGCCAGCAACAATTCTCTTTGCCCCTGACCGTCAAGGCCGCCAAGCCCCACCACTTCACCGGCATGGGCTGTCAGTGAGATATCCTTGATCTGCGGTGCCCAGTTGAGGTTCCGCACCTCCAGACTGGGTGTCTTGTCATGCGCAGGCGGGGCCGGTTTGGGTGGAAAAACGTGCTGGTATTCACGGCCGATCATCATTTCGATGACCTCATTGTCACTCCGGCTTCCAGCTTCGTAGGTGGCAATTTTCTGGCCGTTTCGAAAAACCGTGCAATCATCGGCCAGTTCAGCGATCTCCTGCATGCGATGGGATATATAGAGCAATGCAATGCCCTCGGCTCTCAACCGTTTGAGCACCTCGAACACTTTGGTGACATCGGCAGCGGTCAGCGCCGAGGTTGCCTCATCCAGGATCAAAAGGCGCGGATTGCGTCCCAATGCCTTGGCAATTTCGATAATCTGCCTGCGCGACAAGGGCAGATCCTTGACCAGGGCGAGGGGGTGTATGTCTTCTGCACCGGCCCGCGCCAACGCTTCTTCGGCGAGGCGTCGTTGCGCCTTGCGATCGATCATGCCAAATCGCGTCGGGGGATTTGAAACCACGATATTGTCGGCGACGGACAGGTCGGGAATGAGCGATAACTCCTGAAAGATGCAGACAATACCCTGCGCATTGGCCGCAGCTGGATTGGGAAAGATTACGTCTTTTCCGTCGAGTAGCATGCGGCCTTCATCCGGTGCGACAACACCTGACATGACCTTGATGAGCGTGGATTTGCCGGCGCCATTCTCGCCCAGAATGGCATGCACGCGGCCTGCCTGGACGCTGAGATCGGCCTTTTGCAGCGCTTTTACGCCGCCATAGCGCTTGGATATCCCTTCCATTCGGAAGAGCATTGGTTGGTCTGTCATTTTGGGTCCCGGTCAAAAGCGCCGCGGGGACTGACCCCGCGGCGACGTTCACATCATTTTACCAGCTCAAAGGTCGTCTTTGCTCTGGCCCATGATTTCCTGTGCAGTGAAGTTGATGCCACAGGTCGGGAATGCGTTGCCGACAAAGAAATTGTCAGACTGCGCGCTATAGAAGTTTTCGCCATCCTTGAAGTCAGGATCTTCTACAATAGCCAATGGCAGCTTGACTGACTGCGGCACGACTTTGCCCTGCAATGCGTCCAGTGCTGTCTTGATGGCCACAGCAACCTGCGCAGGGCCGGTGCCGGCAGATGAGCATTTCAGACCTTCTGCACTATGGGCCGAACAGAACTTGCGAAAGCCGTTTTCGGTTTCGCCGCCAAACGGCACGAAGGGATGTTTGGCATCAATCATCGCCTGTACGACGCCGGTGTCTCCGCCCTGAGCAGTGATCCCGTCAAATTGACCCTGAATGGCAATGGCATCAGCCGTCGCCTTCTGGGCGGTCGCATCGTCCCATTTGCCAACGACCTCAACCACTTCCCAATCCTTGCCGGAAGCATCGAGTGTTTCATGGATGCCGTTATGACGATCCGTGTCGACCGATGTGCCGATCACGCCGCGCACTTCGAGAATCTTGCCGCCATCGGGAACATGATTGATCAGCCAATCGGCCCAAAGGACGCCCAGACCTTTCTGGTCCACATTCACATTGATGGCATCCTGCGTATCGAGAATATTATCGAATGCGACCAGGATCACGCCTGCCTTCTTGGCGCGTCTGATCACCGGCGCGAAGGATGAAGGGTTCTGGGCATTGACGACGATTGCATCATAGCCCGAATCGATAAAGTTGTTGATGGCTGAAATCTGCGCAGCCACGTCTTCACCGGTGGAGACAACCTTGAATTCCTTCAGCAGGGCAGCGACATCCGGCTGGGCCGCATAGGCCTTTGCCGTCTGGATCATTTGAATGCGCCATGTGTTGGCGATGTAACCGTTTGCCAGAGCAACACGGTATGGTCCTTCCTTGGCCTTGTATTTGAAAAATGACGTATCGTCGGCCCAGGGTACATAACAGGCGGGTTCGCTGGATGGACCTGCGACGATTTCCGGACCATCCGCCAGGCTGGCAGATGTTGCGGCAAGTGTCATCAGCAAAGCTGAGGCTGCACCGGCCACGCAATTGAGCAAATAAGTTGATTTCACGATTTGATCCTCCCTTGGAAGCCGGCAATGGCCGGCGAACACGAAGGTGATCAACGCGGCACGCTTCGGCAGCCACAGCTCCTCCTGCTGTTTTGGCCATCGAACATGTCGGTCAAACGCCTCCTGTTGAGATAGTTAGTTTCAAATGAAAGCGCTGTCAATTGCACTCAACAAACTGTTTGAATTGTGTCAGAGTGTTGACTTTCGCAGCGGGCAAGCTCCAAAGAAGTCTGCAGCAAAAGCAAAAACAGGAACTTTGATGACCAGAAAACAACGCGCAACCCTGTCTGACGTGGCCAGCAAGGCAGGTGTGAGCCCGGTCACGGTTTCGCGCGCAATCCGTCATCCCGAAATGGTGTCGGAAAAGCTGCGGGAGCGCATCAACAATGCTGTGCGAAGTCTCGGTTATATTCCCAATCACCTGGCCAGCGCCCTTGCATCGCATCGCACGAATATTGTCGGCGTCATCGTTCCTTCGCTGACAAATGGCGTCTTTGATGACTACCTGGCCGCGATCCAGGATGTGTTCAGTCTTGCCAATATTCAGGTGCTGGTGACCAACGTGCGCTATTCAGCGGAGAAGGAAGAAAAGGCGATCAATACACTTCTGGGTTATCACCCGGAGGCGATGATCCTGGTGGGCGTCGACCAGACCGAAAATTCCCGGCAAATGCTGACTAATGCCGGCATACCTGTTGTCCAGACGCTTGACCTGACAGACAACCCGATTGACCTCAATATAGGGCTTTCACACGACGATGCGGGCTTTGCAGCCGTTGAATATCTTCACAGACAGGGCCATGAAAGCATTGCGCATCTGACGGCGCGTGGCGACCCGCGTTCCCAGCAGCGTCATGCCGGTTATCAGCGCGCCATGGATGCCTTTGGTCTGAGCAGTAAGGGTCTTGTTGCCCTCACGCCGCGTATATCTACAGTCCAATTGGGCCGCCGCCTGTTTGCCGAAGTGCTGGACCGTAAGCCAAAGGTGGATGCGGTATTCTGCTGTAACGACGACCTGGCGCTTGGTGCATTGTTCGAATGCCAGCAGCGCGGTATCCGCGTGCCGGAAGACCTGGCAATCGTCGGTTTCAATGATCTGGAATTTTGCGCTGCTTCCGTGCCACCGCTGTCGTCAGTCGGCACCGAGCGCATACAGATGGGCAAATGGGCCGCACAGAATGTTCTCGAAATTATCCGTGGCTCCGGTCAGCGACCGGAAATGCGTCAGGTCAATACGGGTTTTACGATCCATGAGCGCGGCAGTTCCATGCCCGCGCACAAAAGCGTGCCCGATACTCCCGAGATTCCCAAAAACAAAACAAGTGCGACCGGCTGAAGCTTACGTGTCCAGATGTTTGCGCGCCGCATAGAGCGAAATCGCGGCTGCATTTGATACATTCAGAGATTTGATGGCGCCTGGCATATCCAGCCGGGCCAGGACACTGACGGTATTGGCAGTTTTTTGACGCAAGCCTTTGCCTTCCGCCCCAAGAACCAGGGCAATCTTTTCACCTGTCAGAGAATCTTCCAGGCGCTCGGGGCCCGCCGAATCAAGGCCGATTGTCGTAAAGCCGAGGTGATTGAGTTCTTCTATCGCCTCGGCAAGATTTCCGACCTGGAGATAGGGGATCATTTCGAATGCCCCGGACGCCGATTTGGCCAGCACGCCGGATTCATGAGGGCTATGCCGCAAGGTGGTGATAATCGCGCTGGCACCGAAAGCCACCGCTGAACGCATGATCGCGCCGACATTGTGCGGATCGGTGATCTGATCGAGAACCAGAACCACGGTCGCATCCTTGAGTTCGGCAACCTTGCGCAGCCGCAACGGTTTGGCCTCAATGAGCACACCTTGATGAATCGAATCAGGCGGCAGCAATTTGTCTATGTCCTGCGGCGACACCATTTCCACAGGGAAGGGCAGGGACTGTGGATTCTCAATCTCCATCCGCGCCAATGCGTTACGGGTCACCAGCATCTTCCTGATGGTCCTGGAGGGATTTTCCATGGCCGCGCGTACAGTGTGCAGGCCGTAGAGGTGAATGCTCTCTGGTGGCTGTCCTCGGCTGCGGCTGCCGGGTTCGGGCGCGGCGCGGGCGGCCTTGGCGTCACGGAACTCTCTGCGCCGCTTTGCATATTCGCTGTCGCGCTCTGCGCTATTGGGTTTTTTCTCATTGCTCATGGGATGTTCTTATAGATGCGACAGTGAATTTGGCAAAGTCTATTGTGGCCGGTTTGGCCGGCAAATTTCACTGATTTATGCAAACATTGAAAATTCCTTCATCCGTGTGTTGACACAGGGTGGTCCTGCCTGCATAAACCCGCGCAGATTCAATGGTTATCAGGATCGTTGAATTGGTCATTTGTTAAGTCACTTGACCCCGTCAGTGGAATTGGAGGGGTGCCTGAGTGGTTAAAAGGGGCGGACTGTAAATCCGTTGGCTATGCCTACGCTGGTTCAAATCCAGCCTCCTCCACCACTTCCACTGATACTGCGGGTATAGCTCAATGGTAGAGCAGCAGCCTTCCAAGCTGAATACGAGGGTTCGATTCCCTCTACCCGCTCCAGATTTTCATACTCATAGTCACGTTTTCAAGCCATTTCACTGTCGATTCTCCAAGCAATTGCCTGTTGCTTCTGGTCAAAGGCCTGTTGTGTCGAATTCAACACAGAACACCAACGCATCGCTGGCCAAGAACGCGTCACCGCGACAGGTCGTATTCATGTTGTGTGTGAATGAGTTATTATGGTTTGATGCGTTGGAAACCATCGCACGTCTGATCTCCTGACAAGGATGCATAATGTCCTCTCGCAATTCGAGGCTCTCCAGTCCGTCCGCTCTTCGCAATCGCGGCCCCATTTTTGATCTGTTGCGCCAAATCTTACCGAAGAGCGGCACTGTGCTGGAGATCGCCAGCGGCTCTGGTGAACACATCATCCATTTTGCAGAGCTTTTGCCGGGTTTGACCTGGCAACCTTCGGATCCGTCGCCGCAGGCGCGCGCATCGATTGAGGAATGGGTAAATGCGGCAGCCGCGACCAACGTGTGCCCGCCGCTGGACATTGACGCATCAAGCGAAACCTGGCCGATTGCGTATGCCGATGCGATGATTGCCATCAATATGGTGCACATCAGTCCGTGGGCTGCCACACAAGGCTTGCTGAGAGGGGCGGGCAGGTTGTTGCCCGGCGGCGGCGTGCTCGTCCTCTATGGCCCTTATCGACGTGAAGGCGAGCCACTTGTCGAAAGCAATGCGCAATTTGATGCAGATCTGCGCTCGCGCAATCCTGCCTGGGGCATCCGTCTCCTGGAGGATGTGGTGAGCACGGCCGAGACTTGCGGACTGGCCCTGACATCAGTCACCCCGATGCCCGCCAACAATCTTTGCTTGGTTTTCACACGGCTGTAGGTTGTGCTTGGTTATCCGCTTGTGCAGAAAGCCGGCAAGGGCACATCCGGATTGCAGATGATTCGCCAGGCAGCCATCAACGAACCGGTGAATACCTGTGTTATCGGGCCTGACATCCCAGTTCAAGGCAAACAAAAGGGCGAGCGGCAAACCGACAAACTGCTGCCCTCTTGCAAATTCATCTTGCGTCTGGGCGTTGAAAGCCTTATTTGCCCTTCGATCATCTGGATTTGCTTCATCCGGAGCAAACGATCCTTAGCGATTTTGCGCAGTTTATGAGCATGACGGGACTGAAATATTATGGCGAAGAGCAAATTTGAACGCAACAAGCCACACGTGAACATCGGTACGATTGGTCACGTTGATCACGGCAAAACATCATTGACGGCAGCGATCACCAAGTATTTTGGTGAATACAAGGCCTATGCCGACATTGATGGTGCACCAGAAGAACGTGCACGTGGCATCACGATTTCCACGGCTCACGTT
>TARA_R110000751_G_scaffold3930_7_pt1 | contig 27617 bp, 24 predicted proteins | sample TARA_R110000751 | Tara Oceans TARA_R110000751 (sample SAMEA4398001) | marine metagenome | biome: Polar Biome; feature: [MES] marine water layer (ENVO:01000295) within the mesopelagic zone...; material: water (ENVO:00002006), including particulate matter (ENVO:01000060) such as...... | reverse complement strand
GTTCAAGTCCTCCGGACCGGGCCACAGCAGCGACCACCATTTTTTAGAACTTTCATGCATGTTATCACTTTGGTTCCAGTCCTCCTGAGCTTCAAAACATTAACCACATAACTGAGCCCATCTCGTTTTAAGCTGGTGATTGAGGGAGGAGGCGTTATCATTATTCATAACGCAAGGCGTCAATAGGTTCCAAGCGTGATGCTTTTAGTGCTGGGTAATAACCGAAGAAAATACCAATAAGTGCTGAAAACCCCAAGCTAACTAACACCACGTCGGTATTAATCACGCCACCAGCGCCTATGCCATAATGATTGCCAAGATACACAAAGCCATAGGCAATTAGTACTCCAATGGCACCGCCTAAGCCGCACAAAACAATAGATTCAATCAAAAACTGGCGCAATATATCTGTCGGTTTTGCTCCCACCGCCATACGTAAACCAATTTCACGGGTACGTTCGGTGACCGAAACCAACATAATATTCATGATACCAATACCGCCCACGACCAAACTCACTGAGGCGACCCACGCCAGCAAAGTATTAAACACTTGCATGGTTTCGGCACGAGTAGCAATCATTTCTGAGACATTTCGAATACTAAATAAATCAGTACCGTTGCTTGGGATGCGCATTCGTTGTCGCAATATTTCTGCCATTTGTTCTTCCACATAATCCATGTCTTCTCCGTCATAAACGCCCACTTGAATAAAGCGCACGGACTTAGGATTAATAGAATCGATACCGGTTATTTTGCTACGCACGGTTTTAATCGGCAGGAATATAACATCGTCTTGATCTTCCCCCCGGGCATCCTGACCTTTTTCAGCGAGTACCCCAATCACCGACACATTAAAGTTTTTCACACGAATAGTTTGACCAATAGGGTCACTAATGCCGAACAACTCTTTACGCACCCGCTCGCCAATGATGGCGACTTTAGCGCCGCTACGCACTTCTTGAGCATTAAATTGACGGCCATTCATAAGCTCCCAATCTCGCACCTGAAAATAACGGTTATCAATGCCGTTTAAACTGGTAGACCAATTAAGATTGCCATATATCACCTGACCACTAGAGGACAGATAAGGTGCTGCGGCTTTAACTCCCGGAATTTGGCTTTCAATTAAATGGGCGTCGTCTTCGTTTATTTTGATTACCGAGTCTGAACGTGCACCACCACTTGAGCGACGCGCACCAGTAACAAAAAATACATTGCCACCTAAAGATTTAATCTGCTTATCCACCTTTTCTTGGGCCCCCGCTCCCATGGCCACCATAATGATCACCGCAGACACACCAATAATAATGCCAAGCATAGTTAAAAAGCTGCGCAGCATGTTCACTCGCAGTGCCGTAACAGCCGTTTTCAGTAGGATAATAATTTTCATAGCATTTCCTACTCCCCCGCCTGTCGTGGCTGAGGATTGGTGTCATCAGCCACTAGCTCGCCATCTCGAAATGTTAAGGTACGACTAGCAAACTCGGCAATATCCGTTTCATGGGTGACTAATATAATGGTTTTACCTTGGCGATTAAGTTGCTGAAACAACGCCATCACCTCTAATCCTGTTTGGGTGTCTAATGCGCCTGTTGGTTCATCGGCTAAAATCATCACTGGATGGTTTACTAATGCTCTTGCAATCGCCACTCGCTGCTGTTGGCCACCTGATAGTTGTGAAGGGTGATGTGTCATGCGCGAACCGAGTCCAACCAACTCTAAACATTCTCGTGCCCGCTGTGGCCATTCTGATTCTGGCACTTGACTATACAATAATGGCAAGGTGACATTATCCAACGCGGTAGTCCGTGGTAACAAATTAAACTGTTGAAATACAAAGCCAATACGTTGATTACGAATTGTCGCTAACTGGTTTTTGACTAATTTTGATAGCTCTACCCCATCGAGGGAAATATGCCCCTCGCTTGCGACATCTAAACATCCTAGCAAATTCATCATGGTGGATTTTCCTGAACCCGAGGAGCCCATAATGGCGACAAATTCCCCTTGTTGAATTTCTAAATCCACGCCCTTTAGAGCCCAGACTTGTTCTTCGCCCATTTGGTAAACTTTTTTAGCCTGATTGACGCTAATAAGTGCAGTGGACATTAGCCTCCCACCCTTTGAGCACGCACAATCACAGCATCACCGTCTTTAAGTTGTTCACTAACAACTTCACTGTATTCCAAGTCAGCAATGCCCACACGTACATTTACACGATGGGGCTTACCTTCATTAAGGACCCACACTGTGCCTCTCTGATAATCGGCATCTTTGACACGAGATTGTCTGCGCTGTTGATTCATGGCTTGGTATTTATCCATTTGCTCTGGGGTCAAAAAACTTTTGAGTTCTATCTCTGTTTGACTGCGCAACTTTTTCATCTGTTCACGCATATCTGGTGGAGGTCCACCGGCCCCGGGCATTGCGGATCGCGAGTCGCGCATTTGCTGCGTAACACTTTGCATTTTTTCCATCACCGCTGCGAGTTTGGCAGTTTGTGAGACATCCAGTGCTAACTGTTCTGCCAGTTGCTGGGCACGTTGTGAGCCGTCTCGGCTATCACTGCGGCTTTCTGATTCGCTCTCGGGGCTAAATCGCAATGCTGAGTTGGCAACCCGCAATACATTGTTACGCTGACCTAAAATAATATCCACATTGGCGGTCATGCCTGGCATTATCACCAAATCACGATTCTCTAAACTAATAATCACTTTATAAGTCACCACATTACTGGTGACTGTGGCTGCCTTACGAACCTGTGCCACTACCCCTGAAAAATGACGTTCTGGGAATGCATCAACGGTAAATTTAACCGACTGGCCTTGCTGAATTCGACCAATATCTGCCTCATCAACGTCGGCTTCGATTTGCATTTTTTCCAAATCTTGTGCAATGGAAAATAAGGTTGGTGCAGATAAACTAGCAGATACTGCCTGACCTTTGTCCACCTGACGATCAATCACCACACCATCCACAGGTGAGCGTATAAAGGTCCGATCCAAATCCAGTTTCACCTGCTCTAAACTCGACTCTGATTGTAATACTTGGGATTCGCCCACTAAAATTGCGGCTTTTGCGGTATCAATATTGACTTTTTTAAGCTGATAATCAGTTTCACTCATGTCTAACTCCGAATCACTGATAAGGCTTTTTTCATGGAGTTCACGACTACGTTTGAATTCTCGTTCTGCTAAAGATGCTTCCACTTGCGCTTTCACTAATGCTGCCTTCAATTGGGTGAGCGATGCATTAGCCGAGGCTAAATCCGCGGCACTTTGTTTAAGGCGTGATTGCACAGTACGATCATCAATTCGCGCTATAACCTGTCCGCTGCTCACTGTGTCATTAAAATCCACATGCAACTCTGAAATTAAACCAGATAACTCAGAGCCTACATCCACTGTTACCACTGGAGAAATAGAACCGGAGGAGTTCACTGTACTTTCTATCTTGCCTACTGTTAATGGTTGAGTGTGATACTTGATCTGCTCACTCGTTTGTTTGGGCATAAGAGCCCAGCCAATCACTGCAATTACGACCACTACGAGGATTTTTAATAAGGCACTCGTTTTCATAAAGAAACCAATTCAAATAATTAGGGATAAGATTAAATCATGAAATCTATTAAAGAACTGTCAAGGGAGTGTAAATGTATGCAGACTATGTGATACAGCCGAGAAGCAACTTTAAATTTTGCTTTGTTTTAGTAGTTAGCTGACCTATGCCTTTATTGGTAACTAGCCCTCCTCAAAATGCAAAAAACGCCAATACTTAATACCCTCTTCTCCACACCACAGTAGCGTTCGACAGTTTTATTTTCCCAAAACATGAGTTTTTTACATTAACAAGAGTTGAGTATTGTGAGTCTTCTGTATTCAGTAAAAGCCATAATGAATTACGCAGCAACTTACAAATATTCGTAAATACATGTCAAATTCATCCTGTATTCGGATCAATAAATTTCTAGGTTTTTTACGTTTAGCGCTTATTGTTTCAGTCATAAATACGATAACCTTTAGGTACATTCGCAATACCGGTAACAAATGAATTCACAACTGGCTAAAAATACAAAAGTTCTAATCGTAGATGATCAAGCCTTAGCTAAGGGATACATGAAGTATTCATTAGAGGAGCTAGGGTTTAGCGACATTACTTATGTGGATAAAATAAACCTTGCATTGACCACATTAAGAAGCCAGAAATTTGATTTGATTATTTGCTCCTACAATCTAAAACATGAGCAAGATGGTTATTACTTTTACGATGAAATTAAAAGTAATGGTGAACTACCTCTAAGTACCGCTTTTGTGTTTATTAGCGCTGATACCAATTCTGATTTAGTGCAAAGTATCATTGAATTGCAACCCGACGATTTTTTAGCCAAACCTTTTACAGTCAAAGATTTAGACCGTCGATTAAGCCGTGTACTAGCCCGCAAAAAAGCATTACATGGTGTCTATTTGTGCATTGATAAAAAGCAATATACACAAGCATTGTCTGAAGTAGAGTTGTTTTTAGGCAACCCTAAACATGCAGAATTTTTCCCTTTAGCACTTAAAATCAAAGGTGAAATGCTCACGGCTTGCGGCCACTTTAAAATGGCCAAAGACTTTTACTTGGCGATTTTAAAAGTGCAAACATTTACATGGGCACAATTAGGATTAGTAAACAGTTATCTGCATCTTGATGAAGATGAGTCTGCAGAAAAGTTAGTGTTGCGTTTGGCATTTAAACCAGACTCGCAACTGGCTGCATATGATTTACTTACCGCCTTACAAATCAAACAAAATGATTTTGATACCGCTCTTGAGAGCGTGATGATGGCCAGCGAAATATCCCCAAGAAGCATTCGCAGACATAAAACAGCCCTAGACCTGTCTCGCATTACCCATGATTATGAAATCCAATTCGACGCTGCAAAAAAGATTGTTCGATTTGCCAAAAATTCAATTCATGATAAGCCAGAAAACTACCTAAATGTCGCCAGAGCTGGCATTGACTATGCCATGACAACGGAAGCATCTGATACCGATAGATTAATCCGACAAGCCAATGAGTACATTAGACAGCTGAGGCAAGCGTTTCCTAAAGCTGATATCCAAGAACAAATGAAAGTTGTCAATGCTCGTCTACTGTATCTACAAGATGAAAAAGACAATGCCTTATCTTTGCTTAACAAATTAGACGAAGACAGTTGGGAAAATGAAGGAATTGACGCTTTATTAGATAAAGCCAAAATTTTTCATGATGTAGGTTTATATGAGCGTTCTCAGGCTGTATTGGAACAAATAGAAGAACGTTGCAGTCACCATTCCGATCAAAGTGACATTTTCTTGCATTATATCAACCAAGAAAAACAAGAAAAATCGACCATTAAATTCAGTTCTAAAGATCTTAACAACACAGCTGTAGGATATTTTCAAAAAGGAGACATCGATAATGCCATGGAAGTGTTTACTCAGGCCTTTACTATCATGCCTAAGAACACCTCTATTGCCCTTAATTTATTGCAAGCTATTTCATCTAAAGCGGCAACATTAGGGGTCAGCACTGTACCGGATTCAGTGCTTAAAAAATGCATTAAGACCATAGAAAATGGTACCTTAAATGAGGTGCAACAAGAAAGGTATCACAAGATACGCTCCACATTGGATGGGTTATAGTTGTCGAATTGGCTTTAGATTCCAGCGATGACCTCTAGCAATCACACCTGACTTACAAGCCACCAGTAGTATCGATGAAACTGCCAGTTACAAATGATGATTTGTCCGATGCTAGCCAATAAATCGCCTCTGCCACTTCAGTTGCTTTACCGCCTCTTAACATGGGAATTTTTGATTTAAGCCTGTCAATACGATTGGGTTCGCCACCCAAGGCATGAATATCAGTATGAATCAGACCCGGCCTAACGGCATTGACCCGAACCCCTTCGGCAGCGACTTCTAGGGCGAGACCTTTTGTGAGGGTATCGATTGCGCCTTTGGAAGCAGCATAATCAACATACTCGTTAGGAGAGCCACTTTTAGCAGCGCCTGAAGAAACATTGACTATGGAGCCTCCTACGCCACCATATTTGCTGGACATACGTTTAACCGCTTGCTTTGAACATAAAAAGCAACTCATCACATTAGTGTGGAGTACTTGACTAAACCTCTGCTCATCCATTTCATCTAAGCGGCATTGGTTTTTTAATATCCCCACATTATTAACCAATACAGACAAGGGACCCAATTTAATATCAACTGTATCAAATAGACGTTGTACCTCAGCAGCTTTGGAAACATCAGCCTGCACTGTGATACATTTAGATGTGTATTGCAGGATCTCATTTTTTAACTGCTGTGCAGCAACGTCATCACGTACAAAATTAATGCACACCCCATAACCTTTCTGCGCAAAAAGTTTAGCTGCTGCGGCACCAATCCCCCTACTTGCCCCTGTAATAACGACTATTTTTTCCGTTTGCATAGGTTTTCCTAAAAGTGATTATTCCGCACACACCACGCGATCTCGCCCACTATTTTTGGCTTGATAAAGTGCTTGGTCGCCACGATCAAACCACTGAACAAAAGACTCATCTGGTTTATATTCCGCCACGCCCAGACTACAAGTTAAATGTCCAACCTCAGTAAAGGCATGTTGTGAGATAGCTTTATTTAGACGTTTGGCTAACAACACAGCCTCTTGTTTATTAGTGTCTGGGCATAACACTAAAAATTCTTCACCACCCCAACGAGCAGAGATATCCATTTCACGGATTGTATTAGTAATTCTGGCTGCCATTTCTTTTAAAACAGCGTCACCTCTAGAATGACCATAGTTATCATTGACAGGTTTGAAAAAATCGATATCCACTACTATTAAACAGACTTGTGTTTTTTTCCTAAGGCTTAACTGGCGTTCTTGTTCGCAGCGCTGCGAGATAAAGTAGCGATTAAACATTAACGTTAAAGGATCTCGCATAGACAAAAACTCTAAGCTCTGATTCTTTTCCAGTAGTTCTTTCTGCAAAGATTCTAGCTGTTTATTTTTAAGTAACAGTTGGCTGTTAAATCGACTCACTATACGTTGCCGCCAAAATGCGATAACACTCAAAAATGTAAATAAAATCCCAATGGCCCAAATAAGTCGATAATCGGCCTCATTGACCACCTTCACATTATTCCATTCTTTGTAAACCTCAACATGTAACCACTCTGGAATTTGCTCTATTGCTGCGTCTAACTTTTCCATTAAGTCGTGATTTTGATTCGCTACCCCCATTGCTAAAAGATCTTGGGGTCCTGCAAGTCCAGAGATATGTAAGTGGTTATAGCCATTTTTCTGAATTTTTGCGTTCATTGACAATAATGAACCGATAAATAAATCAATTTCACCCTCGGCCAACAACCGCAAACCTTCAGATTCATTGGCCACTAAATGTAAATCAATTTCGGGATAATAATTAGCAATATACTCAGCTTGCCTATAACTGGAAACAGCGCCTAATTTTTGCTCTCCAATATTTTCAAAACCTTGAATAAACTCATATTCGTCTCTGGAAACAAGAACATTGGTGTCATTAAAATAAGGTTGCGTAAAAAGCAGATATTTTTCTCGCTCAGGGCTCCTGTTTAGCATACTCGCAACATCACACTGGCCAGTATTAAGAAACCTCAATGACTCTTCCCAACTGCGAGTCTTCACTAGTACAAACTTGACCTCGGCAAGTATGCCAATATAACGCATATAATCAGCAGACATGCCTACATGCTGGTTATTACGAATAGCCTCATAGGGCAACCAATCGGGATCTATACAGTATGTAACAATAGGAAATTCGGGAAAATCGACATCTAAATCCCCCCTAGAAATGTCTTGGGCCGATGTTGAAAATGTTGTAAATACTAAAAATAAGTAGCTAACAAAATACAAGGCAAATAACCTAGTGTTGGGAGTCGCTACACCTATATTTAGACGCGTTTTCAAAGACAGATATTCCCTATACTGAATAATGACATCTAAGTATGCTATGTTACACCTTTGAAATAAAACAATTCTTGTTTTATTTCAAAGGCTTGGTAAGAAAAACTCACACATATTAGCGACGTTCAAATCCTAAGTCACTTTTAACGCCACCTTGAAACGTGGCTCTTTGTACAACTCACTTTCTAGAATATTAACCAATGTTGTTACCGCAAGCCATACATCCTTAAACGAAGTGTAAAGTGGCGTAAAACCAAATCGGAGCATATTCGGTGCACGAAAATCAGCGATCACACCTTTTTCAATTAAGGCTTGGCAAATGGCAAACGCGTCTCTATGGGAAAATGCCAATTGACTACCTCTTAATTCAGCTTCAACAGGTGAGCAGAGTTTCAAACCATCTAAACACTCATGCATTTGCATAAGTTGCATAAAGACATTCGCCAGTGCCGCAGACTTACTTTTAACCTGAGACATATCCACATTTTTCCATACATCAAGTGCAGCATCCAAAGCACTCATGGCGAGCACACTTGGCGTGCCGCATTGAAATTGATTAATGGTCGGTGACGCGTGATATTTAGAGTCAAAAGCAAAAGGTGCCGCATGCCCCATCCAGCCAGTCAAAGGCTGCTTAACTTCACTCTGATGGCGTTTGGCCACATATAAAAAAGCCGGGGATCCCGGCCCACCATTTAAATATTTATAACCACAACCCACCGCAAAATCTGCTTTACATTGATCCAATTCCACAGGCAAAGCACCGGCACTATGGGCTAAATCCCATATCACTAAAATACCTTTGTCATGGGCCAGTTGTGTCAGTTTTGCCATATCCAACAGCTTGCCGGTGCGAAAATTCACCTGAGTGAGTAATAATACTGCTACGGATTCAATTAGACTTTGCTGTATGTCTTGCTCGTCCACCAACTGTAAATGACACAAGTCTGGCCCAAGTAAATCACTTAGTCCTTGCACCATATATAAATCGGTCGGAAAATTATCTTTTGTGGACAACACCACTGTTCGCCCTGAATTAAGTGTTAACGCACTGCATAGCAGTTTAAATAAATTCACAGAGATAGAGTCACAACAAATGACTTGTCCAGGCGCCGCACCAATTATCCGCGCTATTTTTTCGCCCACCTTAATAGGCAGATCGATCCAGTTATGGCTATTCCAACTTTTAATGAGATCGCTTCCCCATTGTTGACTCACCACTTCTGCTAATCGTGTTTTAACCGATTTAGGCAAGGCTCCCAGTGAATTACCATCTAAATAAATAACACTATTAGGTAAATCAAACTCAAGGCGTTTATTCCCAAGGGGATCCGCTTTATCTAAAGCAATTATTTCATCTCTATTCATTTTGCTAATCCCTTTAACTCTTGGGTCAGTGTAGTAAAGGCATCAGAGCCAGGGTGGATCCAATCGAAATGTCCTACTCCTGCTAACATAATGACCTTTCTATCAAGTGTATATAACTCAAATGCGGGGACAATTTTGTCTTTATCACCCTGCAAAAAAACAGTATTCACATGTAATGGCTGCTGACTCGGGTTAGCCAAATAATACTCATTAGGTTTCTCTGTAGGCATACCTTGCATAAATTGTGGAGTGACCTGCTGACAACTATTTGAACCCAGCGCATATTCTTTAATATCAGTAATCGCAGCTAAGCCAATTACACCTTTAAGCTGTTCGATTTTGCCACCAGCAAGTAAAGCTAAATGCCCACCAGCAGAATGCCCAACTAATATTGTTTCTGTTAGGCCAAACTCACCATTATTGTATTTGGATGATGCAAGTATCCCAGTGATGATATCTTCATAAGTACCCGGCCACCCGCCTCCTGGATCACCACTTCGACGATATTCTAATGACCATACATTAAAGCCGGCCTGAGCCAACCCTGTGCTTAAGGCATAAGTATGTTGAATATCGTAGGCACTTAACCAGCAACCACCGTGGATTAACACAACCAAAGGTTTTTGTGGTGCATTTTTAAGTGACTTGGCTCGCCAAAGTAAGGCGAATTGCAAAGCATCCGTGCCATAAGCAATCTTTTCGATAGCAGGTGAGAAAGCTAAGTCTGCGACTTTTGCGTAGTCAACATTGCTCTGTACCTTTGGAAATTGAATTGAAGGGCTTACTGCACTAAGCGTCAATGAAAAGAAGCACAGTGATAATGTTATTAAACGATTCAAAATGCATGTCCCATAAATAAAAAAGCAGTGTTAAAAAATAACACTGCTTGCAAAACAACTAAACCGACTTTTTGATCAGAGCATTTCAACCGCAATTGCGGTTGCTTCACCACCACCGATACAAAGAGAAGCGATCCCCTTTTTCAGATTCTGTTGTTTCAGAGCATGCAATAAGGTCACAATAACCCGAGTACCAGAGGCACCTATGGGATGTCCAAGGGCACAGGCACCGCCCTTAACATTGACTTTATCAGGGTTTAATCCCAGCTTTTTAATAGCCAACATAGTAACCATGGCAAAGGCTTCATTAATTTCGAACAAATCGACGTCTTGGTGAGTCCAACCACTTTTTTCCAACAACTTTTCTATTGCTCCAACGGGGGCCACGGTAAAGTTTTCAGGCTCAATTGCGTGAGAGCTGTGTGCCACAATTTTGGCTAATGGGGTTAAACCCAATGCTTGTGCTTTGCTTTCTGACATCACTAAAATTGCAGCGGCACCATCAGATATTGAGCTTGAGTTGGCAGCAGTGACTGTACCGTCTTTTTTAAACGCAGGGCGTAATGTGGGTATTTTTTCTGGCTTAGCCTGCTTAGGGCCATCGTCACTATCAACCACTAGGTCGCCTTTGCGGCTTTGAATAGTAACAGGGGAGATTTCATCTTTAAACAACTCGGCATCTTGCGCGCTGTTAGCCTTTTGCAAACTGGATAAAGCAAATTCGTCCATTTGTTCACGGGTGATCCCTTCAGCATCCGCTGTTGCTTGTGCAAAACATCCCATGGCTTGTCCATCATAGGCATTTTCTAACCCATCAAGCATCATATGATCTAATACCTGACCATGCCCCATACGATAACCAGAACGGGCTTTTGGCAAAAGATAAGGCGCATTACTCATACTTTCCATACCACCAGCCACTATAGCGTCAGCAGTGCCAGCTTTAATCAAATCATGGGCCAACATAACGGATTTCATACCCGAACCACATACTTTGTTAATGGTTGTTACCCCAGTTCCGAGTGGCAGCCCCGCTTTTAAAGACGCTTGTCTAGCTGGCGATTGCCCTAACCCGGCTGTCAATACGCAGCCCATTATCACCTCATCAATATGTGACAAAACCGCAGCAGAATCTGGCGTAGCTTGCAGCACTGCTTGTATGGCGCAGGCTCCCAATTCTGTTGATGTCATTGGCGCCAAACTACCCACAAATCCGCCTAAAGGTGTACGTTTTGCTGCAACTATTACAATTGTTTTATCAGACATAAAAATTCCTAAACTTTGCTGTATTAACTAAGTATGTTTATTACCCAGCGTACAATAATTTGCACGCTTTGTACGTTATTGCAATAACTGACTTATGCGTTATCGGCATTACATTATTGATTTTAAAACCTTAACACTTTACATTTACTTTCAGTTTACGTAAACGTAAACCTTATTAACAAAAATGATATTGAATATACAAAGAGTAAATGATGAGCGAACAAACGTTTAGCATCGGCGAATTAGCCAAATCAATGGATATAACCCCTCGTTCTATTCGCTTTTATGAAGAACAAGGGTTATTGAACCCCACTCGTAATGGTCAGAACCGTATTTATTTAAAAAAAGATCAGGTGCGCTTAAAACTGATATTACGAGGTAAACGTTTGGGGTTTTCATTAGCAGAAACCAAAACACTGTTTGATTTATACGACAGCCATCAAAATTCAAAAGTACAGCTTGAGGCTATGCTTAAAATGACAGCTAAAAAGCGTGCTCACATGCAACAACAACTAGAAGACATTGAAATGTTAAAGGCTGAGCTAGAAGACGTAGAAGCCCGCTGCCAAGACGAACTCAATGCCTTAACGCACCCTACCTTAAAGCAAGGACAAACTCTATGAATGCCCCCTATCCCACTTTAAATTTTGGTCTCGGTGAAGACATCGACATGTTGCGAGACCATGTATATAACTTTGCCCAAGGTGAAATAGCCCCTTTGGCTGAAAAAGCGGATCAAGACAATAGTTTCCCAAATGAGTTATGGCCCAAACTAGGTGAGATGGGACTATTAGGGGTAACAGTAGCTGAGCAGTACGGTGGTTCAGATATGGGTTATTTAGCCCATGTCATTGCTATGGAAGAAGTCAGCCGTGCTTCGGCAGGCATTGGTTTAAGTTATGGTGCACACTCTAATTTATGTGTGAATCAAATACATAAAAACGGCAGCGATTCACAAAAACAAAAATATTTACCTAAGTTAGTCAGCGGTGAACATATCGGCGCTTTGGCAATGAGTGAGCCAAACGCGGGTTCCGATGTGGTGAGCATGAAACTGCGGGCTGATAAACGTGGCGATGCCTACGTATTAAATGGCAACAAAATGTGGATCACTAACGGACCTGATGCACATACCTATGTGGTGTATGCCAAAACCGACGTATCAGCCGGTCCCAAAGGCATGACAGCTTTTATTGTGGAGCGCGAAACCAAGGGATTTAGTCAGGCGCAAAAACTAGATAAATTAGGTATGCGCTCATCCAACACCTGCGAACTAGTATTTCAAGATTGTGAAGTTCCGGCTGAAAATATTTTAGGACAAGAAGGCGGCGGTGTTCGGGTATTGATGAGTGGTTTGGATTACGAGCGTGTGGTTTTATCTGGTGGGCCCTTAGGCATTATGCAAGCCTGTATGGACTTAGTTGTACCTTACATTCATGACCGTAAACAGTTTGGTCAATCTATTGGTGAGTTCCAATTAGTCCAAGGAAAAATCGCCGATATGTATACACAGATGAATGCTGCCAGAGCTTATGTTTACGCCGTGGCACGTTCTTGTGACAGAGGTGAAACCACCCGAAAAGATGCAGCTGGTGCTATTCTTTATTCTGCAGAACTGGCAACCAAAATGGCCCTAGACGCTATCCAGCTGCTAGGTGGCAATGGCTATATTAACGAATTCCCAGCGGGCCGTTTATTAAGGGATGCCAAGCTGTATGAAATTGGTGCTGGTACCTCTGAAATCCGCAGAATGTTGATTGGTCGAGAGTTGTTTAAAGAGTCAGTGTAAAAACGATTAACAACCTCCTTAAGCAAATAATTGGAGCAATACTGTGCCGAAAATCATCAGTAAGCTAAATATCAAAAGCCAAGATTTTGTGGCTAACGCGCTGCATATGCAGGCGCAAGTTAACGACTTAAAAGAAAAAATTGCCACTATCAAACTAGGTGGTGGCGAAAAGGCCAACCAAAGGCATATTGACCGAGGCAAATTACTTCCTAGAGAGCGAATTAATACTCTGCTTGATTCTGGCTCACCTTTCTTGGAATTATCGCAACTGGCCGCCTATGAAGTGTATGAAGATAAGGTACCTGCCGCAGGTGTGATAGCGGGTATAGGCCGAGTGTCCGGCGTTGAATGTATGATAGTCGCCAACGACGCTACAGTTAAAGGGGGCAGTTATTACCCTTTAACCGTGAAAAAACACTTACGCGCTCAAACCATAGCTGAACAAAATAATTTACCTTGTATCTATTTGGTAGATTCAGGTGGGGCAAACTTGCCACGTCAAGATGAGGTGTTTCCAGATAGAGAACATTTTGGGCGTATTTTCTACAACCAAGCCAATCTGTCTGCGCAAAATATTCCACAAATTGCTGTGGTAATGGGATCATGCACAGCAGGCGGAGCTTACGTGCCTGCTATGGCTGACGAGTCTATTATCGTAAAAGAACAAGGCACCATTTTTCTCGGTGGCCCACCATTAGTTAAAGCCGCCACAGGTGAAGTGGTCAGCGCTGAGGATTTAGGCGGTGGTGATGTGCATTGCCGAAAATCTGGTGTAGTCGATCATCTCGCTAACAATGACCATCACGCACTCAAAATTGCCAGAGATGCTATAGCGCGATTAAACCGTAATAAAACCATTGAGCTCGATGTACGCGAACCTACTGAGCCGGCTTATGTTAGCGATGAAATTTATGGAGTGATCCCAAAAGATACGAGGCAACCATACGACGTACGAGAAGTAATTGCACGTGTGGTAGATGGTTCGGAATTTGACGAATTTAAAGCCTTATATGGTCAAACACTGATATGTGGCTTTGCCAGAATTTTTGGCTATCCAGTAGGCATAGTAGCCAACAATGGCATTTTATTTTCAGAATCTGCCCAAAAAGGCGCACATTTTATTGAGCTTTGCGCCCAGCGCAAAATCCCACTGGTATTTCTACAAAACATTACTGGGTTTATGGTGGGCAAACAATACGAAGCAGGTGGCATTGCCAAACATGGCGCCAAAATGGTCACAGCTGTAGCCTGTGCCAAAGTGCCTAAGTTCACGATATTAATTGGCGGTAGTTTTGGTGCAGGCAACTATGGCATGTGTGGACGAGCTTATGACCCTCGCTTTATGTTTATGTGGCCAAACGCCCGAATTTCTGTGATGGGTGGCGAACAAGCCGCTGGTGTACTAGCGCAAGTTAAACGAGAACAAAAAGAGCGTGTTAACGAACCCTGGAGTGCGGAGCAAGAAACTCAATTTAAACAACCCATTATTGACACCTACGAAACCCAAGGTCACCCCTATTACGCTTCTGCCCGCCTATGGGATGACGGCGTTATAGATCCGGCTGATACCCGTCAGGTGTTAGGTTTGTGTATTTCAGCTAGTTTAAATAAATCCATAGAGGACACCCGGTTTGGCGTCTTTAGAATGTAAGGATGAAAGAATCATGAATCAAACCGATAAAGTTTTATTTGAAATTGATAACAGAGGTGTGGCGACAGTAACCTTAAATCAGCCTGACATCCACAATGCCTTTGATGATAAGTTGATTGTACAATTAACCGATATTTTTAGTCGTATTAATCAGAATAACGATATACGTGTCATGGTATTGGCAGCAGCTGGCAAAAGCTTCAGTGCTGGGGCCGATTTAAATTGGATGCAGCGCATGGCAACTTATAGCTATGAGCAGAATCTAGCCGATGCCAATGCCTTAGCCAAGATGTTTTATATTCTAAACACCATCGATAAACCCACTATTGCACGAGTACAAGGCGCTGCCTTTGGTGGCGCAGTAGGATTAGTTGCCTGTTGTGATATGGCCATTGGTAGCAAGTTAAGTAAATTTTGTTTAAGTGAGGTCAAACTTGGACTGGTACCCGCTACCATTAGCCCTTATGTGATTGATGCCCTAGGTGCGAGGATCGCAAGACGCTATTTTGCCACTGCCGAAGTATTTTCTGCCACCCGAGCAAGACGCTTAGGCTTGCTGAGCGAAGCGGTAGTAGAGGAAGAACTAGACAGCACCATTGAGAACCTCATAGAACATATTCTAAAAAACTCCCCCGCTGCAATTCGCGCCGCTAAACAGCTCATATTTGAGGTGCAAGATAGGCCAATTTGTGACGACCTAATCGCTAAAACCAGTGAAAAAATTGCCGAGCTAAGGGTCTCTGAACAAGGCCAAGAAGGTCTCAATGCGTTTTTACAAAAACGCCGCGCTAACTGGGTAACGGAGTAAGCCATGTTTACTAAATTATTGATAGCTAACCGCGGAGAAATTAGTTGCCGCATCATAAAAACAGCCAAACGAATGGGTATTTTAACTGTTGCCTTGTATTCAGATGTGGACCAACACGCCTTACATGTAAAAATGGCAGACGAAGCGGTTCATGTGGGTCCCTCTCCTTCTAAGGACAGTTACCTACAGGCTGAAAGAATCATTAACATTGCCCTCAAAGTCGGTGCCGATGCCATCCATCCGGGTTACGGATTTTTATCAGAAAACGCCAATTTTGCTAATTTATGTAAACAAAACAACATTGTATTTGTAGGTCCTCCGGTTGATGCTATTCAGGCCATGGGTTCCAAATCTGCGGCTAAGCAAATCATGGAGCAGGCTAAGGTGCCCTTAGTTCCTGGCTATCACGGAGATGACCAAAGTGCCGATGGCTTAAAGTCCCATGCCGACAAAATGGGCTACCCTGTATTACTCAAAGCGGCCGCCGGTGGTGGTGGTAAAGGAATGCGCCAAGTGTGGCAAGCATCAGAGTTTTATGATGCGCTAGCGGCGGCAAAACGTGAGGCGATGTCGAGCTTTTCCGATGATTTGATGTTGGTTGAAAAGTATCTCACTGAACCTCGTCATGTTGAAATTCAAGTATTTTGTGACAATTTTGGCGCTGGTGTTTATTTATTTGAACGTGATTGTTCGGTACAACGCCGTCACCAAAAAATTATTGAAGAAGCCCCAGCTTTTGGTATGACATCAGAGCTACGAGTACAGATGGGCGAAGCCGCATTAAAAGCCGCAAAAGCCATCAATTATGCTGGGGCAGGTACGGTTGAGTTTTTGTTAGACAGTGATGGGCAATTCTACTTTATGGAAATGAATACCCGATTACAGGTTGAACATCCGGTAACAGAGATGATCACTGGTCAAGATTTAGTTGAATGGCAGTTGCGTGTCGCCAATAATGAATCCTTGCCCTTGCCACAAGATGCCTTAAACATTCATGGCCATGCTTTTGAAGCTAGGATTTATGCAGAAGATCCTAACAATGACTTTTTACCGGCAACGGGCAAATTATCTTTATTATCTCCCCCCTTTGAATCAGAACACGTTCGGGTGGATACAGGTGTGGTTCAAGGGGATGAAGTCTCAGTTTTTTATGATCCCATGATCGCAAAGTTAATTGTGTGGGATGAAAATCGAGATAAAGCGCTAGCAAGGTTAACCAAAGCCTTAACCGAATATCATATTGACGGTGTGGTGACTAACATAGAGTTTTTATATAAGTTAGCCAGTAGTGCCCCCTTTAAGGCCGAACAAATTGACACAGGTTTTATAGAAAAAAATCAACAGGCCTTATTGCTAAATGAACCACAAGATGTTGAACCTTTATTGCCAGTCGCAGCTTTATATTTAATGTTAACCAACCAACAAGTTCATGGTTCAAACGTACAAGACAGGCATTCACCTTGGTCACAGGGCAATGCTTGGCGCGCAAATGAACAACATCTGCAAAACTTGGAATTGTTAGTAGGCAACAACACTTTTACGGTACATGTTGGCCAAAGCTCTGTGGGTAAGCAGGTTGTTTATGATATAAAAGTTGCTCAGCAAGATTATAGATGCTCAGGTGAAATTGCTAAAAACCAACTGGTCTCCACTATCAATGGTCACCGAACACTTTCTAATGTAACAGCCCATCAAGATGGCTACACGGTATTCTGTAATGGTAAGGTCATTCGCTTTAAATCACTGCAAGCCGATTTAGGGGATACCCAAGATAATGGTGCTGATGTTGGTTTTACTGCCCCTATGAACGGTACAGTTGTTGCGATTCTAGTTGAGCCAGAACAACTAGTTGAAAAAGACCAAACCCTAATGGTGATGGAAGCCATGAAAATGGAACATAGCTTAAAAGCCCCTGCCGCGGGACGTGTCAGCGAGTTTTATTTTAAAGCCGGTGATTTAGTCGATGGTGGTGTCGAATTATTAGCTTTTCAAGCGACCCAAGAGTCTTAAAATATGTTACCTAAGGCAGTTAAAATAGTTGAAGTCGGTCCGAGGGACGGCTTGCAGAATGAGCAAAAATTAGTGCCTTTGGCTGCTAAGATTGCATTGATAGAACAATTGGCTGACGCGGGCTGTAGTGTAATTGAAAGCGGTAGTTTTGTGTCACCCAAATGGGTTCCACAAATGGCCGATAGCGCGGCGGTGTTTCAACAAATAAAACGACAAAATAAGGTTCGATATACTGCATTGACCCCTAATTTACATGGATTGCAACAAGCTATTGCAGCCCAAGTGGACGAAGTGGCTGTTTTTGGTGCCGCATCCGAAGCGTTTTCCCAGAAAAACATTAATTGCTCTATTACTGAAAGCCTTGAACGTTTCATTCCTGTTATGGAATTGGCACAAAAACATCAACTTCCTGTTCGAGGTTATGTATCTTGTGTATTAGGCTGCCCCTATGAGGGCAATGTTGATCCACAAAAAGTGGCAGAGGTGAGTCAAAAGTTACTTGAAATGGGCTGCTATGAAATATCCTTAGGGGATACGATTGGTGTGGGCACACCTGTTAAAACCCAACACATGTTAAATGCCGTATTAAGCGTTGTCCCAGTAGATAAATTAGCAGTACATTTTCACGATACTTACAGTCAAGCTTTGGTAAACATATTGGTTGCATTGCAACAGGGTATCTCAGTAGTGGATAGCGCAGTATCGGGATTAGGTGGTTGCCCTTATGCAAAAGGCGCCTCTGGCAATGTTGCCACAGAAGACTTAGTCTATATGCTTGATGGTATGGATATCGAAACGGGTATCAACCTTAACAAGCTAACACAGGCTGGACTAAATATGATGCACGCCTTAGGTAGACAATCGAACTCCAAAGTAGCACGCGCTTTAAATACATAAGGAAGGCTTTTTGACTGAACAAGACTCACCTCGCTCACCACTTCCTGCAAATGTCAGAGTGATGATTGCCTTAACCGCATCTCCCACGCTCTTGGTTGTGGGAATGTTGTTGTACACTATATTTGTTGATGGTTGGCAAAAAGTCACGGTCAGCATGATTATTTTTTCACTCCTGTGCATTTTAGCTTACTACGTGGTAATTACTGGTCGCCCCCCTCGCTTACACTTTAAAAAACGCAATTAAAAAAGAACTATCCAGTGTCTGAAAAAAACCATTCAGGTACAATGTTGATATTCCCCCTTAGTTACACTTAAACAATCATAAGGTAGATTGCATGGAATTTTTTACTTGGGATGTAAACCCAGTATTAATCGAATTGTTTGGATTAAAAATACATTGGTATGGAGCCTTATTTGCCACCGCGATTTTCGCCGGTCTGCAAGTAATGAAATGGATATTCCAGCAAGAAAAAATCAAACTAGAGTTACTTGATTCACTGCTGATGTATTGTGTTGTAGGCATTATTGTTGGTGCCAGACTTGGTCATTGCTTATTCTACGACCCAGAATTTTATCTTAGTAACCCTCTTAAAATACTCGCAATTTGGGAAGGAGGGCTTGCCAGTCATGGCGGCGGCTTAGGTGTGATCTTAGCGGTGTATTTTTTCCAGAGAAAATTTAAAGTGAAGTATTTATGGCTACTAGATAGACTCGCCATCGCAACGGCCCTATTTGGCTTTTTTGTTCGTTTTGCCAACTTTATGAACTCTGAAATTATTGGCATTCAGACTGATGTGCCTTGGGCAGTCATATTTAAGCGCATTGACCTGCTACCAAGGCATCCAGCTCAACTGTATGAGTCATTATCTTATTTGAGCATATTTGTAGCCTTACTTTTGATATATCGTTTTACAACTATTAAAAAGCATTCAGGGGCACTATTTGGGGCGTTTTTATGTTTAGTATTTACGGCTAGATTCAGTATTGAATTCGTAAAAGTCAAACAAGCCGCATACTCAGGCGATGTATGGCTCAATACTGGACAAGCGTTGAGTATTCCTTTTTTTGCAGTTGGCGTATTTCTATTGTTTCAGGCTTGGAAGAACAGTCGCGTTTAGATACTCCCCATCTTACTTAGTTAGATGGGGAAAGACGCTACTTAATTTGCGCTGATGTAATTTTTTGTAGTAGCCACCAAGTCGCTTCTTCTCTGTCAGAAAAGAAACGAAAAGTATCTCCAGCTTTGCTATGTAGCTCACTTAAATGGCGCTTTGCAAATTCTGGGGAGTTCGACTCGCTGACTAAAATAGCGCTGGCAACATTGCCCATTGTACGTTCATGTTTGATTGTTTTAACGATAAAGTTGGCAGCATCGGGGACGTAAATGGGATCACCACGCAATTCAACTAAGGATCCCCATGGACCGCCATACAGTGATTCAACCAGAGGTTTGAAACGGCTGTAGGCCTCTTTCACAGCTTCTAAATTCCAAGGTCCACAACCTTCGATCACTAGAATTCGATCGAGAATATCTAACTCGAGCTTTCCGTGCACAGTAAAACGTCCCATGTCACCACCTTTAGTCATAACCAATCAATATTTCTCTATATGTCAGGTAGTTAACAAGTAAAGCCTAAATATTTCAAGTTGTTTGGTGAATTATTTACTCATTATAAATTCTAACATCAGTTCATTCTGAACTGCGACTGATATTGACTGGGTGCCACCCCTACATATTTATTAAAATTAAATCTTAGGGTGATGCCATTATCGTACCCTACCTTTTGGGCCAATTGCTCAATAGACAAATCTTCTACCTCTAATAATTGTTTAGCTAGATTGATTCTCTGCTGATTAATCCAAGCCTTGGGACTAATACCTAGGGCACTTTTAAAATGTCTGTCAAAACTGCGCCGCGACATACAGGCTTGCTTAGCTAAATCATCCACTGAAAGTGGCTGATTGAGATGCCTAATTGCCCAATCAAGGGTATGGCTAAATGTGCCTGTATTTTTAGCCACTGGGGTTTCTATGTATTGCGCTTGTCCGCCATGTCTATGGGGTGAGATAACTAAACGTCTTGCGACTTGATTGGCAACTTCGTGACCAAAATCTTGTCGAACGATATCAATACCTAAATCTAAAGCTGCGGCACTACCTGCAGAACAGCTTATGTTTTGGTCGTGAGTATAGAGTACGTCGTCAACGAAATTAACTAAGGGAAAACGCTGTTTAAAGATATCACAATAACGCCAATGTGTTGTGGCACGTTTATTTTGCAGTAAACCTAACTGAGCTAACAAAAATGCACCCGAACAAAAACTGATAATGCGCCCTCCTTGCTCAGAAAATGCCGTCACCTTTTCAGCCAAATCTAGGCGAACATGATTACTTGCCGTATTCCAACTCGGGATCACTAAGGTTTGATACCCGTCTAATGTCTGAATCGATTTAGCAGAAATGGTTATCCCACCCGTTGCTCGCAATGGGCCCTTCTCAAAACAGACCACATCGGCCTGATACCAACTTGTATATTCTGGGCGTGGTAATCCAAAAATTTCAATAGCGCAGGCCAATTCAAAGGTTGCGATCTGCTCAAACGCTAAAATAGCAACTTTTGACATACTAACTCCTTATTGTTCTAACTAAATAGTAGAGTAAACCTACATAAAACCAAAAAGATATCCACTCATCAATAACTTTTCATAATATGGGAGTTTAGGATTGAGTTAACACCTGTGTTGTGTAAACTCAATGTTAAGAACAATAAAAACACTAAGCAGTTTAAATTTTGATGGAGTAAGAATTTATGGCAAAACAACCATCTCGTTATATTAGCAATTTGACCCGTGATACCTACGCACTCATTTTAGCAGGGGGCAGAGGGTCGAGGCTTTATGAACTAACAAACTGGCGAGCAAAACCTGCTCTGTATTTTGGAGGAAAATTTCGAATAATTGATTTCCCCTTGTCTAACTGCATCAACTCGGGGATCCGCAACGTAGGCGTTGTCACACAATACAAGTCCCACTCATTAATCCGTCACCTTGTTAGAGGTTGGGGGCACTTTAAAAAGGAACTAGGCGAGTCAGTAGAAATTCTTCCCGCATCACAACGTTTTTCAGATAACTGGTATGAAGGCACTGCTGATGCTGTTTTTCAAAACATTGATATTATTCGCGACGAATTGCCAAAATATGTAATGGTGTTATCTGGCGATCACATTTACCGAATGGATTACGGTAATTTAATTGCACAACATGCTCAATCAGGGGCAAAAATGACAGTAAGTTGTATGCCCGTTCCAATAGAAGAAGCCGCGGGACAATTTGGGGTGATGTCAGTAGATGAAAATTTAAAAGTGATTGGCTTTGAGGAGAAACCAGAAAACCCGACGCCTTTACCTAACGACCCAACAAAGTGTTTAGCTTCAATGGGCAATTACGTATTTGATACCGAATTTTTGTTTGAGCAGTTAAAAGCAGACTCCGAAACGTCGGGCTCTGAACGAGACTTTGGTAAGGATATTATTCCTTCGATCATCGAAGAAGGTTCCGTATATGCTTTCCAATTCGAAAGTGATGATGAACATGAAGCGTATTGGCGAGATGTAGGTACCTTAGACTCTTTTTGGCAAGCCAATATGGAATTAGTCGCGCCGGTACCAGCACTTAACTTATATGATAAAAAGTGGCCTATTTGGACTTATCAGGAACAATTACCTCCAGCCAAATTTGTATGGGAAGAAGATAATCGCAGAGGAACCGCAATTAACTCTGTTGTCTCTGGTGGCTGTATAATCTCTGGTGCGACTTTACGCCGTAGCATTTGCTTTTCTAACGTCAGAGTGCACTCCTATAGTGAAATAGAGGATTCAGTATTATTGCCAGATGTCGAAGTGCAACGGAATTGTAGAATTAGAAAGGCGATTATTGACCGAGGTTGTATTGTCCCTGAAGGCACCACTATTGGCCATAGTCGTGAAGAAGATCTCGCCCGAGGTTTCAGAGTCTCTGAAAAAGGCGTGGTATTAGTGACACGAGAAATGTTAGGGCTAAAAGTAGGTTATTAATCCACCTTTTACATAGCCCAGATATTTTCAATTATTCAGCCGCCTTAGAGCGGCTTTTTTATATCTCACTCTCCCACAATCGAATTCTATTGGTTATCAGCTCAGCCACTTGTTTTGGGCTTTCTAAGGGAAACATATGCCCACCACCTTCAAATACATGGTGTTCAATCTTGCTTTTTTTAATAAAAGTGGCCAGAAAAGCGGGGATACACACATCACTTTGACTACCTGTAACCAATAAACCAGGTACCGAAAGACGTTTATAGAACTTATTAAGATTGTGGGGCACATTCCGGTAAATACTGGCTTCAATCTGCGCATCGAAGTTCAGTTGCAACTTATCCTCTCGTTCGTCAATTGCAGCATCCACATAATCTTGAATACAAGCTAACTGGAAATTTTTGAACAGTGCCTTAGCCTTAAAATAGGCCACTAAGTCTGTCCCCAAAGGCCAACTTTGGCAACGCACTTTGGCTTTACCAGCAGGAGAGAACTTATCAATTAAAGGAGAATACTTAAGCAGCCTAAAGGCGACTCTTGCCACACCTGACGCAATGGGAGGGTCAAGCATTATTACCCCCTTAATCAAATCAGGTCTTTCACAAGCCGCCACAAAAGACACCACAGCCCCCATAGAATGCCCAACGACATAAGCGGGGTGCCCCACAGTGTGTGTTAAATAATCAATCAACTCTGCCACTTGATTTTCTAAATTAGCATTCACTGGGAAACGTTCTGAATGGGCAAATTTAGTTAATGCATGGACCGTGAAATCATCTGGAAACTGCTTGAAAATTTGTTGATAACTGCCGGCAGGAAAACCGTTAGCATGGGCAAAGTGTAAGTTGATCTTTGTGGATTTAGTCATCTAAAGCCTGTTATTTTAAATGTTGAAGGTAGAAGGCTCTCATAAGAGAGCCTTCTACCTTGTCCAATCTTGTCATTATACGCGAGGTTTATCACCTCACATACCAGTATATCCTCCATACAAAGCGACTAAACAAACATTAACTTGTTATTAACTTTAGCCGTTACGCACCTCAGCAGCCTTCCAATCAGCCGGAATGTGTTTTGCAGTCCAGAAGAACGCAATGATCGACATGGCATAAGGCACTGCTAGCCAAGAAAGTGACAAACGCAACGCTTCAACGTCGCCATATTGTTCAGTGTAAAAGTTACTCAAAATCCCAATAAAAGTGGGACCACCACCTAAGGCGATAATATTTAAAACAAAGAAAAATAATGCCGTCGACATCGCTCTCACTTTTACTGGGGCAAGAGTTTGCGCTAGAGCAAAAGAAGGTCCTAAATAGAAACCACTGGTAAAGAGTAAAATTGTGACTAACCCAATAGACAATTCAAGAGATTCTATTTGTAGTGAAAAATAATAGGCCGGCGCACCAATTAACAAAGCTAATGCGGGTACTAACCCGTATGCACTTCGGTTTGTTTTTCCCCATTTATCCACCAAAACACCACCTAACCAAACGCCTCCCGCATAAGCAGTACCATTGATTACGCCCAAGGTAATGAGAAATTGGGTGATATCTAGGCCCACATGAGCACGAACATAAAAATCAATCATCCATGTAGAAATAGCATAATTACCAAAGGATCCAAAAGAAATGGCAAAACACATTCCCCACCAAGACTTAATAGATAACAATGCCTTTATTGATTGCCAGGACTTACCTTGTGCTGAGGATGTTTGCATGTTGCCACTACGGGCAGGCTCTTTCACCGTCAGCTTTAACAATATGGCCAAGACTACGCCAGGCAAGCCGACCGCTATCATGACCATTCGCCAATCTGCTTCACCTCCCTTGAGAAAAAATGCCGAAGCAAAAAACGCTAACATTATTCCAAAAGGGATCCCTAAAGAGTATATAGCCAAAGCGCCAGCACGTTTTTCCTTGGGAAATAAATCAGAAATAATGGAATGTGAAGGTGGACTCCCACCCGCTTCACCAATTCCTACACCGATACGTGCTAAAGCAAGTTGGGTGAAATTTCCAGCCATACCTGACGCTGCGGTAAAGCCACTCCAGAGAGTCAGTGAAATGGCGACTATATTGACCCTACTGTACCTGTCGGCGAGCCACGCGATGGGGATCCCCACAACTGTATATAACAAAGCAAAATAAATTCCTTTGAGCCAGCCTAACTGTGCGTCATCTAGCCCTAGATCTGCTTTTATAAAAGGCGACAATATACCGATTATTTGACGGTCAATAAAATTAAAAGCATAGATCAGCGTCAATATGAATAGAACATAGTTCCGATATCCATTCGACACGACTGGTGGAACTTTTGGGGATTCGCTGCTCAGTATCTCGTCACTTGCCATCAATATTTCCTTAGAACTATGTGTTTTGTATTTTCCTCATGGTACGGGTACAGTCCTAGTAATTTCAAGCTATATTGTTAATTTTTTGTAAACATAACAGATAGTTATGCTCGATCATAAAGACATGAAATCATCTAACGAACTCTAAGCTTTATGATAAATGTATGCAGATCAGACCAGTTTTCATTAACAATTGATTTACGGAGCCAAAATAAGTTATGCATATTGATACATTGCTAAATTCAGTCAAACAGCAAGTTAAATCAAATATTAATGACATTACACTGTCAGTCACCAGCAATTGGGAACAAGGACGTACGCTATATGGTGGCATTTCGGCCTCTCTTGTTTATCAAGCAATGCGTGAGGCTGTTAACTCCGAAAAGATAATGCGTTCCCTAAGTACTAACTTTATTGGCCCTATAGAGGCCAATAAAGAGTTCAGCATTAACATAGAGGTGCTCAGGGAAGGGAAAAATGTTATTCAAGTGGTTGGAAGGTTAATTCAAGACAACAAAGTGGCCTTAATGAGCCAAGCAAGCTTTGGTACGGCTCGAGAATCTAAGATCCTTATCCCAAATCAACTACAACACTCAATGGAGTATCCTTTAAAGCCTAATGGCATGCCTAACATCCCTAAAATCACCCCCAAATTTATTAGAAATTTCGAGTTAGCAAGAACCAAAGGTGGATGGCCATTTACTGGCAAAAAGGAAAGTGATTTACATGGATGGATGCGCTTTAAAGAACCACCAAGTGATTTCGGTGACGCCCATTTAATTGCGTTAATAGATATTTGGCCTCCCACCGTCCTACAAATGTTACGTTGGCCTGCTATGGCTAGCACCATGAGTTGGAATGTGGAATTTATCCACCCCCATCAAAAGTTTTCAGGAAGTGATTGGTTCGCCTATCAGGCCCAAACCAGGCAGGCAGCTGATGGGTATGCACATACAGAAGCCAATATTTGGGACAAGCAAGGTTCGTTAGTGGCTATTAGTAGGCAGGTAGTAACAGTATTTGCCTAGACCTTATGTCGCTAGGCGTTTACTCACTCACAAAGAAACGCTCTTAGAACATCGCCAATGAAGATGGGCTAAATAAAGCCAAGGCACTCATTAACTGTAAATTACTAAAATCTAGCGCATTATTAACAGAATCTATATCGATACCCAAGCTTTCGTACATTTCTTCGCTGACATCGTCATGAATTGAAAAATGACTATTGTTAACGTTATTACGTGCTAACAAATAAGCGAGTTGCATAACCCTTTCTTCCTGGGTCTGAGCTTTATGTTCAGTGACATGAGTTTTTCCGACTATATCTGCAATATCCCTAGGTATGCCCCAGAGCTTTAATAGTTCAGAAGAGATATCAGCATAGGAAAAACCTAGATACTTTTTTTGTAACAGCAAAGGAGGATTATCATTTGAAATAGCGGCGCATTTATTGGCTATCTCTGGACCTAACTTTACCAAAACCAGCTCACCAAGATTGTGTAATAAACCACACACAAATAACTTCTCAGACTCTTTTAAACCGATTTCTTCGGCAATATATTTACATAACAAGGCGCAACTCACACCTTGCTCCCAATATTGATCTAAATCGATCACATCAGGGTTAATATCTTTAAATGCGCTGGCTACGCCATAAGCTAAAACTAGGTCATAGATAGAGCGTGTCCCAATAACCTGGATAGCTTTGCTGACAGTAGTAATAGTATTAGGAAATTTATACAAGGCGCTGTTCGAAATTTTTAAGACTTGCGACATGATTGCTGGATCATAATTTATCACTTCTGCAATATCTTCAATGGATGTCGCATCATCATCGATTAATTGCTTAACTTTTATGACCGCATCCGGCAGCACAAAAACATCACCAGCGTTTACTGCGTATTCTTTTACATTCATTAAACTATTTCACCTTATCATCCATTATAGAGATTGTAATCTATGATTGATTTTACTGCATGTCCAATTGTATCTGATGACAAAAACATAGTTGATACAATTATGTAGATGACATTTTCCACTTCAAAAACACTGCATGACTACACAATAGCAGAATAATTAGAAACCCACTTTACCGTTTTAATTAATTTTATTCGCAGCCCCACTAGCGCTGTGTCCAATTAAACAATCCAACATAGGACCAACAATGCACGGCACATGGTAGAACTATGCAGGAGCAATTGTCGATATGGCGGATATGTTACGCAGTAACCGAATGCATATCATCAGGGAAGGATATAGGGCCCCCAGTATTTGGCTACAGGAAAGATTATATAAAACCAATAATACCTTTTTAGCTGGGAGAAATTGGGCAAGCTGGATTTAGTCGTATTATCCATGATACTCACCTCCCGCTGCGGACAGCCAGAGGCTGTACAATTTGTTGCATACAAATTTTTCGAACCGCGCTGGTTCTCATCAAGCACGACTTATGTCAACTGTTCTGGAATTTTTGGGTGTATGGATGCTTTGAAATTGGGAGGATATTAAAAAGATGGTGGGTCGTGCTGGATTATAAAATACGTCCTGTATTTTACCCTGCGGGCCATCGCCCAAAAGACAGCGATGTTAAAATTTTTTCCAG